>Ga0075017_100000745_pt1 | contig 18771 bp, 14 predicted proteins | sample AleBraG_ABR_2012_FD_71475 | JGI IMG/M metagenome (GOLD analysis project Ga0075017, IMG submission 71475) | Freshwater sediment microbial communities in response to fracking from Pennsylvania, USA - Alex Branch Run_MetaG_ABR_2012 | ecosystem: Environmental > Aquatic > Freshwater > Creek >... | reverse complement strand
AAATTGAGAATGGCGAATCCCCAGCCGACGGGGATGTTCACGCCCCAGATGCCGATGCCCTTGAGGAACAGGTAGCCGATGGCAAACAGCATCATCATGGCCAGCGTGAAAGCGATGCCGAAGCCCAGGAACCATCCATTGGAGGCGGGCCGGGTCAGGACGATGGCGCTGATTTTTTCGGTGACCGTGCCGAAGGTGTGGCCCGGTTCGATGACCGGGGCTTTCTCCACCGTCGTTTTGTATTGCTCGCTCATGCGGCCTGCTTCGTTCCCTCAGGGGCTAAAGCCCCAACTCTAAAAAGCGCCTTGACGCGGCGCTGAAGCGCCGCTCTTCCACATCGTTGACCCACTCTTCCACATCTTCGGCCCGCGCTTCCACATTTTCGGCCCGCGCTTCGCGCTGGCCGTGACAGCCGAGGCGGCTGTCGCTACGTGTCTATCCCTTGCCCTCTAGTTCTGGGTTCGGGTTGCGGACCTCTGCTAAATACGTTGTGCGCGGGCGAGTGTTTAGTTCGCCCAGGAGCGCGTAGTTCCGCGACAGCGCTTTCAGCTTCGAAACTTTGCTGTTGGGATCGTTAATGTTGCCGAAAACGATCGCCTCCGCTGGACAGGACTGCTGACACGCGGTCTGCAGTTCGTCGCCGACGCGGATTTCTTTGCCCTCGCGGACCGACGCGGTTTCGGCGTCGATGCGGTGCTCGTTGATGCGCTGAACGCAGTAGGTGCACTTTTCCATGACGCCGCGGCTGCGCACGGTCACATCTGGATTACGCATCATCTTGTATTGCGGCGTCTCCCAGTCCTGGAAGAGCAGAAAGTTGAAGCGGCGCACCTTATAAGGACAGTTGTTCGAGCAGTAGCGCGTGCCCACGCAGCGGTTGTAGACCATGTCGTTCAGGCCTTCGGTCGAATGGTTGGTGGCGCCGACCGGGCAAACGACTTCGCAGGGCGCGTTCTCACACTGCATGCAGGGTACGGGCTGGAAAAATGCTTTGGGATTTTCGCGGTCGCCCTGATAGTAGGCGTCGATGCGAATCCAGTGCATGTGGCGGCCGAGTTTCGTTTGTTCCTGGCCGACGACGGCGATGTTGTTTTCCGACTGGCAGGCCACCATGCAGTTACTGCAGCCGACGCACTTGTTTAGATCGATCGCCATGCCCCACGCGTACATCTCCTTGTCGTAAGGGTAAGGCTCGTAGAGGGTCATGCCTGGCGCGGGCTGCTCCTCTTTGGCGAAGTTCGGATCTTTCTTGTATTCCTCGAGCGATGTTTCGCGGACCAGCGGGCGAGTGTCGCCGTTGGGCGTGTCCATCGACTGGTAGCCCTGGGTCGAGGCGAGTTCGTAGGTCGCTCCGGTCTTGCGGATCGTCACGCCGGTGGTGAACCACGGCGCGGCAGTCGTGCGCAGCGCGTAGGCGTCGAAGCCGGTGCCAGTGCCGACGCGACCGGCGCGCTTGCGGCCGTAGCCAAGAAATACGGTGACGGAGTTGTCGGGATGTCCGGCTTGAATCCAGGCGGCTCCCGTGACCTTGGTCCCGTTCAGCTCGAGTTCGAGGACGTCTTTCGTCTGGATGCCGAGGCGGCTCGCCATCTTGGGACCGATGAGGATGGCGTTGTCCCAGGTGAGCTTGGTCATCGGCTTGGGCAGTTCCTGCAGCCAGCCGTTGTTGGCGAATTGTCCGTCGTAGATGGTCGGGTCGCGGCGGATGTTGAGCTCAATGGCGTTGGGATCGTTATGCCCCGATTCGGACGGAGCCGCCGCTGATTTTGCGGTCACAGACTTGGGAGCGAATGTCGTGCCCTCGATCCAGCCATCGTGCAGCGACTTGCGCCAGAAGGCTTCAAAATCTCCGCCGGTGTGCTGCTTCTGCCAGTAGACGCGGACTAGATCGTAACTCGTGGCATCCGATTGGCCGGACAGCAGCGCGACGAACTCGATCGCGCTCTTTCCGTTGTAGAGAGGCGAGATCAGAGGTTGAATGATGCTCACAGTTCCGTCGTAAGCGCGGGCATCTCCCCAGGACTCAAGTTCGTGCGTTCCCGCGACGTGCCAGTGACAGAGTTCGGCGGTCTCGTTGTTGTAAAGGCCGTGATGAACACGCAGCCCGACTCTATCCAGCGCTTCACCGAACTTCACATCAGCCGGAGCGTCATAGATAGGATTGCCGCCGAGAATGATGAGCAATTCGACTTTGCCCGCGTTCATGTCGGCGACGAGTTCTTTGAGCGATTCGGTCTGGTTGACTGGGTTCGCATCGACCGGGTCGCTGTAGAAAACTGTCTTTCCGACGTTGCCGAGCTTCGCGTTAATCGCGTGGGCGAGGGCGTGAACGGCAGGGGGCTGATGATCACCGGGAATGATGAGGCTTGAGCCACGATGCGTGCCCAAATCCGCGAGCAACGCCTTGACGAACTTCATTGCATCCGGTTTTCCCATCGCGCCAGTCGCGTCGGTCGTCCCGAACAGCGTCGCCAAAGCGTGGGCAAAATCCGCAACTTCACTGGCCTGCATCGGCAGCCTATGATCCGCCTTCGCTCCCGTCGAAGTAGGCGTGCTCTCGATGACGTACAGGCGGTTCATACCGTGAAACGCGCCCATTCGGTCAACTAGCTCTTCTCTGCGATTCACTTCGGGATCGCGGCGGCTGGCGAAGTCGCGGATGTACTTTACGTTTCCGGGGAAGCCGGCGTAGAGGAAGTCGGCGTCGAGCGAGACGATTACGTCGGCCTTCGAAAAGTCGTAGCGCGTTTCGACGGGCTGGCCGAAGGCCAGCTTCGCGCCTTCGCGCACATTGTCACGATTGCACGGCTCGTAGACATGCCACTTCGCCTGCGGATAGATCTTCAGGAAATTGCGCAACTGATCGGCGAGCGTGGGCGAGGTGACCGTCGTGGTCAGGATGCGAATGCCCGCGCCCTGCAGGCCTTTCTGGGCCGTTAGCGGGCCTCGGATCGCGCTCAGAAATCCCTGCCACGAGCGCACGTCGCCCATGGAGGTGACGGTCTGCGAGCGGTCGGGATCGTACATGGTGAGCAGCGAGGCCTGCGCGAAAATGTCGGTGCCGCCGAGCGAGGCAGGGTGCTGGTCGTTGCCTTCAATTTTTGTGGGACGCCCGAGATGGCTTTCGACAAGCACGGGGCTGGCGTATCCGCCAAGCGTGACGGCGGTCGCGTAGTACATGGGCCGTCCGGGTATGACGCCTTCGGGCTGGCGCACGTAAGGAACGATGGGCTCGAGCGGGAGGCGGACGCATCCGGTCATGCCGGCCAGGCCGAGCGACGCGCCCATGACTTTGAGGAATCCGCGGCGGGAGACGGAGTCAACCCATTCGGAGGCGCCCTTGGGGAATTCGCGGTGCAGGGCTTCCTGGAAGTCGGGCGTGCCCGCGAGCTCTTCGAGGCTGCGCCAGTATTCGGGGCCGGTTTTTTCGGCAGCGTCGTGCGCTGTGGCGTAGTCGATGCGCTCGCGGACGGCGTTGAGGTCGAGCTTGTCTTTGGCGCCGGGGCAAACGTCTTCGCGCTTCTTGATCTGAATCAGGCCGGCGTTATTTTTTTCTTGGTTCGTCATTCGATGTTCGGGTGCCCCATCCTTCCCGCGTCTTTTGCGGGAGGGTGGGGATGTTGACTTCCCCACTATCGTGCTGTGTGCCGTCCCTGCGGGACTGGTTGTATTTACCTGGATCCCTTCCCGGCACTTCCGTGCCGGGCTTTCACATTCCGCCGCTTCGCGGCTGGTTTTCACCCCTGCAGGCTTCCCCGCTCTGGGGCATTTGTCTATCGCCCCTTCGGGGCTTGTTACCAGCTCTGTTCAGTTACCCACGGCTTGCGCCGTGGGCTTTATTCCTTCGCCGCTTCGCGGCTGGCATCAGGCGCTGCCCGATTCCCACTCACTATTCCGAACAGATTGAGACCCCAAAAAGCTATCTATGACAGGTGCTGCAGGTCGTGATGTCTTTCACGCCGCGCACATTGTACTTTTTGATCAGCGCCATCCCCAGTTCGGTCTGATCGGTGAAGCTATGGCCGTCGACCACTACCGGATTCCCACTGGATGGCGGCTGGTAGCGCATATTGAAAACCTGGTCGCGCGGGCGCAGATTTTCCTCCGGCGCACGATGACAGCTTAAACACCACTCCATCTGCAGCGAATTCTGCTGGTACATCAGCGGCATCTGGTCGACCGGACCGTGGCAAGTGTTGCAGCCGACGCCCTTGGTCACGTGGATGCTGTGGTTGAAGTAAACGAAGTCCGGAAGCTGGTTGACCCGCGTCCACTGCAGCGATTCGCCGGATTTGTAGCTGGCGCGCACGGGCTCAAGCAGTTGAGCGTTGGTCCAGATTTGCGAGTGGCAGTTCATGCAGGTACGGGTCGGAGGGATTCCGGCGAAAGCCGAGGTCTCAACCGAAGTGTGACAGTAACGGCAGTCGATGCCGAGTCCGGTGACATGATGCTGGTGGCTGAACGGTACCGGCTGCGGCTTGCGAACTCCCGCATAGGTTATATAAGGAGAGCCCTGGATCTCGTAGGCGACCCAGCCCAACGCAGCAAGAACGAAGACCGCGCCAAAAATTGTGGCGCGAGACAAAGTGTTCGTACTGCGATGAAAGATCTGCGACATTCCCTTAAGAATCTAATAAAGTGCCGGTGGATTGACCCCAATGCTATTGGTTCTGTTTCGAGGAGAAAGACCCCACAGATGTTCTTCTTGCCCGCGAAACTCGTGATTATAAATATTTCGCGAAGCTTTGTCGCGTTTTTTGGAAATTCGCAAAAGAAAAAAGTTTCGAAATGAACATTACTTGAAAAAAGTCGGGTTTCTTGCGCGGGCAGAAATCCGGAGAGAGATAAAGATGTTGAAAACTTCAACACACTGAGTCCACTCTCTGAATGCATCACCGCAAGTTCATCACTAAGAGTTTCGGTTCGGTCATCTCTTCAATGGCATAGCGCAGACCTTCGCGTCCAAGGCCGGAATCTTTGACGCCGCCGTAGGGCATGTGGTCGACGCGGAATGAGGGCACGTCTCCGGCGATGACTCCGCCGACCTCTAATTCTTCGTAGGCCTGGAAGAGCAGCTTGGCATCGCGGGTGAATACGCCGGCTTGCAGGCCGAAGGAGGATTGGTTCACCTGGCGGAGGGCCTGGTCGAAATCGCGGTAGGGTTCGACGGTGACGACCGGGCCGAAAATTTCCTGGGAATTTACTTTCATATCGGGTTTGGTGCCAGTGAGCACGGTGGGCTCGACCACGAGACTCTTGCGGCTGCCACCACAGAGCAGGCGGGCGCCTCCACGGACGGCTTCTTCGATCCAGGTGATGGTGCGGATGGCGTCGCTTTCGCGGATGAGGGGTCCCACGTCGGTGGATTCATCGAGTGGATCGCCCACGTGCAACTTCTTCGCGCCTTCGAGCAGGAGATCGGTGAATCGTCCGTAGACCGAATGTTCGACCAGAATTCGCTGGACGGATATGCAGGTTTGTCCGGCGTAAGCGAATCCACCGAAGATGCAGCGCTCGGCGGCGTAGGCGAGGTCGGCATCGCTGTGTACGATGACCGCGGCGTTGCCGCCCAATTCGAGGACAACTTTCTTTTTTCCGGCGCGGCGCTTGATATCCCAGCCTACGGGAACGCTGCCGGTAAAACTGATGAGCTTGATGCGGTCGTCGGTGACAAGAAGACCGGCGTCTTCATTGGAGAGCGGGAGCACGTTGAGGCCGCCGTCGGGCCATCCCGCCTGCTGCACGCACTCGGCGAGAAGCAGCGAGCAGAGCGGCGTTTGCGGAGCAGGCTTGAGGACCATGGAGCATCCGGCGGCGATTGCCGGAGCGACTTTGTGCGCCACCAGATTGATCGGAAAATTGAACGGGGTGATGCCGGCGATGGGGCCGAGAGGGAAGCGGCGCACAATGCCCCAGCGTCCGGCGGTGAACTCCTGCCAGTCGAGGGGAAGAAATTCCCCGTAGATGCGGGTGCTTTCTTCGGCGGCTACATTGAAGGTGAAGATGGCGCGCTCGACTTCCGTACGCGCGCCTTTGATCGGCTTGCCCGCTTCCTGCGCCAGAGTGCGGGCGAATTCTTCTTTGCGTTCGGCCATGGCCGCCGAGATGCGGCGCAGCACGCGCTGGCGTTCAAAGGCGGGCAGGCGGCGCGTGGTGCCGAAGGCTTTCACGGCCGCGGCGATGGCGGCTTCGGCGTGCTCCTTGCGGCCTTGCATCACGCGGGCGATAACGCTGCCATCGAACGGGGCGCGGACCTCAACCGGATCGCCCTCCTCCCACCATCTTCCGTCTACGAAGAAGCCGTGCGTGGCCACGGGCGCAATCGTCATTTCCGCCATGATTTTTCCTCGGGGTAGGGCGTTCGATTTTTGATTATAGGGCTTTTGGCCTTCAGCGGCATTTGAGATGACGCAATGGGTTCCGGAGTTGACTCGGAGGATGCCTTTACAATGATCCCGCCCATGAAAGACCGACTTACGATTCGTGAACTGGCAGACGCTTACAGGCGGAAAGAGATTTCGCCGGTGGAGATTACCCGGAGCTGCCTGGAACGGATTGAGAAGCGCAATCCCCCACTCAATGCGTTCATCACGGTTACTGGGGAATCGGCGCTGGCGGAGGCGCGGGCGGCGGAAGCTGAGATTCTTCGCGGCGCATGGCGCGGGCCGTTGCACGGTGTGCCGATTGCCATCAAGGACCTGATCGATACCGCGGGCGTGCGGACGACGGCTGGAAGCGCTCTATATAAGGATCGCGTGCCCACGGAAGATGCAGAGGTCGTGACACGATTGCGGCGGGCGGGGGCGGTTTTTGTGGGGAAGAACAATCTGCACGAGTTCGCTTACGGCGGCAGCTCGCTGGTCAGTTATTTCGGAGATGCGCGGAATCCTCGCGACCACAGCCGGGTTGCGGGTGGGTCGTCTGGCGGATCGGCGGCTGCCGTTGTGGCTGGGATGGCTTACGCCGCGATCGGCACGGATACTGCAGGTTCAGTGCGCGAGCCGGCTGCGCTGTGCGGTTGCGTAGGATTGAAACCGAGTTATGGGCGCGTGTCGAGCCGGGGAGTCATTCCGCTGTCACCATCGCTCGATCATGTGGGGCCGATTGCAGCGAACGTGGAAGACTGCGCCATTGTGCTGCAGACGATTGCGGGCTATGACTCGGAAGACATCACAACCCAGGATGTTCCCGTGGCCGATTATGTTTCTACGCTGCAGGACGATCTGAAGGAGCTGCGGATCGGTGTGCCTCGTGGATATTTCTACGATGATCTCGATCCAGAAGTAGCTTCGGCCATCGAGAGGGCCCTGGGCGTTTTGGGGAGGCTCGTGGCGGAAGTCAAAGAGGTGCGGCTTGACGTGCCGACCGACCGCACGCTGCAGGCGGCGGAGTCTTACGAGATCCATGCTGCGAATGTGGCTGAAAGACCGGAGTTATACCAGCTGGAAACTTTGCGGCGCATCCGCACCGGGGAGAATGTTTCAGCCGCGGAGCTGATCCGGAGCCGCCGCGAACTGGATGAAGCGCGCCGCGGCATCCGATCCATTTTCGGCGACGTGGATCTGCTCGTGACTCCAACAACGCCGATTCCTGCTCCGTCCATTGCGGAGTTGAAAACGAATCCTGAGGCCCTGAGGCCCGCTGAGCTGACGCTGCTGCGCAATACAAGACCGTTCAACGTGTGGGGATTGCCGGCAATCTCGGTTCCCTGCGGATTCACGGGGAGTGGGTTGCCGATTGGCTTGCAAATCGCGGGGTCGCACTGGCGGGAGGATCTGGTGTTGCGGCTGGCAGCATGCCTATGAGGGGGCGACGTACGGGCAGCGCCGTCAAAACGACCGCGAGTATCTTACCTTCGGCTATCCCTGCCAAACGTGTTTACCGCACCGGCACGTTACGGTTTCGGTAGGTTGTTGCTTGGTCAATTGTTTCTTGCAGATGGGGCACGGTTTGGTCATCACAAAGGTCATGGTGTTACTCCTCGGCTGAATCACTCGAAGGGGAGAGCCGGTTACGAGTTCATAGTTTCGTCAGGTATGTGCCGGACTATGCGAGTTGATGCTACCAACCCTGATCCGGCCTGTCTGGTCAAGAAAGCTCACACCTGCTGAAACCGATTCGAACATCGCTGCGGAGGCAGGCTCACTTGGTGCTCCGGCTCAGCGGACCGTGGATCGGAACCTATGCCGACTTCGGCTTTTGGGGGTGCGTCCGCTGGTTGATCTACATCATTGACGGCAATCGTCTCGGCACAGTCCCCTTTATCGTCGTAATCGCAGACACGACCGGGGTGGGCTTGTTTGCATTTCTGGCATAGCTGAGTAGCCATTCTGCTTCCTCCAATTTGTGATCAGTCGTATCGAAGATGCGACCTGACGGACCTGGATGCACCCTCACGTTACGCGGCATTCCGATCGGTGTATGGTCAGAAGCGACCACTCTGGACAGCCGGGGGCGGCTGTCCCCACATAGAGACCTTCGGCATCACGTCAAAGTTCCAGTTGTTGACTCGGGGCTTTTCATAGCACATCATAACTACCGGCGGATTTGCTAAGCGAGATTGCAGCTGCCTGAACCTGGCCCCTTCGGGCACGCTATCGCAAAGTTTTACTCTCCTCCGGGCTCGGCCTCGCTATCTCTCTGGTTATCTTTTTGGAGGCAGTTTATGAATGCCATCACTTATCGGCAAAAGGCTCTCGCCGCCGCACTCGATCCTTCCCATCCCTTACACCTGTTGCCCACCGTCCCCCCGCACGCCCGCCGGATCCTCGAGGTGGGCTGTCACGCCGGGCAGATCCTCGAAGCCTTGCGACTGCCCGCAGAGTGTGAATTGTTTGGCTGCGACATCGACGCGGAAGCTCTGGAACTTGGGAGCCGCATGCTGCCGGCGGCGAAGTTTACAATGGGCCGGGCCGAAGCTCTGCCCTACGAAGACTTGTTCTTCGATTTCGTTTTTGCCCGGAGCGTCATCACGGTGACGGACATTCCGGTGGCACTTCGCGAGTTGCACCGGGTGCTCGCTCCGAAGGGAAAGCTCTGGCTCTCGCTGCATCGCTGGGCGGACTGCCGGGTGATCCTCGGCGAAGCTTGGCCGGAGCACCCGGTGAAAACTCTCGCGAAGGGCGCCTACGTATTGGCCAACAGCGCGCTTTTTCACTCGACCGGAAAGCTGGTGCGCTACCCACTGAACCGCGCGCGGATGATGAGCTTTCAAACGGAGACGCGGATGCGGTACGAACTGGAGAAGGCGGGGCTGACGAATATCGTGGTCTCTCGGGGAAAATATCTGGTGATCGAGGCAGAGAAAGTTTCCGGGAGCAGGCAGGGAGACGAAAATCTGCGCTCAGAATGACTCCCGTTCGAGTTGAGTTTGGTTTGGTTGAAAGGCCGGAGTATGGGGATGCTTCTGGATACTGCTGTCTGTGGATAAGCGCTGGTTAGTCTACCGTTCGCACGTCATCCGGCAGCGTTAACACGAAGGAGCACTTGCCGGTTGGGCCGGAGCATGAGAGCGTTCCGCGACGGAGAATTTTGACCGGGGTGTCGTCGGGGAAGTTGAGATGGTAATCGGCGGTGCGCAGGGCTTCGGTGTAGGACTTCAGTTTTTCGTCGCCGCTGACGAATTTGACCGCGTCGACTTTAGCCGCGGAATTGGCGCCGCCGCTTAGCAGGACGAAGAAGTCTGCGTTGCCGACTTGCGTGGCCTTGCCCAGGTCGATGTTTGTCAGATGCTGTAACTCTTCTTTGGAGTGCGCGACGGCGGCCTCGGCTTTGGCGTCTCCTCCAGCCAGCGTTGCCAGGCGCGTGCGGGTCTCGGGGATGGGCCGCTCTCCATTCAGAGATAGGGCGTAGGTCTGGAGGGCGCGCTGTTTGTCGCCGCGCTTCTCATAAATCTGACCGAGATGATCGCCCACTTCTCCGTGATGGCCGAGAATCCACGCGGCTGCCACATATTTTTCCGCTTTGTCGAGATCGCCTTCGGCGTAGTGCACCCAACCCAGCGTGTCCCAGTAAGCGATGAGGGAGGAGACCAGCTGCAAATCCTGCTGCGAGAGACGATCGAGGGAAACGTTGCGAAGGGCGGCGGCGGTGGCGGATACAGCGGATTCACCGTACTGCTGCGCGCGATCCAGGTGTGACTTCTTGAGCGAGAGTTGGTAGGCGATGTTGTTCCACACCAGCGGTGTGGCAGCGAGTTCGACGGCATGATCGAAGGCGGCCAGTGCTTTGTCGTCCTGGCCTAGATTCAGGTACGCATCGCCCAGGCTCACTTGTAGTTCGGCATTGTCGGGCGCTAGCGAAGAAGCCTTCTCGAGTTCTGTGACAGCCTCGTTGTAGTGATGCCACTCGGCATACATCACGCCCAGATTGGCGTGGGAAAACTTGTCGAGCGGATTAGTTTCGAGTTGCTTGTTGAAAGCCTTCACCGCTTCTTCGTACTTGCGCTCGTTCCAGTAGACGCGGCCCAGATTGTTCCAGGCGTAGTCGTCGTAGGGATTGACCTCGAGTTGTTTTTGAAAGGCGGCGATGGCCTGGGCATCTTCGTGGATTGTGAAGTAGGCGAGGCCGAGGTTGTTCCAGGCAAACTTGTTTTTGGGATCGACTTCGGTGGCGCGTTTCAACAGCGCAATGGCTACCGGGTAATTGCCGTTGTTCATGGCGGCGCGGCCGCTGTCTACCAGATCGTCTGCCTTCATGTCGGCGGGTGGGATGGGCTCTCCGGCGACCGTGCTTTCGACAGACAACTGTTGTGCGAGATCGGAGCCGATGGCGCGCCGGAAGGAAGCGTAGTCGGAGGCGCGGGCAGGCGGAATTTCGTCTTGCACCAGAGTAAGGTTCCGGGTTGCCTTGAAGACACCGCTTTCGACTCGGTAAGTCGCTTCGTATTGCGCGTAATCGCGCTTCAGTGAAAACGCCAGAGGAGCGTGCGCGGTGTATTTGGCGGGCAGTTCCAGCTTGATTTTGTACGTGTAGTCGCCCTTGGGGCCGAGTTTCAGCATGTCGGCGGCATCCAGGGAGGAGGTGTCTTCATCGATGTCGGGTAGATCGAATTGCACCAGGGGTAGGGGGATCTCGGACTTCTTCTTCGACCAGTCGAGAAAATTCACCTTCGAAATGTCGTACGAGAGCGTAAAGGGCTCGCGCGTGGCGGCGGGATCGCTGACTTTGAGATTGGTGATATCTCCACCGAGCCCGGAATTGACGTTTTCGACGACGCGCTGCCAGTTGGCTTCGGGCACGCGCCGGAAGACCGAACGCAGCATTAACTCCTCATCACCGCGAAACGTGTACTGCACGTGGGCTTCGAGCTTGCCGATTTCGTTGATCTTGCCCGTAACGTCGGTGATTTCGCTGTCGGGCATGGGCGTGTCGGCGGGAGTCTGCTCAAGGTGGGGCGGCACGTCGGAGGCCGGAACGGCTGGAGGAATGACCAGCGCCCGCTTCTTGCGCAGGCTGTAGGCGAGCAGGCGGAAGGGCGCGATCTCGGCAGTCGTATCCATCCAGACTTCCTCTGTCTTGCCGTGGTTTTCGAGAGGAAGCATGGTGATGACGTGATCGAACTGCGCCGGCGACGGAACATCAGGATCCAGCTTGCGGCTGGAGTTGATCAGAACTGAATCGGCGTGCAGGCCTTCAGCTTCGAGCAGCGAGGCGAGCAGCGTGTGCTTGTCCTTGCAGTCACCGTACTGGTTGTGAAGAACGTCAGACGATGCGTGCGGCTGGAAGCGGCCGACTCCGAGCGATAGGCTCACGTAGCGGAAATTCTTCGCGACAAAATCATAGAGAGCCTCGATTCTGTCCATCTCGTTGTCGAGGCCCTTGGTCAACTCGGCCGCTTTGGCGCGGACTTCGGGCGATGGGGCGCGGCGGTCTCTCTCGAGGCTGGCGTACCAGCGGCCGATCTGCTCCCAGGTTTCGAAAGTTGTCAGCTGCACATCGGGGCGTTCGTCGTCGGGGCGGCGCTTCTTTTTCGCCTCTTTGTCCTTGTCGTCGTCGCGGGCAAGATGGGAACTTGTCCAGCGATAGATGCGTCGGCCGTTTTCTTCCGTGATCTTCGGGTCTCTTCCCGGCTTGGTTTTCAGCTTGACGGAACGATCGGCGGGAACATCTACGTCAAGAGTCTCGTCGAGCGAGATGTTGCTCTTGTCGAATTCGTAGTCGGTCCAGAATTGTCCTGCGGCCAGCGGCGTGTGAATGGTCGTGACCATCTCATATTCGAGCACTTCGCCCGGACGCAGTCCTGGGACGGTGACGTGCTTCTGACGATAGTCGGTGTAAACGGGAGCTTCGCGCTCGATGGGCGCGCTCAGGTCTTGTACGTCGTCGGCACTGGCTTTGACCACGCTGCCGTCCTGCTTAAGTACGCGGACATAGGGAATCTCAAGGCGCTCGTTGGCGGAATTGTAGCCCTCGAGGAGCTGTCCCCACTGTTGAACTCCGGCTTCGCTCTGCACACGGACACGGGCGATGGTTTCCCGGCGGCCGGTGCCATCGGATTCGAAGCGGTAGTAGGTGTGCATCTGCTCGACGACGAAGGATTCCTGCGCATAGGCGTGCGCGGACTCGGCCAGCTTTGCGGCTGGACTTTGCGTCGGAACATCTTTCGATTGACCGGTTGAGGACCCTCCGGCGGGGCTGATCGTTTGACCGAAACTCAGGCTGACTGCGAACAGGTAAGGAACGAGGATGGCGCTGAGAGACTTAGACATAGATAAACGGGAATCCTAATCACGCATTATCCCATGCTGCTGAACACTGGGCCTAAAGGCCGGGTCCTTTTTGATCACTCGCACGCCGGCCCTGGAAGGGCTTCTCCTCCACGTGGTGTCTGCTGGCACGGCCCGCCAAAGGGCGAAACCGCTGGCTTTGTAGTTCCTGATATGACAATTATTTTGCATGTTAATCCCGTGATTCTGGTCACATTTCGCTATGGCACTGGCTTTAATTCGGAGTAAAATCCACCTCCAGCAGTTGTCCTGTCCCCACGTCGGGGCAGGCGTGACGCATAATCAACTTGCGCCACGATCCTTCCGTTCGGAGGTTTTGCATGGAAGATCGGGCCCCCGCAGTTTCTCCTGTGAACGAGCAGTCCTCTCCATCCACCGCATCCATCCGGCAGCACGAAGGCCGAGGAGCCTGGGTTCTCACCGGTTACGCCATCTGTGGGCTGGGATTGTTTGGAGTTCTGGCCTACTTCTTTTCCGATTACATCGCCCACTAGGCTGGCTATCGGGTGACGAACGGGCAGGCTTGCCCGCGGATGGCCGTGGAAGTGTATCTGCTGGTTGCCAGCCTCGAAAACAGAGGATTTACCACTAAGGGCACAAAGGATCACGAAGGGATGTCCTTGCTTCGTGCGACTGTGTGTCCTTCGGAGTAGTGATCTTCCACCTAGCAGTAAGTTGAATGCGGCCCGGGGAATCGCTCATTCAGACGTGCTACAATGATCGGCCTCGTTGCTTCTGCGCCCGGCACCGATCCCACACTAGGAATCCAAAGAAGTACGGAAAAAATTGTGGCCAAGCCTCCCGCGTCCAGCCCTACGCCGATCACCTACGCCGACGCCGGCGTCGACATCAGCCGCGCGAACCGGACGAAGCAGCGCATTAAATATCTAGCCCACAAGACATTTACGCGGGGAGTGCTGAGCGAGATTGGCGGCTTTGGCGGCCTGTTCGCAATAGATAAGAGTAAGTATCTGGATCCGGTGCTGGTGTCGAGCGTCGATGGAGTCGGCACCAAGCTGAAGATCGCGTTCGAAATGAATTTACACTCCACGGTCGGCGCGGACCTGGTGAACCACTGTGTCAACGACATCGCAGTGCAGGGTGCTGCGCCGATGTTCTTTATGGACTATCTGGCGACGGGGCGGCTGGATCCGGCGATTGCCGAACAGATTGTGGAAGGCATTGCCGACGCCTGCAAGCACAACGGCTGCGCACTGATCGGCGGCGAAACGGCGGAGATGCCCGGGTTCTATCCCGATGGCGAGTACGATCTGGCGGGATTCATTGTCGGAGTAGTCGACCGCGACCGCATCATTACTGGCAAGGAAGTGCAGATTGGCGACATCATCCTGGGCTTGCCTTCGAATGGACTGCACACCAACGGATATTCGCTGGCCCGCAAACTTTTGTTCGAAGTTGCGAAGTATTCTCCGGAGACTTACGTCAACGAGATCAAGAACAAAGTCGGCAACGAGCTGATGCGCACGCACAAGAGCTACTGGCCGGCGCTGAAGAAGCTGATTGACGCACAGTGCGTGGCTGCGCTGGCCCACATCACCGGCGGCGGAATTACTGAGAATCTGCCGCGCGTCCTTCCGCGCGGGACGGCCGCTTCGATTGAATTGGGATCGTGGCCGGTTCTGCCGATCTTCGAGCACTTGCAGCAGCTCGGCAGAGTCGAGCAAGACGAAATGCTGCGCACCTTCAACATGGGCCTGGGAATGCTGCTGGTCGTGCCTTCCGCGAAGTTCAAAAAGGCGCAGACCGTTCTTGATCGGGTGGGCGAGAAGGCCTACACCATTGGCCGGATCACCAAGGGCGAGCGCAAAGTCACCTACAGCTAAATCTCAAGTCACCGTGGAACCGATGGGATCAAAGCGCTTTCATCTGAGAGCCCTACTGATGGAGATCCCTAACTCTTGGCTTTGGCCTTCAGTTTGACGTGGCCGTCGGCGATCTCGACGGAGTAGTCGACGCTGTCGCACTTATACTGCTGGCGAATCTGCTGGGTCTTCTTCTGCACGAAGGCAGTGAAAGAATCAATGTTGCCGGTGACGTTCTCACCAGCTTTTTTCTTGGCGGCGACCAGCGTGTTGTATAGACGCTCGACCTGCTCGCGCTCGTTCTGATCGGAGTTGTGCAGCGTGAAAGGTTGGGAAGCAGGGTCTTCCGGGGCGTGAGTCACACCATAGGCATGGTGGTGATGCGGCTTAAGCTCCTCTTCGGTGACGCGAACACCTTGGACCGAGAGAAGCGCGTCCTGCGGGCGGCGATAGCCTTCTTCGCGAATGCGGGACTTCTTGCGCCACAGGTCGCTGTAGATGGCGTAGCGCTGGGCCATTTCGTTGTACCGGTAGCGCTGGGAGAAATTCATGCGCCCGCCGTCAGAGAACTTGCGCAGCAACGAGAGCACCTTCCACTCAATGTCAGTGGGAGGCCGCTTGCTGGGATTACTGAAAAAAATCTCGTACTCGATCTTCAGCCGGCGCAGTTGGCTGTCGAGTACTGTCAATTCTTCATCGGTGGTCACGGAGGTCTCCACTGACAGTCTAGTGAAAGGAATTGTCCCACTGCGAGGTATCGAGTGGTCACCGAAGGACATGGTACGGAAGTAAGGGAGCTATGAGCTACGAGACATGAGCCAAGAGGTGGAAGGCCTCCAGCAATACCAGCACGGCCTGCTTAGAACTCACAATTCGAAACGCTGAGCTTATTTTCCGGAATTCGACGCCATTTTCTTGACCATGGCGAGAACGAGCTTGCGGTCGCTGTCGTTGAGGTTGGTGGCGTAACGGCGGATCTGGCTGAGGAAGCGGACTTCGTCGTCAGAGAGCTGCGGCAGTCCCTTGGAGCCGTTGCTGTGTCCGGGCTCGGCGAAAAATTGCGAGAGCGGCAGATCCATGGCGCCGGCAATCTTCGATAGCGTGTCCAGCGACGGGATGGTGTGCCCGTTCTCGACGCGGGAGAGATAGCAACGCAGGAGCCCGGTCCGCTTCTCGATGTCGCCCTGAGACATACCCTTCTGCAAGCGGTAGTTGCGGATCGTCTCGCCGATATTCATGGTTGGGAGCATTTCAGGATGGGAAATAGTAACCAGATCGGCACCTTCTGGCAAGTGGAAATTCGTGCCATCCATGGCTAGCTCGTGCCATGCGGCCTGGGGCGTGTCACCGCGCGGGAAAATTACACGCCGTATAAGCAAGCGGGCCTGCAGTGCGACGTTCGGCTACGGCTTCTTCAGATTCGCGGCGAGAAAAGCGGTAGTTCGCTTCCACGCGTCGGCGGCATCGGCGGCGCGGTAGCCGTCTTTGTTGTTGGGATTTTCGAAGCCGTGGCCGGCGTCGTCGTAGATTTTGATGTCCGCTTTCTTGCCGAGTTGCTGCAGCGTCTGCTCGAATTTGTGTACGTCGTCAGGGCTGATGCCGTGGTCCTGTGCACCGAACAGGCCGAGGATGGGCGCGTTGATTTTCCTGAGCGCGTCGGAATCAGTGGCGAGATGGCCGTAGTTGATGACGTCGGCGGCCAGTGTCGGCTGCTGCAAGGCCACGTCGAGGGAGTAGCCGCCGCCCATGCACCATCCGATCGCGCCGATGCGATCTTTCTTGACGTTGGGCTGCGAGGCGAGGAAATCGAATGCGGCGTTGAGGTCGCGCTTGGCGCGGTCTTCAGGAACTCCACGCATGATCTCGTGCGCCATGTCGGGCGTGGTCGCAACCTTGCCGCGATAGAGATCGACGGCGAGAGTGACGTAGCCTTCTTCGGCCAGCTTCGAGGCTTGGTCTTTCACCCAATCGTTCAGGCCCCACCATTCGTGAATGACAATGAGCGCTGGAAATGGGCCTTTGCCAGTCGGCGTGTAGACCATGCCCTGCACGGTTTCATCGCCGCTCTTGTAGGAGACGGACTTGCCGTCGGCGGCGAGGGCTGTGGCGGCGAGAAGCAGTGTGATGCACAGCAGGCAAAAGGTCTTCACAAGTCTTTACCCCCGAATGTATAGCCCCAATACAACGGCCCCGAGGACAAAATCTATCACGAGCCCGCGAACGCCAAACCCGAAGAGCCAGCTCTGCCATCTTCCAATGACCAGGCAGACAACGTCCAGTGCGAGCCATGCCAGAAAGACTTTGAGCCACTTTTCTTTCGTCATAGCTTAAGTTCCATGTACAAAGCTCCAGCGATGGGATTCGCGCGATAAGGTGCGATCTCCTCAAAGCCCATCTTGCGGTACATGGCAACTGCATTGCCCATCACGGGTTCGACGGTGTCGAGGCGCATCCGGTGGTAGCCGATCTGGCGAGCTTCGGAGATGATGCTTTGGGCCAGGGCAGCGCCTAGTCTCTTGCCACGGAACTGTGGGCGCAGATAGAGACGCTTCATTTCGGCGATGCCGGGTTCCAGTTTATGTAGCGCGACGCATCCCGCCAGTTTTCTTTCATATTCCGCTAGCAACAGGCGACCTTCAGGCGGAGTGTAATCTCCAGGCAAGTCTGCCAGTTCTTTATCAAAATTCTGAAAGCACAGGCTGAAACCAAGCGACTGAGCGTATTCGCGGAAAAGTTCGCGGGCGTGGGCGATCTGGGCCGGCGTTTCTACTTGTGCAAGCGAAAGACCTTTCACCACAGAGGGCACAGAGGTGACAGAGGAAGATGGCGTACTCGTGGGATCGGTATTCATTCCTCTGTCGCCTCTGTGTCCTCTGTGGTTAAGCTCTTTGAACTATCCCATCAACATGCCGCCGTTGACGTTCAACACGTGACCGGTGATGTAGGACGCTTCGTCGGACGCCAGGAATGCCACGGCTGAGGCCACATCCTCCGGCGATCCAACGCGCCCGAGCGGGATCTGCTTCACCGCATTTTGCTTGAAGTCATCGCCCAAGTTCGCAGTCATGGCAGTTTCGATGAATCCTGGCGCGACGGCGTTACACGTAATGTTGCGCGATCCGACTTCGCGGGCAATGGCCATGGTGAGCCCGATCAGCCCGGCCTTCGAAGCAGCGTAGTTTGCCTGGCCGGCCTGGCCCATCTGCCCGAAGATGCTGGTGATGTTGATGATGCGTCCCCAGCGCTGCTTGAGCATGGAGCCGATGACCTGTTGAATGCAGAGATAGGCGGAAGTCAGATTGGTCTGCAGGACGGCATCCCAATCGGCGCGCTTCATGCGCATGACCAGTTGGTCGCGAGTGATTCCGGCATTGTTCACAAGGATGTCAATCTTGCCGAACTGAGCGATGGCGGCCTTGATGGACGATTTGACCTGCTCTTCGTCGGCGACATCGAGCGCGAGAGCGACGGCCTGGCCTCCAGTCGCGGTGATTTCGGCGACCAGTTCGTTCAGTTTCTCCTGATTGCGTGCGGCGGCGGCGACGATCGCGCCGTCTTTGGCTAGCCGGAGCGCACAGGTGCGCCCAATGCCTTGCGACGCGCCGGTGACCAGAGCCACCCGTCCTGACGGGGACATGGAATTCTCCTTGAAACTCGAATCAATTTAGTGGAACGCGAAATTATACGCGGTGCCGGCCTCGGCTCGACGAGGATGTTTGGTGCTTATTTTGTCATCGTGAGCGAAGCGAAGGACCTCTGTACGCATCGGCGGCGCAGATGCTGCAAGCAAGTGCACAGGTCCTTCGCTGCGCAGGATGACAAGGTAAGACTGTCTCCGCAAAAGCATTGCTATTCCACAAGTCTGGCGGGTAACATCCTCGCACCTCCATGAACGCTGCGAAGAACGTTGTGCCTATGCCAGACCCCTCCGACAATAATCCTTCTGCTACTGGTGCGGGGCACCGGTCGACGCAGAGAGCCTCTGCGGAAAAGCCGATGCTGGTCGGAAAATCAGAATCCGGCCCGCCGGCGCCGAGTGCCGCCGAACCTCCGACGGAAGTGTTTGCTGTATTCGGCGTTGAGCCGGAAATTCAGGCGTATGCGATGGCAAAGTATTCGCGGTCGTCGCTTTCGATGAAGGAGTCGCTGCGCGAGATCAGTTCGCAGAAGGCAGAGAAGTTTCTCAACACTTTTTATTTTCAGTACGGGCACCGGTCGAT
>Ga0075017_100000744_pt1 | contig 18777 bp, 17 predicted proteins | sample AleBraG_ABR_2012_FD_71475 | JGI IMG/M metagenome (GOLD analysis project Ga0075017, IMG submission 71475) | Freshwater sediment microbial communities in response to fracking from Pennsylvania, USA - Alex Branch Run_MetaG_ABR_2012 | ecosystem: Environmental > Aquatic > Freshwater > Creek >... | reverse complement strand
ATTCTGGATCGGGCGGAGGTTCCTTTGGGATGCCGCCGGTTTTTAATGCCCGTGAACACTTGGGCGATGACGGTTCTTTTAAGGCTGACTGGTGGAAAGCGGCCGGCGTTTCTGAAGGTCTCGGCAAGAAGTTCACCCGCCCGGAAGCGCTGGCTCGCTCGTATGAGTCGCTCGAAGCGAAGATCAGCGCCAAGGGTCTAATCGTTCCCGGCCCAACCGCCTCCAAGGAGGAGCGCGATGCGTTCTTTACCGCCCTAGGCCGGCCGGCGAAGCCTGAGGAGTACGGTCTCACCAAGCCGGACAAGATCGGTGATAAACCCGTGCCGGATGCGGTGTGGGATAAAGACCGCGCTACCCGCTGGCAGGCCAAACTGCATGAACTCGGCGTCTCGAAGGATGTCGCGCAGAAGATCGCCATGGCAGCCACCGAAGAAAGCTTTCAGGCGTACGAAGGTCTAGAAGCCTCCAAGGCGCAGATGCAGGCCGCCAACAAGGCAGCCTTGCAGAAGGAATTTGGCACCGATTACAACGTGCAGATGGCACGGGCAGCGCGGGCCGCACAGGAGTTTGGCGGCAAGGAATTGATGGAGCATCCGGGTCTCGCGAATGATCCGGTGATGATCCGGACACTCGCCAAGATTGGCGCCGCCTTCGGTGAGCGGCCGGGCGCCGGGGTTCGCCAGCAGGCCGGCAATGACGGCATGACGGCGGCGGAGGCAAAGGTGGCCGGCCAGAAGCTCACGCAAGAGATCGCGGCGAAGACAAAGGCAGACCGCAACTGGGGCAACTCCCCGGAGGCGCAAGCGCTCAAAGCCAAGAAGAGCGAGCTCTTCAAGGTGGCCTTCCCCGAGCCGTCGCGCTGAACCACATTCCCCTGCTCACCGGGATAACCGGGAGACCCTCACTCCTAGCGGGGTGGGGGTTTTTTCTTGCATGTGTCCGGCGCGGCGTGCATTGCTGGAAACGTAGAGCGCCTGTGGACAACTCGCCTAGCGAGCCCAAAGAAGCGACTTCCTGACGAGTCGAGCCCCGTGACGGCATGGGACAACTCAGGAAACTCGGCTGAAACGCATCGTTTCACCAATCGCCCAGCAATGGGCTTTTCTTCCCATGTCTCTCCAAATCACTTCCGCTTTCGTTGAGGAATATTCTGCCAACGTGGAATATCTCGCTCAGCAGACCAGCTCGCGCCTCGCGAGCCGTGTGCGGGTGGAGTCGCAGAAGGGCAAATCTCGCTTCTACGAGCAGATTGGACCCGCAACTGCCGTCCGCGTGACCTCACGCCATCAGGACACTCCCCGCATCGACACGAATCATCAACGCCGGGCAACGTATTTGAATAATTACGTCGCCTCGGATCTCATCGACCAGCTTGACGAAGTTGAGATGCTGATCGACGCGCAGAGCGCCTACGCGAACAACTTCGCGATGGCCTTCGAGCGTGCGAAGGATCTCGAAATCATCAGCGCCGCGACCGGCACCGCCTACGCGGATGTGGGCGGCGGCAATGGTGTCGTTTCGGCGGTCACCTTCCCGGCCGCTCAGCAGGTTCCCGTCACCTTCATTCAGGGCGGCGGCGTGGGCGCAAACTCCGGTTTGACGCTCGCCAAGCTGATTCAGGCGAAGTCGCTTCTGGCTCGTGCCGAATATCCCGAGGGCTCGCGCCTCGTGTTCGCCTACCGCCAGCAGCAGCTCGACAATCTCCTGCTCAATGTTTCCGCCATCAATGATATCCACACCGCTGCCGTAAAGGCGCTAGTGGCCGGCGAAGTGAACTACTTCCTCGGCATGGATTTCGTCCGCACGCAGCTCTTGCTGAACAGCGTGCCCGGCGGCGGCACTGGCACCGATACGGTCACGACCAACGTGGCCTATGTCGAAACCGGCATCCTCCTCGCCATCGGCCAAGACAAGAAGGGCCGCATCAGCGAGCGCGATGACAAGAACTACAGCGTTCAAGTCTGGTACGGCATGAGCATCGGGGCAACCCGCATGCAGGAGCCGTATGTCGTCTCAGTCGCTTGCGACGAGAACACTGTCTCGTAACCGGGGAGCCTACCCACAACTAAGGAATAAACTACCATGGCTATTTGGCAATCCTCCCTCTACACCACTCAGGTTCCCGCTCTCGGGAAGTCTGAGGCGGTCCAGTATCCGCTGGCGAAGAACGCTCGCGGAAAACTGCGCATCGTGCAGATTCCGTACACCCTCGTGGGCACGGAAGCGGCGAATGACCTCATCTACCTCACGATGCTGCAACCGGGTGACCGTGTTCTCCCGCAGTATTCAAAGGTGACGGGTCAGAATCCCGGCACGACACTGACGATCCAGATCGGTGACTCGGTGACGGTCAATCGCTACTCGGGCACGCTCACGCTGTCCGGCGCCGCGACGGATCTGTTCTTCTCGTCCACGCCCGGCACCACGCTGTACGCGCCGACCGACATTACGCTTCCCGCGTATCTGCCGGCCAGCCCGCCCCAGCCTGTGCCGCCTCCGAATCCGTTGGATCAAACCATCGTGATCTGCAAGGTGATCTCGGCTGCCTCTCTGACGGCCGCACAGATCATTCTGTTCTCGCTGGCAGTCGTGGGCGAATAAGCCCGCTGTTCGTTCTCATTCCCTCCCCGCCGTGGTTGGCTCGGGGAGGGTTTTATCGGGGTGCCCGGTGGGGGAGAGATCCCTCATCGGGCTTCCTCGTAATTACAACCCCCTCCTTTCATGAAGCTGGCTGACGTTGACCTCTGCAATCTGGCGCTAGATCAAATCGCGCAGACGAATATCACCAGCCTGAATGACGGCACGGATGCCTCGGCTAAGTGCGCCCGCAGCTACAACCAGACCGTGCGTTACGTGCTGCGCAGCGGCCGCTGGAAGAGCGCTCGCGTGAAGTTGCAGCTCGCGCAGACCGCAAACATGTTCGATCCTGCCGTGGTCGCTACGAACGGAACACAGGGCAACGTGGGCACGCCCGTGGGCGGTTGGCCGCCCGGAGCGAATTATACGGTGATCACGGATCCGGCCGGCTCACTCGATGAAGGGCCGGCGTACGGGGATCCGCAGATGGCGTATCCCTACCAGCTCCCGCCCGATTATCTGCGCCTTGTGCGGTTCAATGATGTGGACAGCGCAACCACCTCGTATCCCTTTTGGGCTATCCGGGGTAATCAGATCTGGTCGAATCAGACCCAAGCCTTTCTTGAGTACGTGCGGGATGTGACGATTACCGGCGTACAGGGCTCGAATCCTCCAAGCATCGGTGACCTCGATTCCGACCTGCAAGAAGTGATCATCAAGGGTCTCGCCGCCCGGTTGGCGTGGATATTCCAGCAGTCGACCAAGCTGCAAGACCAGCTCAAAAAAGAGTACGACATGATGCTCGCTCGGGCGCTGGCGATTGATTCCCGGTCGGAACGGATCGCCCTTCGCAGTCCTTATATTGATTCCGGCTGGATCCGTGCCCGCTGGATCTCGACGGCGAAGTGAGCCATGGAAAAGAACGTCGCGATTAATAACTTCTCGGCCGGGGAGTGGACACCATTCCTCGACGGCCGCACGGACCTCGCCAAGTACGGGAGCGCGTGCACGAAGCTGGAGAACTTCCGGCCGCTGCCATGGGGCGGGGCCACGTTTCGCTCGGGAACATTGCAGTTCGGTCTAGCCAAGAACGGCGGTAGTCCTTGCCGGCTGATTCCCTTCAACTACTCGACCGCGCTCTCCTTTGTCATCGAACTCGGCAACCAGTATTTGCGGATCTGGCAGTCGAACGGCACGCCGGTAACGACAACGGCAACGGTTCTATGGGTGAGCGGCTCGCCCTACGTGGTCGGGAACTATGTGCAGGATCCGGGCGACTCAAATAACACTTACTACTGCATCGCGAACGTGAGCGGCCCGACGCAGCCGCACAGTGACGGCTCGCACTGGAGCAAACAGACCATCCTCGAAATTCCGACCCCCTACTTTCCCGCACAGATAAGGCAGGTGCACGTGCGCCAGATCAACGCGCAGATGCGCATGACTATTTCGGGCGTAACGCCGTACACTCTGACGTACCTCGGCGGTAACTCGTGGACGTTTATCCCGACCGTCTTCAAGTATCCGGTGCTCATGGATCAGAATTCGGCGCAAAGCCTGAAACTGTCGCTTTCGAGTATCACACAGGGCGGCAGCGCCACTATGACGGCATCGGCGCCCACGTGGTTGACTGGCACCTATTACATTCCCCGGACCTACGTGCTCAACTCGGGCAGCCTGTATGTCTGCCAAGTGGCGCACACCTCGGGGACGTTCAACACAGACCTGTTCAATGGTCTGTGGCAGTTGGTGACCTTCTTCAACTCCAGCCATGTCGGATCTCAGTGGGAGATTCAGACCCTCAACCCGGCGAGTTCGGTGCTCGTGGACATGAATAATCAGAGTGTCGGGGTGCCGTTCCACTCGGCGTCTGTCATCGTGCAAGGGGCGTGGAACTTCACGACGAGTCAATTTTGGTGGGGTACGGTCTCGGTAGATCGGAGCATCGACGGCGGAACGACTTGGGTGGTCATCCGGACCTTCTCCGCCAAGTCGGACCAGAATTACGCGACGAGCGGCACAGAGCCGGCTCCAACCATCGGGGCGCCGCAAGTGCTCTACCGGATCACGTACACACAGGCCGGGGCGCCGTTCGCCGGGTCAATTTGGGTGGGCGCCGCACCGTCGCAATACTCCTACGCGCAAGCCTCTCTCGTGGTGCAATCCGCCTACGTGGCCGGCGTGGTGACGGTAACCTCCTACGTGGATCCGCTCGACGTCTTTGTGACGATCAATCTGGCGCCGCTCTCGGGCGCCGCCTCCTACCTCTGGAGCGAGGGCGCTTTCTCTGCTTACCGGGGTTTCCCCGCCACCATCGGCTTCTATGAGCAAAGACTTCTCTACTCGGGCACCGCCGCGCAGCCTAATCGGGTGTGGGGCTCGGTCACCGGGGACTTCGATAACTTCCAGTATTCAAGTAATGACGATGGAGCCGTGGCTTTCCAACCGGCGGTCTGCCAGCAGAATCAAGTGGGGTGGATCGGCACCATTCTCCGCATTCACCTTGGAACTTCGGGCGAGGAGATATTGATGGCATCGGGCAACCTCGACGAAGCCCTTACGCCATCGAACGTGACGATGCGGGCGCAGAGTTTCTACGGCTCGGCGGCTTTCCAGCCGCTCCTGCTCTCGAACTCGATTCTGTTTGTGGAGCGAAACGGTCTGCGCATTCGCGAGATGCGGGAGCTTTCGCCCTACGTGGTCCCGACTGACTTCATTGCGCCGGACCTCACTCTCTTATCGGAGCACATCCTCGGGCCGGGGCTTTTTCAGATGGACTTCGGGCGCCTGCCGGATCCGCTCTGCTATTTCGTGCGCTCGGATGGACAGATGGCGGTTCTCACCTACAACCGGGAACAGAATATCACCTCATGGGGCCGATACACCACACAGGGGAACTTTGAGAGTGTGGCTTGTATCTACGGGGCGCCGGCGGATGTGGTGTGGGTGAGCGTCAAGCGTCACCTCAACGGGGTGGATGTGCGGTCAATCGAAGCCTTCACTGTCGATCCGGCCAGTTTCCCGAACATTCAGACAAACATGCTCCTCGACTGTGGGGCTCAGTTTTTGGGCGGCATCGGCTTCATTCCGGGGGCAACTCAGCTTGTCGCCGCGCTGCCGAACATGAAAAACACGGTCGTGACGGCGGTAATTGACGGGGCGGAGTACGTCGGGCTCACGGTGGACAATAACGGCACGCTCACCTTCCCGCCGAATGTGACGGCGACGAATGCGGTCAATGTCGGGCTGCCCTATGTGGGCCAGATCTCGCCCATGAAGCCGGAAATGGAGTCACAGGAGGGCGCTAGCCAAGGCAGGAAGCGCCGGATCAAGGAAATCGTCCTGCGCGTGCGGAATTCGGTCTCGGTGGAGTTCGCCGGCGGGGACAATCCGACCACTTTCAATGAGTGTCAGTTCCGGTCGACGCTCGACGCCTTGGGCTCAATGACTCCGCTGGGTGGGCCGGCCGGGAACGTCAATGGCATCGTGGATATCCCTCTGCCCGGCCCGTGGCCGGAAGGGAACGACTTTTCCGGCAAGATTACCCTCCAGCAGCAGCATCCGTTTCCGTTGACTATTTTGGGGGTGTTCACGAAGTTCGCCGTACTCGATTGACCCAAGCCCATGAACGAACTCGCCACCATCCTGCCCGAAATTGAGAAGGTGGAGGCAAAACTCCTCACCTGTGTGCAGCCTGTAACCTTCCTGAAACATCACTTTCAACCGGGGGTTTACATCCGCGAGATCTGGATGCCGAAGGGGTCAATCATCCTCGGGCACGCTCACAAGACTGAGCACCTGAATATCATTACACAGGGTCGGGCGCTGGTGGCGGTGCATGGTGTGGTTACTGACGTTCGGCCGGGGTGTTTCATCTCCGGGGTGGGGGTACGGAAAGCGCTCCTCATTATGGAGGATACGGTTTGGCTGACGGTGCACGCGAATCCCACGAATGAGCGGGATGTCGCCAAGCTCGAAGACCTGCTGATCTCAAAGAGCTCTGTGTGGCAGGAGTACGAGCACCGGATGGTAGAGGAGAGTTTCCGGGCGGAAATGGAGGCACGCACATGAGTTTTTTTGCGGCAGGAACATGGGCAGGCATCGCGGCCGGGGCGGCTCTGGCGGGCGCTGGATATTCGGCTTATTCTACCTATGAGCAGGGGCAGAATACGGCGGCGCTCGAACGCTACAATGCGCAGCAGCAGCAGGCACAAAATCAATACACTCTTGAACAGACGGCGCAGAAGTCTCTCGCGGAACGTGAGAACGCGCAGAAGGAGCTGGCGCAGCAGGAGGGCATGTTTGCCGCCTCTGGCGTCGTGGTGAACACTGGTTCCCCCCTCACGGTGGAGGCGCGGCAGGCCGCCCTGCTAGAGCGCAAGGCGGTGCAGACTGACTATGAGGGCGCAATCGCCTCCCGTTTTGGGCAGAGCAAGGTCGTGCAGGATGAAATGACGGGACAGGCCGCAGTTCAGGCCGGTAAACTCGGCGCTGGGGCCACGCTCTTGCAGGGCGTCTCGAAGGCGGCGGGCGACTACTCCGGCGGAGGCAGCTAATCCATGAGAATCCCACTCGCAAATACTCCAGTTCCCGGCGATGCGCAGGCTACCTTCGCGCCGCTCAGTTCATCGACCTATGACCGTATGGGGGAGGCGGGCGCTCGCGTCGGGCAGGCAATTGAGGGCGCGGCCAGCCTAGCCAGTCGGATCAAGGGCACGCTCGATGATGCCGCGATTCAAAAGGCTTCCGTGGAGGCGCACGCTCACCTCGCCGGAATGTTGAACGAATTCGAGAACGGGCAGGATGCGCAGAACGGGGATCCGTCGACCTATGCGGAACGGTGGAATGATGCGCGGTCGACCTTCGAGGATCAGCAGACCAAGCGCAGCGACCTTTCAAACCTCTCGCCCATGGCGCGGATCCACTATCAAAGCATGATGGATCAGTGGCGTATCAATGCGCAGATGCAGGTCGACCACTTTGCGACGGTGAAGGGCTTGCAGAACGCGGAAGCCAGCTATGTGAACTCTTTTCACGCAAACATGGCGGCGGGAAACATGGAGCAGGCGGTGCAGGGCATGCGGGATGGGTTGGAGCGTGGGGCGGTAAAGCCCGAGGTCGGGGAGCAACTTATTCAGCACGCGCCGGCGGAGAACGAATACAATCAAGCCTCGAAGATGGGCGCCCTGAATCCGGTCGTCACCGATGAGGCGCTGACGAAGGCGGACGAGAAGGGGAACTTTGTGAACTTCCCTCACTTGATTGGCGATGCGCGGACGCAGCTCATTCTGCGCATTCACCGGGAGGCTTCAATCTGGCAGGCCGGGAACGTCGACAATCTCCGCTCTCAGATTGACGCGAATCCGAATGATCCGGGGGTCATTGCGGCTATTCACCAGTCCGTACAGGACCGGAAGATCACGCAGCAGGCCGGGGACAACCTGATCGCCGGCATCAATCGGACGAATCTGGCGGAAGCGAAGGACACCGCTAATGTCTGGTCAATGCGGGTCCATGACTTCGATTTCACGGTGGCGAAGGATCCGGAGGGTGCGGCGCGGGATATGAAGGGTGCGATTGCCGGTCTTCCGACCGCCTTGCAGAAGCCGATAAACGCGATGATCGACAACAAACTCGCGGCGTCGAAAAAAGCGGAGATGCGGGTGGAAAAGCCGGTGGAGACCAATTTCTTCGCGAAGATGAAGGAGGACCGGGAGGAGAACGCTGCCTCGGTTCCGTACACCACGGAAGCAGGCACGAAACGTTGGTTTACTCCGAATGATCCAGCCAAGCAGAGAACGCTTTCCGGCGGATTGCGGGCGCTGCGCGGCATGACTGATTCCGAGGTCGAAGATAAGTTCGGCAAGGGAGTCACGCGGGATCAGGTGATGCGCGTCGAAGAGCTCAACTACTCGCAGAAGCAGGATCACATGCGCCAGTGGTTTGCGGCTCAGGAACCGGATGATCCGAACTTGCAGGAGAAAGCCACGCGAGAGTATCAGAATCTCATGCGGCCGGATGTAAATGAGGCGGTCTCGAAGGCGATTCTGCGCAAGGCGGCGGCGCCGGGCATGGTGGTAAACAAATCCTATAAGGATGCTTCGGGCGGTCGGGCCATCTATCTTGGCGGGGATCCTTCGCTGCCGGACGCTTGGAAGCAGATCAAGTAAGCCATGGCCTTTGATTTCAAAACGGCCACGCTTGAGGCTCCTCCTCCGGGGGCACAACCGCAGAGCGCGTTTGATCCCAGTTCCGCACTCATGGAACCGGATCGCCAGCAGGCGAGGCAGCCGCAAGCGCCGGACTGGGCGGATCTGTTTTCTGGCACGGAAAATCTGGAGAAGCACATGGGGCCGGAAGGCGCGGCTCACTTGCAGCAGCTCGACAAGTTGAGCGATGATCCGAAGGAGGGGCGGGCCGGCGCCGTGCTCCAGAGTTACCTGCAATCCGAGTTGCCGGCGCTCACTCCGGAATACATCGCCGCTAATTTCCAGAACGTCAAAGAGGGGTACGCCAAGCACCACTTCAATATTGATGAACCGGGGATAACAAACTCGAAGCTCTATGACCGGGTGGGGCAGGAATTCGAGGAGCGGGAAAAGGGCGCAATCACGCCCGGCGATTTCAGTTCGGTCGACAAGTTCCTGAACACGTATCACGGCATGTCCGCGACGCCAGCGGAGGGCTGGGCCACGTTGAACAAGCCTTTCGTGGAACTGCCGAAGTGTGAGGATTTCGTGAATAACCCTTGGGCGGGTCCGGCGAATCCGGCGCTCTGGTCGACCACGTACAACCGCATTTTCAAGCCGATCATGGAGGGGGTCGAGTCTCCATTCGGTGTGATGACGATGGGCATTGGTGGGGTGTTGTCCGGAGCCGCGAAGACAAGTCCGATTGCTCGGCAGATACTCGCCGGCATGTCGGGCTTTTTCGGTTCGGTATTCGTCAAGGCGGCGGTGCACGGGGCGCCTGAGACAATGAGGGTCATGCAGGATCCGAATTCAACCACACAAGACCGGCTCAACGTGCTGGCCGATGAGGTTCGCGACATTACCCTGAGCGTGCTTGGCGGGGTGGGTGCGGTACACGAATTGCGGCCGGAACTGGCGAAACTCCTCGAAAAGAAGTCACCCGGACAGGCGGCGGAGATTCTCAAGGTGGCGGCATTGACCGAAAAGGATCCGGTGGTGGCGGCCAAGATTGATGACTCTGGTGAGAAGGTTAATCAGATCTCGGATGAGAAGCTGAAGGAACTGGATAAGAAATTCGAGGAGGAGCATCCGGGCTTCTCTGAGCCGGGCGAGGAGCCACCGCTGCACGAGCCGGAACCGCACGAGACCGAGGATGGCGTACATCCGTCCGACGTTGAGGCGGCGCCTTTGAGCAAGGAGGAGGAGGCTCAGATGCGGGCGGAGGAGATGGGCGAAATCAGCAAAGGGCAATCGGGCGAGGATCTACTCAAGTGGATCAAGGGCCGGCTGCCTCACCCGGAGACGGCGGCGGAGAACGGCGATGCACTTTCGGGCGAGTTAAAGATGCTACGGGATCACTTCGCCAAGCCGGACAAAAACGGTCGGATCAATTACGGCGCCTCGGTGCAATGGTTCGCCAAGAAGGGCAAGGAGGTCATGCTTGACCGTTTGGTAGAGGGTGCCCGTGAGCAGGGTTTTGATTTTCAGACTCCGCACGAGCTTCTCTCGGCGGTCGATCAGGCTTTGCGGGAGCGGGCGGGGAAGGAGGAGGGCGCCGCACGGGAGACGGCAGTAAAGACCGAAGACACCTCCGGTCTGCCACAGAGCGAGGAGGGGGCGGTGAACGCGGCGGAGGCTGGGGAACCGGGCGCGGCTAAGACCTCGGCTCAGCGTGAGACTGGGCTGAAGAATGCCATGGCGGAGATGGAGCGGAAGGTCTACGGATTCAAGGATGCCACGCCGGCGGAGAAGCGTGCCATGGCGCCGGCATGGGAGCGGGCGGGGATGGCTCTGGAGCAGGATCCCAAGGCGGGCGAGCGGTTGGCGGAGCAGCTCAAGGCAAATCCGAATCTCGGGGTGAGCGACGATCAATCCGCCCTTCTCTTGCGGCATAAGAACGGGTTGTCGAACGCGCTCAATAATGCGGCCGCATTGGTCAACGATTCGGGTATGCCTGAGGATGTCCGCAACCAAGCACAGAAGGTGGTGCAGGATGCGAGTAAGGAGCTGAATGACCTCATGGATGCAGTTCACCGGCGCGGCTCGGAATGGGGTCGGGAAGGACGTTGGCGGCAGGCTATGGCAAAGGAGGATTACACCTTCGCCACGCAGCAGCGGCTCGCACAGGCGGCAAAGGGCGGGGCGCCGTTAAACGACGTCGAAACGGTGCAGCTCGTTCGGCAGCTCAAAGACCTGCAAAGCAAGGTCGACGCCTATGAGGCGCATATCCGCGAACTCCAGACCGCCAAGCGCAGCCGCACGGCAACCAGCAACACCGGCAAGAATGTGGTGGTGCAGTATATTTCGGAACAGGCCAATTCAGCGCGGGAACGCATCAAGGCGCGCATGCAGGAGGGGCGCTCTTACTCGGGGCTGGATCCGGAGGAGTTGCTCGACCACGCAATCATCGGGGCGGAGTATCTCGCGAAGGGCATTCAAAAGGCTGGGGATTGGAGCGTCGCGATGGTGAAGGAGTTCGGGGATTACATCCGGCCGGACCTCGACAAGATCCGGGCGCTCTCGGAACAGAAGCACCAAGAGATGCAGGACGAAGCCGGCGGCGCTGGGCGCCCCACACAGAACGATCTCAATCTGCAAGCCGGGGATTTGAAAGAGAAGCTTGCCACACAGGAGCGGCAGGAGGCGGAGGCAATTACGCCCGAGGTGCAGGACCGTTTCGATAAGGCGCTGGCGGCATGGGAAAAGGAGATTGCGCTCGGCAAGAAATACACCCGGACGCAGATCGACCTGAAGATGAAGGATCTTGAACCTTCTCCCGAGGTGCAGAAGCGCCTCAAGGATGCGCTCGACAAGTGGGAGGCATCCGCCGGCGGCAAGGAGTCGCGGACCCAGTTGGAGGCGGATATCGGGAAGATGGATCCAGAGGTGGCGGCGCGCATGAAGGAGGCACTCGATAAGTGGGAGAATGAGGAGAAGCCCCAACCCACTAAGGGGCAGATTGCGATTGAACTCGGGCAGGAGGGTGGGGTGAAGCCGGGCAGCGATGAGGATGTGCGCCTGAATCGGCAGAAAGCCCGGTGGACCGCTCAGCTCGCCAAATTGGAGGAGAAGATCCGGATCGGGGATTATGCTCCGGAGCCGAAGGTTTCCCCGGTGGAGATGGATGATGAAGCGCATCAACTCCGTGGGCAGGTGGAGCGGGCGAAGCAGAAGATCGCCATTAGTCGGATGGAGATGCAGGAGGCGGCAAAGCCACCCACAGAGAAGTTGATGGACATGGGCGCCGGCGGGGCGCGTGCCTCGGCTCTTTCCGGCTACCACACCCTTGCGAAACTCGCATCTTTCTCGGTCTCGCGGCTGGCGGAGATGCCGGCGACTGAAGCCTTGGGCGCGATGATTCGGCAGCTTCCCGGCATGAAGGAGATTTCCGCCAAGGCTAATCTGGAGGGTGGGGCGGAGGCGCGGGCGCTGGGCAAGGCGTTCGCCGGTCTCGCTACTAAGGGCGGGCGCGACGCTTGGCAGACTCTCGTGAGCGGCAAGAGCGACCTCAAGGCGGAGGTGGGGGACACAAGCGATAACTTTCGGCCGGTTCACTGGTATGACTATTTCGGTATCTCGCATGCGGCGGAGAAAGCGCCCCTCTTCCGGGCGGCGTTCGAGCTCGCCTTGGAGAAGAACTACGCGAACGCGATTGCCAACGGCCGAGACTGTGTGAGCGAGTTCGGTCAGGCGGTCTTGCGCAAGGAGGCGGGCGATTACGCAAACCGGGCCATCCTGCAGAATAACAGCATGGTGGCGGATGCCATCAACGGCTTTACTCGCCGGCTCGAAGCGATTGATCCGAAAACAGGGGAAGCCAATCAGAGCCGGTATCTGCTCTCCACGCTGATCAAGGCGTTTGTCACGAAGGGCATCGTGAAGACGCCTATGAATTACATCGCGCAAACGCTGGAGCGCACTCCGATGGGGCTGGCGCTCGGGACGAGCAAGGCGGTTGCGGCCAATCTTCGCGGCATCGACAAGCTCAGCAACACGGAGGCGAACACAATTACCCGGCTAATGAAAGTAGGGGCGGTCGGGAGTGCGATGTTTGTGTGGGGTGCCATCGACGCGACGAAGAAGGAGGAGGATCGGATCTTCGGGGGCTACTACCAGCCGGGCGATAAACGCAAAACGAGTGATGTCGGTTTTGGCCGGATGCGGATTGACGGGTACGAGCTGCCCCACTTCTTGACGCACAATCCGCTCACCGAGTCCGCGCAGATGGGCAATACGATGGTGCGGGTCGCGTTCTCGAAGGAGTCAAAGCACGACGAAGACGGGCGCGGCTATGCGGCCGGCATCCTTGCCTCAGTGCTCGCGCTAGGGGCTCAGGCGCCGATTGCCAACCCGCTCGCTCGTAGTGTGGAGGCGGCGCAACAGGGGAAGGTGAACAAGCTTTACTTCGATTTGGTGACCGGGCTGATCCCACAACTCTCGCAGAATCTCGCGGTGGATACGGACGACGCCAAGCGCAAGGCTCCGAAGACGCTGGAGGATGCGGTCAAGCAGGCGGTGCCGGGACTGAGGGAAGACACGCCCAAGGACTACAAGCACTCCCGGTGATGAATCTTGTAGAATGGCGGAATCGTGTCATGTGAATCCTCGGGTGGCGCCAACCACGCCCATAGTTTCAACTCCCTACAACTATGTCCCTCGCTACCACCCAGTCTCTTTTCCAGTACGCTATTGCCTCGCTCGGGCAGGTCTTCTCGCCTGCCTGTGCCATTCAGAATCAGGGTGATTTCGTGGTCTGGTACACGAGCACGCTCGGGGTCGATACGCTGCTGGTGCTCAATACGGATTACACGGTCACCGGCGCTGCAACCAGTGGCGTGATCCTGTCGCCCTCGGTCACGCTCGAAGGGACGGGGCTGCACTATGCGGTGGGCGGCACGCTCACGATTCAGCGCAAGAATGCCTTCACGCAGCCCACAGCCTTCATCGACGGCACCAAATATCTCGCGGCGGTGCAGAACAACTCGCTCGACTGGCTTTGCTATTCGATTCAGGCGCTCACGGATATCTCCTCGCGCTGTCTGCAAGTGTCTCCGACCTCGCCAGTGCAGAATCCGATTGCTCTCGCCTCGCGCAAGAATCAGTTGGCCGGCTGGGATGCAAACGGGAACTTTGTGACTTACCCGCAATCCCTCGCGGCCGGGGCGACAATCCCGAACGGGATGACGGTGGAGTTCCTGAGTGGGAGCACGCTGAAGCTGGATGCGGGGGCGACGTTCCTCTCGAATGTGGGCGGGGTATTCGATACGGGCGCCGGCGCTCGGCTCGCTCCTCCGGTTGCAAGTCAGCTTCTACTGGGAAGTGTCGACGGTGGGTTTAATGCAATCCATGGAGACACCTACGGCAATAGCTTCCTGCCCGGCCTTTATCTGACTGGGCGCTCGATGGGCGGCACGCGAGCCGCGCCTTCTGCTACTCCCTCCGGCACGGCATTGATTCAGGTGCTAGGTTACGGGTACGACACCGCTCCGACCACAAGCGCGGCGGGGTACTACAAGATACAGGCAAACTCGCTTTGGAGCGCGGGTAACCGCGAGGTGGCGCATCTGTGGAACGGTACGCCCAGCGGGTCGATCACACAGGCGAATTGGATGACGCTCACGGGAGTGGGTCTCGCGGTCACGGGGGCGCTGAGCGCGACGGGGAGTATTACCAGCCAAGGACATTTTTTAGTTAAAACAAATCCGGATACTTTTACATTTCAGTTTCAAAATACCTCAGGCGTCTCTCGGTGGCAATGGTATCCTAGTGGTACGGAAACCGGATCAAACGCAGGATCGGACCTCGCTTTTACTGGGTACTCCGATACGGGGATTTATCTCGGCGTCGCCATGAAGATTACCCGCGCCACCGGGGCGGTCACTATGCCGTTAGGCGGCGGCCTCGCGGTCACGGGGGCGCTGAGCGCGACGGGGAACACTATTCTTGGCAATGCCGCCAGCAGCACTTATCTTCAGGTCAAAGGATTCAACGCGGACGCAAATCAGGCTTTAATTTACCTAAACGGGGCCGCCGACAGGTACATTCTGAGTAACAGCACCGGGATATCTTTCTTCCATGGTGGCTCGCAGATTGGGCAGTTTTCTTCTACTGGCCTCGCGGTCACGGGGACCATCTCGACCTCTTCCACCACGTTGCACACCTCCACGGTCGCACTGACCAACGGAGCCGCTGCCGCTGCTGGCACTCTCACGAATGCGCCAGTGGCCGGCAATCCGACTAAGTGGGTGCCGATTGTGGACAATGGCACGACCCGGTACGTGCCCTGTTGGTAATTGACTGCCCGGCGCTTACTTGTTCCTCTGCGCCCATGGAACCAACCGCCCCGAAACAGATCACGGAGCTGAGCCGGCAGGATGCGCTCACCCTCCATAACGTGCTTGTGAACATTGGCGACGGGCTTTCCCCGCTCAACGCAATGCTCGCGGCCGATAACATCAACACCCTCTATCCCACGGCGAACTCGCTCAACAAGGGCCAGCTCGCCGCGCAGCGCAAGCAGGCGCTTGTCGACCTGCCGAACGTGATTGATGCCGCTCGTGCCCGGCTGGAGATCGGGGAGCCGATTGAGGCGCGGGGTGAAGAGCTCGTGAAGCTCGACCTCAAGCCGATGAATATCACACAGGAGGAGATCAAGACCGCCAAGATCACCCCCGGCTTTCTTGCCGTCCTGCGCCGCATGCTTCCGACCTCCTAAGCCATGAACATCAAAAATCCCGTAGTGCAGTCAGTTCTCCGCCATGCCGCCACGGCAGCCGGCGCTGTTCTCGCCCACGACCTGATTACCAAATTCGACTTCACGGCAGATCAAGCGAAGCAACTTGGCGGCGCCCTGCTCGTGGTCGCCTCGGCGGCGTGGTCGATCTACCAGAAGATGCAGGTCAAACCCTCGACTCCGCCCACGCCATGAGAAAGCTCTTCGCGCTCCTGCTCCTCTCCTTTGCGCTTGTCCGGGCGGCTGACACGGTGGGATCCGCCCAAATCGGGCAGACCATTACGCTCGGGGTGACGGTCAACGGATCCGCTCCCTTTACCTACCAGTGGAATTTCAATGGTGCGGCCGTTGCGGGGGCCACGAATGCTCAGCTCGTACTGGCCAACGTGCAGCCGGCGGCGGCGGGCACGTACACGGTGCAGGTCGCGAACTCGGCCGGCTCGACGGTCTCAAATAACTGCGTTGTGAGTATTACGCCGGTCCCTCCTTCCGGCGCCGTCACCACCTTTTCAGCAAAATGATCGGCATTCCGATGTGACGCTCCGCCCACTCCCATGAAAAATAAACTCGTCTCCCTCCTCCTCGCTGGCCTTGCGCTGGCTTTCGCCGGTTGCGGCACTCCCACGCAGAACATTGCCACGGGCACCTTTCTGGCCGGCAATGCCTTTGCCACGTACGAGCTCCAGCAGAGCCCCAAGAATCTGAAGGGGCTCACGGATCTGTCGGCGGCGCTGCCTCAGATCATCTCGGGCAAGGTGACGCCCTTTCAGATGGGTGTGCTGAACGCGGAACTGCAACCGCTGGCGGCCGCTGCCTCGGCTCAGCCGGCGAACGCGACTGCCTTTAACCAGATCGGCGCGCTGATTTCTGCAGCCGTGCAGGCCAATGTCTCGGCTGGGGGCGGGGTTCCGACGATGAATGATGCTATCGCGACGGCCGCGCTTCAGGACTTCGCGCTTGGGATTCAGCACGGGATTGCTTTCTGGCAAGGTCAACAGTCAGTGACGAATCCGACCCCTACCCAGTAAAACCGATACTAGGGGCGCTCGCTACCAACCGGCGGGCGCCCTTACCCCTCAGATGGACAACTTCACGCTCAGGTTGGCGAAGCTGGTGCAGCGGGCCTATGATCCGGCCTTCGACACGGATCCTCATGGGGTCGACATAACCGACCTCGGGTTCACGCCGGCGGAGATCCTGTGGGCCACAGATCCGGGCGGGGACTCAGTTCCCTACGGCATTATTGCCACGGATAACGGGCACGGGACGGTGGTTGCTCTACGTGGAACAGAAAGCGGGGTGGAGTGGGCGGCGGATGCGGATGCGATGCTAGTTTCTTGCAACTGGGCGCCGGGCTGCCTCGTGCACAAGGGTTTTTACCAGATTGCGGAGACGCTCCGGACCTCGAAAGGGGTGTTTGCGGATGTGGCGCTGAGTGGCGGGGGCTTCCTGAGTGTGGCCGGGCACTCCTTGGGCGCCGCGCTGGCCACGATTCTCGCCACGCGGATGAGCGCCAAGCAGCTTGTTTCGCTGGCTGGGCCTAGAAGTGGCTGCCAAGCCTTCGCGGCCCTAGGATTGGCTAGAATCGGCCTTGTAGCGCGTTTAGTGATTCCGGGCGACGTGGTTCCTACGCTGCCTCCGCCCTTTCCGCTGCCTTTCCGGCATGTCGGGGATGCCATCGAACTGCAAAAGCCGGCAATCAGGGACACTTTGGAGTGTCGCCACTCGATTGCCACCTACCTGAACGCCATGGATCCGAGTCTGCCGCTGGGTGCCGAGTGCGTTCTGTGACTTTATGGACACCGAGATCATCTCACACTTGCCCGTGAAGAAATATCCGACTCTGAAGGAGATCATCTATCTGGTGATCTTCCTCGCGTCTTTCACCGTGGGGGGCTGGATGGCAAAAGGGTGGTTTGTGGAGTCGCATCAACAGGTCATGGATGCGATTGCGACCTCGGATCAGTTGCACAAGTTGCGGTTGGAAGAGCTGGGCAACCGGCTGACGCATGAAACGGATGCGCAAACGGCCGAACTAAAGGCGCATGCCGGCCGGATCGAGGCGGTGCGGCATTACGGGTGGTCGAATGCTGACATGGCGCGGTGGGCAAGTCAGCTCGACAAGGCGAACCGGGCGAATCTGCCGAACTTCAATGTGCCGGACGTTCCCCCGCCGGCCGCGACGGCGCCTAATCAGCCACCGATGCCGTGATCCTCGGCGTCGGCGTCTGTGTTTCGTTGGTCATTTGTTTATTTATTGATGATTGAAATTATCTCCTCAATGGCTTCCGCGTGGGTCAGCTCACCTTCCCGGAACTCCATCAGCTTTACACCAATGCTTGTGCGGATCAGGGCGGCGTATCTGACCGAAAACTTTTTGTTTATCTCCACTTTGAAATCATCAGTGGTGATCCGGTAGATGGTTTTAACATAGGCGTCCTGTTCGTGGCACAGGATGGAGGCTTCATGACAAGCAAAGATGATGCAGCCCATCCTATCCATCTCCTGCGTGACCTCCTTGAGCCTTTCTGTCAGTTGATCCATCTCAACCTTAGTTTGCGCGTTCCATGTGCACTGCTGGCCGAAGGCTTCCTTCCAAGAAACCTTCTCGCCCGTCATGTGTTCTGCCGCACTGAAGCAAAATTCTGCGCTTTTCCATGTGTTGATTTCTTCGCGCAACCTGAGTAGTTCTGCCCTGTAGAGAGGGTGAATGTGTAAGCCATCTAAAGTATTGTCTTTATCCCACTCCGCTATCGGCGGTGCTACCATGGGCGATTTCGCGCTGAGAGACACCAAGATCAGTCGCGCCCCGAGGCTGAAATCTTGGCGTGGTGCGACAACGTTGAATATCTTCTTAGCGAGCAGTTCAGCGGTTGCCTGTTCCGCCGCATTTCTGGCCGCGTCTTGGGCTGGGGTGTTGGGGGTGCTCATAGTGGCTTGTCGTTTTCAGCCGCAATCAACGTCAGGACTGTTTCCAGCGCTAGGGTGCGCGTTTTGCGCAGATGCGCTGCGCCGTCTTTAATATATTTGCGCAACTTCTTTTCGTCGCCCATGAAGCAGCCGCAGAAAAATTCTATTTTTCCGCCTTTTTTAAGCTGGATCGCCGTCAGCATTCGCCCGCATTCGCCGTGGCCGGTGAACGCAATTTGCGCATAGCGGCGCAATGCGCCGTTGAGGCTTGCGCCGTCGAGTCTTGCGCCGTCGAGTCTTGCGCCGTCGAGGCTTGCGCCGTCGAGTCTTGCGCCGTCGAGTCTTGCGCCGTCGAGGCTTGCGCCG
>Ga0075017_100000743_pt1 | contig 18808 bp, 18 predicted proteins | sample AleBraG_ABR_2012_FD_71475 | JGI IMG/M metagenome (GOLD analysis project Ga0075017, IMG submission 71475) | Freshwater sediment microbial communities in response to fracking from Pennsylvania, USA - Alex Branch Run_MetaG_ABR_2012 | ecosystem: Environmental > Aquatic > Freshwater > Creek >... | reverse complement strand
GGCTCTAACGCCATCATCGCCCTCCGCTGTGCCAAGCTCAGCGGGCGCTTTCAGGACTTTTGGGAACGCAGAACGGAACAAAGGGCCGCATGACTCATCACTTTCTTGTCGTGCACCCGGTGAGAGTAGCTTTTCTAGGAGGAGCCAATCGGGTAGATTGGCCTGGGACGGTAAGAAAGACGGGAGGGTGAAATGAAGAGGATGAGGAGCGTGATCACTGCGGCTGGACTCGTGCTAATCGCCGGGGCAAGTTTTCGAGCTGCGGTCCCTGCTTCTGACGCGGGTGCTGCAAAGAAGGAGATTGAGGCTTTCAATCAAAGGTTAGACGAAGTGACGCTGAAGATGGATAACGCGGGAGTGGTGGCGTTGTGGGCCGAGGATGGAGTGACGCTGCTACCGGGGATGGCGGCAATCGAAGGGAAAAAGAACATCGCGAAATTCATGGATGAAGTTGTGGCTAAGTTAACCGGATATCGCGTGACAGAGCAGAGGAGCGACTTCCATTCGATTGAGGTGTCGGGGGAGTGGGCTTTCGAGTGGGGAACCACTTACCAGGTGGTTCAACCCCCCGAGGGAAAGCCTCCGATCGCAAACCACGGGAAGATTCTACTGGTGCTGCATCGCGAAGCGGACGGGGAGTGGAAATTGAAGCGAGAAATGTGGAATGCGGGAGTGAATCCCTGAGCTGAAGTCGCAGCTGCGCGGAGGTGACGCGCGAGATTTAGTGCGCTGGAGTTGGATCTCAGGAAAACCGCCAGCGAGTAACGGAAGCAGCGAAGTCCGGAGCGTGTTCGTCCTGAGCGAAAGCGACTTGCGGTTTCACGCGGTAGACGTTGCCGCCGCAGGATTCCAGCACAGGCAGCACATCGCCTCCATATTTCTGGTTGTAAATGGCGGCAATCTGCTTCCAGAACGAGCGATCCTTGATTTCCTCGGCAGGACCTTCCAAGATGACGGCCTCATCCGCGTTTTCGGTGGCAATCACGCAGCCCGGGAGCGCAGAAAGGTTTCTTGCTTTGCGTGTCTTGGGTCCTGTGCTGAACCAAAAAGAATCCTGCCACCAGACTCCCCAGACGAGCATGAGGTGTGGACCTCCTTCGGGGCGTGAAGTTGCAATCCAGTAGTTGTGAGATTTTTCGAGGCGTTCCAGAGCCCAAGGCCAGTCTTTGAGGCCGCGGTCCGGATCGGACTGCTTGCTAAGCGCATCGGGCCAGTAAGGGCGGCTACGGATGGGTTGCATGAGGGGTCCTCCGAAATCTGAATCGAAACGAATTCTAGCAGGAGTTCCGGAGGGAGCTGGGAGAAATGTCGAACCAGGGAGCCGAAATGAAGCGATGAAATCAGTTTTCAGGAGACAAAAGCGCAGCCGACACGGCAGCCGCCCTGCGGAGTGAGTTGAGTCCAGACGGGCTTTAAGTTGACGCGGACGGGGGGAAGGATTGGAACGTGGAGAACCGCCAAGAGGTTATCAGGGAGGTCTCCTTGGTTATCAAGCTCAATAGCCACGCCACCGAAGCCGAGATCGAGGACGCGAGCCCGACTTGAACCTTGATCGCCAAGAACCGCATAGGCATTGGTTCCAGCCATAGAGACACGCTCGGCCTTTCGCTGAACGGGAAAGTTGCGCGAAGGCGGGAGTGAGAGCGCTGCTGAGATGGAAGCGCTGGTTGCCGATGCAGCTGCTTCAATGTCAGGTTCAGTTTTCTCCGGGGGCCGCCTTGCCTGAATGGGAATGGGCGAGGGGGCAAACGAACTCGGTTCGGGAGCGGGCTGGGGAGGAGGATCTGGCTCTAGAGCAGGAGGTTCTGTAGCTGGCGAGTCTTCCGCGGCGCGCGTGTGATTTGCGTGCTTTACGCGGTAGAGGCGTTCGTCGGCGACTTTAATGAGTATGTCGGTCTCGTCGCCATCTTCTGGAAAATTGGCTACGCCGTGATCCATGGTGACCCGGACTTCAAGCAGGAGGGGTTTCAAGACTTCAGCAAAGACGGATTCAATGCGGCGGCTCAGCGCATCGGTTTGCGGGGCATCGGTTTGAGGAAGAAGGAGAGCAAATTCATCACCTCCGATGCGGAAGGCAGAATCCGAAGTGCGGAGAGCTTTTCGCAATGTGGTGGCAACGGCGCGCAAGACGTCATCCCCGCGAGGGTGGCCGTGCTTGTCGTTTACTTCCTTGAAGCGATGCATATCCAGGATGACCAGGCCGAGCGGAGAGCTATAGCGCCGGGCGCGATTGAGCTCTTTTTCAAAGGATTCGCCGAAGTGGCGGCGATTGTAGAGGCCAGTAAGAGGGTCTGTAACGGCATTCAACTGCAGCTTTTTCAGCTCGTCGTATTCGATAATGACCGGGACCCGCATCTGGCCGGACCCCGTGAGGACGTCCATCAAGGCTGCTTTCATGGAAATGGCGCGGCCGGATTGAGCACCGAGTTCAATGCGACGATGGAGCATGAAGTCCCAGATCTGCACGCATTCGGACTCAGGTAAATCGAGGTGAGTGAGCGTGCGGAAGTAGCGCTGTAGGAACTGACCGCGCACAGCAAGGTCAAGGCCTTCGAGAGTCTCCGATAAGAGCTCAAGGAAAGAGTCTTCGACTGCTGAAATTACAGGCGCTGGAGCGCCGGGGCTCGGCATAGCGGGTTCGCACCACACCTCTGCCACTCCCCGCGGGGTGTGGGGATGACAGCATAAGTTTCCACTATAGGAAAAAAACAACCAAGAGTCCATCGGTACTGGAACGTTAGAGCCATAAAATCGACCTACGAAAATTAGTACGAGGGATCAAGGATTTCCGGATCATCATGAAAGGGAGATAGCCGCATGAGATTTGGACAAGGCAGAACGGATGGACCAGAATGGGACCTCACTCATCGAGCGGGCGGAGAAACTCGATTCCGAACAGGCGCATATCGCCCGCTGACTCCTGGCGAAGAATCTTTGCAGAGATCGGCGGAGTTTCATGTGGGACGGTGCTGGACTGCGTAGTGGAGGGCGCTGGGATAGTCAACTGGAGCACCTGATCAGCCCTGAGGGGGTAGGTGGATGCAATGCAGGCTCCCGTGGCGCTTATATTCAAGGTCTTGGTAAGCTCAATAAAGGCAATTCCTGAAGAGTCCGTCGACCGGATAAAGACGGGTACCTGAAGGCGGATTCGCGGCGAACGCCGGCAAGTGTCCGAAGCGCCGTGACGCTGCCTTCTTAGGGATACCGACCCCATGCGAGCCTCCGTCTGTGACTTTCTGCACATAAGGATTGCAGTTGAGATGCCACTGGCTGAGCTGGCGCCAAATATAAGTCCTTTATTTTAAATTACATAGACAGATTCTCAGCGAAGGAATCCGACCTGAATGTCCGAGTGAGGTGAATTACTCCAATTCCTTTCCGAAAAAGTGGAAGTGGAACGGAATTGCCATTGACAGTTCGAGCTGGCCTCTGCAAGGATGACAATCAAGGTATGGAAAGTATTTTCCACTCTTACAGGATGGCGCGGCGGGGATGTCTAGAAACGATGTGATAAGGCCAATCAGCGAGGAGAGAATCCGGACGTCGCTTCCCATCGAACTGATTGTTGCGCTGCTGGATCGAATGGATTGTACCTTAATCTTGGCAGGACGCAGAGGGGAGCTATTGCTGGTCAATGCCAGAGGGAAAGCTTGGCTTGAGAAGAGAGTAAAAGGCAGTGCCGAGAGCGCAAACCTATTCCGGGATATATTGAATGCCGAACCAGGCCCCGTTTTTGACAAGATCGAACAGAGTGAAGGAGAAATTGCACTGGTACTCTCGGACCCCGGATCCAAGGAAATAGCCAGGATCCAGTGGATGCCCGAACCAGACTGGTTGGTGGTTCAGATCGAATACGAAGTGGAAATCGAGCCGCTTGCGGGAGGAGGTTCGCAGCCGACCGTACAAGAGTTGCTGCAGGAAAGAGAGATTACCTACCGAAATTTGCTGGCGGCCTATTTGAGATTACAAGAAGTGAGCCGCCAGAAAACAGTATTTCTCGCCTCCGCCGCCCATGAGCTCAAGACCCCGCTGGCGGTCATCAAAGGCTACTACGATCTGCTCCTAGCAGGATCGCTGGGCAAATTGACAGATAAGCAGACAGATATACTGGAGGAGTCCAAGGAAAGCTGCGAGCGCCTGGTTCGGTTGGTCTCGATGTTTCTGAATTACTCCGCTCTCGAGAGCGGGAAACTAGTTTTGCAGCTTCGCGAGAATGACCTTAGGGATTGCCTTGAAGAACTGTCAAGGCGCTGGGCCGAGGCGTTTCAGCGCAAAGGGGTGAAGCTCGAGGTCAATCTAGATCCATCCGTTGCGAGTTTTCGCTTTGACTATCAGAAGGTACAACAAGCGGCCGCAAATCTGCTCGATAACGCTTTGAAGCATACACCGGCTGGCGGCACAGTAACCCTCCAGGCGATACCGCATTTCTGGGAAAGGCGAGTTGCCAGTACCACTCCGGCAGAGGAGCGGCGGCGATTCCGGCTGCCGAGGCCGAATAGTGTGGAAGTCAGTGTGACAGATACCGGAGGCGGGATTCCTCCGGAACACCACCAAGAGATTTTCGAGGACTTCGTGCGCGTAGACCGCAGTACTTCCGGCATGGGATTAGGACTGGCCATTGCCAAACGGCTCATCCAGGCACATCGAGGAAAGATCTGGGTGGAGAGCAGAGTTCCGACTGGAAGCAATTTCACATTCCTCTTGCCTATGGATCAGGGATAGCAAGAGTTCTAAACAAGACATTCAAAGAGGAAGACCCATGGCTGTAAAAGAAAAAATAATGGTAGTTGATGACGAACCCAGTATCCGCAAGTACTTGCAGACGCTGCTTGAGGTTGATGGATATGAGGTAGAAACGGTCAGCTCTGGCAAGGAGGCGATTGCCAAGGTCAGCAGTGGCGATCGCCCTGATTTCATGATCTTGGACGTGCTCATGCCAGAAATCAACGGGATCGAAACCCTCAAAGAGCTGATGCAGATCGATCGAGGGTTAAACATCATCATGCTTTCGTGTTCAAACGAGGTAGGGACGGTGGTAGAAGCGATTCGAATTGGAGCGCACGACTACTTGACCAAGCCGTTTGAAAAGGCAGAGCTGGATGCGGCAATGCTGAAATCCAGGCAAAAAAAGAATCTTACGAAAGAGAATCAGGATCTTCGCGATTACTGCGATCAAGTGACCGAGGACCTGAGTTTTCTCGCGGCGAGTCCCCAGATGCTCCGAATCCGGCAACAAATCCTGCAGATTGCTCCTGTAGATGTTCCAGTGTTTATCTGCGGGGAAAGCGGGGTAGGAAAAGAAGTTGTCGCGCGGATGATCCATTTGCGCTCGAAGAGGAGGAACCAACCTTTCGTGAAAGTGAATTGCGCGGCGCTGCCCGGAGAGCTTCTGGAGTCGGAGTTGTTTGGATTCGAACAGGGCGCGTTTACCGGCGCAGTTCGGAGCAAACCTGGAAAATTTGAACTCGCAAACAAAGGAACCATATTCCTAGACGAAATAGCGGAAATGAGCACACACCTTCAGGCAAAATTATTACACGTGCTGCAGGACCATCAATATTCGAGGCTTGGTGGCAGGCACGTGGTAGACATTGACGTAAGGGTTCTGGCAGCAACCAACGTGGATGTACAGGAATCCATGAAATCAGGGCGGTTCCGGGAAGACCTTTACTACCGGCTGAACGTTTTATCCATCAATGTGCCACCATTGCGTGAGCGGACTGCTGAGATTCCGCTCCTATTCCGGCATTTCCTGACAAAGTACAGCGAGAAATTTGGCAAGCCTGCGCACGAACCATCGAAGTACCTCTTGGATGCGGCACTAAATTACCCCTGGCCCGGCAATCTGAGGGAGCTTGAGAACTTTGTGAAGCGGTACGTGATCCTCGAGGATGACGAGGGAAGCTTGAGAGAGCTGATCGAAATGTCGTCGGCTCGCCAACGAACGTCCCCCCGTGAGGAGCCGCTCCCGCCCAAGGCGCAAGGCCTCAAGGCGATCGTTCGTGGCCTAAAAGATGAGGCTGAGATGGAAGCGATAGGCGAAGCGCTTGAGCAGACGCACTGGTGCCGAAAGGATGCCGCAAAGATGTTGGGAATAAGCTATAAAGCGCTGCTATACAAGATGCGGCAGTTCAAGCTAGATACGCCGAAGGAAAGGAAGAGTGCAGTCCCGAAAACCGTGGAGGTTGCTGCGCTATCGGTCGGACCTCGAAAACCTTAGGTTTGACGGCACTTGCGGGTTCGAGGAGTATCAGCGGCGTCCGGAATGGCTTTTAGGCAAAGCAGCAGGCGTCATTTTCGGTCAAGCGTGGGAGATCTGTGGGGTCAGCGGGGCGTTGAAAGATCTGCAGTTGCACTTGATGGCCTTGTATAAGTAAAGTCTGGAACAGCACTGGTTCGGGCGGGGGTTGTCGGGATCGTCCCAGAATTCTTCGACGATTCAGAGGCATTTGAGTCCGGTGGAACCGTAGCTAGACTGTAAGAACTGTTTGGATTCGCGCATTCAGCTGCGCGCAATTCTAGGTGCCGGGCGCAGTGGATTTCTGTGCCGCTGCAAGGGCAAGAGGATGGTGCCAATGACCGAACGTCGCACTACCCGCCGCTATGACTTAAGTTTGCCTGTCGTAATTCGAGCGTCCAAGGACGCTGATTCGAGCATGCAGCGAGGGAAGACCCGCGATGTCTCAACTCGCGGCGTTTATTTTGTGGTAGAACAAGGAATCGTTGCCGGTTCCGAGTTGGATATTACCATCACTCTGACATCAGAGATGACTCATGGCGCCGAGGTGCTGGTTCGGGCAATGGGAAGAACTCTTCGCATCGAGGAGCGTACCGAAGATGGTCTGGCCCGAACAGGTGTGGCGGCGATCATCGACAGATTCGACATGATTCGCGGCGAAGCCGCTACCGCCTGACCCGAATTAACACAGCCCCCTTTACGCACGCAAGTACCTCCGTTACATGGAAGTTCCAACATCGGGATGAAATATCTTCGTCGGTTGCGAGGGTATTCCCCGCCGGAGCAGCAAGGCTATCCGGATTGAGCTTCTTCTTATTGCTCCACCCTGTCAGGCCCCAAGCGTGGCGAAGTGACCGGCTGGTTGCAGAACGGGGGTATTACTCGGATACAATACCACCGCGATTCGGGGGCTGGCTTTCAGGCCGGGCGTTGACAGGCGACTCGGCCAGGGTAAATACCTGTACCCAAATTGGCCTTGCGATTGGATTTCTCAAAGCGGATTGTAGAGTAGTATGACGCCTAAGCCGAATTTGTTGGAAGCGGAGAGATGAGTCTTAAAGAGAAGTTGAATCTGTCGAGCCTAGGTTCTACAAGCAGACAAAGGCGTTCCCCAGAGCGTACCAAAGTTCTGCTGGCGGCAATTTTTCCATTTTTGCTGTTCCTCGGCGGTTGCGCTGGTGTGTTGGGAGGCCAGACCACTCCCCCTTCCCAAACTTATACTATTTCGGGGACAATCTCCCCCACGGCCGGGGGCAGCGGCGCAACGGTTTCGTTGAACGGGGCGGCGAGCCTTACGACGACTTCGGACAGTTCTGGCAATTACTCATTTACAGCAGTGGCTAACGGCGCTTACGTTATCACGCCTAGCGAGAGCGGGTACGTGTTTAGTCCGACTAGCTCAAGTGCAACCGTCAATGGGGCGAGTGTCACCGGCGTGAATTTCACTGCCACTGTGCAAGGGCATTCGGTCGGGCTGACCTGGATTGCCAGTACTTCGCCCGTTGTCGGATACAACGTTTACCGAAGTACGGTCAGCGGTTCTTCGTACTCGCAGATCAATGCTGGATTAGTGACAACCTTCAGCTACGCTGATTCAGCCGTTCAGAGCGGTGCGACCTATTATTACGTGGTCACTGCGGTAGACGCTGGCGGCAACGAGAGCGCATTTTCCAACCAGGCCACCGCATTCGTACCTTGAAGCTTCTCAGTCGTCTTGAAGAACCGCGGAAGTCCAATTCAGCCTGGCATACCACCAGACAATAATTTGGGCCAGAAACGCGCCGCAAGTGTCGATCGCTACGTCGCGGGCAGAAGCTTCTCGGAGCGGCACAAACGACTGGTGCCATTCGTCAATTGACGCAAAAGCCGAAGCGATCAGCAAAGTCGTGAAAGCCCAGCCCGGCCTCCAGCCGGCTTGGCTACCGCGCACTCCTCGGAACACAGATATACTGAAAATTCCGAACTCAATGATGTGAGCCAATTTCCTAATTCCGGAGTGCATCAGATGGAGTGCGCGGCTAGAAGCCCAGGGCAAGAGCCAGTGCAGGAACGGGGTAATGAACCGGCTCGTATGCTCCTGAGCAAAATAGCCGGTAGAAAAAAAAGAGATTATGGTTGCGACAAATATTGCTGGGAGCCAATAGCGGAGTCTCACCCATCGGTTCGAAAGATTGTCTTTTTTCAAATATGCGTCCCTAACTTGAGCAATTCCGGCGGGTCCTGGCAAGGCACGGGCCAAGGTTCTATCTTAACGCCAAATCGATCAAACCCTTAGAAGAGTGGAGCTGACGAGCGACAGCATTCGTCGTAGCTGCGATGAGAAAAAGGTCCGGATATGAGTACTGATAGTTCTAGTTCTAGTTCTTGTTCGGCGGTTCTGTGAATCTCCTGGAAGAGGAGTTTGGTGGATAGTAGGGACAGAATAGTTCCACTCAACGAGCTCGAATCGAGCGATACAACGCATTGGCAGCACAGTTGAAGATGTGCTCATTATCATAGTAAAGGACTTAAATAGAAATTCGGTATGATGGAAAGGCAGAGGACTTGGCCGTGTTCGTGCAACTAAGACTTTGGGGCAGTAGCCTGTTCGGAGTCGGAAGCGGTATCGTATCGGATTAGGTTATAGCCCGACTTAAATCGAGGTAAGAATGGTCCGGAACGGCGAACTTAGTTGGGCAGACGCAAAGCGCACCGTGCGGCGGTACTGGTGGATTGTTCCACTCTCCGCCGTTCTCTTTGGGGGAATTGGTTTGGGATCTGCTCTTGTCCTCCCCAAGAAATATACGTCAGAGACCCTGGTAGAAGTGAGGCAGCCCTCGGTTGGTCCAGACTTTGTGAAGCCGGTGGTCACTGAAGACTTGAACCACCGCCTGGCGTCTATGAAGGAACAGATTCTCAGCCGCACTCGCATGCAGCCCATCATCGATAAGTTCGGCTTGTACGCCGAGGAGCGAGGCCGAGTGCAAATCGAAGACCTGGTCGAAAGATTGCGGTCGGCTATCGAGATTAAACCCATGGAGCCTACGCCTGGCACCCAGAGTCGGCAGTTACCTGGTTTCCATGTTGACGTGACCTTCAACAATTCGAATTCTGCCCAGAAGATTTGTAGAGAAGTTACATTGATGCTTCTCGAACAGAACTCACGAGAACGGAAGCAGCAGGCCGTTGAGACCACCAGCTTTCTGAGCGGGCAGCTTAAGGAAGCCAAAGAGAACCTCGCCGACCAGGATGCGAGACTTGCACAATTCAAGCGGCAGTATCTGGGGTCTTTGCCGGAAGAAGAGCAGAGCAATTTGAATATTCTGACCGGGATGAATGCTCAGCTCGAGGCCAATACCCAAGCCCTCAGCCGCGCGCATCAAGATAAAGCTTTTAATGAATCTCTTCTTGGTCAGCAGGAGGCGAACTGGAAGGCTTCACAAACAAGACAGGCTCCTGAAACTGTAGAACACCAGCTGGAAATCCTGCAGGACCAGCTCGCAAGTCTGGAGTCCCGGTATACTCCCGAACACCCAGATGTCATCAAGCTCAAGAACCAGATTGAAGAAATGAAGAAACGAACTGCGGAAGAACAGAAGAATAAGTCAGCCGGAAATGTTTCCGCGCCGAGTGCCGCGACTCAGCCACCGGAACTTCAACAGTTGCGGGCAAGACTCCGGCAAGACGACATTAATATTTCAGATTTAAACAAACGACAAGGGCAGATTCAGGACGAGATCCGTGAGCTGCGAACACGCGTTCAGGCTAGTCCCATGGTGGAACAGCAACTGAAAGAGTTGACCCGCAACTACCAGACCGCTCAGGAGTTTTACAATGATCTCCTAAAGAAGTGGCAGAACGCAGGGGTTGCTGGGGAACTCGAGAATCAACAGCAGAGCGAACAGTTCCTAATTGTTGATCCGCCGAGCCTGCCAGTCCAGCCGTCTTTTCCGAAAAAAATCAATTTTGCAGGTGCAGGTCTTGGCACCGGCATGGCCCTTGGGGTCGCTATACTCTACTGGCTTGCGATCAGCGACAAAGCGCTCTATACAGAGCGGGATGTCGAGCTCGCGCTGAAGCTTCCGGTACTGGCTTTGGTTCCCATGCTGGAGCTAACCGCAGACCAAGCCCAATTTGCTGCTGGAAGATTGAAACAGAATTAGGAAGCGATCGCCGCAATGAGCTGAAGTTAGACTCCTTTGAGGAAACGATGAGCAGGATCCATGAGGCATTAAAAAAGGCAGAGCAAGAGAGGACCTCGAGGTCCTCGACGGAGGTGTCACGCGATTTTTTGGAGGTTTCTGCCGACCCGAGTCGAGTTCCAATTCAAGTTGCCGAAACCCCAAAGCCGGCACTGCCCGATTTGAGGCTGTATGCGGGCGTGGTTCCTTTTCGTTTCGAGGAGCTTCTCGGAAAGTGCTTGCACCCGAAATGGCAGCTAGATCCGAGAGTGAGCGTTTTTCATGGTGCCGACTTCGGCTCGATGGGTGCTGAAAGTTTTAGAACTTTGCGTTCCCGGCTTCATCAGATCGCGAGAATTCGTCAGTTAAAAAGTGTTTTGGTAACGAGCAGTTTACCGGCCGAAGGAAAGACTTTTGTTGCGGCCAACCTGGCGCAGTCGTTTGTACGGCAGGATCACTGCCGTGTGCTTTTGATTGACGCGGATCTCCGAGCATCTCGGCTGCACCAAGCACTCGGGGCTCCGGCTGCCCCGGGGCTAAGCGATTACTTGCAAGGCAATTGCAATGAATTCGACGTAATCCAAAACGGGACGGAGGGGAATCTGTTTTTTATTCCGGGTGGAAGCTCAGCTTTGAATCCCAGTGAGCTTTTGCTTGGGGAACGCATGAAGCTTTTGCTCAAGCAAGTGACGCCGGCCTTCGACTGGGTCATCCTGGATTCGCCGCCGGCGCTTCCGGTACATGATGCAAGTGCACTTGCTGACCATTGCGATGGAACACTTTTTGTTGTGCGAGCGGGCAAGACGGACTTTGAATTGGCAGGAAAAGCAGTCTCCGAATTTAGAAGTAAGAATTTGCTTGGAGCCGTACTAAATGGCATAGAAAAAAGCGAGTCTTACACTGCATACCACTACTCCTATCCCGTCGCTGCTGATACAAAGATTTGAGGAGATCGAAAAGCAGACTTCTACAGGTAAACCGCCTCCACGAGTCGTCTAAGTTTCTGAATTGTTAATTCATTAACAAGAATTCACATTGCTGGTCCCAGTTGAGCGGATTGACGGAATTATTTTCCGATCCTAAAGACCTAAAGAGATAATCTGCGGAATTCCGCTCCTTAACTTTTCCCGCAAGGTGGCATGAGCGAGGGCGGTCTTGGCATCTATCGGCTACACCGCTCCGAATCGCGGAAACCTTTTTCACCTATAAGGCAGCGCATTTCTCAGAGTTGGTTGACTTAAATTTAGCTTTACGGCCCATGCGGTTAACCTGACTATAAGTTATTTAGATTCAGTTAGTTAGCAGAGCCCGGATGCGGGCGCCAGATAGTGTCGATGTAGCAACTTGGCAGCGAAATTGCACGTCATCACAGTCGTAGGCCGTGAGTCTAATTGGCGATAGCCTGCCGCGAAGAGAACTAGTGCTTGGAGAAGAGTAACCCTTGGACGGTCTAAAAGAACACGACGGAGCAAACACCCCGACGAAATCTTCCTGGTACGCCCTCCAAGTGCGTTCCCGCAAGGAAAACTACGTTGCAACCCAAATTGTTTGGCAAGGGTTCGAATGCCTGCTCCCGACGTATAAATGCATCCGAAACTGGTCAGACAGAAAAAAGGAACTTGAGCAACCACTTTTCCCGGGGTACTTATTTTGTCGCTTCGATTTCCAAGAGCGCAGGCCGATTATTTCAACCTCGGGAGTTCTCCAGGTTGTGGGGAACGGCCGGGTCCCCATCGCTGTGTCGGAAGATGAAATTCAAGCGCTGAAGCTAGCCGCACACTCCGGTATCCCAAAACAACCTTGGCCGTACCTGGAAGTGGGACAGCGAGTCCGCGTGAATTACGGATCATTGATAGGACTGGAAGGCATTCTTGTCAGCATGAAAGGGAATCATAGGGTCGTTCTCTCTGTGACATTGCTTCAACGGTCCGTGGCAATGGAAGTAGATCTAGCCTGGCTGACTCCTGTTAAGGAAAATTTGCGCACCCTCACCTCCTCGGGAATCCTCCATCCAATTCAAACTTCCCTGACATGCTAGATTCACTCATTTAGAGAGCGGAGCAAGACAGATGACCCCCATGGAATTCAAAGCGCGACAGGTGACAGCCAAGAAGAGGCAGGAAGCTCGGTCGCACCTGTCGGTTTTCAACATGGGGAACGTACCTGCTCGGATGCTCCTCAATGAGGATGCGTTCGCCTCGATGCTTTACCTGGAGCGCCGCCGCGCAGAGCGGGCGCAAAATCATTTTGTGCTAGTGCTGGTTGATATAAGGAAAATTGTTGAGGGGAAGCAGAGAGAGCGCATGATCCGCGGGCTAACTTGGGCGCTTACCGAGGCTACGCGCGAGACCGATATTATTGGCTGGTACCTGGAAAACGATCTGATGGGAGTGATTGGAACTGCGCTGAATGGCGCTTCCAAAAAAATCATCGAGGCAAGATTCTACAGCAAGCTTTGCCACAGCTTTGCCGCGGCGCTAGGAATCGAAAGAAGTTCCTCGATAAAAATATCCTTCCATTTTTTCCCGGAGGATTATCACGATCGCGAGTACAACCTTTCGGTTAATATGGCACTGTATCCGGAAATCAACAAGCGGGACAATGCCAATCGTGTGTCACAAGCGGTGAAACGCTGCATTGACGTGATTGGAAGCGGCGCCGCCCTCGTGTTGCTCTCACCGCTTTTTGCTGCAATTGCCTTGGGGATTAAGATCACTTCAAAAGGCCCTATATTATTTAAACAAAAACGGCTGGGGCAGGGCGGCAAGTCCATTACCGTATTAAAATTCCGTTCGATGCGCACCGATTGTGATGCCAAAATCCATAAGCAATACGTGGAAAAATTTATCGCCGGCCAGACCGAGGGAGCAAACGAGAAGGGTTCCAAGCCCCTCTTCAAGATTCAAAATGACCCTCGAATTACCCCCATCGGGCATTTTATCCGGAAAACGAGCCTTGATGAGCTACCTCAATTTTGGAACGTCTTGCGCGGAGATATGTCGCTAGTTGGTCCTCGCCCGGCAATTGCCTACGAGTTTCGAGCATATAAGCAGTGGCACCGAAGGCGCGTTCTGGAGATCAAGCCTGGTATCACGGGTTTGTGGCAAGTTGAGGGTCGTAGCCGGATCCGCTTCGACGAGATGGTGAGACTCGACCTTAAGTACGCTCGAATTTGGTCAATTTGGTTGGATCTCAAGATACTTCTTCGCACGCCAGCCGCAGTGTTCAGCGGCGACGGCGCGCAGTAATCGCTCACGGCGCCGCTTCTGGGGAATCGAAATATCCGGCTTGTGATTCGCTGGCCCAGATGAGCCCGACGTTCAATTAGATTTCCTGCTTCACACTCGAGCCTCCGACGATCAGACGCAGCAAAATCCTTGGCAAGAACGGAAGCAAGTTTCGCGCTGTAGTTGGATAGCAAGCGAAGCCGGCTCGCAGAATCCTAGAGGAAAAAAATGATTAAGCTTGGAGTGGTGGGATACGGCTATTGGGGGCCGAACATCGTACGGAATTTTCACACCAACGAATCTTCGGAAGTTGTAATGGTGTGCGACAAGAACCCGAAAACCGAAGAGCGTCTGAGAAAAGCTTGTCCTTCGATTCCATTCACCCTAGACGAAAATGAGATCATGAATTCGACCAAGATTGACGCCGTCGCGGTTGTCACTCCTGTTTGGACTCACTATGAGCTGGCCAAGAAGGCGCTTGAGAACGGCAAACACGTATTCGTCGAAAAACCGTTTACTTCAAGTGCTGCGCAGGCAGAAGAGCTTATCGATCTCGCAGAGCGGAAGCACCTGAAAATCATGGTAGACCACACTTTCCTGTTCACCGGGGCAGTCAAGAAGATCAGACAACTGGTGGACCAAGGCGCGCTGGGGGATCTTTATTACTACGACTCACTCCGCGTGAATCTTGGACTTTTTCAGCACGATGTGAACGTGATCTGGGATTTGGCTCCGCACGATCTGTCCATCATGGATTACATCATCAACGACAAGCCAGAAGCCGTGGTCGCGACCGGGGAATGCCATCTGAACGGTGTCGAAGATGTCGCATTCATCACTGTTTATTTTCCACGACGAATCATCGCGCACATCAATGTGAACTGGCTCTCCCCTGTTAAGGTGCGAACGACCTTAATCGGTGGGGAGAAGAAAATGGTTGTCTGGAACGACTTGGAAGCCGATGAAAAGATCCGCGTTTACGACAAAGGGGTAAGCATGTCGGCCACTCCCGGGAACCTTCATCAGTTGCTGGTTAGCTACCGGTCAGGCGACATGTGGGCGCCGCAGGTAGAGCAGGTTGAAGCCCTGCGTGCGGAGACCTCCTATTTTCTTAAGTGCTTGCAGCAGAATGTAAAACCATTCAATGACGGCGAAGCGGGACTGCGCGTGGTTAGAATCCTGGAGGCTGCGGATCGGTCGGTGCGCAACCGGGGAAAGGTGGTGGCGCTGTGAGCGAGTTCGTAAGTATCGCATCCAGCGTGAAGCTGGGCAAAGACGTGAAACTCTCGAAATTCATAAATTTGTACGGTTGCGAGATCGGAGATGAAACAAAAATCGGAGCTTTCGTGGAGATTCAAAAAAACGCCAGGGTGGGCCGTTGCTGCAAGATTTCCAGCCATTCGTTCATATGCGAAGGAGTCGACATCGAAGACGAAGTGTTCATCGGCCACAGCGTAACATTCATAAATGACACTTACCCCAGGGCGACAGTGGCCGGCGGGGGCCTTCAGACTGAAGCCGATTGGAAGGTTGAAAAGACAAGAATTTGCAAAGGTGCATCGATTGGCTCCGGATCAACGATTCTCAGCAACCTAACCGTTGGTGAGAATGCAATTGTGGGAGCTGGCAGTGTAGTGACAAAGGATGTGCCAGCGAACGCGATTGTTGCGGGAAATCCCGCAAAGTTCTTGAGATTTGTGAGCGAGGTGGAGAAATAGCCATGGCAAATTCAACGAAAATACCGTTCCTTGATCTCGTCACTCCGCACCTAGAACTCCAGTCCGAACTTCTGGCAGTTGTAAAGAATGCGTTCAGTACTGCCGGGTTCATTGGCGGGCCGATAGTCGAGGGGTTTGAAAAGGAATTCGCCGCTTTTTGCGGGACAAGTTATTGTGTAGGCGTGAGTAGTGGCACGGACGCATTGAGGTTTGCCTTGATGGCCGCAGGAGTAAAGGCAGGCGACATCATAGTGACCGTGCCGAACACCTTTATCGCCACTACGGAAGCAATTTCGCAAGCTGGAGGGCAGATCGCGTTCGTCGACATTCACGAAGCGAGCTACACGCTTGACCCCGAAAAACTCCGCGAATACTTGGAAACGCGGTGCGACCATGACGGAAAGTCTGGAGAACTGATCGAGCGTCGTTCAAAGAGGCGTGTTGCCGGAATCGTTCCCGTGCACCTCTACGGACAGACTGTGGACATGGATCCAATCATAGAACTTGCCGAAAAATATAATCTTTTCGTTATCGAGGACGCATGCCAGGCGCATGGAGCGGAGTATTTTTCTCGAAAGGCAAACGCATGGAGGGTCGCGGGTTCAATGGGCAAGGCCGCTGCGTTCAGCTTCTACCCAGGGAAGAATTTAGGTGCTTGCGGAGAAGGCGGAGCGATTACCACGAACGATAAAGCCATGGCGACGCGCGTGAAAATGATCCGCGATCACGGTCAGGCGAAAAAGTATTACCACGACATGGAAGGTTACAACGGCAGATTAGACGCAATGCAGGCCGGGTGGCTTTCGGTAAAACTAAAGCATCTTTCAAAATGGAATGAATTGCGAAGGTCCCACGCCCATAATTACCGCCAATTGCTAGGGGAATGCAAAGATGAAGTTGCCATCCCGTGCGAGGCCGAATGGAGCAGAGGTGTTTACCATCTGTACGTGGTCCGCGTGCAAGATCGCGAAGCAATGCAAGAGTATCTTGCTGAGGCTGGGATCGGCACAGGGATCCATTACCCAATTCCCTTGCACCTGCAGAAGGCTTACCAGCACTTCGAGTACCAGCTAGGTGACTTCCCGGTGACAGAGCGCGTTCAGTCAGAGATCTTGTCGCTGCCAATGTTTCCCCAGCTGACGAATGAGCAACTGGGAGAAGTTGTGAAGAAGGTGAAAGAGTTCGCCTGCGCTCGAGCTTCTACTGCTAACTAGTCTTATCTACACGCCCATTTTTTTACCAGCGCAGTAGACGCGTCCCCTAATGCCTCGAATAGATCGCTTCATAACGTTGTATATGTACTCGCCTCTGGTGCGCTTGATGGGAAGCGCTATAGGTGAGTGTATGCCCGTTCTCTCGTATCGTAGTATTTCGAGCAACCTCTTTGGGCAGTCTCATCCCTACTTCCAGATCAACACTGTTCCCGAGATTTTTTCGAGGCAGATGAGGTGGCTCAAGAGCCAGGGATACCGAGGGATTCACCTGTCTGAAATGCTCGCCGGATTTGCCGAGGGGGAGGACCTGTCAAAGTGCGTGGTCATTACCTTTGACGATGGGTACCGGGACTTTTTGACCGAAGGGTTTGCCATATTAAAGCAGTGCGGGTTCACTGCGACAGTATTTTTGGTGACAGACAGGATTCGAAAGACTCCGGCGCGATACGAAGGCGTGGATTATCTGACGTGGGGTGACGTTCGCGAGCTCTATGCAGAAGGGATTCGATTTGGTTCGCGTACGGTGACGCATCCAGATCTGCGCTCCATGGAACCCGACCAGATCGATTATGAACTTGGATATTCGAAGGAAATCATCGAACAGGAGCTTGGCGCCGTAGTGGAATCGTTCTCTTACCCCTTTTCTTTTCCGGAAGAAGACCGCGACTTCGCGAGGTTCATCGGAGACACGCTGGAGAATCAGGGCTTCAAGAATGGAGTTTCCAACATAATTGGACGTGTCCACAGGAAGAACAATCCCTTCATCCTTCCCCGTCTACCCATTAATTCATGGGATACACCGGGGTTATTGAAAGCCAAATTGACGGGCGGCTACGACTGGATGCACATGTTGCAATGGTGTCACAAGCTCGTAAACCACAACGTTACGATGATGCAAGCCACCGGGAAACACCCGAGCTCTACCCTTTAATGGCACTCGCTGCGACAACCAGGCGAGGGAATTGTCACGGGAAACGAAGATTCACCGAGGGTGGTAGGCAGCTCCATTCCAACCTAGGAATAAGACAATCATGAGGAAGCTGGGACCAGGTGGATTCAGTATCTTAGGGGCAAAAGCAGCGCCTCGAGTGACTGTCGTGATGCCAGTGTGCAACGCCGCTCGATTTGTGCGTGAAGCGGTCGCCAGTGTTCTTGCGCAGACTTATTGCGATTTCGAGCTAATCGTTGTCGATGATTTATCTTCCGACGAATCGCTCTCAATTCTCCAGTGTTTTGACGACGCACGGATTCGGATCATTGGACATGAAACAAACAAAGGTGCCGCCGTGTCCCGCAATGAAGCCCTAGCCGCCGCACGCGGCGAATTGGTGGCAATCATGGATGCCGACGACGTGTGTGTACCGACTAGACTTGAGCGACAGATGGCTTTTCTCGATGCGAATCCTCGCGTTGGCCTAGTTGGATGCGGGATCTATGACAATATCGATGCTGAAAATGTAGTCCTCCATACCTCATACCTACCAGAGTGCAACGAGGCAATTCAGAGAGATCTCATGGAGCGGTGGTGCTTTCTTCATTCGTCTATCATGTTCAGGAGATCCCTTTACGAAACCGTGGGTGGATACGCTAGCGCCTTCGAGCCGGCTGAAGATTACGACTTTGTCTTGCGGATACTGGAGCACTGTGAGGCGCACAACCTCTACGAGCGCCTCGTGAGCTATCGACTGAATCCAAAGGGTCTATCAGTGAGGAGTCGTCAATACATCAATCAGGTGAACTCCGCCGCAATTCGCTTAGCGAAGCGGCGGCGTGCGGGGCAGCCCGAGGATCGCGAAGCTGAAATATCTAGGATCAGCGAGCTCAAGCGAACGGGCGGTACTCGAAGTGGTCTGGTTGGTGTGATGCACACGCTACGCGATTCCTTTGGTGCAGCCAATCGTTATTATGGATTCGGTTGCCTAGAATTCTGCGCGGGCCGTCTCAAAACGGCTCGCCGGTGTTTTATATTTTCGGTGCGAACCAACAGTCTGTTTGTAAAGTCCTGGATTGTTATCGGCTTGACTCTGATGCCCTCCGTGGCGAACCGGTTGAAGGTCTTCTTCCGGTCTTCGATGCTGCAGCAAAATGCAGTTAAGTTGGTAACGCCTCCCGTTACTGAGACGCACCCAGTTGTTAACCAAACTCTTATTTCGTAGCGTTTTAACAGCAACAGAGACAAACGTGAAACTCCTCGACTTCTACTACTTCGTCAAACCGGCCATCCCACAGCAAGTGCGCTTGAAGCTCAGGG
>Ga0075017_100000742_pt1 | contig 18820 bp, 16 predicted proteins | sample AleBraG_ABR_2012_FD_71475 | JGI IMG/M metagenome (GOLD analysis project Ga0075017, IMG submission 71475) | Freshwater sediment microbial communities in response to fracking from Pennsylvania, USA - Alex Branch Run_MetaG_ABR_2012 | ecosystem: Environmental > Aquatic > Freshwater > Creek >... | reverse complement strand
ATCAGCACCCGTTCATCCACGTACATCTGCAGGCCCGCGAACCAGCAGCGCCGCGTCAGGTAGACGACCGGCACCCGTTCGCGGATCCGCCGTCGGACCAGCGCTTCGAGCGCGGCCAGCTGCGCGCCGCTCGCCGGTTGCGCCAGCCGCGCCGCGCCGGGATCCAGCGGCAGCCGCAGCGCATGCCAGACCAGCGCCGCCGCATCGTCGCGCGCGTTATCGGTGCCGTGACCGTAGTGCAGCCGGGCGCGGCGCAGCCGGCGCGTCACGCGCGGCAGCAGCACCGCCGCGGTCGCGGGCTGCGGCCGGACGCCGCGCACGGTGTGTGATAATCGGACCATGAAAGTTCGCCGTTCCCTGCCCTGGATCCTGCTCACGGGCCTCGTCAGCCTGACCGCCGGGGTGCTCCTGGCGCGCATGCTGGCACAAAAGCCGGTCACGCTGCAGAGCGGCACGTGGCTGCCGCAGGCGCGGGCCGTGGCGCCCTTTGCACTCACCGACCTGCAGGGCCGGCCGTATTCGAACGCCGCGCTGGCCGGCCACCCGAGCCTGCTGTTCTTCGGCTTCACCTATTGCCCCGACGTCTGCCCGACGACACTGGCGGTGCTGCGCGAAGTGCAGCAGCAGCACCCCCTGGCCCATCTGCAGGTGCTGTTCGTCACGGTGGATCCCGGCCGCGATACGCCCGCCATGCTGGCGCACTACCTCAATGCCTTCAGCCCGGATTTCGTTGGCCTGTACGGCAGCGACGCGGCGCTCGCGCCGCTGCTGCGCAGCCTCGGTGCGATCGCGGTGCGCCAGCCGCTTCCGGGCGGTGGCTACACCATGGATCACTCGGCGACGCTGTATCTGCTGGACGCCCGGGGTCGCATGGCCGCGGTGTTCTCACCCCCGTTCGCGGCCGCGGGCCTGGCCGCCGACCTGCGCCGCGCGGCGCCGGCACTGACGCCGTGACGGGGCCCGGGGCGCGCCTGTTCGTGGCGCTGCAGTACCTGCTGCCGCAGCACGCGCTGTCGCGGCTGATCGGGCGGATCGCACGCACGCAACTGCCCTGGGTGCGCCGGCCGCTGATCCGGGCCTTCGTGCGGGCGTACCAGCCCGACCTGCGCGACGCCGCGCAGCCCGATCCGCTCGCCTACCCGAGCTTCAACGCCTTCTTCACGCGCGCCCTGCGCGCCGATGCACGCCCGTGCGCTGCGGCGGACGCCGCGATCGTCAGCCCGGTCGATGGCCGCATCAGCGCGCTGGGCCCGATCCGTGCCGGCCGCGTGCTCCAGGCCAAGGGACGGGACTATGCGCTGCACGACCTGCTGGCCGGGAACGCCGCGCTGGCGGCGCAGCTGCGCGACGGCCTGTTCATGACCATCTATCTGGCGCCCTACAACTACCACCGCATCCACATGGCGCTCGGCGGCACGCTGCGCGCGGCCTGGTATGTGCCCGGCCGGCTGTTCAGCGTCAACGACACCACGGCACGGACCGTGCCGCGGCTGTTCGCGCGCAATGAGCGCGTCATCCTGCAGTTCGACGGGGCCTGCGGCCCCTGCGTCCTGGTGCTGGTGGGCGCACTGTTCGTCGGCAGCATGAGCACCGTGTGGCACGGCGATATCGCGCCGCGCCGCGCGCGCGCTGCGGTGGCCCTGCCCCTGCCTGCGGCGGTCGGCGCGCCGGCTCCGGCCCGGCTGGCGCGCAGCGCCGAACTCGGGCGATTCAACATGGGTTCGACCGTGATTGTGCTGCTGCCCCCGGGCGCCGCCGCCTGGGAGGGCGCGCTGGCGCCGGCCAGCGTGCTGCGCGTCGGCCAGCCCATCGGACGCCTCATCTCATGAGCGGGGCGTGCATCGCGTGAGCGGGCCGTCCGCATCATGAGCGCCACCGGCACGGACTGGCGTCCGGGCGCCAGCCTCGAGCGCCTGCGCCGGCGCGCCGGCCTGTTCGCAGCGGTGCGCGCATTCTTCGCCGCGCGCGGCGTGCTCGAGGTGGACACGCCGCAGCTGGTGAATTTCGCGGTGACCGATCCGCACCTGCATTCGGCCGTAGTGCGCTGGCCCGTGGCGGCGGCCCCCGCAGGCGCCGGCTCCGGGGATCCGCGGCCCTGCCAGCACCTGCACACCTCGCCTGAATATGCGATGAAGCGCCTGCTGGCCGCCGGCAGCGGCGACATCTACCAGCTGTGCCACGTGTTCCGGGGCGAGGAACAGGGGCGGCTGCACAACAGCGAGTTCATGCTCCTGGAATGGTACCGGCGCGGCTGGAGCTGCGAGCAGCTGATGCAGGAGGTGGACGAGCTGCTGCGCCGGCTGCTGGGTGAGGTCGCCGGCGGCCCCACGCGCTACCGCAGCTATGCGCAGGTGTTCCAGGACGCGCTCGGCGTCGATCCGCTCGAGGACTCGATCGAGGCGCTGGGCGCATGCGCGCGTGCCGGGGGGCTCGATGCCGCGCTGGTCGGCGGCTGCGGGCGCGATGAACTGCTCGACCTGCTGATGGGAACGCGGGTGGGTCCGGGGCTCGGCCGCGCCGCGCCCGTATTCGTGCATCGCTACCCGGCCAGCCAGGCGGCGCTGGCGCGGCTCGATCCGTCCGATGCGCGCGTGGCGCTGCGCTTCGAGCTTTACGTCGGCGGTGTCGAACTCGCCAACGGCTTCGAGGAACTGGCGGATGCGGCCGAACAGCGCGAGCGCTTCCGTGCCGATCAGCAGCTGCGGAGGGCACGGCGGCAGACGGTGCCGGCCATGGACGAATACCTGCTCGCCGCACTGGCGGCGGGTCTGCCGGCCTGCTCGGGCGTGGCGCTGGGCATGGATCGCGTGCTGATGCTGGCCTGCGGCGCGGCCAGCCTGCGCGAGGTGCTGCCCTTCACCAGCGAGCGGGCCTAGCCGCATCCGCCGGGTCAGGGTGCACTGCCAGGGCCCCGGCGCGCGTCAGCCCTTGGCGCGCGAGATGTACGCGCCGGTGCGCGTGTCCACGCGGATCACTTCGCCCTCATTGAGAAACAGCGGCACGCGCACCACGGCGCCGGTCTCGAGTTTCGCGCTCTTCTGGCCGCCCGTGGCCGTGTCGCCCCGCAGTCCCGGGTCGGTCTCGACGATCTTCAGCTCCACGTGGGCCGGCGGCGTCACCACCAGCGGCACATTGTTCCAGAGCGTCACGGTGCAGTTCATGCCGTCCTTGAGCCAGACCGCGTTGTCGCCCACCACCGCCTTGTCGGTCGAGTACTGCTCAAAATTCTCCGGGATCATGAAATGCCAGAAGCTGCCGTCGTTGTAGAGGTACTGCATCTCCGCATCCATGACGTCCGCCGCCTCGAGTGACTCGCCGGAACGGAAGGTGCGCTCGATGGTGCGTCCGTTCTTGAGGTTGCGCACCTTGATGCGATTGAAGGCCTGGCCCTTGCCGGGTTTCACGAATTCGTTGTCGACGATGGCGTACGGCTCGCCCTCGAGGATGACCTTCATCCCCGCGCGGATTTCACTGGTGGTGTAGCTCGACATGGGTATCCCCGGCCCCAGAACCCGTGAATTCGGGCCTTCGTAAGGGGCGCGTATGATAACGGCATCACTCTTCGGCTGCCACTTTGCGGACCCGCGGCCGCCTGCGGGCCACCCGCGGCACGCCGCCACGCGCCCCGCTCGGCACGCCGCCGCGCCGGCCGCAGGTCGAAACCGCGGCCTGGCGCACGGTGCCCTCCGGTCATAATGTTAGAATTTTCCTCACTTTGCCGGGGCGTACTCGCACACCGGCCCTGGAGCAATTGAGCTTGAGCGATACCACCGCCGTCCCCGTGCTCGTGCAAAGTGTCTCCCGCGACCCGGTCGAGACGCTCAACAGCCTGCTGCGCAACAGCGGCCTGGCCGTCCACTGCACCTGGATCCCGGCCGTCCAGGACATTGCCGATGCGCTCGAGCAGCTCAATCCGGAACTGCTGGTGTCGTTCGCACCCACGGTCCAGGACCTGGTCGAGATGGCTTCGGTGCGCGACCAGGTCGCCCCCGCCGTGCCGCTGGTCGTGATCCGCGACCGCGTCGAGGGTGCCGCGACCGCCGAGGACATGGCCCGCGGCGCGCGCGATACGGTCGCCATCGCCAGCCCCGATCACGTGCAGGCGGTGATCCGCCGCGAGCTGCGCGCCTTCCGCATGGAGCGCACGCTCACCAACACGCTGCGCACGGCGCAGGACTACCGCCGCCAGCTCGAGACGGTGCTGCGCCGGTCCAACGATGCGATCGCGCAGGTTCAGGAAGGCATCGTCGTCCAGGTCAATAGCTCCTGGCTGGAACTGTTCGGCTACGCCGATCCGGCGGCGCTGGTGGGTCAGCCGGTCATGGACCTGTTCGACCCGGAGACCCAGGCGCCGCTCAAGGGTGCGCTGGCCGCCTGCCTGCTGGGCCGCTGGAGCGACCATCTGCTGAAGGCCGGTGCGCTGCTCGCCGACGGCTCGGCCGTGGCGCTGGAACTGGTGCTGGCGGCCGGCGAGTTCGAGGGCGAAGCCTGCGTGCAGCTCATCGTCCCGGCGCACAAGCGCGATGACCGGCAACTGGCCAGCGAACTGGCCGATGCCGTGTGCCGCGACTCGACCACCGGCCTGTGGGTGCGCCGCCACATGCTGCGGCTGTGCACCGAACGGCTCAAGGCGGCGCCGGCCGGCGGCGTGCGCAGTTTTGCGCTGCTGCGGCCCGACAAGCTCGAGGCGCTGGTCCGGGAACTGGGCGTGACCGCGACCGATGAGTTCCTGGCGCAGTTCGCAGCGCAGGTGCGCGCGATGCTCGGCCCCAACGATCTGGCCGGCCATTTCGGCGCCTCGAGCCTGCTGCTGCTGCTGGAGCGCGGCAACTCGCGCGACGCCGAAGCCTGGGCCGAGAGCCTGGTCGAGCGCATCGGCAAGCACGTCTTCGTCATCGGCGAGCACAGCACGCACGTGACCTGCTCGACCGGCCTGGCGCTGATCGCCAACGCCGAGCCGAACCTGGATAAGGGCATCGCCGAGGCCCTGGCGGCCATGAACCGCAGCGTCGAACGCGGCGGCAATCAGGTGCTGCTCAGCGAGCGCATCGACCAGGATACCCGCGTGCTCGCCTACGACCAGGTATGGGTCAAGCACATCAAATCGGCGCTCGCCGAGAACCGCTTCCACCTGGTCCAGCAGCCGATCGCATCGCTGAGCGGCGGCGCCAGCAAGATCTACGATGTCGCCGTGCGCATGCTCGATCACCAGGCGCGCGAAGTGCTGCCATCGGACTTCCTGCCGGCCGCGGAACGCAACGACCTGATGCGCAGCATCGATCGCTGGGTGCTGGGCAACTCGCTCACCTTCATCGCCAGGCGCCAGCCCGATCAGCTGTTCGTGCGCCTGTCGCGCGACAGCATCCTCGATGCGGAGCTCATGGAATGGCTCGACAGCCAGTTCAAGAACACGCTGGCGGAACCGCAGCGCCTGTGCTTACAGGTGACCGAGGAAATTGCCGCACGGCACCTGCAGCCGATGCAGCGGCTGCGCGAGGAATTGCGCAAGCGCCGCGTCAGGCTGGCGCTGGAGAATTTCGGAACCGGGCGTGATTCGCAGGGCCTGCTGAGCGCGCTGCCGGTGGATTACCTGAAGATCGACGGTGCGCTGATGCAGGGACTGTCGGGCAACCCCGAGCTGCAGCAGCGTGTGCGCGCCATCGTCGACGCCGCCGCGCGGCGCAACGTGCAGACCATCGCCGAGCGCATCGAGGATGCGAATACCATGGCCGTAGTCTGGCAGCTCGGCGTGCAGTACATCCAGGGCTACCTGGTCCACGCTCCCGAAGAGGTCATACTCAAGTCGTGAGCCGCTGGCCCCTGCGGCGGCTGGCCCTGCCGGCGCTGCTGGCCCTTGCGGCCTGCGGCCCGGGCCACGGCGGCGCGGACCCGCGGCCGGACCGGCCCCGGGTCGGGACGGCAGCGGCGGCCACGCAGGAGTTGACGCGGGCCATCGACGCCGGCGGCGTGCGCAGCATCGACCCGTCGATCTCATCGGATTTGCCCGCGGGCCGTGTGCTCGACGACCTGTTTGAGGGGCTGACTCGGCTCGGACAGGACGGCGAGCCCGTGCCGGGCGTCGCCAGCCGCTGGGACACCAGCGCCGATGGCCGCACCTGGACCTTCCACCTGCGCGAGGCCCGCTGGTCCAACGGCGCGCCGCTGCGCGCCGGCGATTTCGTCTACGCCTGGCGCCGCACCGTCGATCCGCGCACCGCCTCCGACTATGCCCAGGCACTGGCGCCGGTCGCCAATGCGATTGCGGTCAGCGAAGGCCGCCTGCCGGTCACGGCCCTCGGCATCGATGCGCCCGATGAGCGCACGGTCCGCGTGCGCCTCGAGGCCCCGACGCCCTACCTGCTGAGCCTGATGACCAAGTCCTTCGCCTTCCCGCAGTACGAGCCGGCGATACGCGCGCATGGCGACGACTGGGTGCGTCCGCAATTCATGGTCAGCAACGGGGCCTTCGTGCTGCGCGAACTGGTGATCGGCGGCCGCATCGCCCTGGAGCGGAATCCGCGCTACTGGGATGCCGCCCACGTGCGGCTGCAGCGGGTCGTGTATCTGCCTCTGGATCGCGCCGCCCAGACCGATCGTTTCTTCGCCGGTGAACTGGCCTTCACCGACTCGTTCTCCGCGGAACAGACTTCCTGGCTGCGATCGCGGCTCGGCGACCAGGTGGTCAGCGCGCCCTACCTGGGCAATTTCGTGCTCGGACTGAACGCGACGCGCGCGCCCTTCGCGGGCAATCGCGCCCTGCGCCTGGCGATGAGCATGGCGGTGGACCGCGAAATCCTGGTCAAATACGTGCGCCAGGGCCTGTACGAACCGGCCTGGACGCCGACACCGCCGCTGCCCGGCTACCACGCGCCGGTGCCGGCGTGGGCGCGGCTCGGCGAGGCGCAGCGTCACGCACTGGCGCGGCGCTACTACGCCGAGGCCGGTTACTCGGCGCAGCACCCGCTGCGCGTCGAGCTGCACTACCCCACGGATTCGGATAACCGACGGACCTACGAAGCGGTGGCGGCGATGTGGCGCAGCAACCTCGGCGCCGAGGTGCGCACCTTCAACGAGGAGTTCCGCGTGCAGCTCAACGAGCGCCACCTGAAGCTGCTGGCGCTGTTTCATTACGCCTGGATCGGCGATTATCCGGATCCCTACACCTTCCTGCAGCTGTTCCGCACCGGCTTTGGCTACAACGATGGGGGCTATTCCAATCCACGCTACGATGCGCTGCTCAGCGCCGCGGGCCAGGAGTCCGACGCGGCCCGGCGCCTGCAGCTGCTGTCTCAGGCGGAGGCCGTGCTGGACGAGGATGCCGCCTGCATCCCCCTCTACTATTATGCCAGCCGGCACCTGATCAAACCCTACGTGCGCGGCTGGACCAGCAACATCCAGGACCGGAATCTGTCGCAGTACATGTACCTGCTCGAGCACGAGGGCGGCTGAGGTGGCGCGCTACCTGGCCGGCCGGCTGCTGACCGCGATCCCCACGCTGCTGGTGATCGCCACGCTGGCCTTCATGCTGCTGCACCTGACCCCCGGCGGCCCGTTCGACTCCGACCGCATCCTCACCCCGCAGATCGAGCGCAGCATCGCGGCCCGCTATCACCTGGACGAGCCGCTCTGGCAGCAGTACTTCAGGTACCTGGGCGATCTTGCCCGCGGCGATCTCGGCCCCTCCTTCCAGTACCGCAACACCTCGGTCAACGAGCTGATCGCGCAGGGCCTGCCCGTCGACGTCACGATCGGAGCCCTGAGCATGCTTTTTGCCCTGCTGGCGGGCGGCGCGCTCGGCCTGCTGGCCGCCACCCGGCAGGGCAGCGTGCTCGATCAGCTCGCCACCAGCGTGGCCATCCTCGGCATCTCGGTGCCGGTATTCGTCACCGCGCCGCTGCTGATCCTGGTGTTCGCGATGCGCCTGCACTGGCTGCCGGCGGGCGACTGGGTCAGCGGTTCCTGGCAGCACCTGGTACTGCCCTCGGTGGCGCTGGCCCTGCCGTATACGGCCTACATCGCGCGCATCATGCGCGCCTCGACCTGCGATGCCCTGAGCCAGCCGTTCATCCGCACCGCGCGCGCGAAAGGCCTGTCCCCCACGGCCGTGCTCTGGCGGCATGCCCTGCGGCCGGCGCTCATGCCGGTGGTGTCCTTCCTCGGTCCGGCGCTGGCCGGCGTCCTGACCGGATCGATCGTCATCGAACAGGTTTTCGGCCTGCCCGGCATGGGCCGCTACTTCGTGACCGGCGCACTCAATCGCGATTACACCGTCGTCACCGGTATCACCGTGCTCTATGGCGCCCTGATCATCGGACTGAACCTGCTGGCCGACCTCAGCTATGCATGGCTCGATCCGCGCCTGCGGCGACCGGCATGAACGGCGCCGCGGCGGCCGTGTCGCCGGGGGGCAGCGCGTGGCGCGCCGCCTGGCGGCAGCTGCGCGCGCGCCGCAGCGCGCTGCTGGCACTCGGGGTGCTGGCGGCGATTGCCCTGGCCGCGCTGCTGGTCCCCTGCTTCTCGCCCTACGACTATGCCACGCCGGTGTGGACGCGGATCTTCACGCCCCCGACGCTGCAGGCAGGCCGGATCTTCGGTACCGATGCGCTCGGCCGCGATCTGCTGGTGCGGGTCATGTGGGGTTGCCGCATCTCGCTGCTCGTGGGCGTCGCAGCGAGCCTGGTCAGCGTGGTCATCGGCGTGCTGTGGGGTGCGACGGCCGGCTATCTGGGCGGGCGCGTCGACGGGCTGCTGATGCGTACGGTCGACGTGCTGTACTGCGTGCCCTTCATCCCGCTGGTGATCGTGCTCGAAGTCCTGTTCGGCCGGAATTTCCTGCTCGTGTTCGTCGCCATAGGCACCGTCTCGTGGCTCGATCTGGCGCGCATCGTGCGCGGGCAGACCTTGAGCATCCGCGCGCAGGACTACATCGCCGCGGCGCAGGCGCTCGGCGTGCGTCCGGCCACGATGATCCGGCGGCACGTGGTCCCCAACCTGATCGGCCTGGTGATGGTCTATGCGACGCTGACGGTGCCCAGCGTGATCCTGTTCGAAGCCCTGCTCAGCTTCCTCGGACTCGGCGTGCAGGCGCCGCTCGCTTCCCTCGGTTCGCTGGTCGCCGACGGCGCCGGCGAAATGCAGGCCAATCCCTATCTGCTGGTGATTCCCGCGGCCTTCCTGGCCGCCATCATCCTCTGCTTCAACCGGCTCGGCGACGCGCTGCGCGACGCCTTCGAATCGCACCGTGGCTGAGGCGCGCGGCCCGCTGCTCGAGGTACGGGGCCTGACAGTCCGCTATCCCGGACCGCGTGGCGGAGCGGGCGGCGGATTGCGCGCGGTCGATGCCCTCGACCTCGACCTGGCCGAGCATGAGTGCCTCGGGATCGTAGGCGAATCCGGTTCCGGCAAGAGCCAGCTGCTGCTGGCGCTGCTGGGCTTGCAGGACCCGGCGGCACAGGTGACGGGCAGCGTGCGCTATCGGGGCGAGGAGCTGCTGGATGCGGCGCCGGCGCGGCTCGCCGCGCTGCGCGGACGGCGCCTGGCCATGGTGTTTCAGGAGCCGATGCGCGCGCTGAATCCGTACCTGAGGATCCTGACCCAGCTGACCGAGGGCGTGCGCGCCCATCTTGGGCTCGGGCGACGTGCCGCCGCCGCACGCGCCCGTGAACTGCTCGCCACGGTGCAGATCGATGCCCCGGCGCAACGCCTGCGGCAGTATCCGCACGAGCTGTCCGGCGGCATGCGCCAGCGCGTCATGCTGGCCATGGCGCTGATGTGCGAGCCGGAGATACTGCTGCTCGATGAACCCACGACGGCGCTGGACGTGACCGTCCAGGCGCAGATCCTCGAACTGCTGCGCGATGTGCGCCGGCGCACCGGGGTCGCGACCCTGTTCGTGACGCATGACCTCGGCGCGCTGGCCGCCATCGCGGACCGCGTTGCCGTCATGTACGCCGGGCGCATGATCGAGCAGGCTCCGGCCGCGGAACTCTACCGCATGCCCTATCACCCCTATACGGTCGGCCTGCTCGGTTCGCTGCCGCGGCTCGACCAGCCCCTCGATGCCCCGCTGCCCGCCATCCGGGGGCAACCGCCGGACCTGACCGCGCTGCCGGCCGGGTGCGCCTTTGCGCCGCGCTGCGCGCGGCACTTCGCGGCCTGCTCGACACGGCCCGAATGGCGGTCGGTCACGCCGTCGCGCCAGGTCGCCTGCCATCTCGATGGCCCGGCCGCAGCCGTCGGCGTCGGCCCGTGAATCCATCGCCCGAAGCGCCGCTGCTCGAGGTCCATGACCTCGAGGTCCGCTATCCGCTGCATGGGGGGCGGCGCGGCGCCAGCACGCTCACCGCGGTCGCCGGCGTGAGCTTCCGGCTGGACCAGGGTGAAAGCCTGGGCGTGGTGGGCGAGTCGGGCAGCGGCAAGTCGAGCCTGGCCCGCGCGCTGCTGCGGCTGACCCCGGCAGCAGGTCGCGCGCTGTTCCTGGGGCACGACCTGCTGCGGCTGCAGGGTGAGGCGCTGCGCGCCACGCGCGAGCACCTGCAGATCATCTTCCAGGATCCGCATGGCGCGCTCGATCCGCACCTGCGCATCGCCGACATCGTCGCGGAACCGCTGCGTGAGTTTCCTCCGCCTCCGCCGGCGCGCCAGGACGAGGCGGTGCGGCGCATGCTGGCGCGCGTCGGCCTGGGAGCGGAGCTGCTGGGCCGCTACCCGCACCAGCTATCGGGTGGCCAGGCGCAGCGGGTCGGCATCGCGCGTGCTCTGATACTCCATCCGCGGCTGCTGATCTGCGACGAGCCCATGGCCGCCCTCGACGTGTCGATCAGGGCCCAGATCACCAATCTGCTGCGCGACATGCGCCGCGAACTGGGTCTGTCGCTGCTCTACATTGCACACGACCTCGCGAGCGTGCGCTATCTGTGCGAGCGCGTCATGGTGCTCTACCGGGGCCGGGTCATGGAACTGGCCGGCCGCGAGGCCTTGTTCGGGCACGCGCAGCACCCCTACACGCGCGCGCTGCTGGCCGCCGAGCCGATCGCGCAGCCCCTGCCCGCCGCGCCCGCCCCGTCCGCGCCGCCCGCTTCGACCGCGCCGCCGGCGCCGGGCGATGCCGTCGCGTCGCCCGCACACGCGGCGGGCTGCGTCTTCCACGCCCGCTGCCCCCTGCGTGTGGCGCGCTGCAGGGCCGAAACGCCAACGCTGCGCGCCGTGGCAGGCCATCAGGTCGCATGCCACCGCGCGGGCGAAGCGGTTGAAGCGGGCGATTCGCGAGGCTAGCGGCTGCGGGCCCGGGGCACGGCGCGGCCGCGCCAATCCCCGCATCCCCGAGGGCCAGGGCGGGTGAACCGGCGACCAGGCGGGGGGGCCCGGCCCCTTTATCCTACCGGGACCTGCCGCGACGCGCTAACATTGCGCGGCTGCGAGGGGCAGCGATTACATCTGGAATCACGCCATGGAAGAGCAAGGCAAGCCGCCGGCCGGTGCCCCCAACGCCTACACGCAGGTGCATGAGGTCGTCGCCGGCGACACCCTGGGCAAGATCGCCGCCAAGTATTATGGCGACGCCAGCCTGTACATGACCATCTTCGACGCCAACAAGAGCCAGCTCAAGGACCCCAACAAGATCTTCCCGGGTCAAAAGCTGGTCATTCCGTGAGATCACAAACCTAGAGGACGACTGCAATGATGATTCGAAAATACAAGAACTTTGGATTCATGGCCCTGGCGGCCACGGTGCTGCTGAGCGCCTGCGCCAACCAGATGGAGCCGGCACAGACGGCCATCGCGGGTATCGACAGCGCCGTCAGCGCCGCGTCGGCGGATGCCGGCAAGTACATCCCGGACCAGCTCGCCAGCGTTCAGGCCAAGCTGGCGGACCTGAAGGCCTCGTTCGACAAGAAGGACTACAAGGCCGTACTCACCGGCGCTCCGGCCGTGCTCACCGAGGCGCAGGGCCTGCTCGGCGCCGCAGCGATCAAGAAGGACGAAGTAGTCAAGGCCGCCAACGCCAGCTGGACCGGCATGGCCGCTTCGCTGCCGGGCCTGGTCGCGGCGGTCAGCAGCCGCGTCGCCGTGCTCGCCAAGAGCAAGCACCCCCCGGCTGGCGTCGATGTCGCGGCCGCCAAGTCCGCCTCGGAAGAAGCCACGTCGCTGTGGAGCAAGGCCCAGGCGGCCTTCGCCGCCGGCAATGTGGAAGAAGCCGTCGCTGCTGCCAACGATGTGAAGGCCAAGGCCGAGGCCGCGGCCGCCGCGCTGAAGATGAAGCTGCCGGAGGCGGCGCCCGCTGCGGCCGCAGCGGCCGCCAAGTAAGCTTCGAGGGCCCTTGGGCCCCGCAGGAGCGTCCCAGGGGCTGGCTGGAAACAGCCAGCCCCTTTTCATGGGCGGCGGGCCTTCAGGCCGGCACGGCTTCGATGCGTTCGACCGTCCGCCAGCCGCGCGGCAGGACCGCTCCACGCTGGGCGCGCTCGCCGTAATAGTGCTTCAGGTCCGTCGCCGTCAGCGTCATCTGCCGCTCTCCTGAATACACGCGCAGCGACTGGCCGACCGGGACGACGGCGATCGCCGTCATCAGTTCCTCGCGCGACGCGGCCTTCCGGCCCGGTATGCCGAACAACTTGTTGCCTTTGCCGCGTGGCAGCTCCGGCACCTCGGCCGCCGGGAACACGAGCAACCGGCCTTCGCTGTTCACCGCGGCGACCAGCGCCTCCGGAGCCGGGACCGGCACCGGCGGCAGCACCTGCGCCCCTTCGCTCACGTTCATGACGGCCTTGCCGGCCCGGTTGCGCGACTGCAGTTCGCCCAGGCGTACGGTGAAGCCGAACCCGGCATCGGTCGCCAGCAGCCACTGATCGGTCGCCTCGCCGATCAGGACGCCGGCGAAGCGCGCGCCATCCGGGGGATCGAGCCGGCCCGACAGCGGTTCGCCGGTGCCGCGCGCGGACGGCAGGCTGTGGGCGGGCAGGCTGTAGGCCCGGCCCGTGGTATCGATGAACAGCGCCGCCTGCGTGCTGCGCCCGCGCGCCGCCGCCTGGAAGGCGTCACCCGTCTTGTAGGTGAGAGTCCGCGGATCGATGTCGTGCCCCTTGGCGGCGCGCGCCCAGCCGCCGGTCGAGAGCACGACGGTCACCGGCTCGTTGGCCACCAGGTCGGTCGCCTCGATGGCCTGGGCCGCGGCGCGTTCGACGATCCGCGTGCGCCGTTCGTCGCCGTATTCCTCGGCGTCCGCGACGATCTCGCTGCGGATCAGCCGGGTGAGCTTGGCCTTGCTGGCCAGCAGCGCCTCGATGTCCTTGCGTTCCGCCGCCAGGCGCGCCTGCTCGTCGCGGATCTTCATTTCCTCGAGCTTCGCCAGGTGGCGCAGCTTGGTCTCGAGGATGGCCTCGGCCTGATCGTCCGAGAGCTTGAAGCGCTTGATCAGCACCGGCTTCGGCTCCTCCTCGCGCCGGATGATGCGGATCACCTCGTCGAGGTTCAGGTAGGCGATGAGCATGCCGTCGAGGATGTGCAGGCGGCGCGATACCTTGTCGAGCCGGAATTCGAGCCGGCGGCGCACCGTGCGGCGGCGGAACTCGAGCCACTCGGTCAGCAGCGCCTTCAGCCCCATGACCCTGGGCCGCCCGTCCAGCGCAATGACGTTCAGGTTGACGCGATAGCTGCGTTCCAGGTCCGTGGTCGCAAACAGGTGCGCCATCAGCTGTTCGATGTCGACGCGGTTCGAGCGCGGCTCGATGACCAGGCGGGTCGGATTCTCGTGGTCCGATTCGTCGCGGATATCCTCGACCATCGGCAGCTTCTTGTCGCGCATCTGCTGCGCGATCTGTTCCTGCACGCGGTTGCCCGACACCTGGTAGGGCAGCTGCGTGATGACGATATGCCCGGTTTCCTTCTCCTGCTCCCAGACTGCGCGGGCGCGGTAGCTGCCCGTGCCCTTGTCGTAGAACTCCACGAGCTCATCCCTGCCGGAGATGATCTCCGCACCGGTGGGCAGGTCCGGACCCCTGACGTGCTTGAGCAGCGCCCGCGTCGTCGCCTCGGGCTCGTCGAGCAGATGAATGCAGGCGGCCGCCATCTCCCGCAGGTTGTGCGGCGGTATGTCGGTGGCCATGCCTACGGCGATGCCGGAGGCGCCATTGAGCAGCAGGTTCGGCAGCCGGGCCGGCAGCAGCAGTGGTTCCTCCAGGCTGCCGTCGAAGTTCGGGCCCCAGTTGACGGTGCCCTCGGTCAGTTCGTCGAGCAGCAGATCGGCGTAGCGCGTCAGCCGCGATTCCGTGTAGCGCATGGCCGCGAAGGACTTCGGATCGTCGGCGGATCCCCAGTTGCCCTGGCCGTCGACCAGCGGGTAGCGGTAGGAGAAATCCTGGGCCATGTGCACCATGGCCTCGTAACAGGCGGAATCCCCGTGCGGATGGAACTTGCCGATGACGTCGCCGACCGTACGCGCCGACTTCTTGTGCTTGGCGGCCGCCGACAGGCTGAGCTCGCTCATCGCATAGATGATGCGGCGCTGCACCGGCTTGAGGCCGTCGCCGAGCGCGGGCAGCGCCCGGTCGAGTATCACGTACATCGAATAATCGAGGTAGGCTTTCTCCGTGAAGGTGCCCAGCGGGCGCTGTTCCACGCCCTCGAAATTCAGTTCGCCCGGCTTCAAACCTGGATCTCCGCCATGTTGCCGCTCTGTTCGAGCCATTCGCGCCGGTCACCGGCGCGTTTCTTCGCCAGCAGCATGTCCATCAGCTTGTCCGTGTTGTCCTTCGCCTCGATCGTCAGCTGCACCAGGCGGCGGGTCAGCGGATCGATCGTCGATTCGCGCAGCTGCGAAGGATTCATTTCGCCGAGGCCCTTGAAGCGCGTCACGACCGGCTTCACGCGCGAGTGCTCGGCCGCCAGGCGCTTGAGCACGGCATCGCGCTCGTCGTTGTCGAGCGCGTACAGGACCTGCTTGCCGGCATCGATGCGGTACAGCGGCGGCATCGCCACATAGACGTGCCCGTGCACGACCAGCGGCCGGAAATGCCGCAGGAACAGGGCGCACAGCAGCGTGGCAATGTGCAGCCCGTCCGAATCGGCATCGGCCAGTATGCAGATCTTGTGGTAGCGCAGGCCGCTCAGGTCGGGTGACCCCGGATCGACGCCGATCGCCACGCTGATGTCGTGGACTTCCTGCGAGCTGCCGATCTCGCCGGGCTGCAGCTCCCAGGTGTTCAGAATCTTGCCGCGCAGCGGCATGATGGCCTGGAAATCCTTGGAGCGCGCCTGCTTGGCGGATCCGCCCGCGGAGTCGCCCTCGACCAGGAACAGCTCGGAGCGGGCCGGATCCTGGCTGGTGCAGTCGGCGAGCTTGCCGGGCAGGGCGGGGCCGTTGACGGCGCGCTTGCGGGTGATGCGCTGCGCGGCGCGCAGCCGCTCCTGGGCGTTGGCGATGGCGAACTGCGCAATGCCTTCGCCCGCATCCGGGTGCTGGTTGAGCCACAGACCCATGGCATCGCGCGCGTGCGTCTCGACCAGGCCGGCCGCTGCGCGCGAGCTGAGCTTCTCCTTGGTCTGGCCGGCGAACTGCGGATCGCGGATCTTGATCGACAGCACGTAGCAGGCACGGTCCCAGATGTCCTCGGCCGCCAGCTTGATGCCGCGCGGCAGCAGGTTGCGGAACTCGCAGAACTCGCGCACGGCATCGACGATGCCGGAACGCAGGCCATTGACATGCGTGCCGCCGGCGATGGTGGGGATCAGGTTCACGTAGCTCTCGGCGATCAGGTGCGGCGCGTCGCTCGACCAGGCGAGCGCCCACTCGACCACGTCCTGGTCCGAGGCATGGCGTCCCGTGATCGGCTCCAGCGGCAGCCGCTCGTTCTTCTCCAGCTGTTCGGTCAGGTACTCGCCCAGGTGCCCGGTGTAGAACCACTCCTCCTTTTCGCCGCTCGCCTCGTTGCTGAAGGTCAGGCGCAGGCCCGCGCACAGCACCGCCTTGGCCTTGAGGACGCGCTTGAGTTCCGGCACCGCAAAGCGATCGGAATCGAAGAACCTGGGATCGGGCCAGAACCGCACCGTGGTGCCGGTATTGCGCGCGCCGACCGTGCCGACCACCTCGAGCTTCGAGGACAGGCGGCCGTCCTTGAAGGCGATGTTGTATTCCTTGCCGCCGCGGCGTACCCAGCATTCGAGGTGCTTGGAGAGCGCGTTGACGACGGATACGCCGACGCCGTGCAGGCCGCCGGCGAAGCTGTAGGCCTGGTCCGTGAACTTTCCGCCGGCGTGGAGCCGCGTGAGGATCAGCTCCACGCCGCTGACTTTTTCCTGCGGATGGATGTCGACCGGCATGCCACGGCCGTCGTCACTGACCTCCAGCGATCCGTCCTTGTAGAGCGTGACGTCGATCTGGTGGCAATGACCGCCGATCGCCTCATCGACGCTGTTGTCGACCACTTCGTGGGCCAGGTGATTGGGCCGCGTCGTGTCCGTGTACATGCCGGGACGGCGGCGTACGGGCTCGAGCCCCGAAAGAACTTCGATGTCGGAAGCGGTGTAGGTCTGTGCCATGACGCGAAATCACTCAGCGGATGAATACCCCGGAGCCGGCAGCCCAGGCGCCCCGGTGAGGCCGGGGCGCGCGAATTCTAGCAAGGGGGCCGCGCCACTGCGCCGCTCAATTGGCCGCGCCGATGGGCCACACCGCGCGGCCTGCGGGCCGGCCGGCGTCTCAGTCGAGATCGGCCAGCAGGGCGGCGCGCAGCGTATCGGGCACCGGATCGACCGTGTGCGCATAGGCGGGCAGATCGATGCCGGCGGACAGCGCCGCACCGCGCTTGAGGCTGGCGGCCATGGCAGGGTCGAGTTCGAATCTCAGGAAATGCACGGCCGCGGTCTTATCCGCGTTCTCGCGTTCCAGGTCCTCGTCGGCGTGCGCAAGCACGCGCGCATGACCGCTGACCTGCAGCCAGCAGTGCCGCTCGATGCCGCGCAGTTCCTGCAGGCGCAGCGCCCGCTGCTGCGGGTCCGGGTATTCGAGCAGCAGCGTGGCCTTGAAATTGCGGCCGTCCGGGATCAGCGGGTTGTACGCGGCGAGTTCCTCGGCGATCCCGTCGGGCTCGAAAATCCGTTCGGTGCGCAGCATTTCCTGTACCTGGTAGCGCACCGTCTCGCGATCCTCGAAGCTCCAGCTGCAGTTCGGACCCACCTCGAGCCGCCGCGCCGCGCGATAGCCGATCATGCGCCCACGGATCGCAGCGCGCTCGCGCGCATAGTGCTCCAGCGGCAGGAGTTCGCCCGGTGTCAGTGCTCGTGTCATGGCCGCGTTCCCTTGGGAGTTCAGACCCGAATGATTCACAGGCCGTAGGCCAGCCGCAGGAGCTTCAGCGGATGCGTGGGCTCGCGCTGCCGGTCCTCGAGGCCGCTGTGGATCTGGTGGCCGGCCATCGGACAGTCGCTCGAGTAATAATCCGCGTTGCTGCCCGCCACCTTCTGCACCACCGGCCGCGCGATCTTCATGGAGGCCTCGCGGAACTCGCTCTTGACCGCATAGGTGCCATCGTGGCCGGAACAGCGTTCGATCACTTCGACCGTGGTGTCGGGCACCAGCCTGAGCACGTCGCGGGTCTTCAAGCCGATGTTCTGCACGCGCAGGTGACAGGGCACGTGGTAACTCACCTTGCCCAGGCGCGCCTTGAAGTCCGTGCGCAGCAGGCCGGACTTGTGGCGCAGCATCAGGTATTCGAACGGATCGAAGATGCGCGCCTTGATCCGCTGCACCGCGGCGTCCTGCGGGAACATCAGCGGCAATTCCTGCTTGAACATCAGCACGCAGGAGGGTATCGGCGCGACGATGTCGTAGCCCTGCTCGACCAGGCGCAGCAGCTGCGGGATGTTCTGTTCCTTGAGGCGCTGCACCGCATCGAGATCCCCGAGTTCCAGCTTCGGCATGCCGCAGCAGCGCTCCTTGTCGGGCAGCGTCAGCTCGATGCCGTTGTGCGCAAGCACCGCCGCCAGATCGGTGACCAGCTCCGGCTCATTGCGATTGCCGTAGCAGGTCGTAAACAGCACCACGCGCCCGCTGGTCTCGGCCGTCGCCTGGGGCGCCGAGGCCGGCCTGGGCATGTCGCGCAGGCGCCGCCGCGCGCTGTTGGCATGGTATTCGGGCAGCGGCGCATCCGGGTGCACGCCCAGGGTCTTGTCCAGCAGCTTGCGCCCGAGCCGGCTGGCGTTCGCGGCGTTCACCAGCTGCGCGACGACGGGAATGCCGGCCAGGTTGCCCACCGTGTCGGTGGAGGTCAGCAGCCGGTCGCGGAACAGGGTATCGCCCTTGCGGGCCTTGACGGCCTTGGCACGCAGCATCAGGTGCGGGAAATCGAGGTTCCAGGGATGCGGGGGTACATACGGGCACTTGGTCATGTAGCACATGTCACAGAGGTAACAGTGATCCACGACCTTCCAGTAGACGCGCTTGTCGACGCCGGCGAGTTCGCCGTCCGGCGCGGCGTCGATGGCGTCGAACAGGGTCGGGAAAGCCTGGCAGAGGCTGAAACAGCGCCGGCAGCCGTGACAGATGTCGAACACGCGCTCGAGTTCCTTCTCGAGCGCGTGTTCGTCATAGAAGGCCGGCTCACGCCAGTTCAGCGGGTGCCGGGTCGGGGCCTCGAGGTTCCCTTCCCGGCCGCCGCCGTTGCGCCCGCCACCGCCAGGGGTGTCGCTCAATGGTCGAGTGCCTCGAGGTGGCTCTTGCGGGGGGCTGCGGGCAGCTGCCGGCTTACAGCGTGTCCAGCGCCTTCTGGAAGCGGTTCGCGTGCGAGCGCTCCGCCTTGGCCAGCGTCTCGAACCAGTCGGCGATCTC
>Ga0075017_100000741_pt1 | contig 18820 bp, 15 predicted proteins | sample AleBraG_ABR_2012_FD_71475 | JGI IMG/M metagenome (GOLD analysis project Ga0075017, IMG submission 71475) | Freshwater sediment microbial communities in response to fracking from Pennsylvania, USA - Alex Branch Run_MetaG_ABR_2012 | ecosystem: Environmental > Aquatic > Freshwater > Creek >... | reverse complement strand
GTGTTCATCTACAACGGTTCGACACTTCCCGGTCGCCTTGGCGACCGCGACCTCACTGTCCAAGACGTTTTCGAAGGTGTTGGCGCTTGCGCTGCCGGACTCATTACGCGCGCCGAACTCGATGACATCGAACGTCATGCCTGTCCGGGCGAAGGTGCCTGCGGTGGCATGTTCACCGCGAACACGATGTCGAGTGCGGCCGAGGCTCTGGGCATGTCGTTGCCGGGTAGCGCTTCGGCACCGGCCGTCGACGTCCGTCGCGACAAGGACGCCTTCGCGTCTGGTCAAGCCATCGTCAACCTGCTTGCCCTTGGCATCACCGCACGCGACATTCTCACGATCAAGGCTTTCGAAAACGCCATCACGGTTGTGCAAGCACTCGGCGGCTCAACGAATGCCGTCCTGCACCTGCTCGCCATTGCGCGGGAAGCCGAGGTGCCGTTGACCATCGATGACTTCAACCGCATCGGCGACCGCACGCCACACTTGGCCGACGTCAAGCCGTTCGGCCGGTACGTCATGAACGACATGGATCGCATCGGGGGAGTACCCGTTGTGATGAAAGCCCTGCTTGATGCCGGACTCATTCATGGCGACGCGCTCACCGTCACAGGAAAGACAGTCGCGGAAAATCTCGAAGCGATTAATCCGCCGGACCCCGACGGCAAGATCATCTTCGCCGTCAACAACCCGATTCATAAGACGGGCGGACTCGTCATCCTCAAGGGCTCATTGGCGCCCGAGGGCTCGGTCATCAAAGCGGCGAGCATCGATGAGCCGGTTTTTGAAGGCACTGCCAAGGTGTACGACGACGAGAAGTACGCGATGGAGGCCCTGACTAAGGGAGAGATCGCGAAGGGTGACTGCGTCGTCATCCGTTACGAGGGTCCGCAGGGCGGGCCTGGTATGCGCGAAATGTTGCAGGTCACCGCGGCTATCAAGGGCGCGGGTCTTGGCAAAGACGTCATGCTCATCACGGACGGACGGTTCTCCGGCGCCACCGCTGGATTCTGCATCGGACACGTTGCACCAGAGGCAACGTCCGGCGGACCTATCGCGTTGGCCAAGACTGGCGACAAGATTCGCCTCGACATGAACACCCGGACTCTCGACCTGTTGGTCGACGATGCTGAGTTGGCGGAGCGGCGCGCGGCCTTGGTGCACCCGGCGCCTCGGTACACCAAAGGCGTGTTAGCGAAGTACGCCCGGACGGTCGGCTCCGCTTCAGAAGGCGCACTCACGTACTAGTTCACGAGCTACGCGGAGGACGCATGGGTACGAGTGACGAACAGCGCAACAAAAAGCGGAAGCAACACGACCGCAGCGTCGCTGTCGGTGGCTCGGCTGCGCCTGGGCTCGTCGCTACTCCCGATCAACCCTTCGCAACGCTGTACGAAATGCAAGATCAACCGCCTTATGCAGAAAAACTTCGCAACGCCGACTACCTGGCCGAGTTGTATCGACTTCAGGTCGAGCTAGCGAAACTGCAGCGCTGGGTTGATGAGACGAACCAGCGCTTGCTCATCATTTTCGAAGGACGCGACGCTGCGGGCAAAGGTGGGGCAATTGCGCGCTTCGCCGAACACCTTCCACCGCGCAAAGTTCGCCACGTGGCGCTCCCGAAACCAACCGAGGTAGAGCAGTCCGAGTGGTACTTCCAGCGTTACATCAAACATCTGCCAGCCGGCGGTGAGATCGCGCTATTCGATCGCAGTTGGTATAACCGCGCCGGAGTCGAACCTGTGCTGGGATTCTGTTCCGCGCAGCAGTACGGCGATTTCCTCCGCGAAGTGCCACGCTTCGAAACGATGATTACGAATGACGGCATCCGGCTGTTCAAGATGTGGTTCGGCGTGAGCAAGGAAGAGCAGGAACGCCGCTTCGAAGCGCGCAAGACCGATCCGCTCAAGCAGTGGAAGTTGAGCCCGACGGACGAGATCTCGCACACGAAGTACGCCGAGTACACCGTCGCCCGCGATCGCATGCTCATCGAAACGAGCACCAACGACGCGCCCTGGACGATCATCAACAGCAACGACAAGAAGCGGGCCCGGCTCGCAAGTATCCGCTGGATCTTGTGGCATACGCCGTACGCTGGCAAGGACAAAGCAGTAGCCTGCGAGCCCGATCGACGTGTCGTCGCGCCAACGTCGGCTGTGATCAACGAACTGTCACCGCTCGCTTAGCTTCGGTAGCTCGCCGGACCCCGCACGCTGTCGAGGGTTCGGGTCAGGTACGCTTTTCCCATGACCACTCTGGTCCTCGTAATTGAGAGGCGCGTTCGCTGACTTCACAGCGGTCGCGCCTACCCTCCGTATCCCCGAGTCTGGGGCGGGGGGTTTTTTCATGAAGCGAGAACCTGACACGATGGAGGGGCGTCGAGCCCCCTGGCACTGCAAGGAATGACGATGAGCGATCACATCACCGGAGCCGAAAGCCTTGTGCGTTCGTTAGAGGCTGCGGGCGTAGACACCGTATTCGGCATTCCCGGCGGCGCCATCCTCCCGGCCTACGACCCACTGATGGACAGCAAGACCGTCCGGCACATCTTGGTTCGACACGAGCAAGGCGCCGGGCACGCAGCCGAGGGCTATGCGCAAGCGACGGGCCGAGTTGGTGTGTGCATGGCGACGTCCGGCCCCGGAGCCACGAACCTCGTCACCCCACTGGCCGACGCGTACATGGACTCCGTGCCGATCGTTGCCATCACTGGTCAGGTCTCCAGTGCGTTTATTGGCACTGACGCCTTTCAAGAGGCAGACATCCGCGGCATCACGATGCCCATCACCAAGCACAACTACCTGATCACCGACCCTGCCGACATCCCGCGAGCGATCGCCGAGGCGTTTCATATCGCGGGCACCGGACGACCTGGCCCAGTCCTCGTTGACATTGCCAAGGACGCTCTGCAGAACATGACGACCTTCAATTGGCCGTCCGCCATTGATCTGCCGGGTTATCGTCCGACGACCAAGCCACACGTCAAGCAGGTGCGCGAGGCCGCGCGCCTCATCACCGAGTCTCGCAAGCCGGTGCTCTACATCGGTGGCGGAATCATCAAGTCGCACGCCAGCGACGTACTGCGTCAACTCGTTGACCTGACGGGCATCCCTGTGGTCACAACACTGATGGCGCGCGGTGCCTTTCCGGACAGTCACCACGCGAACCTCGGTATGCCGGGCATGCACGGCTCGGTCGCGGCCGTTGGTGCATTGCAACAGGCCGATTTGCTTATCGCGCTCGGCACGCGTTTTGACGACCGCGTCACCGGCAAACTGTCGTCTTTCGCGCCGCACGCAAAGGTCATTCACGCTGACATCGACCCGGCCGAGATCGGCAAGAATCGCGAAGCCGACGTGCCGATCGTCGGCGATGCCCGCGAGGTCATCGTCGAACTCATTACGGCGCTGCAAGCCGAGGCCGCTGCCGGACGAGTGGGCGACTACGCGAGTTGGTGGCTGGACCTCAACCGGTTGCGCGATGTTTACCCGCTCGGCTATGACACTCCGTCCGACGGCACGTTGGCACCCCAATACGTCATCGAGCGCCTTGGCAAGATCGTGGGACCGTCCGCGATCTACGTTGCTGGCGTCGGTCAGCACCAGATGTGGGCGGCGCAATTCATTGACTACGAAAACCCCGGAACCTGGATCAACTCCGGTGGGGCAGGAACGATGGGTTACGCGGTGCCGGCCGCCATGGGCGCCAAGGTAGGGCGTCCTGACACCACTGTTTGGGCGATCGACGGCGACGGTTGCTTCCAGATGACCAACCAAGAGTTGGCCACCTGCGCCATCAACAACATTCCGATCAAGGTAGCGCTCATCAATAACGGTGCACTCGGAATGGTTCGCCAATGGCAGACACTCTTCTACAACGAGCGTTACTCCAACACCGACCTACATAGCCATCAGTTCCCCGACTTCGTGAAGTTGGCCGAGGCGTACGGCTGCGTCGGACTGCGCGCCGAGGCCGCGTCCGAGGTCGATGCTGTCATCGAGAAGGCCATGGGTGTCGATGACCAACCCGTGGTCATCGACTTCCGCGTGCACAAAGACGCGATGGTGTGGCCGATGGTCGCTGCTGGCACGAGCAACAGTGACATCAAAGTGGCGCGAGACCTCGCGCCACAGTGGGACCGCGAGGACTGAGAGCGATACGACTATGAGCCGTCACACGTTGTCCGTCCTGGTCGAAGACCGTCCGGGCGTCCTTGCGCGCATTGCAGGACTGTTCAGTCGTCGCGGATTCAATATCGAATCCCTCGCCGTCGGCCCGACTGAAGTTCCCGACATCTCGCGCATGACCATTGTTGTCACCGTGGACGAGTTGCCACTCGAACAGGTGACGAAGCAGCTCAACAAACTTGTCGAGGTGCTCAAGATCGTCGAGCTTGAAGCCGAGAACGCCGTACAACGCGAGTTGTTGCTCGTCAAGGTCCGAGCCGATGCTGACTCGCGCGGTCAGGTCCTCGAAATTGCGACGCTCTTTAAAGCGAAGACCGTTGACGTGGCGCCAGATTCGCTGACCATTGAAGTCACGGGTGACATGGAAAAGCTAGAAGCGTTCCTGCGCCTTGTCGAACCGTTCGGCATTCGCGAACTCGCGCAATCGGGCATGGTTGCCCTTGGTCGCGGTTCACGTTCTATGACAGACAGATCACTACGACAGGCCGATCGCAGCGCCTGACAACGTGGTGCTGTGCACGTTAGTCGTCGTCACTCGGACGCCGACTCCAATGGAAAGGTAGGCCGCTGTGGCCGAGATGTACCACGATGACGATGCCGACCTCGGGCTCATTCAGAGCAAGAAGGTTGCGATTCTGGGCTACGGCAGCCAGGGTCACGCCCATGCTTTGAGCTTGCGCGACAGTGGCGTTGACGTCCGCGTCGGCCTGCCAGAAGGCAGTAAGAGTCGTGCGAAGGCCGAAGAAGCCGGTTTGCGGGTTGTCACGCCTGCCGAAGCCGCGGCTGAGGCGGACCTCATCATGATTCTTACTCCCGACCCGGTGCAGCGGCACGTCTACGCCGAAGCGGTTGAGCCAAACCTTAAGCCCGGCAAGGCCATCTTCTTCGGACACGGTTTCAACATTCGATATGGCTTCATCAACCCACCATCCGACATCGACGTTGCGATGGTCGCGCCCAAGGGACCGGGTCACCTCGTCCGACGTGAGTACGTTGCCGGACGTGGAGTGCCGGTTCTTGTCGCTGTCGAACAAGACGCGACTGGTTCGGCGTGGCAACTGGCCTTGTCATATGCCAAGGCACTTGGCGGACTGCGCGCGGGCGGCATCAAGACCACATTCACGGAAGAGACCGAGACTGACCTATTCGGCGAACAAGCAGTGTTGTGTGGTGGCGCATCGGCGTTGATCATGGCGGGCTTCGAGACCCTCGTCGAGGCTGGGTACCAGCCCGAGGTTGCCTACTTCGAGTGCCTGCACGAGTTGAAGCTGATCGTCGACCTGATGTACGAGGGCGGCATCGCCAAGCAACGTTGGAGTGTGTCCGACACTGCTGAGTACGGCGACTACGTCTCTGGTCCGCGCGTCATTGATGCGCAGGTCAAAGCGAACATGAAGGCCGTCCTTAACGACATTCAGGACGGTACTTTCGCCAACCGTTTCATCGCCGATCAAGACAACGGGCGCAAGGAGTTCCTCGAACTTCGCGCCAAGGGTGAAGCCCACCAAATCGAAGGCGTCGGACGCGAACTGCGCGGCATGATGGCGTGGGTCGACACAGCTGACGACGACTACATCGAAGGTACTGCAGCTCGGTGACAAGTTCACCGCACTTTGATGCTGCCGAGCCGGACTCCGAGAAGGAGTCCGGCTCGGACTTCGATAAATGGCTCGTCGACCAGCTGCCGTATGACTCCCTTGTCGGGTCGGATCGATACAAGGCGGATATCTTGCTCGGCCGAGAGCCAGCACCTGGGTGCGGCTGACGCATTCACTGCGCGTTCTTCGCGAAAGTGACGAGCCTCTCGGTCTTCTCGTGAAGCAGTTCACAAGGCCGTAGGTAGGATCAGATTGCCCGAGTCTGTTGCTCCCACCAGAGCCGTCCGTTCGTGACGCGTCTCGAGATCGAAAGAGCCTGATCTTGTCGAAGCCAGTCGTCCTCATCGCCGAGGAACTGTCCCCCGCCACCGTTGAGGCCCTGGGTCCAGATTTCGAGATCCGCAACTGTGATGGCGCTAATCGGGCCGAGTTGTTGGCCGCGCTCCCCGAAGCTGCGGCACTGCTCGTCCGGTCTGCTACGCAAGTAGATGCCGAAGCCATTGCTGCTGCACCAAAACTGCAGGTTGTCGCTCGCGCCGGAGTCGGACTCGACAACGTTGACGTCAAGGCTGCGACACAAGCTGGCGTCATGGTCGTAAACGCGCCAACGTCGAACATCGTCTCGGCCGCTGAGTTAGCCGTTGCGTTGCTGCTCGCCAGTGCGCGCAACATCGCACCGGCAAACGCTTCGCTCAAGAACGGCGAATGGAAGCGCAGCAAGTACACGGGCGTCGAACTCGCCGACAAGGTAGTCGGCATTGTTGGCCTCGGACGCATTGGCGTCCTTGTTGCCCAGCGGCTATCAGCCTTTGGCGTCCAACTGATTTCTTATGACCCATACGTGCAGCCGTCGCGCGCGGCGCAACTAGGCGTCCGCATGGTCTCGCTCGATGAACTGCTCGAAGAGAGCGACTTCATCACCGTTCACTTGCCGAAGACTCCAGAAACGATCGGCCTCATCGGTGTCGAAGCACTGAAGAAGGTCAAGCCAACCGTCCACATCGTCAACGCGGCACGCGGTGGCATCGTTGACGAAGCGGCACTTTTCGAAGCGCTGAAAGAGGGGCGCGTTGCCGGAGCCGGTATCGACGTCTTCGCCAAAGAGCCATGCACCGATTCGCCACTGTTCACGCTCGACACCGTCGTCGCGACCCCACACCTTGGTGCCTCGACCGACGAGGCGCAAGAAAAGGCTGGCATCTCGGTTGCCAAGTCGGTGCGACTCGCGCTGGCAGGCGAACTCGTGCCCGACGCGGTCAACGTCCGCGGTGGCGCGCTCAGTGACGACGTCAAGCCATTGCTTCCGTTGGCGGACGACTTGGGTCGCATGGCTGCTGCACTGGCCGACGGACCCATCACCCGCGTTGACGTCGAGGTCGGCGGCGAGGTCATCGGCCAAGACGTCAAGATCCTCGAACTATCAGCGTTGAAGGGCGTTTTTGCTGCTCTAGTTCACGACCCTGTGTCGTACGTCAACGCACCGTTGCTCGCGCAAGAGCGTGGCGTCGAAACTTCGCTCACTGAACTGACGGACGCACTTGAACACCGCGTCCTCGTCCGAGTGCGCGTCACGACGACCACCGGTCAGATTTCTGTCGTTGCCGGAACGGTCGCCGGACCGCGCGACGAGGTCAAAATCGTTCAGGTCGACGAGTTCGAAGTTGACCTTCCGGCCGAGGGCCACATGGTCGTGTTCAAGTACCACGACAAGCCCGGCGTGGTAGGCAGCGTCGGTCGGGTCCTTGGTGACGCCGGCGTCAACATTGGTGCAATGCAGGTCGGACGTTCGGCAGCGGGTGGGCACGCCCTCATGGTGCTAACCGTTGACTCCGAGGTACCGATGGGGGTCGTCGAGCAGGCTTCTGCCGAAATCGAAGCGCACTACGGTCGGGCCGTCGACCTAGCCGACTGACGTTCACCTGCTTGACTGCTCGCATGACGGTTGCCGCGCATGATCTCGCGCAGCTCTTTGACGGATTACTGAACGCGCAGGGGAAACCCGAGCGAGTAGGTCCGTTCGGCATATGGACGAGCGTGGCTCCTTGGCCGCACCCCGTTCGGCCGATCGCTGGAACACGCATCACCGACAAAGATCTGCAGCTTCTTGTCGAGCGACTCGGCGCTCTCGGCGTACATCCAGCTATTGAGTGGGTCATCGAAGAGCATCCAGAGCTTGAGGCGCTACTGCTAGCACGCGGTGCCGAGATCGACCGCGCGCCAACGCTAGCGCTCAACGAGTCTGCGATCGGCGCAGCGCCGAGTCTTCCTGCTGGCTATGTGGTGCTGCAGCAGCGCCCCGATGATTCAGACGCCGACTTGTTGGTGGCTCGCGTCGTGGCAGATCTCTCATTCAGCAACCCCGGTGTGGGCATTGGCGAAGTCGGCATCTCGAAACGTGACGAGATGCTTGGACAACGTCTCACTACTGAAGCTGGCCGTAACTACGTCGACTTCGTTCGGGCGCGTCTACTGTCGGGCGATTTGGCGCTCTTTGTCATCAACGGTTTAGAAGGCACGGTCGCGGGAGCTGCGGTTCTCAGCGGTGCTGCCGGTACCGAGATCGCTGGTGTCGCGACGCTCCCTGCTTACCGGCGCCAGGGATTGGCCGCTGCCATCACCCACGCGGCGGTTGAGTACGTACGCAACAACGACAAACTGCCGCTCGCAATGTCGGCCGCCGACACCGATGTCGCTCGGATCTATGAGCGCAACGGTTTCGTTCGCGTAGCCACCACGGGCGAAGCGCACCTGCCGGACCAAACTCCTTCGACGGCGCCCTAGAGCCACGCAAGATCGGCACGCGACGAGACATAGTCAGGTCGGACGTCCGCTTCGCATAGGAGCAGGCATGACGCGTGGTGTGCCACGGATTATCTCCGTTGCGGGTCTCGCGGCATCGGCAGCGCTCGTACTCGCATCGATGACTGGCTGCAGTGCTCTGGGGTTGGGCTGCTCCGCGTTTGCGCTGAGCCTCGCGAAGGTCACCGGCGGCGCAGCGACGCCGCAACTCGCAGTTGCGCGCTTCGTGCGGGTCCATAACGGTGTGACACCGCACCTCCCTACGGCAGGCTGGCGACTGGACGAGCGAGCGAAACTGGACGGTAGTCAGCAGCCATTTGTCGTTATGAGCTCCGGTTCGTCGACGTTGCACGTCATTAAAGGTTCGGACGATACGTGGCAGGTCGACTCAGGACGAAGCTGTAGTAAGTCGTAGATCCCTTGAATTCCGGAGGGCCTTCACGAGCAAGCGTCCGCAGAGATCGAAGCGCCCACGGTCGCGCCGCCGATCTTGCCGACTGACGTTCACCTGTACCTCGCGAAACCTTCACCTGATTCTGCCTTCCTCGCCTGGTTGCCCCACCGATAATTGATCTATGACGTCGGGGCCGGATTCGATCGCCCACTTTTCGCCTCGGTGGCGACTGGTGGGTACGGCGACAGGTCTCTTTCTCGTACTGGGTGTCCTTACCGCCTGCTCACAGGCCGCGGCAACAAGTTGTAGTGAGTCAGAACAGCAGTTGGCGCAGGCCACCGGCGGCTCTCCTGATGCAATCAACGCGGCTACCGCGTACGTCAAGCAGAATCCGACCGCAGATTTACCGAAATCCGGTTGGAAGATCGCTCGAGTGCAGGCATCCGGCATGTCCGTATCCGTGCTTCAGTCAGGTGCGTCGCAGTTGTATGCAATCCAAGGCGCTGACGGCACCTGGCAGGTTGCGTCAGGCACTCTGTGCAAGTGAGGCTTCGGTCGTAGCACCGTTCGGCGGCGCCGGCCCTGCGTAGCGGGCGCCGCGTCTACACTTCACGCGTGCATAACGCGGGGACGAGGCGTCGGGGATTGCCGTCGACTCGGGCCAAAGCTGTTGTACCGCTTGCCGTCGTCGCGAGCGTCATTGCACTGCTTAGCGGGTGCACGTCTACGCCTCCGAAACTTACGATCACGTGCGAAACCTTGACGGTTGGTGATCCCGGGGGTTTGCAGAATGGTGACCCGACCCCGGTCGACGCTGCCAAGACATATGTCTCCGGCTCGGGTGTGCTTGGACTGCCGCGCGAAGGTTGGCACATCATTCACCAAACGCAGTCGACGGCCCTGCTCACAGCAGACATCTCATTCCTCTACGCGAGTACCGGCGCCGATGGAACGTGGTTCATTGGCAAGGCGAAAGTCTGCCGTCGACAGTGAAGGGGCCGCCCTGTCGGACGACCCCTTCACAACGCGTGAGGCGCTAGCGCAGCGCGCGATTGACCGCCGACACCACGGCCTTGAGTGACGCGTTGACGATGCTGGGGTCGATACCCACACCCCATAAGACGCGGTCGCCCACAGCGCACTCGAGGTAGGCGGCTGCCCGAGCGTCGCCGCCGGACGACATGGCGTGCTCGTTGTAGTCGAGCACACGTACGTCAACACCGTGCCGCGACATCGCTTCGCAGAACGCCGCGATGGGACCGTTGCCGATGCCTTCTAGTTCAACGGGCACACCGTCATCGTCAATCGATACCTGGACATGCGTATCGCCGTCGACCGCGGAGTCTTGTTTCACCGAGACGAGTCGGAAGCGTCCCCACCTATCAGTCGGGTGCGGCAAGTACTCGTCAGTGAAGTACTCCCACATCGCTTGCGGCGACACTTCGCCACCCTCGGAGTCGGTGTGCTCCTGGACGACTCGACTGAATTCAATCTGCAGGCGACGTGGCAGTTCGAGTTTGTGTTCCGTCCGCATGACGTAGGCAACGCCGCCCTTGCCGGACTGGCTGTTGACGCGGATGACGGCTTCGTACGTGCGTCCGACATCTTTCGGATCGATCGGCAGGTAGGGGACCTCCCATCGGAAGTCATCAACCGGTACGCCAGCTTCGGCCGCGTCCGCTTGCATCGCGTTAAGACCCTTGTTGATGGCGTCCTGATGCGATCCGGAGAAGGCCGTGTACACCAAGTCGCCGCCGTACGGGTGCCGCTCGTTGACGGGCAGTTGGTTGCAGTACTCGACGGTGCGACGAATCTCGTCAATATTGCGGAAGTCAATTTGCGGGTCGACTCCCTGGCTGAACAGGTTCATCCCCAACGTGACAAGACAGACGTTGCCCGTCCGTTCGCCATTGCCGAATAGGCAGCCTTCGATGCGATCGGCGCCAGCCATGTAACCAAGTTCGGCGGCGGCAACGGCGGTACCGCGATCGTTGTGCGGATGCAGACTTAACACGATTGAATCGCGGCGCGCAAGATTCCGGCTCATCCATTCGATCGAGTCTGCGTACACGTTCGGTGTGGCCATCTCGACCGTGGCAGGCAGGTTGATGATGACTTTGCGATCAGGCGTTGGCTGCCAGACATTGTTGACCGCGTCGACCACTTCGACTGCGAACTCCAACTCAGTCCCGGTGTACGACTCGGGGGAGTACTCAAAGTAAATCTCGGTGTCGTCGACCTGCTCGGCGAACTTGGCCACCAGTTCGGCGCCATGCACGGCGATGTCCACGATGCCGGCGCGGTCGAGTCCGAACACCACACGTCGCTGCAGCGTTGAGGTGGAGTTGTAGAGGTGGACGATCGCTTGCGGCGCACCTTCGATTGCTTCAAACGTCCGCTCGATGAGGTGTTCCCGGGCCTGCGTCAGAACTTGAATGACGACATCGTCAGGAATGACTTCGTCTTCGATGAGTTGGCGCACGAAATCAAAGTCAGTTTGCGATGCCGACGGAAAGCCGACCTCAATCTCCTTGTACCCCATGCTGACAAGCAGTTCAAACATGCGTCGCTTGCGGTCAGGCGTCATCGGATCAATGAGGGCCTGGTTTCCGTCGCGCAAATCGACCGCGCACCAACGCGGCGCTTTCGTGATGACGTGGTTGGGCCAGGTGCGATCAGTGAGACCGACTGGCGTGAACGGGGAGTAGCGCTGGTACGCCATGGGCGACGGTTGCTGCGCATTGCGCTCGTCGTACGGACGTCCGGGGACTGATATGCGGGAAGTGTCAGATGTGGACATCGGAATGGCTCCTTGGGGGCTGTGGCTAATGACCGGCGTGCCAAAACCCCGCGACAGGGAGGCCAGTCTTAGAAGGCCCCGCCGCGGCGGATAAGGAGGAGGCTCACATATGCCACGTTCCCAGGGTACAGGAACTGCCTCGCCGTGGCCCGGGTGTGCCCGTGAGGTCGCACACCTCATAGGGTTTGAGGGTGTCTACGACCTATCGAATCGCCGTTATCGCTGGTGACGGAATCGGCCAAGAAGTTGTCGCTGAAGGCCTCAAGGTGCTGCACGGGGTAACGAAGCCACGTGACATTTCCATCGAGACCCAAGACTTTGACCTTGGCGCCGGACGATATTTGGCGACGGGTGAGACGTTGCCCGATAGCGAACTTGAAGCGCTCCGTGGCTTCGACGCGATCCTGCTAGGGGCGGTCGGCGACCCCCGTGTGGCTCCGGGGATCTTGGAGCGCGGACTGTTGCTCCGTTTGCGCTTCGAACTCGACCACCACGTCAACCTTCGCCCGGTGCGTTTGTTCCCCGGTGTCGTAGGCCCGCTCGCTGGTAAGGGTCCGGAAGACATCGATTTCGTTGTCGTCCGTGAAGGTACCGAAGGTCCGTACGTCGGCGCTGGTGGAACACTGCGCAAAGGCACGCCGCAAGAAGTTGCCATCGAAGAGAGCATTAATACGGCGTTTGGCGCTGAGCGGGTTATCCGGGACGCCTTCGAACGCGCAGCTCGTCGACACAAGCACCTCACGCTCGTGCACAAGGCAAATGTCCTGACTCACGCTGGCGATTTGTGGGTGCGGACGGCGAAGCGAGTCCACGAGGAATACAGCGACGTCACGATGGACTACCAACACGTCGATGCAGCGTCGATGTTTTTCGTGACGCAGCCTGAACGTTTTGACGTCGTTGTCACTGACAACTTGTTCGGTGACATCCTCACCGATATCGGCGCGGCCATCGCGGGCGGCATTGGACTGGCTGCGAGCGGAAACCTTGACCCGAGTCGTTCAAACCCCAGCATGTTCGAGCCAGTGCACGGTTCGGCGCCCGACATTGCGGGCCAGGGCAAGGCGGACCCCACGGCGACGGTGCTTTCGGTGGCCATGCTGCTCGATTACTTGGGAGAGGCGGAGGCTGCGACGGCCGTAGAGGCAGCCGTTGCGTCCGATCTGTTGGCGCGGGGCACAACCCCACGTTCGACGAGCGAGATTGGCGACGCGCTCACGGCGCTTGCCGTTGGTTAGAGGCGCTTGACGAAGATCGTTGTGGCCAACAACCGACCGTCCGGTGTGTAGGCGAACTCCTCAATGACGCCGATGCGTTCCCAACCCCAGTGCGCATACATGGCTTCGGCCGGGCTACCCGTTTCGGTATCAAGCATCAGTAAGACGCGACCCAGTTGCCGTGCCCGTCCCTCAAGCCGATCCATCAGGGCCGAAGCGATGCCCTGCCCGCGCTCGCTCGAGCGAACCAACAGCTTGGCGACGTCGGCTCTGTTGGTGCTATTTGGAGCCCACGATGGTTGCAACCGGACGGCTCCGACAATGCGACCCGAGTCGTCGCGTGCCGCGAAGGTGTAGTGGCCGTCGCCCAGGACTTGATGCCACCAGTTAGCTGCCTCTTCGAGCGTTAGGCCCGCCATGAAGCTGATGGACGCACCGTTGTCGACGCAGTCAACTAGGACCTCTGCAAGATCGTTGATGTCGGATGACGTAGGGGCGACGAGTTCCTCAATCTCCATGCACCGAGTCTGCCGGATTGCTAGATGCGCCACCGAGTGAAGTCGGGCTAGGTTCTGCACATGACCGCTGACTACGCTGACAAAGTCGTACTCATCACAGGTGCTAGTGACGGCGTTGGCAAGGCGCTGGCCCTCGAACTGAGTCAACGTGGGGCGAGGCTTGCATTGGTGGCGCGCAATCGCGAAAAGCTGGACGCCGTCGCACGTCAGTGTGCCGACGCGCTGGCTATCACCGCCGACGTGACAGTGCGCCACGATGTTGAGCGTGCCTTGGCTATGACGCTTGAAAGATTCGGGCAGATCGACGTATGGGTAAGCAATGCGGGCCGCGGTATGTCACGGCTCATCGAGGACGTCACCGACGACGACATCGACACGATGATTCGTGACAACCTCAAGTCCGTGCTCTACGGCATGCAAACCGTGCTCCCTGCCTTCAAGGGCCAGCAGTCGGGGGTCATCGCCAATGTTTCGTCCATGCTCGGACGGGTTCCGTTTGCGCCGCAACGTGCTGCGTATAGCGCGTCCAAGGCGGCCGTGAACTCACTGACCGAGACACTGCGGATGCAGTTGGCCAACGAGTTTCCTGACATCAGAGTTGTGCTCGTCATTCCCGGAGTTGTTGCAACAGACTTCGGACTCAACGCGGTTCACGGCGGCGCCGACAACCGCGCCCTTCCAGGAGCCCAGGACGTGTCCGAGGTGGCTGGTGTCATCGCTGACGGCCTACTCACCGGTCCGGTCGACGTCTACACGCGCGCGGAGTACTACGACCGCGTCGCGAGTCACCTCGCCAGCCTCGCTGGTCGGTGACAGTTAGTGTCCGGTTCCTCCATTGAAGATGGAGTAGATGACGAACGGAATGAGAACGCAGGCGCCTGAGAATGCAAGCCGCAGCATCTTCGTGGACCTTCGAATTTCCGGCGGTGTGCTCGGCGGCATTTTCTTGATGTACGCCGAGACAATAAACCAGATGACGACTGCCGCCACGAGGAACAGCGCGATCGTCACTTGGTAAGGAATGACATGCGCAAACGCGGCGATGATGCCGATCAACGGCACGGCCTCGGTCACGCCGATCCACATGAACATGCGGGTGCGGTCGGCTCCTAGTTGGCGTGCCTCGCCGGGTGACATTCCCGCCAAAGGGTCGTTGCTCACACAGGGTCCTATTCCATGTCGGTCGCGTCATCGGATGTGCTTCGGACGACCGTAGCAACTGCTTCGTCCGCACCAGCCTCATCGTCCAGGGGTGTGTCACCTGAGGGCTGCGACGTCGGAATTCGTCCGCTGAAGAACAGCGACAACATCGCGAGGAGTGCCAGAACACCAAGTGCCACATCGAGCCCAGCGATTCGCGCTTTCTGGTTCTCTGCGACGACCGCGTTGGTCACCTGCGTCGTCGCACCGGCGTCTTTCATTGCCTTAGTGAGTTGGGTGTCGGAAAGGAACGGCACTCCGGAGGCGAGTTGCGTCGAGGCTTGGGTCTTGACGTCGGCCGGCACTTGCGGGTTGGTCTGAATGCCAGCGATCAGCGACGTCGTCAACACTGCGATGAGCACTGAGCCGGCAAGCGCAGTTCCAAGGGAAGCGCCGAGGTTTGTTGCTGTGTTTTGCAAGCCACCAACTTCACCGCTCTCCTTGGTCGGCACGGCCGATACCGTGACGGCACCGAGTTGCGACGCGAGCGAACCAATACCAAGACCAATAAGCAGCATCGGAATCGCGACGACGGCGGCCGTGGCATTGATGTCGATGCCACTCATCAAGACGAGAATTCCGCAGAGCATAAAGAAGATTCCGATGCGGACGACGCGGCGCGGATTCGCGTCCGGCCAGAACTTCGGAATCAACACGGCTGCCGCAAGCAACGCCACGGACAGCGGCATGATGCGCAGGCCAGTGTCGATGGCGGACAGCTCAAGGACGACAGATAAGAACAGGGGTACGACAAAGAAGATGCCGGCCTGCAACATGAACTGGAAGAAGAACATGATGAGGCCGCCGGTCAGTTGCACATTCTTGAACATCACGGGGCGGACGAGCGGTTCCTTGTCCAACCGCACCATGCGCTTTTCCCACATGATGAACAGCCACACGATGAAGAGCCCAATAGCGATGAGCCAAAACGTCGGTGACAGGCCAAAGATCGCGGTTCCGCCCGGCTTGGGAAGCACCCAGCCCCACTCACTCGAACGCAATACGCCGTAGACGAAAAGTCCGAGACCGGCGATAGACAGCACAGTGCCCACGAAGTCGATTTTCACGCCTTTGTCCGGAACCGCGTCTTGAATGCGGCGTGATAGCGCGAGGATGACGAGAACGATGACGACCTCGCCAAAGAAGACGTAGCGCCAACTCAAGTACGTCGTGCACGCGCCGCCGAGCAAGGGGCCGACTGCGACAGCGATCGCACCAGCCGCCGCGATGAGACCGTAGGCGCGTGGCCGCTCTTTCGCTTCGAAGTTCGCGGCAACCAAGGCGACGATCGCGGGCATGATGAGCGCGGCGCCCACGCCCTCGAGCAGGGACCAGCCGATGATGAGCGTCGGCAGGTTCTGGGCAATGCCAGTAACGAACGAGCCGCAGGCATAGATGATGCAACCGATGGCAAAGGCGCGACGGCGTCCGATGATCGTGCCGATTTTCCCGCCCGTGATCATCAGCGTGGCCATGACCAACGTGTACAGCGTGATGGCGGTTTGGATGCCCGTGATGGTCGTGCCGACATCGCTGGCAACGGTCGCCATCGACACGTTCATCACGGAACTATCTAGAGTCATGAGGAACTGTGACGTCGCGAGCGTGACGAGCACCATGCGGGCAGCGCCGCCCTTGGCTGTTGCCGTTGCCGTGGTCACCCTGTGATCCGTCCTGCCGAGCGTGTACGTGGATGTCATTCGGGCCAAGGGTAGTCGGGGGTTGCCGAGTGCCCCCGAAGTGCAAGGACCGACAAGGCAAAGGTCGGTGAGTGCCGGTTCGATCTTGGCCGGGTACCGTTAAGCCCATGTCGACCAACAACGAGGCGACCAGTTTCGCGGCTAACCCCACTCCGGTGCCTGTCGATGCTGCACGTCGCGCGCAGATCCTTGAAGAGCCCGGCTTCGGTCGATACTTCACCGATCACATGGTCGTAGCGGAGTGGTTCGACGGTGCGTGGGGCGAGGCCAAGTTGGTCCCGTACTCCACGATCGCTCTTGACCCAGCCGCCATGGTGCTGCACTACGGGCAAGCGATTTTTGAAGGGCTCAAGGCGTACCTCCATGCCGATGGCTCAATCAAGAGTTTCCGTCCGGAAGCGAACGCCGAGCGCTTCCAAACCTCGGCGGGGCGCATCGCGATGCCGGAGTTGCCAGTCGACACCTTCATGACAAGCCTCGAAACTCTCGTGAGTGCCGACCGTGAGTGGGTGCCGGCAGATGCAGACAAGTCGCTGTACCTGCGTCCCTTCATGTTCGCTACTGATGTCGGGCTTGGGGTTCGACCGGCGAAGCGTTACCTGTACGTCCTCATCGCGGCACCGGCAGGCGCATATTTCAAGGGTGGCGTCAAACCTGTGTCGGTCTGGTTGAGCGAGGAATACGTCCGCGCCGCCAAGGGCGGCACAGGCGCCGCCAAGTTCGGGGGCAACTACGCCGCCTCGCTGCTTGCCCAGGCAGAGGCCATGGACAACGGCTGCGACCAAGTTGTCTGGCTTGACGCAGCCGAACGCCGCTACATCGAAGAGATGGGCGGCATGAACTTGTTCTTCGTCAAGGGCTCGGGCGCGGACGCGACACTGCTCACGCCAGCGCTTACGGGCACCTTGTTGCCCGGCATCACACGCGATTCGATCCTCACCCTCGGCCGAGATCTCGGCTACAAGGTCGAGGAAGGCTCCATCACCGTCGACGAGTGGCGCGAAGGAACAGCCTCGGGTGAGATCAGCGAGACCTTTGCTTGCGGTACGGCGGCCGTCATTACTCCCGTCGGATCTGTCACCGGACGACGTGGGGGGTTCACGATTGGCGATGGTGGCAGTGGTCCCATCACGCTGCGAATTCGCGAAGAACTGACGGCGATTCAGACAGGGCACCGACCCGATGAGCACGGTTGGCTGCGCACGCTCGTCCCAGCGCCCTAAGCGTTGACGGGCATGCAAACTCGTATGTCACACTAGATCCATGAACGCCCACGCGATCATCATTAGGTAGCGCATCGACCCATCGTCGATGCGCTAAGCCCTGTGCCAATTGGCCGGGGCTTTTTGCTTGGGCGAAGTCCGCGCCATCCGTCCGAACAGAATGAAGTGCCCTACCGCACGAGCAGGAGCCTGACATGCCAGTAAGCGACGCCTTCCACGTCTATGACACAACGTTGCGTGATGGTGCCCAGCGCGAAGGCATTACGTATTCGGTTCAGGACAAACTCACGGTCGCTAAACTGCTCGACGAATATGGCGTGGGGTTCATTGAGGGCGGTTGGCCCGGCGCGTTGCCCAAGGACACCGAGTTCTTTGCGCGAGCTCGTGACGAGTTGAACCTTGTCAACGCCCAACTGGTTGCCTTCGGTGCCACTCGCAAAGCCGGTGTCGCAGTCGAAGACGACGCGCAAGTTGCCGCGTTGCTCGCCGCCGAGACGCCTGCCATGACGATTGTTGCCAAGTCTGACGTCCGCCACGTCCGCGATGCATTGCGGACGACGCTTGACGAGAACCTTGCAATGGTCGTCGACACCGTTGCTTATCTTGTCGCCAATGGTCGCCGTGTGTTCCTCGACATGGAGCACTTCTTCGACGGCTATCACGTCGACAATGCTTATGGTGTGGCGTTGCTCAATGCAGCAGCAGACGCTGGCGCAAGCGTCGGAGTTCTCTGCGACACGAACGGCGGCATGCTGCCGTCGCAGATCTTCCGGGTCGTCACCGATGTCAAGGCGCGAACCGGTCTGCGTCTTGGGATGCACTGTCAGGACGACACAGCCTGTGCCGTGGCCAACAGCATCTCGGGCATCGAGGCCGGCGCAACCCACGTGCAGTGCACGGCGAATGGCTACGGCGAACGCACTGGCAACGCTGATTTGTTCAGTGTTGTTGCGAACCTCGAACTCAAGCTTGGCATGCAGGTGCTGCCGACTGGGAAGTTGGCCGAATCCGTCCGCGTGAGTCACGCACTTGCCGAGATCGCCAACCTGCCACCCAACACGCATCAGGCGTATGTCGGTTCGTCGTCATTCGCCCACAAGGCCGGGTTGCACGCCAGTGCTTTGAAGGTACGCGCCGACCTCTACAACCACATCGATCCGACGCTTGTCGGAAATGACATGCGC
>Ga0075017_100000740_pt1 | contig 18823 bp, 23 predicted proteins | sample AleBraG_ABR_2012_FD_71475 | JGI IMG/M metagenome (GOLD analysis project Ga0075017, IMG submission 71475) | Freshwater sediment microbial communities in response to fracking from Pennsylvania, USA - Alex Branch Run_MetaG_ABR_2012 | ecosystem: Environmental > Aquatic > Freshwater > Creek >... | reverse complement strand
GTCGTCGGGCGCGAGCTTGCGGGCGTGCGCCCGCGCCGCAACGTCGCGGATCGCGGCGGCGAGCGCGCGCAGCCGCAGGCCGTCGGCATCGTGCACGACCGGCACGACCAGGCCCTCGAAATCGAGGTCGACGGCGATTCCGAGATGCACGGCGCGATGCAGGACCACCGATTGGCCGTCAGCGGCACTGGTCGCGTTCAGGCGCGGGTATTCCCGCAACGCGTCGATGACCGCGCGGGCGACGAACGCGAGCGCGGTGAGACGCTCGGGCCGGCGCGCGGCATCGACCGCCGAGTAATCGGCGGCGACAACCGCGAGCGCGTGCGGGATCGTGCCCTTCGATGCGAGGAGGCCGGCCGCAGTCCGCCGGCGGATGTTGTCGAACGGGATCACCTCGTCGCGGTCGAGGTGAGCGCCGGCCCCGGACGCGGCGCGCATGTCGGCGCGGGTGACCCGGCCCCCACTCCCCTTCCCGATCAAGGTGGTGGGATCGATGCCGGTTGCGCGGGCGAGACTGCGCACCGCGGGCGAGATGAACTGCCGTGTGTCGCGTTCGGCACGCCGACGCCACGAGGGAGAAACCGACTGCGTCACCGCGACCCAGGCTAGGCCGTACACTCGTCGACAGTGCACGATGCCGCACTCGACCGATCGCTTGCCGCGAGTGGCCCCGCGCCTGTCGACGCGAACCTCGACGAGGCGCTCGACGACTTCCGCCTCGCGCTCGTCTCCCGTTTCTGCGACGACCGCGAGATCGCGTTGCGGCAGCAGAACCGGGCGTTCTTCCAGATCTCGGGCGCGGGCCACGAGGCGCTGCTGCTCGGCCTCGCCCGTTCGCTGCGCGCCGGGTACGACTGGTTCTTCCCCTACTACCGCGATCGCGCGCTCGCGTTGGCGCTCGGGGTCACGCCGTTGGAGATGCTGATGCAGGCCGTCGGCGCGGCCGGCGACCCGGCATCGGGTGGCCGGCAGATGCCGTGCCACTGGGGATCGGCGCGACTCAACATCGTCAGCCAGACCTCGGTCACCGCGAGCCAATGCCTTCCCGCGGTCGGTTGCGCAGAGGCGGCGCGTTACATCGGCCGGCGCCCGCACCTCCCCCGGTGCAGCGCGCACGGCGACGAGGTCACCTACGTGTCGCTCGGCGAAGGCGCGACCTCCGAGGGCGAGTTCTGGGAGTCGCTCAACACCGCAACCCGATTGCACCTCCCGGTGCTGTTCGTCGTCGCCGACAACGGCTACGCGATCTCGGTCCGGTCGACCGATCAGCACCCGGCCCCGATCTCCGAGATGGTGAGAGGCATCCGGGGACTGCGGGTGGTGAAGATGGACGGTCGCGACTACTTCGAGGTTCGGCGCAAGGGCGCGAACGCAATCGCGCACGTGCGGGCCGGCGCGGGTCCGTGTCTGGTTCACGCGCTCGTGACCCGGCCGTATTCGCACTCACTCTCCGACGACCAGAAGAAGTACCGCGTTCCCGAGGAGCTCGACGACGAACGCGAGCACGATCCGATCACCGTCCTCGAACAGCGGTTGATCGCGGCGGGTGTGCTCACCGCGGAGTCCGCGGAACACATGCGCGCCGAAGCGAGGGAAACGGTCCGGGCAGCCGCGGAAGCCGCGCTCGCGGCACCGCGGCCTGCGCCCGCGTCGGTGGTCGATCACGTGCTCGGCGTCCCGCCCGTGACCGAGGTACCCGGCGAACCAACGCCACCGACCGACGAACTCGTCACGTTCGGCGAAGCGATCCGGCTCACGCTGCACGAGCAGATGGCACTGGACGAGCGCATTCGGGTGTTCGGCGAGGACGTGGCCGACGCCGATCCGCACGTCATCGACGAAGTCCCGGGCAAGGGCGGCGTATTCGGCATCACCTTCGGACTGCAGCGTGCGTTCGGCGATGCGCGGTGCTTCAACACCCCACTGGCCGAGGCGAACGTCATCGGCCGCGCGGTCGGGCAGGCGATGCGCGGGCTGCGGCCGTGCGCGGAAATCCAGTTCTTCGACTATGTCTGGCCCGCGATGAACCAGCTGCGGTCGGAAGCGGCGACCACTCGGTGGCGGTCGAACGGCTCGTTCACGTGCCCCATGGTCGTGCGGATACCGATCGGCGGTTACCTCCAAGGCGGCGCGATCTTCCACAGTCAGTCCGGTGAGTCGATCTTTGCGCACGTACCCGGGCTCCTGATCGCGTTTCCGTCACGGGCCCGCGACGCGGCCGGGCTCCTGCGGACCGCGTTCCGGTGCGAAGACCCGGTGCTCTTCCTCGAGCACAAGCACCTCTACCGGCAGGGGTACAACCGCGACCCGATGCCGCCCGCGGACTGGATGCTCCCGTTCGGGAAGGGTGCGTACGTGACCCGCGGCGATCGGGCGACCGTGGTGACGTGGGGCGCGACCGTGCACCGTGCCGAGGCCGCGGTCAAGGAACTGGACGCCGATGCCGGCGTCGAGATCATCGATCTGCGGACGATCGCGCCGTGGGACCGCGACATCGTCGCGGACTCCGTGCGCAAGACCGGCCGCGTGCTCGTACTGCACGAGGACACACTCACGTGTGGGTTCGGCGCCGAGATCGCCGCGTTCGTCGCCGACGAGTGCTTCGAGTACCTCGACGCGCCGGTGTGGCGACTGGGCGCGACCGACACCTTCTGCGCGTACGAGCCGTCGCTCGAAGACGCAATCCTCCCCCAGGTCGCCGACATCTCCCGCGACCTCGCCGCGCTCCTCGCGTACTGAGCTCGCGGCACGGCCCGACCGGCCCGACGATCACTACTCCCAGATACGGCTCGGCTGCGACTCGATCGTCAACAGCCCGTCCAGATCGAGCGGCGGCGTCCGGGGCAGCCGGAGCACCATGACTCCCTGCTGGTCCGGCGTCGGCACCAATACTTCGTCGCCGCGACCCGCGAGCGGGCCGCGCCAGAGCTCCCAGTCCAGGCGCTCGTAGAACCCGGGGCGATCGGTTTGCAGGCACGCAATGTCGTAGTCGTCGATCGCCGCCGCGAGACGCCGCATGGTGGCGCTTCCGAAGCCCCGGCCTTGGTACCGCGGGAGCGTCGCGACCGCGTCGACATATGCGGTCGCGAGCTCGGGTCCGCCCTCGGGTTGGACCCGGCGCGTCGTGACCACCGCATGACTCACGAGCTCGTCGGCCCGGTGCGCAAGGAAGTGCCGACCGCCCGAGGGGATGAACGTGAACAAGTTGCGGAACTCTTCGTTCTCGTGCGCGGCGACGCACACATCGATGATCGCCGACCGCGCCGCGGGACCGAGATCCTCGGTTCTCGACAAGGAGACGATGACACCGTCGTCGGATTCCATCAGGCCGGCAGCAGAGTGCCGTTGATCGTCATGTCGTCGGTGGCGACAGATCGATGCCGCACTTCGTCGTGCCGAACTTGTTCAGGTTGTCGGATGCGGTCTTGATCTCGTCGGTGCGATACGCGGGCGCGGGCGTTCCTTGCGCGTAGAGGTCGAACGCGTCGCTGACGGACTGCGCGCTGGCCCGGATCGAGCTCGGGGCGTTCTTGGCGATCCCTTCGAAGTCTTTGCTCGCCGCGTCGACCTGCGCCTTCGTCAGGTTGCCGGCAACGTTGACGTACTTCGCCCGGAACTCCTTGAGCTGGTTGCAGAACGCTGCGACCTGCTTGCCGTCGCCACCGCCACAAGCCCCGAGCAACAGCGCGGCCGAGAGCACGAGCACACTGCAACGTCGAATCACGATCTCCCCGTTTCCTGAGCCACGAATGCGATCCTCACTCCATCGGCCGTGGCGACTCGCCCGAAAAACGTCACCTGCCATGTTGCCCGATCGTTCCGACCGCGTGGCGCTTCGGTTCTCAGGCGAGCGCCAGGAGCAGCGCGTCGCGGTCGGGGCCGAGCACCGGTGCGTCGGGACGGTTCTCCCGATCCTCGTACGCCGCGAGCACCTCCGCAACGATCTCGGGATCGGCCATGAGCGCATCGGGCGTTGCGAGCAGGTTGAACCAGCGCAGAAACGCGCGGAACACGATCGGCGACGTCCGCATCGCCGGGAGGAGACCCTCACGGAACACGGCTTGCATGAACGACCGCGGGTCTTCGGCGGGGAGCTCCTCGCGCAACGCGCGCGCCTGCGCGTCCTGCACCACTGCCGAACGGAACCAGGGCAGGAGCTCGCGGTCGGTGAATTCCGAGAATGCGCGCCCGAGACCATCCAGATCCTCGCCGTGCGCGCGCAGTGCGTCCGCGAGCCCGTACGCGTGGACGAACGCGAGGCTGCATCCCCGTCCGTAGAGCGGGTTGGTACACACCGAAGCGTCTCCGACGCTCACGAACCCGTGCACGATCGGGGCGCCATCGGCGGCGACGAGCGGGCGGTACCGGTTCCGCAAGCCCGCCATGACGTGGACGGGAGTGATGGGATCGGCGATGCCGTCGGCGCGCCAGGGCGCGGTGGCCACCAGCGCGCCGGCCACGGCCTCGAACGCCTCGGGCGTCGCCAACGCGCGCCGCAGCTCCTCGTCGTGGCTCTCGATCGCGTACGTGATCGAGAAGGTCCGGTTGTCGCCGAGGAAGATCGCGTACTTGAGGTAGCCGAGATCGGCTGCGGTCGGTCCGGAGTAGTCGGGTTCCTCCGCGCCGGCGCGGACGCGGTAGAAGCGCGAGAAGTAGACGATGCCGCTCTCGTGCAGCTCCTCGGTGGCGGGCGCGGCGCCGATCGCGGCGAGCCAGTCGGCGGACGACGAGCGCGGACCGCGCGCGTCGACAACGAGGTCGGCCGGCCGCCCGTCGACCCCGACGACCCGCGGCACGGATCCGGTCCGGGCATCGAGCCCGTGCGCGGCGACGCCGTGTCCGAGCGACACCCCCGGCTGCGCGAGCACCAGCCGGCGCAGCACCCACTCGAACGTGGTTCGCCGGCACGCCAGCGCGACCAACTCTTCGTCGCCGGGCCGGGGCGATCGATCGGTGAGCGTCTCGGGCAGGTTCGCCGCGAACTCGATCTCCGACGCACCCGCGTCGATGAGCGCGTCGAGCACGTCGGGCGCGCGGTCACGCAGGAGGTTCCGCAGCCGGGCGAGGAAGGCGTGCGAGTGGCGCACCTGCGGCGCGCCGGTGCGTTGCCACTCGAACGCGGCGTCGGCATCGGCCGGCATCGGCGTGTCGTCACGCTCGAGCACCGTGACCTGGTGACCGTCGCGCGCGCACGTGAGCGCGGTGCCGAGCCCCGCGATCCCGCCCCCCACCACGATGATTCGCAACCGTCCTCCCGAGGCGTGCACTCCAGGTTCGGGCGAGGGTACCTTCCGGACCCATGAGCGACGGTGTCGACGCGATCCAGGCGTACTTCACCGCGATCCGCGCCCGCGACGCCGACGCGCTCCGCGATCTGTTCACCGACGACGCCGAGCTCGTGAGTCTCGCGGGAACCTTCACCGGTCGGGACGCGATCGTGTCCTTCTACCGCGACATCGCGTTCAAGATCGACGATCTCTGGCCCGAGCCCGGGCCCCTCATCGTCGACGGCGACCGCGTGGCCGTCGAGATCCGTCTGCGCATGGGGGGCGGGATCACGCTCGTCGGCGACGTGTTCACGATCGCGGGCGGCCGCATCGCGCGCGTCGCGATCTACAGCGGGCCGCGGATCGAGAAGTAGTTCACGGACAGGCGCACGGTTTCGCGCCGCACTTCGGACAACCCTGCGCGTAGCGCGCCGCGGCCTCGTCCAGCGACAGTCCGAGCTGATCGGTCAACGACGCCAACCACGCCAGGACGTCGCCGACCTCGTGCACCTGCTCGGCGCGTGTCCCTTTGCGCACGGCCCGCGCCAACTCGCCGAGCTCTTCGGTGAGCCACGCGATCGTTGCGTCCATGCCGCGGGCCCGATCGCGCGTGCCGAACGTTTCGGCCATCAGTGATTGGAACTCGTCGAGCTGCATCCGTGGAGTCTGACGCAACCCGGCCGGGAGCGCTCAGGAAGGAAGCTCGCGGAACGGCGTGTCCTTGCCGGGTCGCGGTTCGCTGGGCAGTCCGAGCACGCGTTCGCCGATGACGTTGCGCTGGATCTGTTCGGTTCCGCCACCGATCCGGCTGCTCCACTGCCCGAGGAACTGCTGCTGCCAGTAGCCGTGCTGGATCGCGTCCTCGTCGTAGAGCATGCCCGGCGCACCCTGCAGTTCCAGCACCAGGTTCCCGTCGTAGTAGAGCCGCCGCGACGCCGCGAGCTTCAACACCGAGGCCTCCGGACCGAGGCCTTGATCCTTGCGACTGCGCGCCCTCCAGCCCAGCCACTTGACCAGCTGGAAACGTGTGTAGCTGCGCGCGAGCTCCTGGCGCAGCGTGGCGTCGGTGTTCCCACCGCAACGCTGCGCGAGTGCGACGATGTCGCGGAACCCGACCCGCCCGCCGCCACCGATCATCGCCCGCTCGTTCGAGAGCATCGTGTTCGCGGCGCGCCAGCCGCCGCCCTCGGGACCGAGGCGCATCGCGTCGGGAATGCGTACGTCGGTCAGGAAGACCTCGTTGAAATGAGATGCACCGTTGATCTGGCGCAGCGGCCGTACGTCGATGCCGGGCGTGCGCATGTCGAGCAGGAATGCGGTGATGCCTTTGTGCTTCGGCGCGTCGAGGTCGCTGCGGGCGAGCAGGATGCCCCAGTCGCTGTAGTGCGCGCCCGAGGTCCACACCTTCTGGCCGTTGACGACCCACTCCTCACCGTCGCGCTCCGCGCGCGTCCGCAGACCCGCGAGGTCGGAGCCGGCGCCGGGCTCGGAGAAGAGCTGGCACCACACTTCGTCGCCCCGCAGCATCGCGGGGAGGAATCGCTCCTGTTGCTCCGGCGTGCCCCAGGCGATGATCGTCGGCCCGGCCATCGCGATCCCGACCGCGAACACGCCCGTGGCGACGTTGTAGTGCGACTGCTCTTCGTTGAAGATGCGCTGTTGCCAGCCCGGGCCGCCGCGCCCGCCCGCCTCGACCGGCCAGGTGATCCCGGCCCAGCCGCCTTCGAACACGACGCTCTGCCACTCCTTGCACGCGGCGACGTGCTTGTCGTCGGCATCGGGATCGCCGTCGCCGGGCATGTAGGAGTGGTCGGATTGCTCACCGGCCTTGCGCCGCGAGGCGTGCGCGTCGAGCCAGGCGCGCGCCTCGATCCGGAACGCCGCCTCTTCTGGTGTCTCTTCGAAATCCACTGATCAGCCGCCCAGCACGGAGCCGTAGTCGGGGCCGCCCCGGAGTTGGTGGCCGCCGTCGATGCCGAGCATCTGACCCGTGACCCACGTCGACTCCGGGCCGGCGAGGTAGCGCACTGCGCCCGCGACGTCGTCGACGGTGCCGACGCGCGCGATCGGCATGTTCGCGTAGTAGCTGTCGAGGATCGGACCGCCCGCGACGATGAACGTCATCAACTCGGTATCGACTGCGCTCGGTTGCACTGCATTGACTCGGATGTTGTGCTCGCCCAGCTCGTCCGCCGCACACTTCACGAGCATCTCGATGCCGGCCTTGCTCGCGCAGTACGCGCTCATGAACCGGTGCGTCGTGTGGCCCGCGATCGACGACATGCCGATGATCGAACCGCCGCCGCCGCGCATCATCACCGGCGCGGCGTGCTTGATGCAGAGGAACGTCCCGACCAGGTTGAGGTCGACGGTCGCGCGCCACGCGGCGACGTCCGACGACACGATCGGACCACCGTGCAGCGATCCGCCCGCGCAGGCAAACAGCACGTCGAGACGGCCGGTGCGCTCGGCCGCGGCCGCGACGGTGCGCTCGACGTCCGACTCGTCGGTCACGTCGCACACCACATACTGCGCATTCGCGCCGGGCGCCGCGACCTGCGTGATCGCCTCCACGGCCTCCGCGAGCTTCGCTTCGGTGCGGCCCGCGATCGTCACGTGCGCACCGTCGGCGGCGAACCGCTTTGCGCATCCCAGCCCGATGCCGCTGCCGCCGCCCGTGACGAGCGCGGCCATCCCCTCCATGCCGGACACTGCAGCCGCTTTACAGGTCGACGATCGTGATCGCCTGTTTGGGGCAGACCCGCGCCGCCTCGTCGCACTTGGCCTTGAGGTCGTCGGGCGGTTCCTCCTGCAGTACGTACAGGAAGTCGTCGTCGCGCACCTCGAAGACCTCCGGTGCCGCGGCCATACACAACGCATTGCTCTCGCATTTGTCGAAGTCGACGACGACCCGGAAGCTCATTGTGTTCCTCCCGTTGACACTGACGAGCGGCACCGTAGCGCACGGCTTCGGTCGACCTCCCGCCGGCCGCGCTCGCTCAGCGGGACTTCGTCACCCGGCGCGCGAGCTTGTCGAGCCGGCGGTCCCAAGCGGCGCCGACGTCGTGCATCCAGCCGGCTGCGTCCGCGAAGGGGCCGGGCGTGAGCCGGAACACGACCCGTCGACCGTCCCGCTCACCGCGCACGAGCCCTGCCTCCTCCAACACGGCCAGGTGCTTCACCACCGCCTGGCGCGTCACGGGCAGCCGCTCCGCGATCTCCCCGGCGGTCGCAGGCGCACGCCCGAGGCGCTCGACGATGCGCCGGCGCGTCGGATCGGCGAGTGCGGCAAAGACGTGATCGACGAGGTCGCGCCTTTCATCGGAAACGCGCCCCTCCGACACGCGAGCTTCAGGCGCGCGACCTTCAGGCACGCGCGAGTGCGAGGAATGCCGAACGCGCAAGGCGTGCGCCGTCCACGCGGGTCTCGCGCACGTGGAGGATCGTCCCGATCCCCGACGGTTCCAGCTCGACCTCGACCTCCGACGGCGGCTCGTCGCAGTCGGTGGAGGTCCATTGGAACGTGAGGCGCCGGGCCGGTACCGCCTCGATCACGACCCCGACGCGATCGCCGTCGCGATCGTGCGTCCGCAGCACGCCGCCGGGCTCGGGGGTCAGCTCGACGTCGTCACCGAGCATGTCGGGCAACGCCTCCCACACCGTCTCCGGCGGGGCCGGCAACTCGACGTGGCGTTCGACGATGAGGTCCGAATCGTTGCAACTCATGGGTTGCACTGTAGCGCCGACGCGGTCGGCAGATGGTTGCTAATCTGCAACCATGCAGTTGCAACTCAATACTCAGACCCAGCCGGATCCGAACCCACCCACCCTCACCCCGGACGTTTCCCGGCGGATGCTCGAGCAACGGCGGGTCATGCTCACCGGGGCGATCGACGGACCGCTCGCGGAGCGGGTGTGCGCCCAGCTCCTCGTCATCGAGGCCGAGGACCCCGAACTCCCGATCACGCTCTACCTGCACTCCCCCGGCGGCGAGGTCGACGCGGGCTTCGCCATCTACGACACGATGCAGGCGCTGCGCTGCGAGGTCGAGACGGTCTGCCTGGGCTTCGCCGCGTCCATGGCACAGTTCCTCCTCTGCGGTGGGACGCGGGGCCGGCGGGCCGCGCACGCGCACAGCCGCATCCTGATGCACCAGCCCCTGGGGTCGGTGCAGGGCTACGCGGTCGACATCGCGATCCAGGCCGAGCAGTTCTCGATCATGCGGCGCCTGATGGCGGAGCTCACTGCGCAACACACCGGTCAGACCGTCGACCGCATCCTCGCCGACGGCGACCGTGACCGGTGGTTCACGCCGGAGGAAGCGCTCGAGTACGGGATGATCGACCGGATCATCGAGGCGCCGGCACGGGGTGCCGCCTGCTAGAAGAGCAGGCGATGTTCGACGACCTGCTCGACGCCAACCGTCGCTACCGCGCGGAGTTCCACGACTCCGGCGTCGCCGGCCGAGCCGCGAAGGGCTTGGCCGTGCTGACGTGTATCGACTCGCGTATCGACCCGCTCGCGATGCTCGGCTTGCAACCGGGCGACGCGAAGATCATCCGCAACGCGGGTGCGCGCGTCACCGACGACGCACTGCGCTCACTCGTGCTTGCGGTCAACCTGTTGGGCGTGACGCGTGTCTGCGTCGTGCAACACACCGACTGTGCGATGGTCGGCTCGACCGAGGACGAGATGCGGGCGCGCATCACCGCGGCGCGGGGAGTCGACGCGTCGGGTTGGGACTTCCTGGCCACGCGCGATCAGCGGACGACACTGAACGACGACATCACGCGGATTCGCTCGTGCCCGTTGTTGCCGGCCGACCTCGACATCGCCGGGTTCGTGTTCGACGTGCACAGCGGTGAGCTCGTCCCCGCCTAGTCGTCTCCGGCCGCCGAGTCCTGCGTGCCAGGCCTCGGCCGCGCCCGACCGCTAACTTCCCGACCATGAGCGACGCGAACATCGCCGGAACCGACGTCATGATCGAAACGGCCGACGGACCCATGCGGCTCTACGAAGCCAAGCCCCCCGGTGAAGCGCGGGGTGCGATCGTCGTGGTGCAAGAAGCGTTCGGCGTCAACCCGCACATCGAGGACGTCACCCGACGCGCCGCGGCCGCGGGCTACCACGCGGTCGCGCCCGACTTCTTCCACCGCTCGGGACCCGGCGCCGTCGTGGAGTACGGCCAGTTCGAACAGGTGATGAAGTACTTCCAGGCCCTCGGTGACGACGCCTCGATCCTCGCCGACGTCGACGTCGCGCTCGGTCATCTGCGCGCGTCCGGATTCGCCGACAGCAGGATCGGGCTCGTCGGATTCTGTTTCGGCGGCCGCGTGTCGTTCCTCGTCGCGCTCCGACGCGCGCTCGGCGCGTGCGTCGGCTTCTACGGCGGCGGCATCGTGACCGGTCGCATTCCGCAGTTTCCCTCACTCGTCGGTGAAGCCGCCTCGCTGCAGTCGCCGTGGCTCGGGATGTTCGGCGACCAGGACGCCGGCATCCCCGTCGACGACGTCGAACAACTCCGGGCCGCACTCGGCGCGGCCGCGGTCGACACCGAGATCGTGCGTTACGCCGATGCCGGCCACGGATTCCACTGCGATCAGCGACCCGACTACCGGGCCGATGACGCGGCCGACGCGTGGGGCCGGGCACTCGACTGGTTCTCGTCGCACCTGCACTGACGTAGGGTTGCGCCGTGCTCCTGGCGCTGACGTTCGTGCTGATCTGGGTCGGGCTCACCGTCATGTGGGTGGCCGCGATCGTGAGCGCACTCCGGTATTCGGACGAGGCATTCGTCGCGGCCGGCCGCACGCGGGCGCCGACGATCTTCCTCGTGGTCATCACGGGCTGGGTCGGCGCCGGGTACTACTGGATTGTCATCAAGCGGGAAGTCGCGCCGTACCGGAACGCCACTCCGCCGCCGCGCCTGCCCGGTTCCGGCGCGCCTGCCGCCTGACGCACGCGCGACCGCTGCGTAGGCTGCGCCGGATGGCTCCGTCCGCCCGCTTGCGCGCCGCCCTCGCGGCGATCGACGAGGCGAACGCCGCCGATCCCACCCGGGTGACCGTGCGCGGGCGCACCGGGCCGAAGGAGATCGTGCACGCGGATCTCGTCACCGAATGGGTGCTGCGGTTCGAGCCCGACGCCGACGACGCGCTGCTGCTCGCCGCGCGCGGCCATCACTTCCGCCGTTGGACCGTCCCGCGCAGCTCGTATCCCGTGGGCCGGGCCGGATACCTCCGTTGGCGCAAGGATCTGCACGCGCAGCACGCGCGCGAGCTCGGCGTGCTCCTCGGCGAGGCGGGCTACGACGACGGGACGATCGCGCGCGTCCGGGCGATCGTGAGCAAGGACGGGCTCGCGCGGGCGACCGCGACCGACGGCGTGCAGGTGCTCGAGGACGCGCTCTGCCTGGTCTTCCTGGAGACCCAGCTCGTCGACATCGCCGCCCGGCTCGATCCCGGGAAGCTGCCGGGAGTGATCACGAAGACGGCGCACAAGATGAGTCCGGCGGGGCTCGCCGCGATCGCCGACGTTCCCCTCGGACCCGGCGCCCGCCGACTCCTCGACGAGGCTTTCGCACGCGATGTCGTGCAGCGCTACCTCACCGGTCTCGGCGCCGGGGACTGGGACGCGGTCGCGGCGTCGCTCGCGCCCGATGTCGAGCGCGTCGGGCCCTACGGCGACAATTTCTGCGGCCGTACGGAGTACGCCACCTTCCTGGAGACCACCGTCTCGTCGTTGTCGGGCTACGAGCTGGTGGTCGTCGATCTGATCGCGGACGGCAACCGCGTCGCGGTCGAGCTCAACGAAACTGTCGATGACGGCGACGCGCGATTGCACACCGACGAAACCGTGGTGTTCGACGTACGCGACGGCCTGATCGCCCGGGTCGCGGTATACCTGCAGAAATCCGATCGTCGACCGCCGGAGTCCACATGACCGAACCGGTGTGCGACCTCGATCTCGCACGGATGCGCCGTGATCGGATCGCGAAGCTCGGCGCGGCGATGGAGGCGGCGGACGTCGATTCGCTGTTGTTGTGCGGACAGCAGAACGTCTCGTACGCGACCGGGACGCGCGTGCCGGCCGCGGATCACATCCGGGCCTCGTGGTGGCGCGCGGTCGCCGTGCTCGAGCGCGGCGCGCCGTGGCCCCACCTCTACACCGACTTCCCGGAAGGCGCGCCGCCGGAGTGGCCCGACGAATTCCTCCACCGGGCGATCGAGGTCGAGACGGCCTCGGGCGCGTCGGAGCTGATCGCCACGCTCGGCCGGGGGAAGGTGGCCGTCGACGACGCACCGTTCCCGCTGTGGGCTGCGTTGCAGGCACTGGAGGTTGTGGACGCGGGCGCGGTCACGGGTCCGGCGAAGTTGACGAAGACGCCCGACGAGCTCGAGTGCATCCGCCGGGCGCAGTCGATCAACGAGGAAGCCATGCGCATCGTGCGTGCGGTTTCGGTGCCCGGCGCGCTGACCACCGAGCTCTCGGGCGCGTTCCTGCGCGCAGTCGCCGAGTTGGGCGCCACCGCAAACACCGTCGACCCCGTGTTCCAGGTGATGCCCGCGTCGGTCGCGGAGGGCCCGTTCAGCATCACGGGGGAACCGGTGTTCCCGATACCGACGGGCGCGGACGAACTGCAACTCGGCGACGTGCTGTGGATCGATACCGGCATCAACCTGCACGGCTACGCGTCCGACTTCGGTGCGACCTGGATCATCGGGTGCGAACCGAATCACCGCCAACGCGACCAGTTCGCGCGCTGGCGGACGTTCGTCGACCGCGCGCTCGCGCAGGTGAAGCCGGGCGCGACCGCGGCCGACCTCGTCGAAGCGGCCAAGCGCGACGACGGTCTGCGGCCGTGGTTGTCGTACTTCTATCTTGCGCACGGCATCGGTACCGACAGCGCGGAGATGCCGTTCGTGGGCACGACCCTGGGCAACGCGTTCGACGCGTCGATCACGCTGGTGCCGGGGATGGTGCTCGTGTTCGAACCGGTGGTGTGGGAGGACGGTCACGCCGGGCACCGCTCCGAGGAGATCGTCGCGGTGACCACCGACGGGTTCGTGCGCCTGTCCGAACCGGCCGACCTTGACCGAGGGGGATCGTGAGCCGCCTGGACTGGTGCCTCGGGATGATGGTGCGCGACGACATCGACGTGTTGATCCTCGGGCGCGAGGCGAACGCCCGCACCGTCTCGGACGCATCACGCTTGTGGCTCGCGGGCACCCGGGCGTTCGGCCCGGGTTGCGTCGTCGTGCGGCGCAGCGCAGCCGTGCACGTGTTGGCCAACACCGACGCGGTCGTGCCCGAGGGCTTCCCCGTCGACCGCCTCTACGGCGTCACGTGGAATCCCGAGGAGTTGCTGGCCTCGCTCACGGCCATCGAAGGTGTGCCCGAAGCGCGGCGCGTCGGCGTGGACGGGATGACACCGCTCGCGCACGCGCTGCTGACGCGCGCGATGCCCGACGCCGAGTTCGTCGACGCGGGGCCCCTGCTCGCGCAGCTGTGGGGGGTTGCCGATCCGGAGAAGATCGAGGGTGTCGGCCACGCCGCGATCGTCGCCCGGGACGGGCTCGAGGTGATGCGCGCCGCGCTCGTTGCCGGCGCGACCCCGCACGAACTGCGCGGTGTCTGCGCCGCGCAGTTCGCGTTCCTCGGCGCCACGACGCCGGCGTTCGAAGCCGTCGCCGCGCCGTTCGACCCCGCCGCGTCGTCGTGGTTGCCGCCCGAGCGCGCCTTCGTCGACGGCGAGCGTGTGACCTTGCGCGCGGGTGCGCTCCGCTACGGCTGGGAGGCCTCGCTCGCGCGGACCTACGTCGTCGGGACGCCCTCGGTCGAACAGCCGGCACCCGGCGGTTGGGACGATCTCGTCGCCGCGTGCGTGCCGGGCACGACGGCGGGGACGTTGCGCGCGCGGGGCGCCGTAGTCCACGGCGCGGGCCGCGGAGTCGAGCCCTGGTCCGACGACTTCGTACTCGTCGCCGACCTCATGATCGCGATCGAGCTCCGCGACGACCAGTGCCTGCGCCAGGACGTCCTGCGCATCACCGCGGGCGCACCCACCCCCGTAACCGCCTGACCCTCCCAACTGTTGGGAGCAACACCAGTACGTGGTGCCGGTTTCGCTCCCAACTGTTGGGAGCAACACCAGTACGTGGTGCCGGTTCTCCTCCGAACTGTTGGGAGGGTTTGGGTCAGGGTTGGATCTGGGCGCGGCCGCGTTCGACGATCTTCATCCGGCGGGACTCGATGCTCGCGGGGTCGAAGCCGGGCCCTTCCCATTCGCGGCTCACGCGGGCTTCGATCTCCCAGCCCTCGTCGATGGTCGTCGCGGTGACTTCGTCGTAGGTGCGCAGCATCCGGCGCACGCCCATCTGATCGTTCGAGACGATGTCGGCCGCGAGCTTCCGGCAGTGCGGCAGGAGGTCGTCGTGCGGGACGACCTCGTTGGCGAGTCCCCAGTCGCACGCCGTCCGGGCGTCGATGTAGTTGCCGGTGAAGCTCATCTGCTTGGCACGGGCGACGCCGATGCGCTGCGCGAGCAACACCGTGAGGCCCCAGCCCGGCATCACGCCGACGCGCGCGTGGGTGTCGGCGAAACGGGCGCGGTCGGAAGCGATGATGAAGTCGCAGTTGAGCGCGACCTCGAAACCCCCCGTCACCGCGACCCCGTTGACCGCGCCGATGAGCGGCTTGGCGTGCGGCGGGAGCGCACCGCGGAACGAGTCGCGACTCTCCGCGACGCCACCGAAGCTCTCGCCCTGCTGCACCTCGCCCGAACCGAACTCCTTCAGGTCGACGCCCGCCGAGAACGCGGGATCGGCGCCGGTCAGGATCATCACGTCGACGGCTTCGTCCGCGTCACAGCTGGTGATCGCCTTCGGCAGCGCGCGCCGCACGTCGCGGTTCAACGCGTTGCGCTGATCGGGACGATTGATCGTGATGACCGCGACGCGATCCGTGACCTCGACGAGAACAACGTCGGTCATGACGCGTTCCGGTAGTCGAACGCGACCTTGATCGCGCCGGAGTCGTCCTGCGTGGCGAGCACCGTGAACGCGTCGCGCCAACTCTCGAGCGGGAACGTATGGGTCAGCATGCCGGTGAGATCGATCCGGCCCGACGACACGAGATCGAGGTAGTGCTGGATCCCGTGCTTGCGCACCCCCTCCACTTCCTCGAACCCGAAGGCGTTCGAACCGACCATCGAGATCTCCTTGAAGTACAGCGGCGTGTCCTCCCACCACGTCGGGCCGTGCACGCCGGCCTTGACGAGGGTGCCGCGCGCCTTGAGCACACGCGTGCCCACCTCGAACGTCTCCTGCTTGCCGACGGTGTCGTACACGACGTCGATGAAGCCCGGGAACGCCATGGGCATCCCGTCGCTCGCGCGGAGCACTCCCCCCGACCAGGCCGCCGCCTCCTCGATCACCTGCGATGCGGGCGAGTGGCCGATGACCTTCGCACCGAGTTGGCGCGCCATCTCGGCCTGCGCCTCGAAACGCGCGACGACGAGCACTTCGACGTCGGGATACAGGGCGCGCAGGATCGCGGTTGCGCAGGTTCCGAGCGCGCCCGCGCCGTAGACCATGGCTTTGCCGCCGGGCGTCGGCGGATGGCGCGTGATCGAGTGCAACGACACCGCGAACGGGTCGGCGAACACGGCCAGCTCGTCCGGAACATTGTCGGGCACCTTGAAGAGCTGCGAGTCGTGCGCCGACATCACCTGGGCGTAGCCGCCGTTGACGTCGCGCGCGGTTCCGATGTGGATACCGGGCGGGATCGGGCCGACGTCGAACGAGTAGCAGAGGCTGAAGTCGCCGACCTCGCATGCCGGGCACAAGGGCGTGACGCCGCGCGGTCCGCACGAGAGCCACGGGTTGAGCACGACGCGATCACCGACGCTCAGGCCTTCGGCCTCGGGGCCGAGCGCGACCACATCCGCGACCACCTCGTGCCCGAGCACCTGCGGCAGCGAGAAGAACCCCTTCATGGGATTGTCGGCCGACCGCACCTCGCCCCAGTCCATGAACACCTGCTTGGAATCCGACCCGCAGATCCCGGTGAGGCGCGGGCGGGTGACGACCCAGTCCGGCAGGAAGAATCCGGGCTCGTCCATGTCGACGAGCTTCATCGGTGTCTGCGCGAGGCTGCGCAGCAGGTAGTTGTCGGTCTCGGGGACCGGTACGGACTCGGGCTTCACGCCGTAGAGCAAGGCTTTCATGGCGCGGACGGTACACGGCGCGCGGATTCCCGGTCACTCCCGAGGGCGCTGCGCCTCGAGCCGGGCCGCCACCTCGCGATAGCGGCTCACCGGAATCAAGTGGACACCGTCGAACGCACCCGATGCCCGCACGCCCGCGACGAGGTCGCACGCGAGTGCGACGCCGGCGGTTGGATCGCGCTCGATCGCGTGCAGCCACGACTCGGGCACCGCGAGCTGGGGGATCTCGGCGCTGATCTTGCGGGCCATCGCCGCGCTCGGCACGACCATCACACCGGCATAGACCGGGCCGTCGAACTCGAGTCCGGCGCGCCACTCGAGGAACTCGTCGAGCGAGAACCGGACCTGCGCGAACAGGAAGTCGGCGTCGCGCTTCCAGGCGGGGAGCTTCCCCGCCCCGGCCGCGACGCCGGCCCGGAAGGGCCGTTCGCCGGTGTATTCGTGCGTCTCCGGGAACGTCCGCAGCTCGTGCATCATCGACTGCACCGTGAGCTGGCCCGTGCGCGCACCCAACGTCGGGCGGTCGCCGTACACGAACAAGAACTGATCGACGCCGTACGCGGCGGCCGTGAGCAGGTCGCGCCGAAAGCCGAGCAGGTTGCGGTCGCGCGCGTTCAGGCACGCGATCGACCGGCCACCCATGCGCTCGACCTCGTGCGCAACCGCGACACTCGAGACCGTCGCCCGACCGATGTGGTTGTCGGGGACGAGGAACGAGGTCGCGACCTTGCTGAGCACCCCGATCTGATGCCGAACGTGCATGAGATCCGGACGCGTCGGCGGCTCGATCTCGCACACGACCTCGAACCGTCGACCCGATGCTGCCGGCTTCACGTGCCGCTGCGCTTGGCGTCTCGCGCCGCGCCGATCAACAGCGCGATCCCGAACAGCGCGGTGATCGCGCCGATCACGGTCCAGAGACCTTCACCGGTCATGAAGGAACCACCGAGCGCGCCGGTTCCCTGCGCGATCCAGACGCCGCCGACCACGACGAGGACGACGCCGATGATCCGGCGGAGCAGCATCAGATCCCGACGTTGCGATGCTCGGCACCGACCAACGCGACCGCGAGGACGGCGGGTTGGTCGCCGGTGTTGGACCAACGGTGGCGGGTTCCGTTCTGGATGTACGTGTCACCGACACCCAGTGCGACCTTGGCGCCGTCGTCGAGCTCGAGGATCGCCGTGCCCGAGAGGACCACGCCGAAGTCGATCGTGGCGGTGGTGTGCATGCCGGGCTCGTCGAGCTCGAGGTATTGGCCCATGCCCGGCAGCTTCGCCTCGAACTCCTCCAGCGCGGCCGCGAGATCGAGATCGGGCGGCGCACCCGCGCCGCCGTCGGGCGGGATGGTGAAGAACCCGAACCGAAAGCCGCCCGCCGCGGGGAAGTAGCGGGGAGCGTCGGGTCTCGACCCTTCGTCGGGAAACGTCGGCCGCTCGTCCGAACCCCAGAGCTGGTGGAACTCGCTCCCCGGGAGGAGCGCCAACGTCACGGGCGCCACCATCTCGTCGCTGACGAAGATCGCCTTGCCCTCGGTGTTGTGTCCGGTCACCACTCGCCGTGCGTCCATCCGGTCTCCTGGGTCGTGCGCCGTGCGCGTCGGTTCTAGATCGTGAAGGCCAGATTGTCGACGACACGGTCGCCGAGCGCGGTGTCGCCGTCGACGTGAACGACCCCGTGCGCGCGCGCGTGGGCGCCGGTCCAACGACCTCCGGCCAGCCGCGCGAACGTGCGCCGGTCGAGGGTGATCCGGGTCGACGCGTCCGCGGGCGCGTCGTCGAACACCACGGCGCGGCCTTCGGGTGGCACGGAAACCGCGGCGACGATCTCCGGTGACCCCTCGATCCGGAACACCACCGTGCTCCCGGGCGGCGCCGAGGCCTTCTTGCCGACGACGTACCCCAACGCCTTCGCCTTGATGCGTGCGAGCGAGAGGTCGGCGACGTCACCTTCGAGGAATCCCGGGCGGCCGATCGCCTCGCGGATGTCCTCGTCGTGGTACCAGCAGTCGAACACACGGATGGCCATGAACTGCCGGTACGGACCGGGACCTTCCGGGGTGAATCCCTCCGCGTCCCATTCCTCTGCACTCAGCGCGCGCAACGTGTCGAGACGGCGGGCGGTGACGGCGCGGAATTCCTCGAGCAGCTTCGGCCCGTCCCATCCCTGGTAGGTCGCGATCCACTGCTCGTTGGCTTTGCCGATGTCGTTGCGCACGTGGGGCGCATCGACGTTCGCCACGACGCCGTCGGCCGGTCGCTCCCCCGCCAGCATGCGCTCGGTGCCGATCATGTGCGCGACGTTGTCGAAGACGGTCCAGCCCGGGCAT
>Ga0075017_100000739_pt1 | contig 18837 bp, 16 predicted proteins | sample AleBraG_ABR_2012_FD_71475 | JGI IMG/M metagenome (GOLD analysis project Ga0075017, IMG submission 71475) | Freshwater sediment microbial communities in response to fracking from Pennsylvania, USA - Alex Branch Run_MetaG_ABR_2012 | ecosystem: Environmental > Aquatic > Freshwater > Creek >... | reverse complement strand
ATCTGCCACTGCACCAGTTGCGGCTCCTGCGTGCGAAACCAGTTGAACGCCGACCGCACCTCCGGCGAAGCCGCCAGCCGCGCCACTTCCTGCTGCGTGGCAGCAGAAAGATCCGGCATGTCCGCGCGTGGGGGAATCGGGTTCATGGCGAGTATTTTTTCAGTTTACAACGCACGGGGAGTAATAGGGGATTGGCTAAGACGGGAACTCTCAGAAACGGGTTAGGTAAGAAATGCCAACGCCGGGGTATACTTTCGCGCACAAGCCGCTACCACGGAATAGATCCCAGTGAACTCCTCAAGATTCAGCGACGCATTGAAGACACGATCCATCATCGGCGGCATCGTTCGTACGCTTCTGGTTGTCTTCGCTCTGGCCGGTGCGCCTCACCTTCTTCGAATAATTTTCAATCCACCTTCGCTCAGCGATCTGTATCCAGCTTGGTTCGGCTCGCGAGAACTGCTCATCCATCATCGCAACCCATATTCTCCAGAGATAAGCCGGGAAATTCAGGTGGCCTTTTATGGAGCAGAGTTGGGTCCGGGCGATCACCCCGATCAACAATGCTGCTTCGCTTACCCTGTCTATGTGGCTTTCCTCCTCGCACCGAGCGCCAGGAGCGATTTTGCGAACGTGCGCCTGGCCGGTCTAATACTTCTTACCCTGGCGACCGCGATCAGCGTCGTTTGCTGGCATGCAGTCGCGGGACGCGCATCTTTTCTCGTATTCATCATTCCACTCGTTCTGATAAGCCCTCCGGTCATGCAAGGGCTCGAACTTCGGAATCTAGGGATGCTGGTTGCCGGCTTGCTGTCGGTGTCAGCGGTTCTGGCGGATCGCCGTTATTTCGCACTCTCGGGAGTAGTGTTGGCCCTGGCGACAATCAAGCCGCAAATGTGCATTCTTCCCATTGTGTGGATGCTGCTTTGGGCCGTGAATGGCTGGGCCGCGAGGAAATACTTGGTAGTCGGATTCGGGTCCGCAATGGCGCTGCTCATCGGTGCAGGAGAATTTCTCCTACCCGGCTGGATCTCCGACTTTTTGGCTCAACTCAGCACCTACCGCCATTTCGCCGGCGCTAGCATGCTTGAGCTTCTGTATGGCCGCGGAATTGGCCTTCCCTTATCGGCCATCTTTGTGTGCGGTCTGCTTCTTGTGATGTGGAGAAGAAGAGCTGCCTCGGAGTTCATGCCGACACTGGCCCTTGTGCTCGCAGTCGAGGTGCTCTTCGTACCCGGATTGAAATCTCTTTTGAACCTGGTATTGCTCATTCCGGGGATATTCATTCTGCTGTTCAGAGATCCGGCAATTGTTAAGACGCCACTCCGTTCAGGATGACAGACCTCAGCGCAGCAACCTTCCCGCCGATCCTGCTCTGCGCTCTACCGCCGCCACCAGGCTCTCGGTAGCTGGAACCTCAATCCCGTGCCGGCGAGCGCCGCGCAGGATTGGGCCAGCGATCGCGTCGAGTTCCGGCGGCCTGCCCTGGGCTACGTCTTTTTGCATGGAGCTCCGCATGTTTCCCGGCATCTTCATCACGTACGCGATTACGGCGTCCGCGTCGATTTTCGCGCCTTCGGCGACCGCGACCGCGCTCGCTTCCCGAATCACCGTCAATCCCAGTTGCCTCCATTCGGGGTCCGTAAGAATTTCGCCCGTGGTTTTTTCCGAGGCAGTGGTGGTCAGCGCGAATGCCGCCAGGAAGACGAGCTTGCTCCACATGAGCGTCGGCTCATCGTCGACGAAGCGGCATTCGAAGCCCATCTGCTGAAACTGCTCGACCGTAGCATCGAGCAGAGGCCGACCCTTCGAAGAAACGCTCAACCTTGCGAACGGCGAGCGATGCACGATGTGTCCCGGCGCGACCCGCTCGGATTCGACCGCGATCGTCGCCGCAATCACGCGTTCCACGCCGTATTTGGCGCGCAGCAACGCAAGATGGTCAATCCCGTTCAGCAGCGGAACGGTCGCGGTGACCGACTCGGGCTTGGCCAGCGCAGCCAGCGCCGGCTCCAGTTGCGTCGCTTTCACAGTAATCCAAAGCACGTCGGCAGGAGGAACTTCGGCGGCGCGCGAAACCGGCACGCGGAACTTTCCGAACGCGCTTTCCAGTTCAAGTTGTTCGGGAAATTGCGCGAGTGCTTCCGGTCGCACGACCATCGTTACCGAAGCGCCGGATCGCGCCAGGCACGCGCCCATCAGGCCGCCCACTCCGCCCGCGCCGAGAATCGCATGTCGCAGAGGTTGTGGCATGCCGCTATTTCTTGCTCGCGGTAGCGGGCACGCACTCCAGAATCTCGGCCTCGCTCAGCGTGTGGTCGCTCTGTTTAGCGCGCTGGTAGATGCGGTCCACCACATCGTCGGTCGCTGGAATGCCGTGGCGCTCCAGCCAGAACAACACGTTCGACTTGCCGCTCATCGGGCCCACATCAATAATCTGGTCCAGACCAAACACGTGCGAGGGCACACCCGAATACACTGTGTTCGCCAGCACCACGTCGTCCTTGTGATACGCCTTGATGATGGCCGCGGCATGCACGCCGGTGGCGGTGCGGAAAGCGTCGTCGCCCACGACCGGATAATTCTTGGGGATAGGCACGCCCGTCGCCCGCGACACGGCCTGGCAATAGTGCTTCAGCCTGGTCAGATCCTGCTGATCCCACGGCGCGATGCCCATGAGCTTGAGATTGACCAGCATCTGATCGATCTGCGTGTTGCCGACGCGCTCGCCCAGCCCGATCGCGCATCCATGCACGCAGTTGGCGCCGGCGATGATCGCTGCCATCGAATTGGCGATCGCGAGTCCGCGATCGCTGTGCCCATGCCAGTCCACGCGAATCTTCTCGCCCGAAGGCTTCACGACTTCTTCCATCACGAACCGCACCAGAGCCAGCACGCCCATGGGCGTGGCGTGCCCCGCCGTATCGCAGATGCAGATGGCTCGCGCGCCGCAATTGATCGCCGCCGCGTACAACCGCTTGACGGTTTCCGGATCGCAGCGGCTCGTGTCTTCGGTGACGTACATCACGTCAAGCCCAAGCGAAACCGCGTATTTGATCGCATTCTCGGTGGTATGCAGAAGAAAATCGTCCGTCCATCCCTCGGTGAATCTGCGGATGGGACTTGATCCAATGAAGGTCGCGGCCTCAATCGGCAGCCCCGTTTTCTGCACGATCTCCGCGATGGGGCGGATGTCGTTCTCGTGCGTGCGCGCGGCGCAGTTGGCGCGAATCTTCATCTTGTGCGTGACGATCTCGCGGGCCAGCGCGGTGACGGCCTCGACTGCTCGCAGACCGGCGCCCGGCAGCCCGAGATCGAGCGAGTCGATCCCCAACGCCTCCATCAGATGAAGAATCTCAATCTTTTCCGCGATCGAGGGATCGCGCACCGACGGCGACTGCAGTCCGTCGCGCAGGCTCTCGTCATTGAGCAGCACGCCGCTCGGTGGCTTCCAACCCGGCGGGTGATTCTGGTTCCAGTCGTAGATGAGGTCGGAAGTGTTCATGATTAGGTTTGGGCGGTGAGCTTTGAGCGACGAGCGACCTCAGTTCCCGGCGCTGAACTCGACCTTCAGATTTTCCCCAGTATTGTGAACGACAGCCAGAGCGATCGCTCGCAGGTCACCGCTCGTCGCTCATGGCTCAACAGCTATTTTTCCTTTGGCGGCAACGTCAGCCCGAAAACCGAAATCATCCCCTGCCCCGCGACATTCATCTTGGTCTCGCCGGGAGTCGGCAGGTAAAGCGTCTTGCAGTTTTCGCAGCGGTACACTTCGGCATTCGGCCCCCAGGCCTTCTCCACGTCGCCGCATTCGCGCTCGACTACGTCGGTCATGTAGAACCAGAGCTTCAAGTGACCGCCGCAGAATTTTCCCTTCTCGTTCTTTTCGTTGCAGGAGCGCTGCCCGGCCTTCTTAATCTTGACCTTATGGTTGGGGAGTTGCTGGACATTCGGAGAGCCAGAAGTGGTCACTTCGCCAGTCGCCAAAGGACGTACCCTCGTTCGCGCGGCCCAAACGCCGCCAGATTCGGCCTTACGCGGTCATTGTAACTGAAAATGGCTTGCCGGCACCTGGGCCGGGCGGTAGAGTCCAAGCCAATTGCCACGAAGGACACGAAGTTACACGAAGGAGAATCACGGCATTTCAATCTGCTAGTCTGTGATCGAACCGCATGATTACGATCGTTTCCGGATTACCCCGCTCTGGTACTTCTCTGATGATGCAGATGCTGGTCGCCGGCGGCATGCCTGCGTTGTCCGACGGCGAACGCCAGGCCGACACAGACAACCCGCGCGGATACCTTGAGTGGGAGCGGATCAAGCAACTCCCGAGCGACCCGGGCTGCATCGCCGAGGCGGAAGGCAAGGTGGTCAAGGTGATCTCGCGGCTCCTGCTTTCGCTGCCGGCGGGTCACGAGTACCGCATCGTCTTCATGCAGCGTCCGCTGCCGGAGGTGCTCGCATCGCAAGACCAGATGCTGCGCCGCCGTGGAACTTACAAAGAAGGAGCGAACCCGGCTATCATCTCCGCCGCGTTCGAGAAGCATTTGCGTGAAGTCTACGCGTGGCTCGAAGGCAAACCCTACGTCAAAGCCCTCCGCGTGCCGTACCACGAAGTGCTGAGCCAGCCGAAAGAAATCGGCGAGCAACTCGCGCGGTTTCTGGGGACCGACTTGAATACGGAAGCGATGGCGCTGCAGGTGGACGCATCCCTGTACCGGAACCGCGCTAGTTCGCCGTAGCTCGGCGATCAGAACTCCCGCTTCGGCTGCGCCTTGTCCGCGCCTACGCGTCCGGTCTCGATTTCTGCCACGTAGTAGTTTTCGCCTTTCACGGGGGCACCCGCCAAGCGGCGTAAAATCGCGACTTGTCCGATGTGGGTCAACGCGTCGGCCACCGGTCCCTGGAATATTTTTTCAGGCGAAGCCTGCACCGGTTCGCTCGAAGCCAGAAAGTCGTCGAACTTCTTGAGCGCCGCGAAGAATCGTTCCACTTCCTGTTCCCACGGCAATGGCTCTGAGTTATGCCATTTCTGCTGGCCCATGGCGATCGACAATGCCCAATCAAACAGATCGCCGATATGCGCCAGAATCTGCCCGGGTGTGCGCAGTCCCTCGCCCGCGTGAAACTCGGCGAATCCAGATGGCGCGTTCCGCACGGCCTTGCCGCCGCGATAGGCCACCGTCGCCACGGCGTGCCGCAGCAATTCGCGTTTGGGATCGAAAGGAATGGGCGTGTTCATGGGCATCAGATTACACTGGTCTTGATTAAGCGAAAAGGGAGACGAAAAATATGGCGAGGATAGTCGAACCTGCTTCCGCTCCGCAACCAGGTTCGGTGAGCCGTGCCAACGCCGAGCATTACCGCTGGGGAAACGACTGCGATGCCTGGTATCTGGTCAACGATGAACAGCTCAGTGTGATCGAGGAATTCATGCCGCCGGGCGCCGCCGAGATTCGCCACCACCATCAGAAGGCGCAGCAGTTCTTCTACATCCTCGTCGGCGAAGTCCTGATGGAAGTGGAAGGTCAGACCACGCTGCTGGCCGCCGGAAGCGGCATTCGCGTGCTTCCCGGAAAGCGCCACCAGATCCGCAATCCGTCGTCAGGTCCGGTGCGGTTCCTCGTGATCTCACATCCTCGAAGCCACGGCGACCGGATTGATGAATAACCATGTAGGGATAGCCGCCTCGGCTGTCGGGCCAGGGCGAAGCCCGGCCCCAGCGCGACGAGTCGGACACCTAAAGTCGTCCCTTCCGCGTCACGACTCCCGCCGCGCGTAGCGCCCCGCGTAGCCGCGTTCCCAGTCCACGGGCGAACTGCATATCCAGAAATCCTTCCATCTGCCGCCGGAAATTCTCGCCGTATCCATGCCACCAAACTTTCTTCATCCCGGGCATGCGATCCATGTCCAGGTACTTCACGCGCACCATTTCATCCAGCCCGAAGCGCCCGTGAGTGCGGCCCACGCCGCTGGCCTTCACGCCGCCGTGCGGAGCTTCGCTGATACCGAAGCACGAAATCACGTCGTTCACCATCACGGTGCCGGCATGGATGCGCCGCGCCAGCCGTTCGCCATGCTTGGGATCGCGCGTCCAAACGCTTGCCGCCAAGCCGTATTCGGAGTCGTTGGCCAGACGCACCGCTTCGTCGTCGTCGGCGCATGCCATGACCGGCAGCACCGGACCGAAAGTCTCCTCCCGCATGATGCGCATGTCTTGCGTTACATCCGCCAGCACGGTGGGGGCGTAGAAGTTCGGGCCCAACTCCGGCAGCCGTGTTCCACCCGCCAGAACCCGCGCCCCGCGCGCCTTGGCGTCTTCCACATGCGATTCCACAATGCGCACCTGGCGCTCCTGGATCATCGGCCCGACGTCGGTGTGCGCATCCATGCCGTTGCCCACGCGCAACTGCTTTGTCTTGTCCGCGCATGCCTTGGCGAACGACTCGTACAAACTGCGATGCACATAGCACCGCTCGACCGACAGACACGCCTGCCCTGCATTGACGAACGCTCCCCAGACCGCCGCGCTGGAAGCCACGTCCACGTCGGCATCGTCGAGCACGAGCATGGGATCTTTCCCGCCTAATTCGAGCACCACCGGAAGCAACCGCTCGGCCGCCGCTGCCGCGATCCGCCTCCCGGTGCCCACGCTGCCGGTGAACACCAACTTGTCGATCGGCGAACGCAGAAGCGCCGCCCCGGCCGGGCCTTCGCCCACTACCACCTGAAGCACATCCTCAGGCACGCCCGCCGCATGCAGCAGCATGGCCAACTCCAGCGCCACCAGCGGCGTCAACTCAGACGGCTTCAGCACCACGGCGTTGCCCGCGACGAGCGCGGCCAGCGCCTCCGTCGCCGGAATGGAAAATGGATAGTTCCAGGGCGAGATGATGCCGACCACGCCATGCGGCTCGCGCACCAGCCATCCACTCTTCAGCTTGGTGACGAGATTGCCGTGCGGCACCGGCTCGTCGCGCAGCAGGCCCCATGCGTTATCAATCAGAAATCGCGCCGCATCGAGGACTACAAGCACCTCTGTGACCAGCGCCTCGACCAGCGGCTTGCCCACTTCACGTGTAATGGCCGCGGCAATCTCCGATTTCTTTTCGTACAGCTTCCCCTGGAACTCGCGGATCACGGCAATCCGCCGCCGCAGCCCTAGTTCTGCCCACGCAGCCTGGGCCAACTGCGCACGAAGTACAGCGGCAAGAACTTCATCTTCTCCTGCACACTCAAGCTCGCGCAGAACTTCGCCCGTCGCCGGATTCACCGGTGCAAGCTTGCGCGCCACGATTTGTAGATCAGTCGCCATATAGAAATCTTAGTCCCGAGCGACGTAGCTTGCTACGCCTTCCTTTCCTCACCCAAATCTCAACCGGGGCACTACTTCATCCCCGGATACTTCCCGGCATACATCAGCAGCAAGTCCAGGGTATCGGTGACGCCGTGGGCAATGACCGGCACAGCGAGGTTGCGTCCGCACGCCAGATACAGCGCCCCGAGCAGTAATCCATTCCATACATTCTCGAGTTGCCCGGTGAGTCCCTGATCAAGGTGGCCGAAGCCGAAAACGATACTGACTGCGACCAGACTGACGACCCACGCCGCTTTCGTGTTGCGAAACACACCAGCCACGCGATTCATCAGATAACCGCGATAAACGACCTCCTCGCCCAACACTCCCAGCGTCCAGATCAGGAGCAGGTAGACAAGTAGCATCTTCAGATTCCCCGTCAGGCCCGCGAAGTCGGACAGATCCGGCATCTTCCCCAACGATCGAGCTAGAAGGGGCTGGCTGACAAACAGTTCGAAGGCTTCCATGCAAACTCCAGCCAACACGCCCCACAGAATCGCCTTTCCCCAACTGCGCGGCCTGGCGAAGCCCACGTCTTTCCACCTCATTCCGCGCAGCCGCAGCGAGGCCCACCCCAGCAGGAACAAATAGGGAGTCTTGCTGAGCAAGATGTGATGGTAGATATCGGCGACGAACAGCCCAGCGACGACGGCAAACTCGGCCGCGACAAGCCATAGGCTGTTCCGCGCTCGCTGTTGTAGGGATTGCGACTCCGCCATAAAACCCCCCTCAGTATTCCACGTTTACCAGATACAGCCCGGCCGCCGGTGCCGTGGCTCCCGCCGCCGACCGGTTCCGCGCCTCCAGGATGCGCGTCACATCGTCGACCTGCAACGTTCCCCGGCCCGCAAGAATAAACGTCCCTACGAGATTGCGTACCATGTGGTGCAAGAATCCAGAACCGCGCACCGTGTAGACGAGTTCCTCTCCGGCTCGCTCCCAAGAGGATGCAAAGATGCTCCGCACATTGGAGCCTTCGGCTTCCCTTTGTGAACTGTCGTGCCCTTCGTAATTCATTCTTCTTTCCGGGTCCACGGCCGCGAACGAAGTGAAATCGTGCTCTCCAACCACTAGCCCCGCCGCACGCGCCATCGCCCCTTCGTCGAGCGGATACGGATAATGCCACACATACCGCGCCAGAAACGGCGGACAGATCGATCTCCGGCAAATCCGGTAGCGATACGTCTTCGCGCACGCCGAGTGCCGCGCGTGAAAATCCGGCGCCGCTTCGGTTACCTCCAGCACGCGCACCGCCGCCGGCAAAATGTCGTTCAGCGCCCTCACGAAATTTTCCGTGGGGACCGAAGACTCCGTGACAAATGTCATGACCTGCGCCAGCGCGTGCACTCCCGCGTCGGTTCGGCCGGAGCCCTGGGGCAATACCTTTTCTCCCGTGATGCGTCCAATGGCTGAGGCGAGTGTGCCCTGCACCGTGGTCACATCGGGCTGCACCTGCCAGCCGGAGAAGTCGGCTCCGTCATAGGAGAGAATCAATTTGAGATTGCGCATGTTGCGATGCGTGATGCTGCGATCTGCGATGCGACGGTCGACTTTGCGATCTTTCGAGTCCGATTCCGTGCTTGAGACATCCAAGCAATTTCACGCTTCGCCTGCAATGTACCAGTTCCGTAAGCAGCGTGCCGTAACTCAAGTGCCATGCCGGTCGGATATACTAGGTGGTTTCCACCGAATGCCGGTCTTGAAGACGAAGTTTTCTGCACGGCTGCGTCTGCGGAAACCGAAGCCGGGAATCAACCAGAGTGCAAACGGAATGCGCGCAGCCAACGGGGAGACGGTTTTTCTCCCAGGTTTCAGGAACCTTCCGCCCCTGGTTTGCGTACCACTGGCTGGGTAGATTTCTTTTTCGGGCCCTTCGGCTGTCTCAGGCGAAACCCATGCGTTATTGCTGCAAGGAATAATCAATTTGGTTTCAACGAACTCGTGCTAACGAACGGAGAAGAGTAGATGCCATTCGCACGTTTATCCTCGACCATTCGCTTTGCCGCCGCTGCCAGCCTCTTCGCAGCGCTGACCTGCGCGGGCTGGGCCCAGGAGGCGCCCGCGGCGCCGACCCCGCAGAACACGCCTGAGGCGCGGCCGCTGCCGGTTCTGAACTATTCCAAGCCGGTGTCGCACTTCCCCAATCCGATTGGGCCGTACACGCCGCGGCATCTTGCTGCGCCAAGCTTCGCGAACACGGCGCGCATCGACCAGCTCATGCACGACGGCAAGCTCTACCTTTCGCTTAACGATGCCATCGCGCTCGCGCTCGAGAACAACCTCGATATCGCGATTGCGCGTTATAACCTGAACATTGCCGACACGGACGTTTTGCGCGCCAGGGCCGGAGCCTCCACGCTCGGCGTGAATACTGGAATTGTGCAAAACACCCCCGGCGGCGGTGTAGGCGGACTCGGAGCACAGGTCGGCACGGGCACCGGCGGCACCAACCTGGGGGCGGGCGGCGCGGGCGCTGGTGCAGGCGGCCTAGTCGGATCCACGCTGGGCTTCGGACCGCAGATCACCAGCTTCGACCCGGTTCTCACGGGCACGTTCCAGGAAGATCACAACAAGCAGAAAACCAGCAGTTCTTTCGCCGTGCCGTTGCAAATAACGAACACCGGGACGGTGGACTTCGCATACACCCAGGGTTTTCAGTGGGGGACCACCCTCGCGGTGGGTTTCAACAATGCCCGAAGCTTGACGAACAGTACTTTCGCAAGCCTCAGCCCATCGCTGAACTCAAGCTTCCGCGCCCAAGTCACGCAGCATCTTTTGCAGGGCTTCGGATTTGCGTCCAATACGCGGTTCATCCACATCGCGAAGAACAACCGCGAACTTTCTGACGTGGCCTTCCGTTTGCAAATCATTACGACGGTCAATCAGATTCAGACGATGTATTGGGACCTGGTCTACGCCTACGAGAACGTACGCGTGCAGAAAGAATCGATTGCTTTCGCCGAGAAGACGCTCTCCGATACCAAGAAACAAGTGGAGATCGGAAGCCTGGCGCCGATCGAAGTCGTCCGTGCCCAGAGCACCGTTGCCCAGGACCAGCAAGCATTAACGGTTGCCCTGACCAACTTGCAGTTGCAGCAGTTGCTGATGAAGAATGCCCTGAGCCGCACGTTGCGGGACCAGACCCTGGCTGCGGCCGAGGTAATCCCCACTTCCACGATGGGATTGCCGGAAACCGAGCAGCTTCAACCCACCCAGGATCTGGTCAACGAAGCGCTTCGCCACCGCGCCGATCTTGTTGAGTCCCGCATTCAGCTCAATACGACGGAACTCAGCAACAAGGCTGTACGCAATTCCCTGCTGCCCACGCTGGATTTGTTTGCCTACTACGGTGGATCCGGCCTGGGCGGGAATTTTAATCCGGCTTCGCCGGTTTGTACAACGCCGGATCAGCAGTTCTGTACTCAACCTAGCGACATTCCACCCAACGTGAGCTATGGTGGTACCATGCACCAGTTATTTAACTCGACTGCTCCCGACAAAGGCGTTGGCCTGCAGCTGAACGTGCCGCTGCGTAATCGTGCCGCCCAGGCGGTACAGATTCGTTCGGAACTGGAATATCGCCAGGCTCAGATGCGCCTGCAACAGATCGAAAACCAGATCAGCATCGAGGTGCGCAACGCCCAGTTCGGCGTAGAGCAGAACCGGGCCAGCGTCGCTTCCGCCCAGGCTGCGGTGGACTATGCGAAGCAGTCGCTCGACGCCGAACAAAAGAAGTATCAATTCGGCACTTCAACGACAACGGCGGTTCTACAAACTCAGAGCGCCCTGGCCACCGCTGAGTCGACTCTGATGTCGGCCATGGCGGCCTACGAAAAGTCGCGCGTCGAACTGGACCGCGCAGTCGGCAGAACACTCGACCACGCGGGCATCAGCATCGACGACGCCGCCAAGGGCCAAGTCACGCGCATGCCAAACGTCCCCGACGTGGCGCCGCGCAAAGACCTGCCCACGGCCACGCAACCGGCCCCGCAGTAAACACGGTTTTCGCAGCGCCGGCATCTTGTCGGCTGTCGCGAGAGCCTGCCCTGAGCTTGTCGAAGGGGCATCTTGCCCTCGCACGCGGGGGCGAGACGCCCCCCGCGACAGCCGCCGCAGCCTGCCCTGAGCGAAGTCGAAGGCACGTCGGCGCTACGGTTCTTCCGCCTATCAGTTCCGCCTCACAATTCTTTACAATCCTCGACCCTTTCCGCGAAACTTCTCCCGCTAAGATGAAGGGATGCATCTTCGCGTCTCGCATCCCACTGACATCATCTGAATTCTGATTGTGAAGCAATGCGAACGCGCTCTTCTGCAAGGAGAAGAACCATGTTCCGACGGCGTTTGATTTCTTTTGTCCGGCTATTTCCGCTCTACCTGGCGACTTTTCTGTTCGGAGCTCTCCCGGCTGCTCTGCAAGCGCAAGAGCCTCCGCCTGCTCCTTCTGCCCAAGCGACGACCCCTGCCACGCCGCAGCCCGTCCACCTGAAGGACTACTCGGTCCCGCGCTCGGCCTTTCCTCGCGTGCTGCAGCCGTACACGCCGCAGGAACTGGCTCAGCCGAACCTGGGCAACTCGGCGCGCATTGACGCGCTCATGCGCGAGGGAAAGATCTATCTCTCGATCGACGACGCCATCGCGCTCGCCCTCGAGAACAATCTCGATCTCGACATCGCCCGTTATAACCTGAACATCGCGGAAGCGGACCTGCTTCGCGCCAAGTCCGGCGCCAACATTCTCGGCGTCAACACCGGCATCGTGCAGAACACGCCCGGCGGCGGTGTCGGTGGACTTGGCGGAACCGTCGGTTCCGGCACTGGTGGCACCACGGTGGCGGCCGGCGGCGTCGGCACCGGCACCAACGGCCTGGTCAGCTCGACCCTCGGCATCGGATCGCCCATCACCAGCTTCGATCCGCAGCTCACCAGCACGCTTCAACTCGATAAGAACGAAAGCATATCTTCCAGCGCCATCAGCCCCGCCGCGGGTGGCATACTTGCGCAAAATACATACACAACAAACTTCGCTTATACGCAAGGCCTCGCGTCGGGTACAACGCTGACCGCCGGGTTCAACAATACGCATCTCACAACCAACAACGGGTTTGCTCTGCTGACGCCGCAACTCAGTTCAAACTTTCAGTTTCGGATCACGCAGAACCTGCTGCAGGGATTTGGTTCGCTGCCCAATACGCGTTTTATCCGCATCGCCAGGAACAACCGCGAGATTTCCGACGTCGCCTTCCGGTTGCAGGTGATTACCACAGTCGACCAGATCGAGAACATGTATTGGGACCTGGTCTATGCCTACGAGAATGTTCGCGTGCAACAGGAATCTCTGACCTACGCGCAGAAGGCCCTCGACGACGCCAAGCGCCAGGCGCAGGTTGGAACCATTCCGCCGATTCAGGTCGTGAGCGCACAGAGCACGGTCGCAACGGACCAGCAAAACCTGATCGTGGCCCAGAACAACCTGCAACTGCAGCAACTGCTGGTGAAGAACGCGCTCAGCCGCAGCATCGAGGACCCGGTCCTGGCCGAGGCCGACGTGATCCCCACTTCGGCGGTGCAGATCCCGCAAGAGGAGCCTGTCATCCCCATTCAGGACATGATCAACGACGCGCTGCGCCATCGCGCCGAATTGGTGGAATCGCGCATCGATCTCAACTCTCGTGACATTAGCAAAAAGGCCGTCCGCAATGCCATGCTGCCCACGCTGGATGCTTATGCCTATTACGGAGGATCAGGACTTGGTGGAGATTTAAATCCGCGATGCACATTCAGCGGCACAGCCTGCTCCGCGCCTCCAATATTCGGCAGTTCAAATTCGGTCGGCTATGGGGGGACCTTGCACGAGTTAGTGAACTCGACAGCGCCGGACAAAGGCATCGGCCTGACTCTCACCATCCCCCTTCGCAACCGCCTCGCGCAATCCAACCAGGTGCGCGCCGAACTCGAATACCGCCAGGCGCTCGTGCGGCAGCACCAGCTCGAGAATCAGGTGAGAATCGAGGTACGCAACGCGCAATTTGATGTGCGCCAAAACCGGGCCGCAGTGCAGGCGGCGCAATCCGCTGTCGACCTGGCGCACCAGACGTTCGACGCCGATCAGCAGAAATTGAAAGTGGGCCTCACTACGCAAACGGCCATCTTGCAGGATGCGGCCACGCTGACTACGTCAGAGTCGAATCTGCTCTCGGCAAAGGCGGCTTATGAGAAGTCGCGCATCGAACTGGACCGCGCGACTGGATTGCTGCTCGACCACGCGGGCATCGACGTCGCCGACGCGACCCGCGGCCAGGTCACGCACTTGCCGACCGTGCCCTACGTCGCACCGCGTCAGAGCCTGCCCTGAGCGAAGTCGAAGGGATGCAGCCTGTGGGGCAGCCGTCTACAACGCCGCCCGGAGGCCAGATGTAGAATAGCGCCCGATGGTGAGACCCTCCCGGCCGGCACTTCCTAGGTTCTTTCTGTGGCTCCTGCCCCTGTCGTTTGTGCTGCAACTGGCGGCGATCGGAGTGCTCCATCAGTATCGAACCCGTCCCGGCGAAGACAACTTCGGCTTCGGCTTCGAGATGGGCCGCATCGGCCGCTCCATCGCGCAGGGACACGGTTTCAGCAGTCCTTACGAAGGCAACACCGCCCCTTCGGCCTGGGAGCCGCCGCTCTATCCTTACTTGATCGGCGGAGTGTTCAAGATTTTTGGCATCTACACCTTCGCTTCGGCGTGGGTGCTGCTGAGCATCAATAGCCTGTTCGCCTCGCTCACCACCATTCCCATTTACTGGATCGCGCACCGCACCTTCGGCAAACGACTTGCGGTCTGGTCGGCGTACACGTGGGCGTTGAACCCCTACGTTTGGTATTGGTCCATCCACTGGATCTGGGACACGACGTTCACTCCGCTCGTGCTGACGTGCCTGTTTCTGCTCGCGCTCGAATTGCAGGACTGGCCGGGGTGGCGCGGCTGGGTGCTGTTCGGCGCGTTGTATGGCGTGGGCGCGCTCGCCAATCCGACGATGCTCGCCTTCCTTCCCTTCAGCGGACTCTGGATTTGGCGGCAACGATACCGGCGGGGGATGTCTTCGCTGCTCGGCGTCGCGCTCGCGTCGGGGACATTTTTTCTCGTTCTCTCTCCGTGGCTGATTCGCAACTATGAAGCCTTCGGACACTTTGTCTTCATCCGCAACGATTTCGGATTGCAGTTCCGCCTGGGTAACGGCCCTTACGCCGATGGCATGCTAATGCCGTACCTGCAGCCCAATCTGAACCAGATGGAATTCGAAAAATATCAACGCCTCGGCGAACTGGCCTATGCCGCCGATTGCAAGCGGCTAGCGCTCGACTGGATTCAGGCGCACCCCGGGCGGTTCGCGGTCATCAGCCTGAAGCGTTTCTTCAACTTCTGGAATGGAGTGCCCAGACCAACCGGCAGCGTTGCTCCCGTGGACTTCCGCAGTTCGGCGTTCCTGGCGACGTCGGTTCTCGCGCTGTGGGGACTGGGGCGTGCGCTGCGTCAAAAGCGGCCCGGGGCATGGCTTTTCGCGGGGCTGGTGCTGACTTATCCCACGGTTTACTACTTCGTGTATCCGCACGCCCGCTATCGTCATCCGATGGAGCCGGAGTTGCTGATCCTGATCGTGTTTCTGCTGACGGAAGTCAAGACTCGGGCTCAGACCTCCGCGGTGATTTCTTCGTGAGACAATACCGCGTCGTGCGCAGGCTGAACGCATTCTTTCTATGACACTTTCCGTAGCCGTCGTTGCCATGGACGAAGAGGCCAACATTGGCCGCACTCTGGCCAGCGTGCGCTGGGCGGATGAAATCGTGCTCGTCGATTCCGGCTCAAAAGACCGCACGTGCGAGATCGCGCGGGAACACGGTGCGCGAGTCGTCGTCGAACCTTGGCGCGGCTATGTGGCTCAGAAGCAGTACGCGATCGATCTCTGCACGAAGGATTGGGTGCTGCTGCTCGACTCCGATGAAGAAGTGAGTCCGGGACTGGCCGACGAAATTCGCGCGGCTGTCGCAGACGACAACGCGGTGAGCGGCTACTGGCTCCCGCGCAAGAACCTCTTTCTCGGCCGCTGGATGCGGCACGGAGGCTTCTATCCCGATCCCAAGCTGCGCCTGTTCCGCCGCGGGCAGGGATTCGTCACCGGCCACGACCCGCACGACCGCTGCGAACTGAAGGCCGGCTTGCCGGATGATGCGCCCCCACAAACGCGCCAGTTCAAGCATGCGATGGTGCACTACACTTATCCGAACCTCACTCTTTATGTTGCCCACATGAATCGCTATTCATCGCTGGGCGCGGAATTGGCGGTGGCCAAGGGACACCGCAGCTTCAGCTTCATCAATATCGTCCTGCGCCCGCTGGGGACGTTTATCTACAACTACTTTATCCGCCTCGGATTCCTCGACGGCCGCGAGGGCCTGCTGCTTCACCTCTACCACGCGGTTTACGTTTCGTGGAAGTATGCCAAAGCATGGGAACTCTCGCGCAAGCAGCCGTGACGTGTACCTAGAACAGCCTACCGACCGGTCGTCTGGGTTGCGGCATTCCGCCTTGCTCCCGCGCCCGGGCTTCCCTATCATCGGTACAGAAACACTGGGGTACGCGGGGTCGAACAGATAATGGAAAAGAAGCCGTTGAAGCCGCAAGTCGCCGAAAATCCTGTCGCCGATGTTTTTGAGAACCGTCATCCTTCTGTTGCCGAGAAGAATTGGGCGGAGAAGACGCTGGCGCCAACGCTGGAAAAATCCCCAGAGCGGCCGATTGGAGCGCCCACTGGCGTGAATGTGGACGAGCACGGGCACGCGCGCTTCACCACAATTTCCGGCGTTCCGATTCGCCGCCTCTATACGCCGGCCGATCTGCCCGAGGACTGGAGCGAAGAAAAATATCTTGGGTTTCCCGGCGAACCGCCTTTCACGCGTGGCATTCATGCCACCGGATATCGCGGCAAGCTCTACACCATGCGCCAGTTTTCCGGCTTCGCTTCGCCTGAGGAAACCAACCAGCGCTACAAATATCTACTCGAACACGGCGGCAGCGGGCTTTCAGTAGCGTTCGATTTGCCCACGCTGATGGGCTACGACTCCGACCATCCGGCGAGTGAAGGCGAAGTCGGCAAGTGCGGCGTCGCCATCGATTCGCTGGAAGACATGGAGATTCTTTTCGGCGGCATCGACCTGGAAAAAACCACGGTCTCGATGACCATCAATTCTCCCGCGTCGGTGCTCTGGGCGATGTATCTGGTCGTGGCGGAGAAGCAGGGCGCAGACTGGAAGAAGATTTCGGGCACGATTCAGAACGACATTCTCAAGGAATACATCGCGCAGAAGGAATACATTTATCCGCCCGCGCCGTCGATGCGCTTGGTCATCGACACCTTTGAGTTCGGCTCGATCTTCACGCCGCGGTTCAACACGATTTCGATCAGCGGATATCACATCCGCGAGGCCGGCTCGACCGCGCTGCAGGAACTGGCGTTCACACTGTACGACGGCGTCGAATACGTGGAGTGGGCGCGGCGTCGCGGGCTCGATGTAGACGAGTTCGGCCCACGGCTGAGCTTCTTCTTCAACGCGCACAACGACTTCTTCGAAGAGATCGCCAAGTACCGGGCCGCGCGCAAGATCTGGTATCGCGTAATGAAGGACCGCTTCGGCGCCAAAAACCAGCGCACGCGCCTGCTGCGCTTCCACACGCAAACGGCGGGCGTATCGCTGCCCGCGCAGCAGCCGATGAACAACATCGCGCGTGTGGCGGTGCAGGCGCTGGCCGCAGTGCTGGGCGGGACCCAGTCGCTGCACACCGATTCCTACGACGAGGCTCTCGCCCTGCCCACCGAAGAAGCGGCGCGCATCGCGCTGCGCACGCAGCAGATCATTGCTTATGAATCGGGCGTGACGCAAACGGTCGATCCGCTGGGCGGGTCATATTTCCTCGAAACCCTAACGCTGCAAATGGAAAACGGCGCCTTGGATTATTTCGGCAAGCTCGATGCGATGGGCGGCATGGTGAAGGCCATCGAGCGCGGCTATCCGCAGAAGGAAATCGCCGAGGCGTCTTACCAGTACCAGCGTGCGGTCGAGGCCCGCGAGAAAGTGATCGTGGGCGCAAACGAATTCGTCATCGAAGAAGAATCGCCGCACATTCTCTACATCGGCGAAAGCGTGGCGCGGCAGCAGACGGCCAAGTTGCAGGCCCTGCGGGCGCGGCGCTCGAACGACGAAGTGCGCCGAACGCTCGATGCGCTGAAGAGAGCGGCGGCACAGGAGCCGCACGCGGGATCGAACGGCAACATCTCTTCGGCCAACACGATGCCTCACATCGTGGACGCAGTCCGCGCCTACGCCACCGTGGGCGAAATCTGCGAAGCGTTGCGACAGGTCTACGGAACTTATACGGAAGTGAGCATCACGTAAACCGTGAGTTTCAACTTTCAGCGGGAATACGAAGTGCACCTGCTCCTCGGTGCTCCGTCTGCTGCCCCCATGTGGCATCGCGATACTTGGTCTGGCGTGTTCCCCATCCTGCAAGGCGTTGCCCGGTCGTCCCGCGGAGTTCCGGTAACCTCCAGTTCGCAGTTTGAAGGCCCCAAGAATAAGGCTGTCAAATTTGGCCGCATCGGATGGAGCGCGGAGGGCCACTCGAAGTGGACCCACTCGCCCGACACGGCCCATCGCTTTTTGCTGACCGAAGTCTGGGCACCCTCGCGAGGCACCTGCGCCAAGGAACCCTGCCCGCCTGACTTTCTGTTTGTCTTATGGAACCAGGGGTATTTCTCGAAGGAGGAAGTCACATTCAGAGACACGGTCCTGCTCGCGGTACCGGCGACTGATGCTCCCGCAGTTGAAACGTGTATTCAGGCCGCCAGACAACTCACCCAAATCATGCGTGCGAAGTTCCACGGGCGTATGACCAGACCATGGGCGCGCCCCTTCGGCAAGGCAATGTTCACCGATTGCCTGGGCGATATGCCCACTACTGGCCTTTTTCGCGTGGGCCCGGTTCATAAACAAATACCGGGGAACGACATGCTGGTGGAACGCTGGGAACCACTTTACGAACCAGGAGTTTGAGCGGGAACCTACACCAGGCGCCAATCTGCGAGCGCAGCAAATCGGCCCTACTTTCCCTTCTTGCTTTTGTTCTTCTTCCCAATGTTGCCCTCCAGGCCCCACAAAGCTAGATGGCACTTGCGGCACATATCATTCGTTTCCGTGTTGTGGTTCAGCAAGTCTTCGGGAATCTCCGATGCCATCTTCAGAAGGTGCAACTTCCCTCCCCCGTGGGCCAGGTGGCAACTGATGCAGGACATCTCACCCCCCGTGAGTGGATCGCGGCTGCCGCTTACGGGATGGCGCTCATAGGGGTGTCCCATGGTGTTGTTGAGCGTGAGGGAGATGGTTGGGAGGTAACGCGAGCCTGCGCTTTCTGCGGTGCGCGAATGACATTTCAGGCAGAGATCGTTC
>Ga0075017_100000738_pt1 | contig 18840 bp, 16 predicted proteins | sample AleBraG_ABR_2012_FD_71475 | JGI IMG/M metagenome (GOLD analysis project Ga0075017, IMG submission 71475) | Freshwater sediment microbial communities in response to fracking from Pennsylvania, USA - Alex Branch Run_MetaG_ABR_2012 | ecosystem: Environmental > Aquatic > Freshwater > Creek >... | reverse complement strand
TCGATCCTCGCCTACTACCAGATGTCCTTCCGCTTCTACCTCACCGTGGTGGTGGTCTCGAGCATCGCCGGAGCCGTCTCGTCGCTCATCGCGTCGGTGGCCGACCGCATCGGTCGGGCCAACATGGTCGTGGTCGGGCTGCTGATGGTCGGCCTCGTCACCCTCTTCGCCATTCCTGCCGCCCACACCAAGTGGACCTACGCCGCCGCCATCTCGGTGGTCGGGTTCTTCGAGGGCATGGTGCTGGTGGCCACACCGGCGCTGGTCCGCGACTTCTCCCCCCAGCAGCGCCGGGGCGCCGCCATGGGGTTCTGGACGCTCGGACCCGTGCTCGGGAGCCTGACCGTCTCGCTGGTGGCCTCCCAGACCCTCGACTCCCATCCGCACTGGCAGTTCCAGTTCCGGGTCGCCGGTGCCGTCGGCCTGGTCGTGTTCGTGCTGGCCCTGCTGTTCCTCCGGGAGCTGGCACCCGGGCTGCGCGACCAGATCATGACGTCGCTGCGCGAGCGGGTCCTGGCCCAGGTCCGTTCCCGCGGCATGGACGTGGACCGTGCGCTCGAGCACCCGTTCCGTCAGATGCTGGGCGTCAACACGCTGGTCCCGTCCCTCGGGGTCGCCCTCTTCCTGCTCATCTACCTGTCCGCCGTCGGCTTCTTCGTCATCTACTTCGTCTCGGTCTTCGGCTTCTCCCAGTCCGAGGCCAACGGCCTGGGCAACTGGTTCTGGTCCGCCGACGCCGTGGCCGTGGTCCTGGTCGGCGTGATCTCGGACAAGTTGAAGGTCCGCAAGCCGTTCATGCTCCTGGGCGGGGTCTGCGCCGTCGTCATGGGCCTGGTGTTCGCGTCGTTGGCCACCCGTCCCCACACGACCTACACCACGTTCGTGATCGTGATCATGATCATGTCGGCCTCGCGCGGGGTCGCCTACGCCCCGTGGATGGCCGCTTACACCGAGACGCTCGAGAGCAGGAACCCCGCGTTGGTGGCCACCGGACTGGCCATCTGGGGATGGGTGCTCCGCCTGGTGGCGGCCACGTGCTTCCTGGTGGTTCCCTTCATCGTGCCCTCGGCCACCCCGGTGGCCGACTACGGACCCCATGCGTCGGCCCTCCAGGCGAGGTACTCCACCGAGATCACCACGCTGAAGCTCGTCGACCCCGCCACCCTGGCCGAGCTCCAGGCGAACCAGTCGAACCGGAAGGCGCAGATCGCCGCCATCACCCAGATCTCGAAGGCCGCCAACGTGTCCTTCGGCGTGGCGACGGCCGATCTGATCGCCGCCACCAGGATCCCGCCGGCCGACCGGAAGTTCCTGGCGTCCCACGGACGCGAGGTCCTCGCCGCCCGGGCCGCCGCGCCGAAGGAGTGGCAGCGCTGGTGGTACGTGTGCGTCGCGGGCGAGCTCCTCTTCCTGCCCACGATCTTCCTGCTCGTCGGCCGCTGGCGCCGGTCGTCGGCCATGAGGGACGCCGACGACCACGACCGGATGGTCACCGAGGAGTTCGAGGAGCTGGCCTCGTCCGACGAGTACGTCGACAGCACCAGCACCTGAGCCACGGACGCCCACGGCCCGTGCCGCCGGGTCGTGCGGTCGCTAGGGTGCCGGTGAGCACACGAGGAGGGCGCGTCGATGTCGGACAACCTGCGGATCCTGGCCCGGTACAGCGCGGCCATGGAGGCCGGCGACACGGAGGCCGTCTACGGATTCTGGGCTCCCGAGTTCCACAGCCACGTCACCGAGCGGGTCACCCCGTCCAAGGTCGGCCAGGACGTGCGGGGTGAGGAGCAGAAGTGGTGGGAGATGGTGCGGTCGGCCTTCCCCGACATGACGTTCACCGTGAACCTGATCGTGGAGTCGGACGACATCAACGTCTCCAACTGGACCGTCCACGGCCACCACACCGGGACCGCCTTCTACGAGGTCCCGCCCTCCGGTGAGGAGGTCACCATCAACGGGACCGGGATCGTGCGGATGCGCGACGGCAAGATCGTCGAGCACTGGGGTGGGCCCCACTGCCAGGAGGGGCTCGGCCTGATCCGCTGAGCACCGCTGCGGACCGAACAGGGCGTCGACACGACAGGAGGAGCACGACCATGGAGATCGCCGTCATCGGGACCGGGTTCATCGGGGGGATCCTCGGGAACGCCCTCGCCCGGGCCGGGCACACCGTCCGCTTCGGTTCCCGTCACCCGGACGACGTCACCGTGGCCGAGGGCTCCCCGGCCACGGTGGTTCCCGTCGGCGACGCCCTCGACGAGGCAGACGCCGTGATCCTGGCCCTCCCCGGGCCCGCCGTGCCCGATCTGGTGGCGGACCACGGCGACCGGCTGGCCGGCGCACTGGTCATCGACGCCACCAACCGCATGGGCGCCCCGGTGTCCAACAGCCGGGCCGAACTGCCCGGCGACGTGCGCTACGCCCGGGCCTTCAACACCCTCGGTGGCGAGAACATGGCCGACCCACAGTTCGCCGACGGACCCGCCGACCTCTTCTTCAGCGCGCCCGAGGACGACCGGGCCACCGTAGAGTCGATCGTGGCCGACATCGGTCTGCGACCGGTCTACCTGGGCCCCGATCAGGAGGACCTGGTCGACAGTCTCTTCAAGGTGTGGATCGCCCTGGCCATCGGGCAGGGCCGGGGCCGGCGGTTGGCGCTCCGGGTGATCGACCGCTGAACGCCCCGTCGATCCACCGGTCACCCCCGTGTGGACACGTGGTGCCGCCCGATGCCCACCGGGGGCAGTGCCGCCAGCTCCTCGTCGGTGAACAGCCGGGACCGGATGAGGAACCGGACACCCTCGGGGGCCTCCACCGAGAACCCGCCACCCCGGCCCGGGACGACGTCCACGGTGAGGTGGGTGTGGGACCAGTACTCGTACTGCTCGGGTCCCATGTAGAACGGCGTCTCGGCGACGTCGCCCAGATAGACCTCGCGTTCGCCGACCCGGAACTCCTCCCGCGGGAAGCACATCGGACTCGACCCGTCGCAGCAGCCACCGGACTGGTGGAACAGCAGCGGACCGTGCTGCTCCACCAGCCGACGGACCAGGTCCGCCGCGTCCGGGGTGATGGCGACCCGTGCCGGGGGCGTCCTGCCCACGATCAGAAGAAGCCGAGCTTCTTCGGGCTGTAGCTCACCAGCAGGTTCTTGGTCTGCTGGTAGTGGTCGAGCATCATCGAGTGGTTCTCCCGGCCGATGCCCGATCCCTTGTAGCCCCCGAAGGCGGCGTGTGCCGGGTACAGGTGGTAGCAGTTCGTCCACACCCGGCCGGCCTTGATCGAGCGGCCCACCCGGTAGGCGGTGTTCATGTCCCGGGTCCACACCCCTGCGCCGAGGCCGTAGAGCGTGTCGTTGGCGATGTCGACGGCCTCCTCCTCGCCGCCGAAGGTGGTCACGGCCAGGACCGGCCCGAAGATCTCCTCCTGGAAGATCCGCATGGAGTTGGTGCCCTTGAAGACGGTCGGCTCCACGTAGTAGCCGCCCTCGCACCCCTCGACCTGGCGCTGGGCGCCGCCGATGAGCACCTCGGCGCCCTCTGCCCGGCCGATGTCCAGGTAGGAGAGGATCTTCTCCAGCTGGTCGTTCGAGGCCTGGGCCCCGACCATGGTGTCCGTGTCCAGCGGGTCGCCGAGCACGATGGCCCGCACCCGGTCGAGTGCCCGGTCCATGAACTCGTCGTAGATCGACTCGTGGATCAGCGCCCGCGACGGGCACGTGCAGACCTCACCCTGGTTCAGGGCGAACAGGACCATGCCCTCGATCGCCTTGTCGAGGAAGTCGTCGTCGGCCGCCATGACGTCGGGAAAGAACACGTTGGGACTCTTTCCGCCCAGCTCCAGCGTCACGGGGATCACGTTTTCCGACGCGTACTGCATGATCAGGCGCCCGGTGGTCGTCTCGCCGGTGAAGGCGATCTTGGCGATCCGCTTGGAGCTGGCGAGCGGCTTGCCCGCCTCCACCCCGAACCCGTTGACCACGTTGAGCACGCCGTCGGGCAGCAGGTCGCCCACCAGCTCGACCAGCTTCAGGATCGACCACGGGGTCTGCTCGGCCGGCTTGAGCACGACACAGTTCCCGGCGGCCAGCGCCGGGGCCAGCTTCCAGACGGCCATGAGGATCGGGAAGTTCCACGGGATGATCTGGCCGACCACGCCCAGTGGCTCGTGGAAGTGGTAGGCGACGGTCTCTTCGTCGATCATCGAGATCGACCCCTCCTGCGCGCGCAGGCACCCGGCGAAGTACCGGAAGTGGTCGACGGCCAGCGGCAGGTCGGCGGCAAGTGTCTCGCGGACGGGCTTGCCGTTCTCCCAGCACTCGGCCACCGCCAGGACCTCGAGGTTCTCCTCCATGCGGTCCGCGATCTTGTTCAGGATGTTGGCCCGCTCCGTGGTACTGCTCGCCCCCCACGCCGGTGCGGCGGCGTGGGCGGCGTCCAGCGCCAGTTCGACGTCGCTCGCGTCGGAGCGGGCGATCTCACAGAAGACGGTGCCGGTACTGGGGGCGACGTTCCCGAAGTACCTCCCGGCGGTTGGGGCGATCCACTTCCCGCCGATGTAGTTCTCGTACCTGGGCTCGACGGTGACCAGACTTCCGGCCTGGCCGGGCTGTGTGTAGCGCATGACGGACTCCCCCTTGACGGTGTGGTCGGACCGCGACTCGGTCCATCGGCGAGTGTGGCGGAGGTGGGGTTGGTGAAAGGTAGGCGTCCCGGGCCAGCGACCGTGCGGCCGTGCGGATCCGGTGGCAAGCTTGTGGCCCTGGCCCCGAGACGGCTGCGACCCCGGTCGGCCGGCTCCGGGCTCGAGGGGGAACGATGGACCGGGCACTGCGCAAGCGGAGGGACGAGCTGGAGGAGCGCTGGCTGGCCGGCGTGCGCGACAGCGCTCCGGGCACGGCCGGCCGCACCGTGGTGGCGTCGTCCTGGGAACGGTCGTCGCGTTCGGTGGCGGCCGACCTTCCGGTCGCCCCGGTGGCCGATCCCGGCGACGTGGTGGCCCGCTGGGCCGACTCGCGCTTCGGACGGGCCAGCCGCCTCATCCTCGATGACCTGAACGAACTCGCCGCCCAGGGCAACCTGGTCGCCGCCATTACCGACGAGGAGGTGACCATCGCCTGGTCCGCGGGAGGGCGACAGATGGCCCGACGGGCCGAGGCCGTCCACTTCGCCCCGGGAGGACGGTGGTCGGAGGATGCCGTCGGCACCAATGCCCTCGCCCTGTCCCGCCTGACCGGGCGCCCCGAGACCGTCTTCTCCGCGGAGCACTTCGCGCCGATGGTCCACGACTGGGTCTGCTACTCGGCCCCCATCCTCGACCCGCACACCGGGACCTTCCTAGGGGTGATCGACGTGTCGACGATCTGGTCCCAGGCCAATCCCGCGCTGCTCACCACCGTGAGTGCCCTGGCGCGCTGTGTCGAGTACGAGCTCGCCACCGACCGGGCACGGCTGGGCGCCGGAACCGGCTCCCCTCCCCGGGTACCTGCCCGCGAGGGCCTGGTCATCCGGGCACACGGCCCGGGTGAGGTCACCGTCGACGGCGTCACCGTCCACGTGTCCCCCCGCCAGATCGAGCTCTTGACGATCCTTGCGCTCCACCCCGAGGGCGTCTCCCTCGACGAGCTCACCTGCTTCGCCCACGGGGACCATCCCGTACGCCCGGCCACGGTCAAGGCCGAGCTCTCCCACCTCCGCCACCGCCTCGGCGGCCGCATCGGGTCCCGTCCCTACCGCCTCGTCGGACCGGTGGCGGCCGACGTCGTGGAGCTGGTGGACGCACTGGCCGACGGTGACGTCGCCGTCGCCGTCGAGCGCTACCAGGGGCCGCTCCTGCCAACGTCGGACGCACCCGAGCTGACCGAGTGGCGGACGAGGATCGACGTCGCCGTGCGGGACGCCGTCATGCGGCGGGGCGATCCCGACCTGCTGTTCGACCTGAGCGGACGGTGTCCCTACGACTCGGGACTCCACGAGGCCGCTCTGGCCGCACTGTCCCCCACGGACCTGCGGGCGAGCGTCCTGGCCGGCAGGATCGCGGCAGCCGGCTGACCGCGGAAGGGCCCGCCGACCCGTCGAGGGCACCTGAACGGCGGTTCCGTGACCGGGTCGCGGCCGTAGACTGGAAAGCGACGGACCGTTTCGCCGCCGCGGGCGGGCAACCACTCGGGCGGGCACCCGACTCGACGAACAGGAGCGGAAGCGATCACCGCCTACGACATCATCGGCGACGTCCACGGGGGCGCCGACAAGCTGGTGGGCCTGCTCGACGTGCTGGGCTACCGGGTGGTCGACGGTGCCCACCGCCACCCCGACCGCACCGCCGTCTTCGTCGGCGACCTGATGGACCGGGGGCCCCGACAGGTCGAGGTGGTGCGGATCGTGCGGGCCATGCACGAAGCCGGCTCCGCACTCGTCGTCCTCGGCAACCACGAGTTCAACGCGCTCTCCTATGCCACCCCCGACCCGGGCAGACCCGGGGACTTCGCCCGCACGCGCCAGGGCAGGCGGGGAGCCCACAACACCCGCCAGCACCAGGCCTACCTGGACCAGGTGGTCGAGGGCTCCGACCTCCACCACGAGCACCTGGAGTGGTTCCGCACGCTGCCCCTCTACCTGGACCTGGGTGGGATCCGCGTGGCCCACGCGTGCTGGCACCCGGCGGCACTGGCCGTCCTCGACAAGTGGGTGCCGCCGGGGACGCCGCTGACCGACGCCTTCGTGATCGAGGCCAACACCCGGGGAACCGAGGCCTTCGACGCGGTGGAGGTGGTCCTCAAGGGGCCGGAGCTCCGACTGCCCCCCGAACTCACCTGGATCGACCCGGAAGGCACCCTCCGCCACGCGGCGCGCCTGCGCTGGTGGGACGATGCGGCGCGCACCTGTCGCGAGGTCGGCCTGATCCCGTCCAACGCACGCGCCGCCGACGGCACGCCCCACCCGGGGCTGCCGGACACGATGCCGGACGTCGCCGACGACTTCCGCTACCTGGACGACGTGCCGGTCTTCTTCGGGCACTACTGGTTCACCGGCTCGCCGGCACCGGCCGCCCGGCACGCCGTCTGCGTCGACTACAGCGCGGCGCGCCAGGGGTGCTCGCTGGTGGCCTACCGGTGGGACGGCGAGTCGGTCCCGTCGGCCGACCGGTTCGTGGCCTTCCCTGGTCCGGACAGCCCGACGGAGCCGTCGGTCGCCTGAACGGCGCGCTCAGCGGACCGGCACCGGTGCCTGCCACGCCGCGTCCATGGCCTCGGCCCCGACCACCAGGGCCTGCAGGCCGGCCGGGTCGAGCACGGCCAGGCGCTCCCCCATCCCCCTGTCCGTGGCCACCTGCGCGGCCTCCTTGGCCGCCAGGACCTCGGGCGTCCCGGGCACCCGGTCCTCCTCGCCGAACCCGTGCAGGAGGTAGTAGTCGTCGCCCCGGTCGAACTGGCAGGCCACGGCCCCGTTCAGGCCCGCCGCCACCACCGCGTCCCGGTGGATCCCGCCCCGCAGCTCCCGCAGCAGGATCGCCCGTCGGAATGCAGCCGGTGCCTCCTCGCCGGGAACCGGAGCGGACCGGTACCCGTCGACGAGGGGCCACGAACCGGTGGGCGACGCGGCGACCACCGTGGCCGCCGCCGCGTCGAATTCGGCGAGCGCAGACGGGTCGACGCCCCCGAACGTGGCCGTGGCGAAGTCGTCGGCCGCCGCCAGGTGGGCGCCGAGGATGGCGTCCAGCGGCGCGATGGCCCGGGCGGCCTCGACGATCCCGGCGATCATCCCGGATCTGAAGAAGAAGAACGTGTCGTCGACCTCGGCCGGGGACACGTCCCCCAGCACCGCACCCCGGCCCGCCGCGTAGAGCGACACGGCGTCGAGGCCGATGGCGGCGGCCCGTGCCGCCGACTCGGGGCTGAAGTAGAAGGTGGCGCCGGCGACGGTCCCGAGCGGGTGGTCGATCCGGGCGGCGGTGTCGGTGGGGGTCAGCTCCATGCCGGCACCCTAGCGACCGCCGGCCGGAGGCGGCCGGGATAACTTGGCACCGTCCCCCGACCGCCGGAGCGTGCCCCATGGCGACCTCAGCCCACGAACTCGACCTCCCGGTCATCGACACGCTGGGCCTCGAGCGCGACGACGCGCTCGAGGTCATGGCGGAGGCCCGGGAGCGCAGCTGGCTCGTCCGCACCCCGCTCGGCTACTCCCTCACCCGGCACGACGACTGCGTGTCCCTGCTGCGGGACCGCCGGTTCCACAATGCGCTGTCGCTGCTGCGCGAGATGAACGGACTCGAGCCCGACGAGTCCGCCGATCCGCGCCGCCAGTCGATCCTGGCCATGGAGGGGGAGGACCACGCCCGCCTCCGGCGCCTGGTGGCCCCCGCCTTCACCCCGCAGGCGGCGGACCGGTTGCGCCCGTTCATGCGCGAGGTGGTGGGCGACCTGATCGACGGATTCCACGCCAGCGGCCGGTGCGAGGTGGTGGGCGACCTGTGCGAGCCCTACCCCATCCCGATCATCTGCGAGCTGCTGGGTGCGCCCAAGGAGGACTGGCGGCAGTTCTCGTCGTGGGCCACCGACATCTTCCGGATCTTCAACCAGAACCTGGCCGAGGACCTCCCGCTGATCGAGGCGGCCGACGCCGAGCTCACGGCGTACCTCGTCGCCCTGATCGCCGAGCGCCGCGCCGCGCCGGGCCAGGACCTGCTGAGCGACCTCATCGCGGTGGAGGAGGCCGGCGACCGCCTGTCCACCGAGGAGCTCGTCTCGCTCGCCGTGGCCGTGCTCATGGCCGGGACCGACACCACCCGGAACCAGCTCGCCTGCGCGCTCGCCCTGTTCGCCGAGCACCCCGACCAGTGGGCCCTGCTGGTGGAGCGGCCGGAGTTGGCCCCTCGGGCGGTCGAGGAGGCCATGCGCTACCTCGGTGCGGTGCGGGGCACGATCCGGTTCGCACCGGAGGACATCGTCTTCCGCGACGTGCTCTTCCCCAGGGGGACGCTCGTCTCGGTGCCCCTGGCCGGAGCCAACCGGGACCCGGACACCTACGAGGACCCGGAGGTCTTCGACATCACCCGCGAGCGTGGCGTCCAGCAGATGACGTTCGGGTCCGGGATCCACCACTGCATGGGCGCGGCCCTGGCCCGGGCGGAACTCCAGGAGGCGCTCACCCTGCTGTCGCGCCGGATGCCCGAACTGGCCACCGACGGTCCCGTCGAGTGGAAGCCGACGACGTTCGGCATCTGGGGCCCGGCCCGCCTGCCCCTCCGGTTCACCCCCGCCTGAGCAGGGGCCGCCGTCAGGCGCCGAGTTCGGACAGGCGGGGCACGACGAGCTCACCCAGACGGTCGACCCACGCCACCGGGTCCTCCACCAGCGGCATGACCTCGACCAGGTCGATCCCCAGGGCGGCGTACTCCTCCATCGACGCCAGGAACCCGTCGACGTCGGCCAGAGGGTCGGCCATGCCGAGGATGGTCCGCTGGATGTCCCCGGGGTCGCGGTCGGCCTCGGCGCAGTGCCGCTCCAGCACCTCGAGCTTGTGCGCCACCTCGGCCGGCTCCGTGGCGAAGAGGTTGCAGGCGTCCGCGTAGCGGGCCACCAGCCGGAGCGTCTTCTGCTCGCCACTGCCGCCGACCAGGATCGGCGGGCGGGGGCTGCTCACGGGCCCCGGCGAGCAGATCGTCTCGGCCAGCCGGTAGTGGGTGCCCACGTAAGGGCCGTCGTCGTCGCTCCACATCTGGTGACAGATCTGCAGGGTCTCCTCGAGGCGCTCGAAGCGCTCCGACAGCGGGGGGAACGGCACCCCGTAGCCCTGGTGCTCACGCTCGTACCAGGCCGCACCGATGCCGAGCTGGGCCCGGCCCCCGGACACCACGTCGAGGGTGGTGACGATCTTGGCCAGCAGCCCCGGGTGGCGGTAGGTGACCCCGGTCACGAGCAGGCCCAACCGGATCCGCTCCGTACGTCCGGCCAGGAACCCGAGGGACGTGTACCCCTCGAGCATCGGGTCACGCCGGTCGGCGAACTCCTCCATCTGGAAGTAGTGGTCCATCAGGGTGAACGTCGTGCACCCCACCGCGTCGGCGGCCCGGGCCGTATCGGAAAGGATGGGGCCGATCGCCCCGGGCCCGCCGGGCAGGGTGAAGTTGGCGAAGTGGATGCCGAGTTCCATGGTGCACCTCCGGGTGGTCGCAGCCTCGTGGTCGTCGCCTGCACGTAGCGGTACCCGCACGGTCGACCACTCCGCCCAGGGTAGGCGGCCCGCCACGTGGAGGCGACGTTCAGTCGACCGCCCCGCGGGCGCCGTCGAGCACGGCCAGGATCTCGTCGCCCCACCGTTCGAGCCGGATCGGCCCCATCCCCCGGCACCGGGCCAGCTCGGCCAGTGACGACGGATCGCGCTCGGCGATCCCCACCAGCTCCTTGTCGTTCAGCACCACGTAGGCCGGCACGGCGTCCTTGCGGGCCACCGACGACCGCCAGGCCCGCAACGCGGTCTCGCCCGGGCCGCCGTCGCCGGCCGGACCGGCGGCCGGGGTACGGCGCGCACCCGCCCGGGTCCGCTCCGCCCGGCCCCGGGCGCCCGCCGTCGGGGTGGCCGGGCGCGCCACCACGTGTGGCGCCGTCCCGTCCAGCTCGGCCAGGAACGGCGAGGGGGCGTCGCGGTCGGCCAGCACCACCAGCTCGGTGCCGGCCCGGGTGAGCGCGACGTGGAAGACCCGCCGCTCCCCCTCGACGTCGTCGCTCAGCCGGTGGGGGAACAGCCCGGCGGAGGCCCCGACGACCAGTACGTGGCCCCACTCCTTGCCCTTTATCCGGTGGACCGTCGACAGCTCGACCCGGGGCCCGTCGGAGGCCGGGCGGCCCAGCACCTCGCGCAGCCAGTGGGCGAACGTGGCGGCGTCCGGGTGGAAGGGCGCCAGCGACTCGAGGGCGGCCAGGTCGTCGGCGTGGGTCGACCGGTCCGCCCCGGCCCGGGACGCGTCCAGGGTGTCGAGGGTCGCGTCCAGCCCGATCCCCACGCGTACCGCCGCCAGGGCGTCCGCCGTCGACCTCGACGCCGCGTCCGCCACCACCTCGAGGTCGTCGGCGTAGGCCTGGAGCTTGGGAACGTCCCGGCCCGACAGCCGTCCGGCCAGTCGGCGGATGTCGGCGATCGAGGTCGTCCGGTTCTTGGTCACCATGTCGACCACCATCGGGGCGATGCCCCGGGACGGCCGCCGGATGGTGTCCCGCACGTCCTCACGACGGATGGCACCGGGGTCGCCGCCGATGCGCAGGTAGGCGAAGGCCGTCCGGATCCCGGTCCTCGCCAGGACCTGGGTGCTCAGCGGTGTGGTGCACGGCACGTCGGACTCCATGCACGCGACCTGGATCGGCAGCAGGGCGGCGTTGACCCTGGCCAGGACGGCGACGTCGGACGGGTCGACCCCCGACGACCGCCAGGCGTCGATCACGTCGACGGCGGCGGCGGCCAGCGAGTCGGCGGGGGCCGTCTCCACCACGACCGGACCGCGCCCCGCCGGCGCACCGTCCGGCGCCGGCGTCGCATCGGCCCGCCCCTCGGGACTCCGGATGGTCTTGGCCACCCGTGCACGGTTGTAGCCCAGCAGGTGACGGGCGGCGTCGACCACGGCCGGGGGGCAGCGGTAATTGACCTCGAGCGGGTGGTCGACCGCCCCGGGGAAGTACCGGGCGAAGTCGATCAGGAACTCGGGGGTGGCTCCCGTGTAGCCGTAGATGACCTGGTCGTCGTCCCCGACCCCGAAGCAGTCGAACCCCGGGGCGACCAGGAGCCGGATCAGGAGGAGGTGCGCGGGGGTGAGGTCCTGGAATTCGTCGACCAGCATCCGGCGGCAGCGGGCCTGGGCGGAGGCCCGTGCCGTCGCATCCGTCAGGAGGATCTCGATGGCGCGGTAGATCTGCTCGTCGAAGTCGACCTGGCCCCGTTCGGCCAACACCGACCGGAACGTGGCGAACCCCTCGGCCACCCCCGAGGCGTCCGGGTACGCCTCCTCGGCGGCGCCCGGGCCGACCAGCCCGAGCCGGATCAGCGACAGGGCGGCCAGGAACGGGGCGGTGGTGTCGGTGTTGGCCTGGCGCTTGACCTCGAACAGCTCGCCGATCAGGTCGCGGACACCCATCTCCTCGAGCACCCGGACCGGGCCGGAGGGGCCGAACCTGTTGCAGATCCACAGGGCGAGGCTGTTGAGCGTCCGCACGTGGGGCCCGTCCGCACCGAGCACGTCGGCGACCCGGTCCCGCATCTCGTCCGCGGCGCGGGTGTTGTAGGCGAGGGCCGTGACCACGCCCGGGTGGGTGCCACGCCGGACCACCAGCCGGAGCCGCTCGGTGAGCACCCTCGTCTTGCCGGACCCGGCCGGGGCGATGACACGGACCGGCCCCGAGCGGTGGTCCACCGCGGCCAGCTGGTCCGGGGCGAGGTCGGCGTCGGCATGCCGGTCGACCGAGGCGATCAGCCGGCCGGCCTCCACGCTCCACCGGTGCACGACCCCGGCCCCGTCGCCGACGGGCGGCGGATCCGGTGGCCCGCCGTCCACCCACCAGGGGCTGCCGTCCGGGCCGGTCACGTCGGCCGGTCCGCCCTCGGTCACTCCGTCGGCGGCGAGGTGCCGGGCCGCCCGGCGGCCGTGCCACCACACCGGTCCCGAGGACCGGGCGTCGTAGGCGTTGGCCCACACCAGGAACTGGAGGCGCTCCCTCCAGAAGGTGAACCCCGGGGACAGGTCGTGGACCGGGCCGTCGTACCGCTCCGGTGCGCGCAGGGCGTCCGCATCGGCGGACAGTTCGACCACGACCGGGCGGCGGGCGAGCCACGCCCCGTGCAGGACGGTCACCACCGCCTCGGGATCGGCCAGGGCCGCAGGGCCGACCACCACCCGCTCGGCGTCCGCCCACGCCGCAGGTGCCGGGGCGCCGGGCCCGACCACCACACTCCGGCCGAGGACCTGTGGACCGGGAATCGTCACCGGCCCAACCTATCCACCGGCTGTGTCAACGGATCGCACGTCCCCGCCGCCGGTCCGCGCATCACCCCGGACGATGCCCCTGATCTGGTGTTGCTGGTCGAGACGCCGTATCGCCAAGGGACTTTCGGCCCTACGTGGCGGGCGTGCCCGTTCGTAACCTCAACCCAGGAGGTCAACCAATGCCAGCAATCGCACTCGTGTTCACCACGCTGTTCGGAGCCCTGATCGATCTGAACAAGCCGGGCAACTACATCCACTGGGGATTCATCCAGATGTCGTACGGGAACCTGATCGTCATCATCCTGATGGTGGTCGTGTTCTTCGCCGCCATCCTGATCCCCTTCAAGACCCACAAGGACAAGGGAGGGGACCGATGACCATCGCCGACCCGAAGGCCCCACGGGCCGACCAGGCCGATCTGGACAAGGCCGCCGACCGGCCCGAGGACGCCGACCAGTGGACGGCCAAGATCCGGACCGCAGCCGTCGAGGCCCTGCCACCGCAGCGGATGCTGCCCGACCGCCAGCCGGCCTACGTGGCGTCCTGGATCTACGTGTTCGGGGTCGCCACCATCGCCGCCCTCGGCGTGGTCATCGTCACCGGGTTCGTGCTCGCCGTCATGGGCCCGAACTGGTGGCACGTCTCCTCCACCGGCCTCTTCGTCAACTCACTGCACCTGTGGGCCGTCGAGGTCTTCATGTTCGCCATGGTGATCCACCTGTGGGGCAAGTTCTTCATGGCCGCATGGCGCGGGAAGCGCAAGGCGACGTGGATCTCCGGTGTGGTCGTCTTCCTCACCTCCGTCGGGGCCGCCTTCACCGGCTACCTCTCCCAGCAGAACTACGACTCGCAGTGGATCAGCACCCAGGCCAAGGACGGCATCAACTCGACCGGGGCCGGCGCCATCTTCAACGTGACCAACTTCGGCCAGATGATCATGTGGCACATCGTCCTGCTGCCGCTCATCGTGGTCGCCCTGGTCGGACTCCACGTCCTGATGGTCCGCCTGCGGGGCGTGGTGACGCCGTTCGCGGCCAAGAACGAGACCCCGGGCGTCGAGCCCGGGGCCACGACCGGAGCGGAGGTGGAGGCATGAGCGCCGACACGCACAAGAAGCCCAGGAAGTTCGTCCAGGACCGGGACGCCCTGGCCTGGCACGGAGCCTACGAGCCCTATGACCTGGCCAAGGAGTTCCTGATCGCCCTCCTCGTGGTGGTGATCCTGGTGACCGGCCTGGCCGTCCTGTTCGGCTCACCCGACGACAAGCCGGTCACGGTCCGGTCGTGGTCGACGGCCAACCCGGTCGACTTCGCCCAGACGGCCATCACCGAGCTCGACGGCACGAGCGGGACCGCCGGCTACGGGCCGCCCTACAACCTCAACGGTGACGCCCAGTCGATCGGGCCGATCTCCCCCGCCAAGTGGCTGGGCGTCCACCACCCGATCGACACCGCCAACGACTACGTGCTGGGGCCGCTCGGCACCCTGCCCAACAGTCCCGAGGTGCAGGCGGCGGTGTCCGAGTACCGGGCGGCGTCGGCCACCCAGCAGGCGGCGTGGACCTCTGCGTACGAGAAGGCCGTGGCGAACGCCACCTTCACCGACGGGAAGCTGGTCGTCCCGCCCGGCGACTACGGACCGGTGGGCACCATCGTGTCGGCCCTGACCGACATGGCCCGCAGCGGGTCGCTGGACGGTGCGCTGCTGGCCTCCCGGCAGTTCTACGGCACCGACTACACCAAGCCGCTGCTGTTCATCGCCGACGGCCAGTACCTGGCCAACCTGGCCTCCAACGACCACCTGGCCGGCGACCAGTGGGGGATGATGAACGAGACCGGTCAGTGGCCGGGTCAGGCCTGGCTGTGGCTCTACACGCTCTGGTACCAGGTGCCTCCGGCCAACAACTCCACCAACGGGGACATCGAGGTGTTCGCCTTCATGATCGGCCTGACCACGCTGCTGGCGCTGGTGCCGTTCATCCCGGGCCTCCGGTCCGTCCCCCGGTGGACGCGCATCTACCGGCTGATCTGGCGCAACCACTACCGCGAGGTCGAGGGGCGCAGCGGCGGGGGCGGCACCTCGGGGAGCCCGCCCCAGGTCGAGTCGTCGGCACCGGAGCCCGAACCGGTGACCGTCTGACCTCCTCACCGCCGACCCCCTGACGGAGTCAGCGGCTACAGCCTCCGAACCGCCGGCCGTCCACCACGACGGTCGGCGGTTCCGCGTCCCGACACAGAATCGTCACGGGGACCGGCGGCGTGGCACACTTGAGCCTCTCAACCAGGACGAACGTGGAGGAACACCGGTGCGAACGACAACCCGTGGCATGACGAAGACGGCAGCCGCCGTCGCACTCGGCACCCTGGCGCTGGTCGCCAGTGCGTGCTCGAGCAGCTCGAGCAGCTCCACGACGACCACGACGGCCCCCGCCGCCACCACAACCACCTCGGCACCCCCGATCCCGACCACGGTGATCCCGACGCAGCCGACCAACGCCGCCCTGGCCGCCACCGTGCCGGCCTCGGTGAAGTCGGCCGGAACGGTGACGGTGGCGATGGACGCCACCTACCCGCCCAACGAGTTCATCGCCCCTGACGGCACGAGCATCGTCGGCATGGACGCCGACCTGTCGAACGCCATCCTGCAGACCCTCGGGCTCAAGCCGAAGCTGGTCAACGCCACGTTCGACACGATCATCCCCGGCATCGTGGCCGGCAAGTACGGCATGGGCGCGTCGTCGTTCACCGACACGCTGGCCCGCCAGAAGGTCGTCGACTTCGTCGACTACTTCAACGCCGGGGAGGGCTTCTACACGAAGACCGGCAGCACGCTGACCTTCAACGGCCTCGCCTCGCTGTGCGGCCACAGCGTCGCCGTCGAGAGCGGCACCACCGAGGAGACCGACGCCAAGGCCCAGTCGGTCAAGTGCGCCGCCGCCGCCGGACCCAAGGTGACCGTCCTCACCTTCAGCACCCAGAGCGAGGCCAACCTGGCCGTGTCCAGTGGCCGGGCCGACGTCGGCTTCGCCGACTCGCCGGTGGCCGCCTACATCGTGGCCACCTCGAACGGGGTGTTCCAGAACAGCGGCTCGTCCGTCAACAACGCCCCCTACGGCCTGGCCCTCCCCAAGGGCAACGGCATGGCGAACCCGGTGGCCGCCGCCGTCAACGCGCTGATCGCCAACGGCGTCTACAACCAGATCCTCACCAAGTGGGGCGTGCAGGGCGGCGCCATCACCACCGCCACCGTCAACAGCGCCACCAGCTAAGGGGCGGTGCCGGCGAGCGACGGAACGTCGATGACGGAGCCCCCGGCCCCGGTGCGCCCACCCGACCAGGTGGGCCCCGGGCCGGCGGGTGACCCGTCGACCATGAAGATCGTGCCCGTGCGCCATCCGTGGCGCTGGGTGGCCAGCGTGGTCATCCTCGTCCTGGTGGCGATGCTGGTGAACACCCTGCTGTTCTCCCACGTCACCCGGGGCGGGGTCCGCGAAGGGCGGTTCCAGTGGGGCGTGGTGGGCCACTACCTGTTGGCGCCGTCCGTGCTGCGGGGGGTCGTGGTCACCCTGGAGCTCACCGTCATCGCCATGGTGGCGGGGGTGGCCATCGGCATCGTGCTCGCCGTCATGCGCCTCTCCCCCAACCGGCTGCTGTCGGGGGCGGCGTGGATCTACATCTGGTTCTTCAGGGGGACACCGGTGCTGGTGCAGCTCACCTTCTGGTACGTGGGGATCAGCTACCTCTACACCCACCTGTCCCTGGGCGTCCCCTTCGGCCCGGCCCTGGTCAACCTGAACTCGACCACCCTGGTGACTTCGTTCGTCGCCGGCGCCCTCGGGCTCAGCCTCAACGAGGGCGCCTACATGTCCGAGATCGTGCGGGCCGGCATCATCTCGGTGGACGACGGCCAGACCGAGGCGGCGGCGTCGCTGGGCATGTCCAAGGGGCTCACCCTCCGCAAGATCGTGCTGCCCCAGGCCATGCGGGTCATCATCCCGCCGACCGGCAACGAGACCATCTCCATGCTCAAGACGACCTCGCTGGTGTCGGCCATCGCCGTGACCGAACTGTTCCTGGCCAGTCAGAACATCTCCAACGCCAACTACGAGGTGGTCCCCCTCCTGGTGGTCGCCAGCCTCTGGTACCTGTTCTTCACCTCGGTCATGACGGTGGGGCAGTTCTACGTGGAGCGCCACTACGCGCGTGGCGCCTCGCGTGAGCTGCCCCCGACGCCGTTCCAGCGGCTGAGGGCCGGCATCCAGCACCGACGGGTGCGGCCCGTCGCACCGTTGCCCGAGGCACCGTGGGTGGCTCCCCATGAGTGAAGATGCCCTGATCACGCAACCTCCGGACGGCCGGACGGCCGATGCCCTCCCCATGGTCGAGGCGCGCGCCGTCCACAAGGCCTTCGGCCGGCTCGAGGTGCTGAAGGGCATCGACATGACCGTGCGCCGTGGCGAGGTCCTGTGTCTCATCGGACCGTCCGGGTCCGGCAAGAGCACGTTCCTGCGCTGCATCAACCACCTGGAGAAGATCGACGGCGGCGAGCTGTCCGTGGACGGCGAGCTGGTGGGCTACCGGCAGTCCGGCAACCGGCTCTACGAGCTGAAGGACCGCGAGGTCTGCACCAAGCGGGCCGAGATCGGCATGGTGTTCCAGCGCTTCAACCTCTTCCCCCACCTGTCGGTCCGGGACAACATCACCTCGGGCCCGATGTGGGTGAGGAAGGCGCCGTCCGGGGCCTCCCGGGACCGTGCCCGCGAACTGCTCGACCGGGTGGGGCTGGCCGACAAGGTGGACGCCTATCCCAACCAGCTGTCGGGCGGTCAGCAGCAGCGGGTCGCCATCGCCCGGGCCCTGGCCATGGACCCCAAGCTGATGCTCTTCGACGAGCCGACCTCGGCCCTCGACCCCGAGCTGGTGGGCGACGTGCTCGACGTGATGCGTGACCTGGCCCGTGACGGCATGACCATGATCGTGGTCACCCACGAGATCGGGTTCGCCCGTGAGGTGGGGGACACCGTGGTCTTCATGGACGGCGGCGTGGTGGTCGAGCAGGGGGATCCGACCGAGGTCCTCACCAACCCGCGGCACGAACGCACCCGGTCGTTCCTGGCCAAGGTGCTCTAGCGACCGAGGGGCTCCATCCGGAGCGCGGCCAGCAGTCGTGCCAGGTCGGACCGGTCGATCCGCTCGGCCGCGTGCACGGCCGCCTTGCCCAGCGACGAGCCGAACGGGAGTGCATCGACCAGCCCGTTGCCCGCCCACCGGCGCATGAGGCGGAACTCCGTCGACCGGGCGAGCATCCGTACGTCCACGTCCTTGCCCTTCGACATCAGCGCGGCGTTGGTCAGGCGCCGCACCTCGGACACGTCGGCCACAAGTCCCTCCTGATGGAGCCGTCGCACCAGGTAGGAGCCGGTGTCGTACCAGTCGCAGACCCCGTGCACGATCGCCGCCACCTGGCCGACGACGCCGTCGATGGCGATGGCGATGAACGGGCCGCCCTCGAGGGTCGAGGCGGCGGCCGCACCCACCAGGGCCAGCTGCAGGGCACCCACCGCCGCCTGGATCGACTTGGTCTGCCGACCGGACAGCTCCTCCACACCGGCGACGTCGTAGACCACGGCCGGATGCTCCACGACCTGGGTCGACATCCAGTCGAGCATCCGGGGCGGCGCCGCGGCCACCTCGGCCCGCACCCGACGGATGCGGCCCCGTCCGGGGGCGAGTGCCTGGCGCCCGATGTCACCCAGTGCCGACTCCAGCTCCGCCGAGGCACCGGCGGGGAGCCCGTCCGGGGCCAGCAGGCTCCGCAGTGCCCGGGCGAACGCCGCCCGGGCCCGGGCCAGCCGCGTGGTGGCGGGCCCGGGGG
>Ga0075017_100000737_pt1 | contig 18845 bp, 14 predicted proteins | sample AleBraG_ABR_2012_FD_71475 | JGI IMG/M metagenome (GOLD analysis project Ga0075017, IMG submission 71475) | Freshwater sediment microbial communities in response to fracking from Pennsylvania, USA - Alex Branch Run_MetaG_ABR_2012 | ecosystem: Environmental > Aquatic > Freshwater > Creek >... | reverse complement strand
TCTTTGTCGTGCTGTTTGTTTACCCTGAAACCAAGGGCTTAACCTTGGAGGAAATGCAAAAAAAGATGGAACGGTCGGCCGTCTGACTGCGTTCTTCTTTGCCAAAACCAGAAACACCTTCGAATCCGATTGCCGCTCATCAGCGCTTTCAACAAAAAGACATCGCGGCACAAATCGTCAACGTCGAATCCTACAATAAGTAGATTCGATACCTTGCAATACAGAAACTAATAAGCTGGCCGTCGGTCACAAAGTTACGGCAGAATTATTGTGAAGAAGTACCCATCTGCCCGCCATTCATCACTTTTGCCTTGACTTCCCTTACCTCGCCACTACACTTTTCGGCTAACAGAGCTCGATGTAAAGGATTGTTGGCGGATTCGAAGTGAGGGGGTCTCATGTCTGGGTTGGCTTGCAGTAGGTTGTGGTGGTTCTTGCTATGCCTCGGGTTGCTCCTTCCTGTTCCGTCTTTTGGCCAAAAAATCACCGGTGACATCGAAGGCGACGTGAAGGACTCCAGCGGCGCCGCCTTAGCAGGCGCGACCGCAACCGCGCAAAATGTCGACATCGGCCTCGTTCGCACTACAACCACTAGCAGCATGGGCATCTTCAGAATTACCGACTTGCCGATCGGCAACTACAAGGTCGCGGTTTCGGCTGCGGGGTTCAAGACCACGGAGCGCCCGGTCGCGGTGGCCGCTGGGGCGGTGACTCGTGTCGACTACTCACTTCAGGTAGGGCAGCGCACCGAAATGGTGGAAGTGGAAGGCGAGGCGCCGCTGGTGGAGTTTTCCAGCAATAACAACAACTACGTCGACGAGGCCAAGATCGAGTCCGTCCCTTTGAATGGACGCGATTTCAACTCACTCCTTGCGATTACTCCCGGCGTGCAGCGTGCCCCTGGTGGCGGTTTCCTTGCGATCAGCATCAACGGCGCGCGCACCACCTCGAATAATTACTTCATCGATGGGCTGTACAACAACGACCGGTATTACGGCGACTCAGCGATCGGCGAGACTGGCGTCGTCGGTATTCCCGCCGTCAGCTTTCCGCCCGAGGCCATAGAAGAGCTGAGCGTCCAGGAAACTCCTTCCTCGGAATTCGGTGTGAAGGGCGGCGCCCCGATCCTGCTGAACATGAAGAGCGGCACCAACAATTGGCACGGTTCCGGCACTTGGGTGAATCACAGCGGCTTCGGCGATGCGGTTAACTATTTCTCAAACCACACTTTTGACAACTGCGGAAGTCCCGGCGAGTGTCAGAAAACGAATATCCACAATAATCAGATGAACGGCACTTTGGGTGGTCCCATAGTGAAGGACAAGGCCTTCGTGTTCATGTATTACGAAGGACAGCGTCTCAAGTCACTGGCCGTCAGCGCCCGCAGAGTTCCGAGCGCCACCGACATAGCCAACGCGAAAGCCGATATCGCCGCCAAAGGTTTCACCGTCGATCCGGCAGGAGCAGCCCTGCTAAGCTATTTCCCCACTTCCTCGACCGGACTCTTCACCGCTAACACACCCACTACCGCCAGCCAGAACAGCTTTGGTGTGAAGTTCGACTACAAGCTCAATTCCAACAATTCGATCGCTGTGCGATATATCTTCGGCGACAGTTTTCAGAGCGCGCCGCCCCTCTTCGGCTTGCCGGCGGCAGGGTCCAACCCCGATCTGTTCAACTCGGTTGCGCCTTCGCGCGCTCAGATGGCTGGCGTCAGTTGGACCTCCAATTTCGGCAACAACAAGGTTCTCGAAAGCCGCCTTGGCTATACCCGCTTCGCCCAGGTCCTGGGAATCAATAACAAGATTGATCCAAAGAGCCTTGGCCTCGACACCGGCCCGCTGGGTGCCGCTGACTTCGGCGTTCCCTATGTCTATATGTACCACCTCGGGTATGGTGGTTACATCGGCGGAGTCCAAGGCTACCCCCTGGTAACGCAGCCGGACGCCACATGGGATTGGTCTGAGCACCTTTCCTGGGTAAAAGGAAATCACGTCATCAAGGCCGGCGGCAATTTCCAGCGAGCCTACACCAACAGCACTCGCAATGAAGCCCGCACCGGGCTTGCCCTCGGATACTTCAGCTCTTACGCTCCCATCAATTCCAACGTCCAGGACGACGTCGAGGAATTACTCCTCGGCAAAGCCGATCAGGCTGACCGCAGCTTCGGCAATACTCACCGCCATATAACCCAGAACTCGGTCGGCTTCTACATACAGGACGACTGGAAGATCAAACCGCGCATCACGCTCAGTTACGGCCTCCGCTACGACATCAACGGCACGATGCGCGACACCAATGACCTTGAAGCCAACTTTATTCCGGGCACCGGTCTGGTGCAGGTGGGCAAAGGCATCAGCGGCATTCACAACGTGGATTACGGCGATTTCGGCCCTCATCTTGGCTTTGCCTGGGACGTCCGCGGCACGGGCAAGACCGCCCTGCGCGGGGGCTATTCCCTCTCGTACGATGTCGCTAATTTCGGAGCGCTGGCGTCACCCTATTCCTTTGCCAAAGCCCGCACCGGTGTGTTTACCCAAGCCAATCTCGGCTTCTTTAACGTGACCAATGAGTCCGACGTCGCCAGCAATGCCTCAACTAATCCAGTCCCACCTAGTTTGACCAACTATGTTCTTGGCGACGGCTGCTACGATCCTGTTTCTCACGTCGGCCAGTACATTTGCTTCGACTCGGCTGTGGCTGGCCCCCTCTACGGAACCAACCCGACCGGTACAGGCCCGATCAACGCCTTTTCCGTCGTGCAGAATTTCAAGACCCCCCGCTATCACAACTTCAACCTCAGCGTGCAGCAGGAGCTCTTCCGCAATAGCGTCTTGACCTTGACCTACTCCGGTCAACGCGGCAGAGACCTCGTGATCTATCAGGATCTAAATGCCTCTCCGATCGGTAGTCCCTGCACTAGCCAATCGCTGTGCGATCCCTTTCGGCCCTACAGCACCATTGAGCCGTCGCTCAACCTCCGCCACCTGATCCAGGCCAGTAACGGTGCCTCCTCCCAATACGACAGCATGCAGGTCTCGTTCAACCAGCGCAACTGGCATGGATTCGACACGCAATACAACCTCACCTGGAGCAAGTGTTACGACCAGAACTCCGTGAATCGTGGCGGAGCAGGTGATTATCCCCAGATCAACAACTCGAATCCAGTGGGGAGCACTGCCCTCGGCCATGCAAATTTTGCCGACTCGCGTGGCCTCTGCGACCACGACGTCCGTCTCAACTTCAATGTTGGCGGCGTCTATTCCGCACCTAAGATCTCAGTCCTCGGCAATCGTCTGGGAAGTGGGTGGCAACTCAGCACCATCTTTACCGGAATCAGCGGACGTCCCTTCAGCGTCTTGCTCAGCGGCAACGATCCCACCGGCCAAGGTATGAGCGGAAACGGCATTCGCGCTGCCTGGGACGGTACTCCGGTCCAGTACAACACCCGCAACCCCGATCAGTATGTCGAAGAGCTTTATACGGCATACGACCAGAAGGACCCGTGCGGAATTAATGGCCCGCCAGACCCGAATTTTAAAGGGCATTTTTTTGGCGGTTTACCCTTGTCGCCCTTCTACAATCCGTGTTTCGGGGTCGGCAACTCTCGCCGCAATCAGCTCGTCGGACCGGGACTCGCGCAGTGGGACATGTCCTTGATCAAAGAGACGAAGATTACCGAGCGCTTGAAGGTTCAGGTCAGATGGGAGGTCTTCAATATTCTCAATCGCGGCAATTTCTACTACCTGCCAAATGACATCCTTACGGCCTGCGGCCAGGTCGCCGGCAATCAGTGCGCGTCGGTCAATTCCGGAAATTTTGGGACCATCACCGAAACGTCCGACACCGCTGCCGGCAATCCCGTGATTGCTCAGGGAGGACCGAGAAACATGAACTTCGTTCTAAAGTTCATTTTCTGACACGCGGCCACTGCATTTCTCGGGAGTCCGCCATGGTAGACTCCCCTTCACTCTATGGTGGTTCGCCGTCTCGGTTTCCTGTTTTGTTTTTTCCTCACCAGGTTCACCTGCCTTGCTGCGCCCGTCGAGCGTCCCAACATCATTCTTATTACCCTCGATACAACGCGCGCCGACCGTATGGGGTTTCTGGGCTCGAAGCGCGGGCTCACGCCGAATCTTGATGCGGTTGCCCGCCAGGGTGTCGTCTTCATGCATGCTTTCTCGCACGTGCCTTTGACCACGGCATCGCACGCCACCATCTTGACCGGCACGTATCCGCAATTCAACCACGTGAACGATTTCGGGGTCCCAATTTCTCCGCGTCTTCCTTACCTGCCCGACTTGCTCCACCAACAGGGCTACCACACCGGAGCCTTCGTGGGTTCACTCATCCTTGATCCGCTCGACGGCACAGCTCCCGGCTTCGATCGCGGCTTTGACGTCTATGACGCGGGTTTCCACCTTCGTCGCCACGGTGCCGATCGGTACCAGACAGTCGAACGGCGTGGTGCCACCGTAGTCGACCATGCGCTGAGCTGGCTCAGCCACCTGGACAATCCTCCATTCTTCCTTTGGATTCACCTCTACGATGCGCACGACCCCTACGATCCTCCTGCTCCATTCAAAGAGCGCTATGCGTCTCAGCCTTACGACGGCGAAATCGCCTATGCGGATTCCGCGCTGGGTAAGCTGTTTGCGGAGTTGCGTAAACATGGTCTCTTCGATGAGGCACTGATTGCGGTGATGGCCGATCATGGAGAGTCGCTGGGCGCGCACGGCGAGAACACGCACGGCATCTACCTGTACGACGAAACTCTGCACGTGCCCCTGATGATAAAACTGCCGCTGAACCGGAGTGCAGGAAAGCAGGTCGAGACTCGCGTCGGCCTTGTGGACGTAGCTCCCACTTTGTTGCAGGAATCCGCCAGTGCCATTCCCAGGGAGATGCAGGGCGAGTCTTTGCTGCCAATGATCAAGTCGGCTGTGGCGACAGGCCCATTGCATCCCACGTCCAACCGACAGCAAAAGAGCGAGCCCTCTGGCAGCGAGGCAGTGGATCGGCCCGCCTATGCCGAGACCGACTATCCGCATCGTGCCTTTGGATGGAGTTCATTGCGCGCCTTGCGCAGCGGGAAGTACCTATATATTCAGGCGCCCGAACGCGAGCTCTACGACGAATCCGCCGATCCCGCCGCGGCACACAATCTCGCAGCCACATCTCGAGCTGTAGCTGATACCTTCGGGTTTCAGCTCGATGAATTCCGCAAGAAAACCAGTCAGACCCTCGTCACCCTTTCAAAACCCGACCCTGAGCAGATGCAGAAGCTGCAGGCTCTCGGCTACGTTGGCTCCGACTCCGGCTCTGCATCCGATGACAAGAGTCTTTCCGGCGTCGATCCCAAGTCCAAGATTGAAATCGCTAATCTGCTGCATGATGCCATGTTTGATGTGGAAGACGCGCGCTACGAGCAGGCGGCGCCTTTGCTTGAACGTGTGCTGGAGCAGGCGCCAGATATGCCCGTGGCCAACATGCAGTACGGCATGGCAGAGGCTGGACTGCGGAACTACGCTAAGGCCGTCACTCCGTTACAGAAGGCGGTAAAGCTCCAGCCCGACAACGGCATGGCTCACTACGAACTCGGTCTCGCACTGTTCGAGACCGGAAGCTGGAAAGAAGCCGCGCCTGAGTTCGAGGCGGCGGTCGCTCGCGCGCCCCAGTGGACCGACGCACACTTCTCGTTAGCCGCTGTCTACGCTCGCATAGATCGCGTTCCCGACGCTATACAAGAACTCGACACCACGCTCAATCTCAGCTCCGACCATTACCGCGCCAACTTGCTGCGCGGCAGAATTCTCTCCTTGCAAGGCCACCCCGCGGACGCGCTGCCCAACCTTCAGAAGGCGGCGCAAGTTGAACCGAATTCCCGGGAAGCACATCAGTTCCTCGCAGACGCCTACGATCAGCTGGGACGGCAGCAAGACGCGCAACGCGAACGCTCAAAGGCGCGGCAGCTGAATCCGCCAGCAAAACCCTGATCGGAGCTGAAGAATCTGAGTCCTTCGGGCATAGGCCCGTAGGACGCCGCCCTCCCCAAAATGCTAAATTGTAAGATTCATGTCAGCCCCCGAATCCCTCTTCGTACGGGCCTGTAGAGCCCAGCCCGTCGATCGAACTCCAGTCTGGTTCATGCGTCAGGCTGGGCGATACATGGCCGAATACCGCGCTGTCAGAAAAGAACATTCCCTGATCGAGATCTGTAAGAAGCCGGAACTCGCTGCAGAAGTTACTATTACCGCCGCCGAAGCTTTGGGTGTTGACGCCGCCATCATCTTTGCCGACCTCCTGCTTCCCCTCGAAGTCATGGGCCTGCCCTTTCGATTCGAAGCGGGCGAGGGGCCGGTGATCGAGAAGCCGCTGCGGGAGAAAGCCGACGTCGCTCGCGTCCGAACCGATCGCGCTGCCGAACTCGGCTATGTTTCCGACGCCATTCGCCTCGTCTGCAAACACTTCGGCGATGCGCTTCCGATGATTGGCTTTTGTGGCGCGCCTTTCACCCTTGCCAGCTACATGATCGAAGGCGGCGGCTCGCGGAACTACGTCCACACCAAGAAGATGATGTACAACGCGCCTGCCGTGTGGGATGAACTCATGCGAAAGCTCGTCGCGGTCGTTGCCGAGTACGCCACCGAGCAAGTGACGGCCGGCGCCGACACGATTCAGGTTTTTGACAGCTGGGTGGGCTGCCTCAGCGTCGAAGACTATCGAAAATACGTTCTGGCCCACGCGACCGCACTTGTAAAAAAGCTTCAGGCAACCGGTGTACCCGTCATCTATTTCGGGACCGACAGCACAACCTTGTTGCCTTCCATGAAAGAGACCGGCGCCGACGTCATCGGCCTCGACTGGCGCGTCCCGCTCGATGAAGGTTGGCGTGCCCTGGACTTCAAGGGAGCTGTGCAAGGCAACCTCGACCCTGTCTTGCTGTTCGCGAGTTGGAATGAGCTGAAAGCTCGGACCGAGGAGATTCTCCGCCGCGCCGCCGGACGCCCAGGGCACATTTTCAACCTTGGACATGGCATTCTGCCCGAGACGCCGGTGCAGAATGTGAAGGACCTGGCGAGTTTTCTACGCGAACATTCCGCGCAGTTCTCATCAGCGCCCCATTGAACGACGGAGATTCTTCTTGCCCGCGAACCAGAAATCGGCTGCTGTTCTGCTGTTGGCTCACGGCAGTCCCGATAGAGCCGAGGAAATGCCTGAGTATCTCCGTCTTGTGACGGGTGGGCGCGGCCTTCCGCAACCTGTGATCGACGAGATTACGCACCGTTACACTCTGGTGGGTTTTTCTCCCCTTACCTGCTGGACCATGAAGCAGGCTGACCAGCTGTCTTCGGCGCTCCACATGCCCGCATACGTCGGCATGCGCAACTGGAAGCCCTTCATCCCTGATGTCGTCCGAACCATGGCAGCAGACGGGATCCAGCATGCTGTCGCAATCTGCCTCGCCCCGCAGAATTCCCGCACAAGCGTTGGCCTGTACCGGCGTGCCGTTGAAGGGGCAACAGGAACTCCTTTCACTCTGGATTTTGTGGAGTCCTGGCACGATCACCGACTGCTGATCAAAGCGTTCGCGGAGAAGCTGAAAACTGGCTGGGACGCTGCCTGCGCGGAAGCCGGAACACCAGTCCCCATCATCTTTACCGCCCACAGCGTGCCCCAGCGCACGATCACTGAAGGCGATCCGTACCAGGCGCAAGCGCACGAGACCGCTGAATTCGTCGCCAGAGAGGCTGGACTCGCTTCCGGTGCGTGGAACTTTGCTTTCCAGAGCCAGGGCATGTCGGGCGGACCTTGGATCGGGCCCACGGTCGAGGAGACCATTCTCGCCTTCAAGCAGGCTGGACATCGTGGCGTGTTCATTCAGCCCATCGGATTCCTGTGCGATCACGTTGAAGTCTTGTATGACATCGACATCGCCTTCAGAGAGTTCGCTCAGAAGAATGCCATGCGCCTGTGGCGCGCGGAGTCCCTTAACGCCTCTTCGACCCTGACCGCCGCCTTGGCTGACGTTGCCCTCTTCCGGCTGAAGACAGCCGCGGTCGAGTCCAAGGCATGAAGCGCATCGCGATCATCGGCGGCGGCATCTCTGGACTTTCGGCAGCTTATGCTCTCGAACAGCATCGCCGCACTGGCGGTCAGATCGAATATTCTCTGTTTGAAAGCAGTTCACGGTTGGGTGGTGTTCTAGTCACCGATCGCGTCGACGGATGCCTCATCGAAGCCGGACCCGACTCTTTCCTCACTGAGAAGCCGTGGGCCGCGGACCTCTGCCGCCAGATCGGAATCGGCGATCAGCTTATCGGCTCCAACGACGCGCAGCGCAAAACCTACATTCTCGTGAACGGCCGCCTCGTGGTCATGCCCGACGGCCTCATGTTCATGGTGCCGACCAAAATTCTGCCCACTGTGTTTTCGCCGCTATTTTCCCTCGGCACGAAGGTTCGCATGGCCCGCGAGTGGTTTCACCCTCCCCACAAAGCCAGCCAGGACGAAACCGTTTCCGCTATGGTCGAGCGCCACTACGGGCCGGAGATGGTAGACCGTCTTGCCGACCCGCTGCTCTCCGGCGTCTACGGCGGTGAGGCTTCGCAACTCAGCGTTCGCGCCGTGCTCCCACGCTTTGCCGAGATGGAAGCCAAACATGGCAGCCTGGGACGCGCCATGCTTGCAGCTCGCAAGAAGATGGCAGTTGCTACCACCGGCGCACGCCCCCTATTCTCCTCCCTTCGCAACGGCATGCAGCAGATGGTTGACGCTCTGCTCGCCCAGTTGTCGCCTCGCTTTCTCCTCGGTAGCATACGAGGCAATGCTATCGGTCGCCGTGCTGACGGCTGGGTAGTATCAGCTGATCGCAATTCCGACCACTTTGATGCCGTCATCGTCGCCATTCCAACTCACTCGGCGGCGTCCCTGCTGGAAACTTCCAGCCCGGAATTGTCCCGCGAACTCGGGGGCATTCGTTACAGCTCGTCTGTCACTGTCACGCTCGGCTATGACAAGAATGTTCGCGATTCGCTGCCTCCGGGCTTCGGCTTTCTCATTCCCAGCAGTGAAGGCAAACGTATGCTTGCTGCCACCTTCGTTCACAACAAGTTCCCTCACCGCGCTCCGGAGGATCGCGCCCTCATCCGTTGCTTCCTTGGAGGAGCGCGCGACGAAGAGATCCTTGCCACCCCCGACGACAAGATTCTCAGCATCGTCCGCTCCGAGCTGCAACAAATCATCTCCCTTTCCGCAGAACCCCTGTTTGCGCGCGTCTACAAGTGGCGGGGAGCTATGGCGCAGTATGGCGTCGGTCATCTCGAACGCCTTGAACGAATCGAAGGCCTTCGCCAACAGTTGCCCGGGATGGCACTCGCGGGCAACGGATATAAAGGTATTGGTGTTCCCGATTGCGTCCGCTCCGGCTCAGAAGCCGCCGCTCAAGTGTTGAGTTTTCTGGGCCTCGCTCCAGCCCAATCTCCGTCGAAGGTTACCCAGCAGGCCTAGTCTTGCCGACTCAACTCCTTGCGGCCAAATCCGGTCGCAGAAACTACCCGCGCCCAGCGGGGTTTAATAGAATCAGAAAAAGATTGGGGATTCGAATGAACAAGGGACTTCTGGCTACCATCTTTGCCGCGGCATTCTGCCTCGCTGCGGCACAGGCCCAAACAAATAATGCCGGGAATCAGGCGAGCCAACACAATATGGCCGGCATGGATATGTCCGGGCACGACATGTCGGACAAGAAAGACATGCCCAACGCCGCAGGCGACGATAACGCTTCCGCCATGCACTCCATGGAGGGGCGTCACATGGACATGGGGCCGCACATGAAAATGACCTCCCTGCGGACTCCTAAGCCCGGCGATCAGGAGCGCGCCAACGAGATCGTCGCAGCCGCCCGCAAGGCCGCCACAAAATACGAGGACTACCAGGTCGCGCTGAATGATGGCTTCAAAATTTTTCTTCCCGACGTTCCCCAGAAGCAGTACCACTTCACCAACTACACTTACGCATTCGAAGCGAGGTTCGGCTTCAATCCCGAGCATCCAACCTCATTGCTCTATGAGAAACACGGTGACGACTACAAACTAGTGGGCGTGATGTACACCGCGCCGAAAAGTATGCCCGAGGACGAACTGGACCAGCGTGTCCCCCTGAGCATCGCGCAATGGCACGAGCACGTAAATTTCTGCGCCCCTCCACCCGACAAAAGGCAGGAGCTATTTGTGCCTCAAGCCAAGTTCGGCCTGAGAGGCTCTATCGCGACGAAGGAAGACTGCGATCTGGCTGGAGGAACCTTCAAGCCGATCATTTTCAATTGGATGGTTCACGTCTATCCGTTTGAAAAGAATTCCGCTGACATCTGGGCGGTAGAGCGCGGGATGGATCACCACGACTGAGCGCCGCCAGTCCTCATTCGTTAAACACCAGGCGGTCACTCACCATGAAATTGACCACGGAACAGGTCGCAATCGTGATCAAGTTGGCCACCACATAATTCATGTGTGCCATATCGGCGAGTGCTTTCATCACCACCACGTTTCCGACAATCGAAAACAAGCCCGTGCTCATATTGAATCTCAGAAAGCGTGCCAGCGATTCACGTGGCGAGATGCCCACCCGGTCCGCCCAGGTGAAGCGTTCGTGCCAGAGAAAGTTGTGCACGACTGCGGCTTCCACCGCCAGAGCGGTCGCGAGCATAAGATCAAGGTGCAAGCCAGTCCTCAACAGGGCAAGCACCATCAACTGCACCCCGATTCCAATCGCGCCCACCAAGTTGAACTTCAGCCAGCGCCAGCCTGCGGCGTTGGAGGCATCGCGGCTTAGCCGGCGCATCGAATCTTCTCCTGCCGATAAAGCCTGTACGTGTTCTGCGCCGTGACGAAGACCAGCATAAGGCTCATCCCGGCCAGCCCAATCGCTCCGCCTAGGTCGAACAACCGGAATCGTCCATGCAACACCATCGGATGAAAAATCAGCGCGACATTTCCGACCGCTAGCAGCAGCCGTAACTCGGTTGGCCCGAATCTCCAGCAGGAAAGATGAAACTCTCCGAGAGTGTAGGTCGCAAGATACGACTGAATGGAGAGCAGCAGGAAGGCCACCAATAGCCCGATCGCAATAAATGGATGCATGTAGCTGGACAGCGCTAGCCCGCCCATCAGGGCTACGGCGCCAAGACTGTCCACCATGTGGTCCACGTAGAACCCGTAACGCGGACGCTCCTCACGGCGAACCCGCGCGAGCGTGCCGTCGAGACTGTCACCCAGCCAGTTCAGCGCGAGGCATGCGATCACGCCGAGGAGAGCGTAGCGATTCCAGCTTGCCAGCGCGTACCCAGCACCTGCCAGAATCTGGGCAACAAGCGCCACCGCTGTTAGGTGATCGGAGTTGATCCATCGGGGCGTCCGCTCCGCTATCCACACAAGGAGGCGCTTTTCGCCAGCCGCCAGAAAGCTACCGTGGATTCTCCGGGCATTCGCCGCTTTTGGCCTCTTCAGCCTGGCCTCTTCCAATATCAATGGATTGCTTTGCTCGCAGTAATCAATGAGCGGGGTCGCCATGCCGCACCTCCATGACGCCACTTTGCGAGAAAAGCCGAGAAGCGGCAATGCATCATGGGTAAAACGCGAGACGAGGGAAGATCAACCGGTAAGTAATTGAATCTAGGATGGTTGCTTCTTGAGGTAAATTACCCTAGGGACTCCGCAAAAACTGGGACGATCGCAGAGGTCTTCCTAACTCGCGGCGGCCGTTTCTTCCACAGCCAGCCGTAACTGTGTGACCGCCCATCCAATCTCCTCTTCTTTAATCACGGCAGGAGGCGCCAACAGCACATGATCGCCTGCAATCCCGTCCACACACCCCTGCATGGGATAAACAAGCAGACCGCGCTTGGCGGCCGCTCTCCCGACGCCGCCGGCAAAGTTCGATTGTGCGGGGAAGGGTCGCTTGCTCTTCCTGTCGGCTACGAACTCCACGCCCCACAGCAGGCCAATGCCCCGAACATCACCCACTGCTGAAATATCGCTGAGCGTCTCGAGGGCCTGCTTCACTTTGGCTCCGGTTGTAGCTTCAAGGGCGGAGTCTGCGGCCTCCACCAGCTTGCTCTTTTGGATAAAGCGCAGCACCGCCCTTCCCGCTGCCAGTGAGATCGGGTGAGCGTTGTAGGTAAGGCCGTGCAGAAACGCGCCGGAGCCAGCCGCGATCGCGTCCACGACTTTCTTGCTTGCAATTACTGCTCCGAGAGGTGCATATCCGCTCGAAAGCCCCTTCGCTGCGACCAAAATATCGGGCGCAATGCCCCAGTGCTCGACCGCGAAATTTCTGCCGGTGCGCCCCATCCCCGTCATGACCTCGTCGGCTACGAGCAAAACCCCGTGAGCTTGGCAGACCTCGGCCCCTCGGGCCAGATATCCCTCTGGTGGTACGACCGCGCCGAGCGTCGCTCCACTCACCGGTTCGAACACGAACGCGGCCGCCTCTCCATTCGCGGCTTCAATGGCGCGCTCCAACTCCCCCGCGTACTCCTGCCCGCAGTTCCAGCATCCATCGGTGCAATCGTAGGCGCAGCGGTAGCAGTACGGCATGCTCACATGCTCGAACTCACGCACCATGGGCAAATAGATTTCCCGCCTTCGCCGGTTGCCTGAAACCGCCAGCGCTCCCAGCGTCGCTCCGTGATAGCTCTGTTGCCGGCTCAGCATCCGACACCGATTCGGTTGGCCTTTCTCCACCTGATATTGCCTCGCCAGCTTCAACGCTGTTTCGATCGACTCTGAGCCTCCGCACGTGAAGTACACGGCTCCGCCGCGGAAGTTCTCCCCCGCAAATTCAAGCAGTTCCTGAGCGTACTCCTCCGCAACTGGAGTCGTGAACTGGCTGGTGTGCACGAATTCGAGCTTTCCGGCCTGCTCCGCCATCGCTGCAGAAATCTCGTGCACGCCATGTCCAATGAAGTTCACGGCCGCTGAACCCGAGAAATCCAGATACTTCTTACCTTCGGCGTCCCAAACGAACACACCGTCTCCACGAACCGCGGAAGGATACTCACGCAGAAAAGAACGCCGGAAAACTGGCGAACGGGCAGGGCCTGCGTCGGGATCGGTCACATTCGGATTATCGGTTCTGCTTCAAGGGACTGTCAAAACAGCTTATGCGCAGCTGGCACGAACCACAGGCATTCCTAATGGCCCGTTCATAAGCATGTAGAATCGGCGCATCGATGGAAAATGTTCCAAGTCCCCCGTCAGGCACGCCGCTGACCCGATTTGACCGAGTTCTGCGACTCTTTCGCCCCTCCCACCAGCACACCGCTTTCTCCGCCACGCTGCTCCTGATGACCGCGGTCATGGTCTCCCGAGTCATCGGCTACGTTCGCGAAGCTTACATCGCATACGCTTTTGGTGCCGGCCAGCAGACCGACGCATACGTGGCGGCCTTCACCTTGCCCGACTGGCTGAACTACGTCGTCGCTGGCGCCACCGCCTCAATCACTTTCATCTCGATCTACACGCGATTTCTCGCCGCCAAGCGCGAGGACGAGGCCGAAAAGACCTTCTCCGTCGTCATCACGGTCATGACCACCGTACTGATCGTCGGCACCATAATTGGCGAAATCTTCACGCCTCAATTTGCCCACTGGATGTTTCGCGGCTTCAACGCAGAGCAGCTTCGCCTCTGCGTTCATCTGACTCGTATACTGCTACCTGCCCAGATCTTCTTCTATATTGGGGGCATCGTCTCGGCAGTCTTGCTCTCACACCGCCTGTTTCTTTTCCCCGCCTTTGGCCCACTGATCTACAACGTCTTTATCATTTTCGGTGGTGTGTTCGGGGGAAAGCATCTGGGAATCTCCTCCTTGGCCTACGGCGCACTCGTGGGAAGCTTTGCCGGTCCTTTCCTGGTGAACGCGATAGGAGCTGCCCGCATCGGTCCTCGTTATCGACCGTCGTTTGACATCAGCAATGCGGCCTTTCGGGAGTGGGTTCGCCTGTCTATCCCGCTGATGCTTGGCGTATCTCTGGTGACCGCCGACGACTGGATTCTGCGCTATTTCGCTTCCAGCGGCATCGGTGATATTGCCCGCCTGAACTACGCGAAGCGTCTGATGGCAGTGCCTATCGCTGTCCTCGGCCAAGCCACCGGCCAGGCATCGTTACCCTTCTTTGCCCGCCTATTTGGTGAGAAACGCATTCAGGAATTTGCCGCGACGGTGAACGACTCCGTTTACCGTGTTTCCGCAGCCTCTTTTCTTGCCGCAGGTTGGATGATGGCATCGGCCCTTCCTTTGGTGGACCTCGTCTATCGGCGGGGACGCTTCCTCTTCTCTGACTCGCAGAACACAGCGATGTATTTCTTCCTCTTTTCCATCTCCTTAGCCTTTTGGTCCGCGCAAGGCCTCTACGCCCGGGCCTTCTATGCGGCCGGAGACACGCTTACCCCCATGATCGCCGGCACGATCATTACAGCGGCATCCCTGCCGCTATATTCCGCACTCTTTCACCACTTCTCCGTCGTCGGCCTAGCCGTCGCTTCTGACATCGGCATCGTCGCCAATACCCTGGTGCTTGCCTTTCTGCTCGATCGCCGAAGGTTGGTTGAACTCAAGAATCTTCCATGGAATGAAATGGGGAAGTCCGTAGCGACCGCGGCTGTTGCCTTCTTGCTCAGCTACGAGGTTGGGAAGCTCGTTCCTATGAATGGAAGCCGCAGGGCTGATTTCCTGTCGATTGGCTTGGTGTCGACGACCTGGGCGGGGGCTGTGGCAGCCGGGCTCTGGCTGCTCCGTTCTGAATTGCCCGGTGATCTCCGCCGTCGCAGGCCTACCGCTTATCCCCACGTGGCCGAGAATCAGGCCAAGGAAACACTGGACTCGGGCCGCCAGCCTTAGAGGCCGAAACCACGCCTCACTCCATGCTCGTGCCCATGGGGTGATACCTATACTTCTTGCCGTCCCAGAAAAGTGCGGAGATCGTCCCTTCGCCCTCGTGGGACTCTTCGGCATAGATCGCCATGACCTGCTTCTTGCGCAACGTCATCTTCTTCAGGGCTAGTTGTTTGAAGGGCAGATTGATAATCAGAAACTTGGCCTTGGGGTTGGCCGCGTGCCAGGCATCCGCCCCCGCGCCATGAATCACCAACAGTGAGATTCCTCTTAACTGTGGATCTTCCGACGCGAATTGCGTGGTCACTTTCGGGTCGCCAAAACCGAAGTAGTCGTTGTACGGATCAATGACGCGAAAATTGTGTTCCGTCTGATCGGGCAGGGGATTCTTGCACTTTGCGACTATGACGATATCCTCGATACCGTCGCCGTCCAGATCACCCTTGATCGGTGCTAAGCCTGGCATGAGTTTGCAGCTGTCCCCAAACTGCTTCTGAATGAAATCGTCATCGATCTTCGGCGAATTGTCTGCGTTCGCCTGCGGCGGGGCTTGCTGAGCGAGCAGGGGAAGCGCGAGCGCTAAGAGTACGAAAGGAAACGCAAAACGTGAGAACTGCATGTCACTAATCTAGTCTTCCCTCAAATCGGAAACTAGAGGCTAGGCAGGTAACAGAAGGACTAGCCCATCCCCAGTTCATCGAAGACTGGTGGCTTCCTCGGAGGCCTCAGCTTCTGAAGTGTTCCCATCCCTGTGGTTTGAGAACGTGCCTGGCACCGCCCTGCGTCAAAACCATCCGTTTATATCGAGTGACGTGTCCGATCAACGTAACCGGAACGCCGGCGATCCGGCCGGGAACGCGCTTATTCGTCGGCGCGGTGAAAAGCAACTCGTAGTCGTCGCCGCCATGCAACGCGAGGCGCAGATCAACTTCGCTTTGTTCCTTGCCAACCTTCGCTCGCGGAATCGCTTCCGATCGTATCTCGGCACCTACGCCCGACTCTTCGCAAAGATGCGCCAGATCTGTCGAAAGTCCGTCGCTGATGTCGATCATCGCCGACGCAATATTCTTCTCCCGCAAGATGCGCCCGACTTGAATCCGCGGAAGGGGATGAAAATGCTGCGGATACTCCTCCGGCCTGATCTTTGCCGTACCGCGTATCAAACCCTCGATCGCTGCCGCCGACCCTCCCAATTCCCCCGTCACATACAATCGATCGCCCGGCCGCGCGCCAGAACGGAGGAGTGCCTTCCCCTTCGGAACCGACCCCAATACGATGATGTCCGCGAGGACTCCACCAGGAGATTCAGCCGTATCCCCGCCAGCCAGAGGCAGGTTGAATTTCTTCGCCAATTTCAGGAATCCTTCCAGAAATCGATCCACCCAACTCTGCTGCAGCTTCGGCGGAAGCGCCAGAGACAGAAATGCGGCTCTTGGCTCTCCTCCCATCGCTGCTATATCGCTCAGGCCCCGCGTCAGGCATCGGTGACCCACTACTTCCGGGGGATGCCAGTCGCGCCGAAAGTGAACTCCCTCCAGGGAAAAGTCGGTCGTGATCAAGACTTCGTGTCCTTTTGGGACACGCAATACAGCGCAATCGTCACCGATTCCCTGGATCAAGCCGCTTCGCTGTCGACGCATCCGCGCCTGCTGGCGAACACGAGCGACTAGTTTTTTCTCTTCAAGAGGCAAGGCAAAATCAATATATAGGAAACAAAACCGCTGAGGATTGAGCCAGGAACAACCAGAGAAACACGGTCAATTCCCAGTTCGGGAGCCGAGATTCAGGGTGCTTTCCACCGCAATAATCAAGGTTTCCCAGGCAAACCCCGTCGTCCAAATCGCACCTCAATACGGGCAGAGGGGTCCGCCAAACCGCCTGTCTGGGGCCGAGTCCAGCGGGTTCGCGCCAGATATCGATTGTCCCTGGTAACACGTCCCTGGGTACGGTCTCTCCCTACGGGTCCTTGGTAACCCAAAAATCGGACTGCCGCCGTTGACAGGGGGAACCTACTTTGTTACCGTTTGGATGCGTTCCAAACACCTTTGGCTGAATTAAGTGCTGTGTTCGCTTTGTTTTGCAGCTACTAGTTTAGTTCTTGCCTGGTTCCGGTAGGTTAACGGGCACTGATGAGCCGCATCCTCCAGATGGTGGCTTAGCCCGGAATCAAAACGGATTTAGGGTCCCTGTAACCGCGGCCCGAGTGCTGGGTTCGTTTTGGATTCCTAACGGTAAAGGAAAATATTTGCGTAAACGCTTTTACATCCTTTTTGTCGCGCGCGATGAAGACGGACAACTGCGCAAGATCTCGATCCCCGTCCACTATCTGTACGTGTTTGTAGTTGGGGCGGCTATTGGTTTTCTGGGCCTGACGGGAATCGCCAGTTCCTACATGCGCATGCTGTTGAAGGTTTCGCGCTTCAACCAGCTGAAGACAGAAAAGGAACAACTGACGGATCGATATTCGCGGTTGGAACAGGTTGCGAACGAGCGGGACATTCAGGTTGCGTCGCTGGGCTCGCTGGCCGGTGAGGTATCGGCTCTATACGGGCTCAAATCTGAGCCCATCCTGGTTACCGCGAGCGCTCAGGAGATCAAAGACGCTCAGGTGAGTTCCTCGCTCGACCAGCTCTACGCGTTGAAGACTTCTGCCCTCAGTGGTGCGGCAACCGTCGGCATTTCTCTCGGGTTAAGCAAGAATGTAACAACTGCGGATTGGCTGCGTGCTTCCGCCGCACCCAATCTGTGGCCGGTTGAGGGTCCGGTTACAGGATCGTTCGGTGAGCGGACAGATCCCTTCAACGGTGAGGGCGCTTTCCACTCCGGAGTTGATATCTCAGCCAGCTACGGCCAACCGGTAATCGCTCCGGCTGACGGTACGGTAACCTTTGCCGATTTCCTGGGTGGTTACGGTCGCGCAATCGTCCTTGACCACGGCCACGGGATCTCCACCCGCTACGGCCATCTCGCCAACTTTGCCGTCATCGCCGGCCAGCATGTCCAGCGCGGCGATACGATCGGATATGTGGGCTTGAGCGGTCGCAGTACGGGTCCTCATCTTCACTACGAAGTCCGCATCAATGACACACCCGTGAATCCCCACAAGTACCTGCGCATTTCTCTCGCCCACGCGGGCGGATTCGCCGCCGGGCGCTAGCATCTCCCAATCACCCATAACGTGAGCCAATAACGCGGCGCTCGGTGTTGGCGACTTCCAGGGTTTATTTCGAGCAGAAACAAGCGGCGGGTAAAACGAGATTCGGTGCTACTGCCTCAAGCCGGTCCACTTCTCTGAGATCACCATCGAGTTTCCCGGATTATGCGGATCGTAGCGGACCGATGTAGGTAGGCCAAGCCGGCAGGATTGGAGATTGATCCACTGCCGCAAGTAGGTCACATCCTGCGAAGCCTCGTAGGAAACTCCCGCCACGTCGTATTTAAAGATCAACATCGTCATCGAGCGGCTTCCGTTGGCGGCGAGTTCCTGAACGTCAATGACTGTGCCATCCGTAATGCGGCCAATTTCTCCCAGCCACTGGCGGCGCTCGCGCTCAATATCCTCAGCTGACTTGGGCTTCCGTCGCAAGAGCGCGTAGGCGCCGAGCGTGATCGCGCCTCCGCCGGCAGCCAGAGTGTACCAATGCATCCCGCTAATCATTTGAGTGATGGAAGTCATGCGCACGAGGCGACAGCTTGTGTAAACAGGATAAGCCGGAAATCAGAATCGCGGAAGAGTCTAGGTAGTGACCAAGGTGGCGTGTCCTAAAATAATGACTGCGATAACGCTACTCATTCATCCACGACAGGCGATCTCAGCGTTCCCACCCCTTCGACAATCACCTCAATCACATCCCCGGCGACCGATGGCCCCACGCCCTGCGGAGTTCCTGTAGCAATCAAGTCCCCTGGCATGAGAGTCATGACATCAGCGATATACCGCATAATGACATCC
>Ga0075017_100000736_pt1 | contig 18850 bp, 12 predicted proteins | sample AleBraG_ABR_2012_FD_71475 | JGI IMG/M metagenome (GOLD analysis project Ga0075017, IMG submission 71475) | Freshwater sediment microbial communities in response to fracking from Pennsylvania, USA - Alex Branch Run_MetaG_ABR_2012 | ecosystem: Environmental > Aquatic > Freshwater > Creek >... | reverse complement strand
GCCGTCCAGGCCAAGCTCACTGTTGCATTGCCCGCGGTGGCACTCAAACCGGTGGGCGGCGCTGGCACCGCCGGATTGATTTTCACGCTGACCGCGCTCGAAGTCGAAGCGGTGTCGTTGGTGTCGCCCGCATACGCGGCGGTGATCGAGTGGGTACCGACAGCCAACGTTGAAGTGGTATAAGTCGCCTTGCCAGCCGAAAGACTAAGCGTCCCCAAGGTCGTGCTGCCGTCCTTGAAGCTCACCATGCCGGTGGGCAGGTTGGTGCCGGAAGCTGGTGTTACGGTGGCTGCAAATGAAACGCCGGCGCCGGCGGCCGCGGTGGTGGGTGTGATCGTCAGCGTGGTTTGGGTGGTGACCGGGGCCGTCGACGCCGAGATTTTAAGCACGAAACCATCACCTGAAAACTGGTTAAATCCTGTGCCACTCGTTCCGCCAAAAGCCGGCTGGATCACGCCAGTGGTCGTGGTGATACCCGCGGCATTGGTATTGCCCGCCACGTAGATATTGCCGGAGGCATCGACAGCGATGCCGCTGCCTGCCTGGCTGCCAGCCAGTCCGCCGATCAGTGTGGAGAACAACAACTTGCTGCCGGTCGCATCGAACTTCGCCACAAAGGCCGGCGCACCGCCGTTGGGACGAGCCTGAACAGGATTCACCAGAGGCAGAAGGTAGCCACCGGTGCCCGTGATATACGCATTGCCCGCCGCATCGATGGCAATCCCCCCGGCGCTGCCGATCCCGTCGCCGCTTCCCGTCGCGTCGCCGAAATAGGTGGCCCAGATCAGGCTGGAGCCAGCGGGATTAAGCTTGGCGACATAGATTGCATTTGCACAGGTACTCCCACCACCCACGGCGCAGGTAGTCTGATAGGCGCCCGAGGTGACAGGGAACGCGTTGTCCGAAGTCCAGCCGTAGACAAAGGCATCACCGGCCGCATCTACCGCCAGGCCGGAGACAAAATCGGCGGTGCCAGCGGTGGTCCCGCCGAGGTAGGTCGAGTACACCTGCGTCGGAGCATTGGCTCCGCCCACAGGGGAGAATTTGGCGACGAAGGCGCGGATACCGTTGGGGTCGCCGTTGGCGTCGACGCTCGGACCTGGAACGGGTTGCAGAGCGCCACTGGTCGTGGGTAGCTGACCGTCCTCGGTCTGGCCACCGAGGTAAAAATTGCCGGATGCATCGACGGCGACGGCAGTACCCACCGCACCGAAAGCTAGGTGCGAAGCGCCCAAGCCGATGACATGCTTGTCCCCGTAAAGGGTGGAGTAGAGGAGCGACGAACCCGTGGCGTTGAGAACGCTGATGAAAGCATATTCTTGATCGAATCCGCTGCGATTGTCGGCCAAGAGGGCACCGCTCGTGGTCGGAAAGCAATTCCAAATGGGGGCGCCGGCACACAGCAAGTTAGGAGAGTTTCCGGCCACATAGGCGCGGCCTGAACTGTCGACTGCAATCGCCTCACCGACCGTGTTCCCGGTGCCCAAGAACGTGGAGTAGGCGAGCCCGTTGCCGGCTGGATTGAGTTTCGCGATGAATGCGTTGCCCCACTCGTTTCCGCCATTGACGTTCGCGGGGGTCGCACAGTTCTGTACCTCGCCGGAGGACGCGTTGCCGCTCGGAGCACAAATCGTTTGAAGGGCGCCAGCGGTGACCGGGAAATCCGCTGAGTTGGTAAAACCGGTAATGTAGGCGCTGCCGGCTGCATCTACGGCAATGGCATTGCCGAAATCGTTGAAGGTGCCGCCAATATAAGTCGAGTAGATGAGCGACGTCGCATCTGGCGAGATCTTCGACACGAACACCCAGGCGTACGACAGGGTGGTGTATTTGGCTGTAGCGGCGCCCAGCCCGCCCACCGTGGGAAAATTACTGGAATAGGTGCTGCCGACCACGTACAGATTGCCGGCACTGTCGATTGCGGCCGACGGTGTGAAGTTGGTGACGCCGGCGACACCGTAGCCGGTCACGCCGCCGATCGATTCAGTAGCACTGCCACCCAAGTAGCTCAAGTAACTCAGCACCGGATCAATGATCAGCGCCTTGGAGTGATCGTAGTTGCCCACCGTAAATCGCACCGAATTACCGGCCACCCGATAGTCGGCCTTAACTTCCAAGCGTCGCGCACCGTCCCATTGATAAGCGATCGGTCTCTCGAAAGCCACTTGCCCTCCTTGGGTTTTGATCGACAGATTTCCGTGGGCGTCGAGCTTCAGAGCTTGCGCACCCTCGAACCGAACATCGATACGATTAGGGTTCGCTCGGGGAGCCACGGCGAAGTCGTATTCCAAACGGCCTTGATTTCCGTAGTAAACGAGATCCACACCCGGATAGACACCGGCATAACGAATCTTGCCGTAGGTGGGCACATTGGTGCGCCATTTCGCAGGATCATTACCGATGAGATAATTCACCTTGCCGGGTAGGGGTTGTTCGGCGCTCGGCGCCTGTTGACTTCTGGCGCCCACGAGATGCAATCGGATTTTGTCATCGCCGACAGCCAACACCGCGCCTTGATGGGTTAGTGCGATCCCATAGGACTTACCGTTGGCGACGTACTGTACATCCGATGTGCCGGCTTGGCCCAAGTTGGCCTCGAAATTCAAGGGTAATCCAGCCAGAGTCGCAGCCGCGGTCGATGCGGCGAGCGGACTGATCGAAGTGGCGCCCGCACTTGGCGCATTGGCGATCAGTAGGCACGCACCGAGTGCGATGTAAATTGAGGGCCGGAACGCCGGACCTCGGGGACTAATCATATCGTGTGGCCGATGACTCAATAAACGCATGGCGGAAACTCCTCGAGTTGTGCTGGTGGCTATCCAGGTAGGCGCAAGCGAGAGCTGGTTCGTATCAGAGAGGCGCGCGATTGTTTGAAAGAGTTCACGAACGGCGAGTCGATATGTCGAATTGGCCGCGCCGGGACCGCCATAACTCATTCGTAGGTCACCGTTCTATAAGGGTTTTCCTACCTATTCTCGAATCCCGGGGTAAGCCCGGGCAGTGTATAGTGAGGGTCTCTTTTTTGAGTCGTGAATGAATTACTCGACGTCTGACAATGTGGCGCTCAATGCCTTACTCGAGCGCTGGTCTCACGGGGATCGCGGCGCGCTGGATCAGTTGCTGACGAACCTCTACACGGACATTCACGCCATCGCCGTGCGCCAGTTAAATCACGAGCGGCATTCCAGCTTGCGACCGACCGCGCTGGTACATGAGGCGTATCTGCGTCTGGCGGGGTTGAATCAAATTCGCTTACAGGATCGAACGCATTTTTTGTCGATGGCTGCGCGGGTCTCTCGCCAGGCCTTAATGGACGAAGCGCGCCGACGCCGCGCAGCGAAACGCGACGGTGGTACGCCGGTCACCCTGAGCGACACCAACTTAGGTGAGCCGGATCAGGTCTACGACGCTCTGGATGTCGATGAGCTATTAACCGAGCTTGAGCGATACGACTCGATGGCCGCTGAGATTGTCGGCTTGCGCGTGTTCGGCGGGCTGTCTATCGAGGAAGTTGCAGAGTCACTTACAGTATCCGTAGCCACCGTGAATCGCCGTTGGGCCGCCGGTAAAGTCTGGCTGATGCGGGAGCTGACCCGTCAGTGAACGGCTTTGACCGCGGAAGGGCATTTCAGCTCTTCGAACAAGCCCTAGGACTGGGCGACTCGACACGAACGCTATTTCTACGTGACCAATGCGGTGACGATGTCTCGCTGCGCCGCGAAGTCGAAGCGCTGCTGCTGGCAGCGACCGCCGACGGCGCACCCACCAGTGTTCTTCTGAATCCTACCGAACGCTCTATCGAGAATTTGGTCGGCGAACAGTTTGGCCATTTTCGTCTGGTCGAATTCATCGGTGAAGGCGGAATGGGGGTCGTCTATCGGGCTGAGCGCATCGACGGAATATTACAAACCGTGGCGATCAAACTCATCGGCAACGAACTCGCGCGCACGGGGCAGGAGCGCTTCAAGCGGGAAACTCAATTATTGGCCCGGCTCGAACATCCGGCAATCGCACGATTGATCGACGCCGGCGTGGAACAGGGACGCGCGTGGATCGCGCTCGAGTTTGTACCCGGTCGACCCATCGACACGTATTGCGATGATGAAATGATGCCGATGCGATCGCGAGTTCGCTTGCTCGCGGAATTGGCTGGCGCCGTCGCCGCCGCGCATCGCATGCTGGTCGTACATCGGGATATCAAACCCGCCAACGTACTGGTCAATGCGGAAGGATCGCCTAAATTGATCGACTTTGGCATCGCCGCGGCGCTCGAGGACGCGACCACGGCGCACACGCAGACAGCCGACATCGGACGGTTGTTCACACCGCACTACGCAGCGCCCGAACAGGTATCGGGCGAACCCATCACCGTGGCCACCGACGTGTTCGGCCTGGGTGCTCTGGGCTATCGCTTGTTAACCGGACAAACGCTTTATCCGGAGGCGCGCGGCGCGATCGGCTATTTGTTGGCCATTACCCAGCGGGAAGTGGATGCGCCGAGTCGGGCGGCGCAAAATGCAGCGGACCCGCACACCGCCAAGCAATTGCGCGGGGATCTCGATGCGATCTTAAGAAAGGCGTTGGAGCGCGACCCGGTGCGGCGTTACTCGTCGGCTGCGGAGATGCAGGCTGATCTGCGGCGTTATCTCGACGATGTGCCGGTGGTGGCGCGCCCGCCCTCGGTCGCCGTAAGAGCCGGAAAATTTGTGCGCCGAAATTTCGTCGCGGTGAGCCTGGCAACCGTATTTTCAGTAGGACTCATGGCCGCCGGGATCGCCTATGTGTTGCAGGCGAGAAATGCGGCTGAGGCACGCGAGATGGCGGCGCGGCGCGGCGAGTTCCTTGAAGAGCTACTTAAGTCCGCGAATCCGCGCGGCGGAAAACACGAAGTTACTGTGGCAAAACTGCTCGATGAATCCGCGAACAAGATTGGTGGACTGGTGGAAAAAGAACCACTGGTCGGTGCATCGCTGTTGGGGCTGGTGGCGGAATCCAATATGGGCCTCGGACGTTATCCGGAAGGGCTCGCCTCCAGTACACGCGAGATTGAAATATTGCGCGCGAACCGAGGTAACGCGCTGGACTTGGCTGAGGCTTTGTCGATACGCGGTGAGCTATTGATCGCTGGCGGACATGATCTCGACGCGCAGGCGCCGCTGCGCGAGGCGCTTGCGCTTGTGGAACATCGCGGTGCCACGAAGCAATTGGCCGCGGCGCTGGAGGGGCTTGCGAAGGCAGAACAAAATCTGGGGCACGAAGCGCAAGCAGAGCTGCTCTACAAACGGGAAATCGAGGTATACCGAAACTCGGGCGAGGATTTCGGTGGAAAAGTAGGCTTCCCTCTGTCGGGACTCGCCACCTTACGCTATGACCAGGGTCGCTACGCCGAATCCGCGGCCTACATGGAAAAAGCACTGAAGATCGAACGCAGTAAGTTCCCGGCGGATCACCCGGATTTGCTCGATGCAGAATACAATTATGCGGTGACCCTAGAACAGAGCCACCAAGCGCCTCAAGCGGAGCCGGTGTTTCGCCAGTTACTGGCCTCGTATCGGAGAATACTTGGTCGCGATCATTCGGAAACCTACAGTGCGCAACAAGGCTTGGCCCACGATCTACTGAGCCAAAAGCGCTATCAAGAGGCCGCCGACGAAGCGCTTCCGGCAGCTCAGGGGCTGTCACGCACACTGGGCGACGATGATAGCTGGACGCTAACGGCCTGGGGAGTGTATGGGATTTCGGCCTGCCTGGCCGGTCACGGTGACGCTGGACTCGAGGCATTGCGTCGGGTGGCGGTGATTCGAGCCAAGCAGCCGATAGAAAACCATTGGAGAACAATGGTCACCGATGTGCAAATCGGCACATGCCTGATCGCCTCGCGCCGCTTCGCCGAGGCCGAACCGCTGCTGCTCGGCGCGGTAGCAGCGCTTGAGCGCGAGCGCGGGGTGCATAACGATCATACGCAGGCCGGTTACCGCGCATTGCGAGATCTGTACGCGAATTCCGGTCGGCAGCTCGAATCGGACGTCTGGCAGAAAAAAATTCTGGACGGCGGATAGCCGTCGCTGTGTCAGCGCCGGGTAATTGTCAGGGCCCGACTTGTGACCGTGTTCGGCCGGCGACTACGATAGAAATGTGCGTCCCGCCCGCGCGACTCCTGCCAACTCTCAGCTGCCCGTCTATGGCTTGGGCACGATAAGCGATTATCCGCTCGCTCATCTTGATCGACGCTTTTCTTCGCCGGCTAGAAGGAACACGAGCATCATCAGATATGTTCAGCCGTACCTCATCGCGGTTCGCGGTCAATCGCATGCCAATGCGCGTACTTTTCCGTCGGCGAATCGCGTCGGCAATTACCTCCTGCGCTATCCGAAACAAGTGAGTGGCTACCGCCTCATCAAGCGACAGCGGCGCGGCCAAGAGTGCGCGGAAAGTCACGCGGCAGCCCAAATTAGCGGTTGCCTCCGCAGCCAATATGCGCAACGCCTGTATCAGACCACCTCGATCGTCTCGGACGGGTGCCAATCCACGGGCTATCGTGCGAATACCTTTGATCGTGTGACTAACATGTTTGAGTGCCTCTTCGAGTGCGGCGGCGGCATACTCAGGGGGCCAGGGATTTGCGCGCTTCAAACCATTCGCGACGCTTCGTATCATCATTGAAATCCCCGCGAGTTCCTGGCCGAGTCCATCGTGGAGATGCTGTCCGATGCGGTCCTGCTCGTGATTGACGGCTTCCGCAAGGCGATGTTCCAAGTCCTTGCGCTCGGTAATATCGCGCCCGCTCAATACCAGCCCACAAACCGCCGGGCTATTCAGCATATTGGTCGCGACCAGATCGAACCAATGCCAGGTGCCGTCGGCGTGCTTTTTACGTATTTCGACATTGCACTGAGCGTTCTGCTCGCGCTCATGCAACAGCATGTGGAACATTTCCTTGAAACGCGAATGATCGTTCGGGTGCACATTGTCGAACACAGAGTTTCCAAGGCCACTACCTGGGGCCAGTGTTTGCATCCCCGCCTCATTGACAAACGTAATGGTACCGTCAACTGTGGTGATTAGAATGAGGTCCATTGAGCCGGTCGCGACTACTCTAAACCGCTCGGCGTTTTCGGCCGCGAGCTGGCCGGCCAGCACAAACGAGGTGACATCCTCGGCGAGTCCGATAATGGCGGCCACAGATCCATCGGCGGCCTTGAGCGGTCTCAGTTTACAAGATACGTAGTGAGTGCCGTGCCGCGATGTGCACATTGGTACGCACGGCAAATCCAAAAAAGAGCGCTCGCCGCGTGCGAGTTCCTGATGCAATACCATCCGCGACCTTGCTTCTGGGAACCACTGGTACCAACTACGACCTATCAGAGTCGCGGGCGATAGCCGGAATTTTTCGCATGCGGTGCGATTAACCCACTGAATCGTCATTCCGAGATCGAGCACTGCAGCAGGAATTGGCAACTGGAGAGACTCGAGTGCGCTATCTGCCGACTGCGCAAGTGATAAAGTTTCCGAAGAGATGTCCATATTCAGTGCGCGGCTCCCCGATTGGCCGCGGCGTCGGCTGCAGGCCCAAGAAACAGGGACACAAGCACAGTTGCCCAGGACCGGAAGAAAAGCAGCGACCGCTGGCGCCATGCCATATCATCACTCCTTGCCCTTGCAGATTCGCCGGGCGAGATTCGTCCCTTGGGCGACTATTGAATATCCGCCGGTTTATGATCGGCCGTCAAGCGGGTTGTTTGGACTTGCGGGGCGACTTCTACTGATTCTAATCGAGTAGGTGTCCCATAATTGACCCTAGGTTCGCCGGTCCGATCGTAAGGAGCGTCAGATGAGTTCAGATCGGGTTATGAGCAAGGTTCCGGCCGTCACGCTCGGCTTTTGGCTTATCAAAATTCTTGCCACTACCTTGGGCGAGACTGGCGGAGACGCCGTCAGCATGACCATGAACTTAGGCTATCTCATTGGGACTGCAATTTTTCTCGCCGCCCTGGTCGTGCTTGTGGCCGCACAGATTTCCGCGCATAGATTTCATGCGCCACTATATTGGGCGACAATCATCGCATCGACGACGGCTGGGACTACCATGGCCGATTTCGCCGATCGCTCGCTCGGCGTCGGTTATGCCGGGGGCACGGCAGTGCTGCTCGCGTGCGTATTGGCAACGCTCGCTTTGTGGTATTGGATGGAGGGAACCGTTTCAGTCGATACGGTCAGCATTCCAAGGGTTGAAGGATTGTACTGGGCTACTATTACCTTCTCACAAACACTCGGCACTGCGCTTGGTGATTGGATGGCCGATACGTCGGGATGGGGCTATCTGGGTGCTGCCGCAGTTTTTTCGGGCGCGCTATTATTAGTCGCGATCCTCTATTTTTGGACCACCGTGTCGCGCATTGGGCTTTTTTGGGTCGCTTTTATTTTGACGCGACCGCTAGGCGCGACGGTTGGTGATTTCCTAGACAAGCCGTTGGATCAGGGTGGCCTGGCACTCAGTCGACCGGTGGCCAGCGCCGTGCTCGGCGCTGCCATATTGATTTTGATTCTTGCAGTCCCGCAAAAAGCGGGAGTTCATCCACCTCTGAAAAAATAGGGAGTCTCGATGCTGCGCCCAATATTCCCTCTGGCTCTGCTTGCACTTGCGGTCAATGTCGGCTTTGCCGAGACCCCTGGCGCCGGCGATGCGGCCTACCATATCGTGAGTCGCATATCTGCGCCCGACGGTGGATGGGACGGCGTGAATTTCGATCCTGTCGCGAGACGACTATACGTGACTCGTACAGATGGAATCCTGGCCCTTGATGTCGACACCGGCAAGCTGACACCGCAGCTCGCCAAGGGGGATCGCACCCACCAAGCTGTTCCGCTGCCGAACGATGAACTGGTTTTCACCAACGGCAACACCAACCAAGCGATTTTCGTCAACGCGCATACGGGCGCATCGATAGCATCCGTGTCGGTTGGGAATAGGCCGGATGCCGCCGTTTGGGATTCCTATTCAAAATTGGTATTTGTGATGAATCACGCCGGCGGCGATGTGTCGATGATTGATCCGCATGCTCATCGGGTGCTTAGTACTATCGCGGTGGGCGGTGTGCTGGAGTTTGCAGCCAGCGACGGCAAAGGTCACGTTTTCGTCAATATCGAAGATCAGGCGAAGGTTGCGGTCATTGATGTCGCACAGCGTGTGGTGAAATCCCGAATCGACTTGCCTGGATGCGATGAGCCCAGTGGCCTTGCATACACCAAGGAAGGCTTGATTTTGTCCGCGTGTTCCAATGGAGTAATGACGGTTGCAAGTGCCGCGAGAGGCACGGAGCTGGGGAGATATCCAATCGGGCAACGCCCCGATTGTGTCATGTACGATAGTAGCCGCGGCCTGGCGTTCGTGCCGGGCGGTGGAGATGGATCGCTCAGTGTATTCTCAGTCAATGATCCGGCTCACGTACGCGCCCTGGGGAACATCCCCACTCAGGCGAGTGCGCGCATTGGTGCAGTCGATGAGCAAACCGGCCGCATATATTTGCCGGCCGCGGAAATGGTGCCGTCCGCGACTCCGGGCCAGCGTCCTGCGCAAAAGCCCGGTACCTTCACCGTTCTAGTTCTCGAGGCGCGGCGCTAACCGCCGGCCAATCGGTGTTACAAGGTCGGGTCCATAGGTACGACTGTACATAAGCCCAACTGACAGGCGGCCGATTGTGGCACGGACGCGCCCACCACCGCGCAGTGCGCTATCTCCGCGCGGGTACATTTGGCGTCGCGCTCGTAGCGCTTGAATTGCAGAACGTTGACCGCCAGCTTCGACTGTCCGCACGTGCAGGGTACATCGACCAATCGACATTCTGCATTTCGAGTGCACCTACGATCTTCCGGCTTTACGGAGTACGGCTTTCTGTCGCCGCCGTGGGCGAGGAATAGCCACCCGGTAGCAACGACAACACATGCCATGACGGCGAACGCGGAATGTTTCAATTTGATGGCCGAATCCTTAGATTGGTATGTACAGCGTAAGAGCACGCATATTAATCGCTTTTTGCCTGATTTCGAACCGACTCACTGATGGTGAGAATATGCTCCGGGCCGATCCCGCAACAGCCACCCACGATTTGCGCACCACGCGTGATCCAGTCGTTGACCCAGGTCAAATATCCAGTCGGCGTCAGATCGCTGCGAATGTCGCTCACATCGCTGTTTGCCCTGGCATCTTTAGCCACCGCGGCGAACGCATTGGCGTAAACGCCGATGGCTGGAGCCCGAGGATCGGAGCGGTGATTCTCCATGATAAAATTGTGCGCTACGGTAACGGCTTCACCCATGACCTCCGGTTGACTGCAATTGAACAGGACGGCTTGGGCACGAAGACGCATAGCCGCCGCGACTGCATCCACGACCAGCTGCCCCGATCGAAGCCGCGGTTCCGGGGATTTAGTTGTTTCATTGTCGACCACCGTAAAAGAAAGCCAAAGTGGCTTCGCGTCATATCCGATGATTTCGCGAACCAGATCTGCTTCTTCGATTGCGCTTAAAGTCTCCGCCTGCCAGTGATCGACATGCGGTTGCAGGCCGGCGACCAAGGTCGACAATATAGGGCGGGCAAAGTCCGCATCGAACCAATCCGCGCGATACGATCCGCAAATCGGTGGAAGGCAACCGGCCACCCGTACGGGACGCCTCGCATCTTCGGCGGCTTCGCGCGCAAGCCGCCCGGCCAACGCCGCGAGCGCAAGGCCCACTTCATCAAAGCGCGGTGCGCCGATGTGGAAAGGGACGACCGCATAACTGTTGGTCGTGATGACATCGGCACCCGCTTGTATAAACGATGCATGGACCCTTTTGACCAGTGCAGGCGCCTCCATCAAGGCGAGCGCCGACCATTCTGGTTGACGAAACGGCGCGCCGATGCGCTTGAGTTCTCGCCCGGTACCGCCGTCGAGGATTGTGATGTCCGGTCGCATCACCGAAGTATATGCGGTGTTGTCTCTTAGGCAAGCGGCCAATTAGGGCTGGGCAGTGACTATCAGATTGGGTGCGCGGCGCCGCACGCATTCTAAACATTGACGAACGTTGTAGGGATCGAGTGCCGCAAAACTTTCATCGAGAATCAGCAAATCGGCCCGCTGTAACAGAGCTCGGGCCAAAAATATCCGGCTTCGTTCACCTTGGGATAGACGCCAGCCCATATCCCCAACCACTTGATTGAGCCCATCGGGCATCCGATCCAGAAGAGGTCCCAAACCGAGTTCCCGACACAGCTGTTCTGCGTCCTCGATCTGGCTTTCGGTGGGCGCCAGCGAACTTAACAGTAAGTTGTAAATAAGCGGCGCTGTAAATAGGTAGTTCTCATGGTACTGAGGCGCTAGCGCAATGTGTCGGCGCCATGCGCTGTCGCCGAGTGTGTGGAGATCAAGGCCCGCCGCAAGAACAAAACCTCCCGAAGGCGACAGGTCACCGGCCAGGATGGCCGCCAGCGTCGATTTTCCGCTGCCCGAAGCGCCTTCGAGCAGAACATGGTCGCCCCGCTGCATCGATAGACTGCACTTCATAAGGACCGGATGGGCGTGACCTGGATAGGTGAATGCGACGTCGCGCGCCTGAAGTACGGTCGAGGACTGTAAATCCATTTGGAGCGAACTCGCATCGCGCTTGGTCGCCACCGACATCGGTTTTGCGGTCTGCCATGCGATCAGCGCGGTGGCCGGTCGCGAAAATCCGAAGCACAGCTTTTCGAACGCTTGTTTGGCGTACAAGATGATTCCGACCGTAATGGCTAATTGGTCGAGCGTGGTGGCTCCTGACAGAAAACTGGGCGCGAGCGCGATGAACGAAATCACGATGTAGCTTCGCGGTAGCGCGGTTTCGATGCCGGCGGTCGACTCGTCGAGCGAACGGGATATTCGCAGGTAGCGATCAATACAAATATCTTCGTCGATATGCCACTCTGCGGCGAGTTGTTGTACGGCCCGAGTTCTTTGGGCGCCCATATTCTCTACCATTTGATTGGTGAGAGAGAGTCGCTGCCTAGTCCATTCCAATCTCAGGCGCAGATTCCGGGCGATCGACGCCGCGGTCAAAAACTCCCAACCCAACAATATTCCCAACTCCACTCGAGAATTTACCGAAAAAAACACCAGCAGCGGCGCCACCGCCAACTCGATGACGGCAAGTAGGGCGGCGACGCCGCCATTTGAGGCCAAGTCATCGAGAGCCACTGTTTCAGTGACTTCGCTCAGTAACTCCCCGGCGCCCTTGGCGCGGATAACGTCCGGATCGGTGGTGAGCGCTCCGTCCAGCAGGCGCTGTTTAAGTACGCCGCCAAAGCCGATCGCCACGATACCTTGTAGCCACAAGGAGAGGGCATGCAATGGTACGGTGCCGGCGAGAGCCAGAGCCCACGCCGCCATCCACCCGTAGTCGAGCCGGCCGCTTAAGGCTCCTGAGCCGATACAAACCCAGCTAACCAGCAATAATGCAGTTTCCGACAAATGTGTCGTGAGCAATGCGACGCCGTAGCGCAGCACCCCGGCCGATCGAAGCTCGGTCCACAGCGCGGTATTCTCAGGTGCAGAGTCAGCGCTCGCCGGCGCCTCATCGGCGTCCACGGCCTCGAGATAGGCAGTCAGTGCGCTCACCTTGTCACTCGCGATTCAGCGGTGTGGTGAACCTCGCGAAATGCGCGCACCTCACCCATCGATTTAGGTTCCACACTGGCGCCGATTGCGTGCAGGGTACCGCCGCTCAGGCGATAGCGTCGCCATGAGGGGTGTTTCCATACTTCGCGGTTGACAGACTGATCTGCTTCCAGCAACGCGCGATAGCGGGACTCGGCCGCCATCAGATTTCGCGGTGTGCCCTGTTCAACCAATCGACCACTCTCGACCACTAGTACACGATCAAAATCCAAGGTGTCCGCCACATCATGGGTCACGCACAACAGAGTGGCGGCGGCCAGCCGGCGTCTTGTGGCGGCGAGTACGCGCCGTCGCTGATCATGTTCGAGACCGCGAGCGGGTTCATCAAGCACCGCAAGACGGATTGACCGACGACACAGCGCGCGGCCAATGCGCACACGCTGGCCCTCGCCACCTGAAATCAACGCGCCGCCCTCACCCAAAGGGGATTGCAGACCCAATGGCATGCGCTCAAGCATCGCGCCGAGATCGGCGCATTCGAGGGCGTCACCAAGATGCGCGCTCGCCGTTGGGCCATTTCCGTAGCGTAGATTGTCGAACAGCGATGTTCTGAACAAATGAACCTGTGGATCGATCCAGGCAGTTTCGGCGCGCAGCTGCGCGATAATTTCGCGATCGAGAGGCACGTCATCAACGCGAATAACGCCGCTGGTCGGTTCGAACCATCCTAGCAGGCATCCCACCATCGAGGATTTTCCGGCGCCCGACTCCCCGACAATGGCGATATGCTCGCCGGGTTCCACATGAAAGCTAATGCGGTCCAGTATCGGATGTCCGTCGGTAACGATCGAAACGTCGTCGAAAATAATTCTGACGCTTTTGGTTGACTTATCGCCGTCGACTGATTTTTCCCCGGGGATTAAATTGTCGCGGCGCACCGGCGCTATTCCGGAAGGCGTATTCTCGGTCGCCGACATCACTTCCTTGAAGCGCGTCAAGGCGCTGCGCATCGCTGGAATGCTGCGCACCGTGGCTGCGACTTCTCGACCCAGCAATGGAATCGAGGTAGACCAAAAAATCAACAGCAGCAGCCCAGCCGGACTTTGTTGCAGCGCAGACCGATACACCAGACCGAAAACGCAAGCAAGACTCAGCGCCGTTTGCAGAGTCTCCGCCACCACAAAAATGGCCTGCAGCCGCAAGCCAGAGGCCGCCCATTTTGCCAGCTGGTTCGAGTGGGCTGTGCGAATCGCCCTCTGGGCACAGTGTGCTTGTACGGCGCGTGAGCCGAGGAGTGAATCCAAGTAAAAGGCGCCCAGTGCGGCCCCATGTTCGCGATAGCGTAAATCCCGCTGCGCCGCGACAGGGAAAAATAGTACCGGAACCCCGCAGGCGGCAAGTACCGCCACGCCAATTAGAACCGAGGAACCAGGGTATATCCAGGCGATCGCCAGGCCCGTGATCACTATCTGGATGATCAGGTACGATGAGTAGCCGACCGCTTCCGGCAATTGTCGCGGCGAATACAGCCAATGAGCTCTAAATGCCAAATCGGCGATTCTCCGCGTCTGAAAATAGCGGTCGCCGGCGCGCGGAATCTTCAGCGAAAATTGCGTACGCAAGCGTGTCTCGAGCTGCCGACCCAAGCGGTACATGCCGAGAGCCGCCGGCCAGTCCAAGGCGAGCAAGGCGACTAGAAACACGCACAGTGCACTCATCGCGGACAGGCGGGCCACGGTAGATTGTAAGTGCCGACCCATGTCAAACAGTCCGCGAAATAACAGCGCTTCGATCACCGTTCCGAAGGCGGCGGCGCAAAGCGCGGCCACGATGAAAGCCGCTAGGCGCCCGCGACCGGCGCGCAGCGTCTGCCACACGGGCTCCCAGACTGAGGCGGTGGCTTCCGGCGGCGCCGTGCGCCCGGAAGGCTCCGGTCCGCGGTGGTGCTCATCGAACCCAGTCGCGACCAGCACAGTCGTGCCGCGCACCACCGCCGCGGCATCGCCGTCTCGCCAAATCCACCAATATTTGCGCGGAATATCATGCGGGTGGCGGGCGCATAAATCGAGTAATTCTTGCGCGTCTCGACCCCGCCGCAGCCGGCGCGTCTCATGCAACTCGCCAGCCAGCCGCAGAGCCGCATCCTGGTGCGCGCGATCAGCCCAAAGACATGGCTTCACACTCAAGGCGCGCATACGCTGCTCAAGGGTCAGTGCAAATTCCGGTGAATTGAGCTTCTCCTCCCACCCGGCGGCTGGGGCGCGGTGTTCATCTACGTGGAGCGTGCGCGCAACGGCCCGTTGCGCCGTCCAGGCGCGACCGAAGGAAGGGTCCATGGTCTGGATCAACGGTCCGTGAAATCGCCATAGAACGATGGGGCGTGTGCGGCCGTCCGGAAGATCGATTACGGCGATCGCCGGCAAGCAATTGAATTGACCGCACATCAGCGCGTCGGGTGGCAACGTCATCTTGGTAAACAATACACCGCAGGCGTGTGCCGCGATTTCCAGCGCGTCGAGCGACCCAACCATTTCGTTCGACGGCAAGATTTCTCCCAGAAGAGCTTCATCTGCGCGCAAGTCAAAGCCTTCCAACAACGCCTTCAGGCAGGCCTGGCCCGCGGTTCCGAGCCCTTGGTCGACCTCGGGAACGAAGAATCGCGGTTTCACAGCGGTCGAGTCATCCATTGTCCGGCCGTACGCATTGTCAAGCCCAGTGGTGATACGCGTTCGACCGCCACTTCGAGCGTGCCGGGCATACCGTGAGCCAGCGAACCACGAAAGCTTGAGGAGTTGGATAACGCCAGTTCGACCCGAACTTTGCCGTCTCGTACCTCCTGGGCTACGTGGGTTACGACTGCCGACACCGTGCCAAATTCCGCCCACGGGAATCCCGACAACCGCAAAGTCGCCGATTGGCCTGTGCGGATCCGGCCAAGTGCCGCGCGCGCCGGGTAATGCGCAACTACCAGCAACCGACCCGTCGGTACGATAGATGCCAGGCGAGCCCCCTCGGCCACCACAGCGCCCACTTGCAAAGTGACGGCTTCGCCTATCTTTCCCACAGCCGGTGCACGGATTCTGCGGCGCTCAATCTCGTAGCCTAAGCGTACGATGTCGGCCCTGAGTGTATTGCGCTGCGCCTCCATCTCGGCGATCTCGCCTTGTAACCGCACGATATGGAGTTCTCGCTCTCGATCGCGGGCCGTGTGTTCTTGAGGCACTCGGCCTGCCGCAGCCTCCAGAGTCGTGACCTCAACCTTGGCGCGGTCCGCCTCGCTTTGGGCTTTCTCAAGATCGCGGGCCGAAACCACCCGTTGCGCGTACAGAGATTGCATCCGCGCTAATTCCTGAGCGGCGAATTGCGCCGGGATCTTGGCCTCCCGGACCCGGCTATCGGCCTCACGAACACTGGATCGCGCGCCGAGCGCCTCATCACCCCGTAATTTCTCCTCCGCGTCGATTTGCGCCTGCAATTTCATCAGTGGCGATTCAAGACCTGCCATGCGCACCTGTTCTTCTTCTAATTGAAGCTGCTGCGGCATCGAGTCCAATTCGACCAATATATCGCCACGGCGCACTTCTTGGCCAACGTGTAGATTGGTGACGACAATGCGTCCCACGAAAGGCGCCGAGACAGGATAGGTCGCCCCGTCGAGCTCGATTCGAGCGTCGGTCGACTCTTCGTAGAGAGACAGCCGCGCCATGGTCGCCCAGCACATCCAGGCAGTTAGAACCAGAATCGCCCCGCCGAGAATCCAAAGAGTCCCCTGGCGTTCCTCGGCTTGAATTCGGCGAAAGCTGAGTGCGAAATCTCCCATCCCATACCCCTGCGATCGGCAATGGAATAACCACCCGTCGCTCGGGTAGGCGATCACTAAATACTAAAACGGAAAAGCTGGGCAAAAAGGGACATGGACTCGGCAAAAGCTCTTGACCAAACTGGCATTGCGCGTTGTAAAGGCTCACCTTCGGGACGGCGGATGGTCTCTTTACGGCGCCGGCGTAGCGGTGTTATATAGATTTGATCGCGCGGTCAACGCGATTTGAAAAGATGCAAAATCATATTCAAATACTGAAGGAGGATGCGACAATGTCGAGCAACTGTTTCCACACTCGTCAATTTCTGATCGTCATCGGAGTCTTAAGTCTTACTTTGTCAGGCACGCGAGCGTTTGCCGATCAAATGCAGGAAATCGTAGTTGAAGCGGCGGCGCCCGTTCACAGCGAGTCGACTGGACAGGGCCCACCGGGAGGCGCGTCGGTGGACTTGCTGTCGGTGCGGTACCACGTTCATCTTGGAAATCTCGACCTTACCAAGCACGCGGATGTGGTCGCTCTCGAAGATAAGATTAAGGAAGCGGCGAAAAAAGGCTGCAAGGACATCAAGAATCAGTATCCGCTGCGGCCGATGTCCGATGAGGAGTCCTGTGTCAGCGCTTCAGTCAACAAGGCCATGGTCAGGGCGCGAGAGGCGATCGCAGCCGCGGAGAAGAAATCTGCTAAGTAGCTGCGTAGGTGTAAGCAGGCCGAGGTTTTGTTCAGAATTCACAATTGGCGACAACCCGGTGCGCATCGTTCGCGCCTGTTTACACCTTTGTCGAAGCCTTGGATATTGTCGCGGGTCATGGGGCCCGCTAGCCGCTCATCGCCGCTCCGCGCCGCTCTGGACCAAAGGCCACCAACAGGACGATGACGGCGGCAACCGTGCCGACCACAATCGCCATCGCGAGTCCGTAGTCGTTGCCGTGGGCTTCTGCAATGGCCACCTGTAAGTTCAAATTGACCGCGGCCAATAGGTTGCCCAGCTGGTAGATGACGCCCGGAAAGGTCGCACGAATTTCCGGTGGGGATAATTCATTCAAGTGGACTGGAATGACGCCCCAGGCTCCCTGGACGGCAATCTGCATCAAAAATGCACCCGTGGCCAGAATTATGGGGGTGGTACCGAAGGCCCAGAACGGCAACGCCGGAAAGGCGAAGACCGCCGCAGCCATGATGGCCCGACGGCGACCGATTTTCTCGGACAACGCGCCAAAAACCAGCCCGCCAAAGATTGCGCCGAGATTCGCGATGGCCGTCATGAGGGCTCCGGCTCGGGTGTCGAAATGATGCTGAACTTTCAAAAACAAATTGGGGTAGGCATCTTGAGATCCGTGACTGAAGAAATTAAACGCAGTCATGAGAACCACGCCGTAGATCGCCAGCTTCCAGTGGAGTCGCAATACCTCCACCAAGCCCGGGCGCGCGCCAGACTGCCTCCGCCAGGCCGGCGATTCGTCGACTCCACGCCTAATAAAGAACAAAAGCAGCGCTGGGATGACACCCAACATGAACATGTAGCGCCAGCCCAAACGATCGTAAAACAGATACACCGCCAGCGATGCCAGGAAATACCCAGAAGGGTAGCCGACTTGTAAAATTCCGGATACGAAGCCGCGGGCCGATACCGGAATGGTTTCCATGGTCAACGCGGAGCCCACGCCCCATTCGCCGCCCATCGCAATACCAAAGAGAGCGCGCGCGACCAGCAAGGTACTCATGCTTGGCGCGAATCCAGAGGCAGCTTCGAGAACCGAATAGGCCAGGATATTCCACATTAGCGTCGGCTTGCGGCCGAAACGATCCGCCAGGCGCCCGAACAAGAGTGCGCCAACCGGCCGCATAGCCAAGGTCAGAAGCACAGCCGTGGAAACAATCTGCATATTTGAATGCAGTTCTTTGGAGATGTCCTTAAACATGAACACCATCAGAAAAAAATCAAAGGCGTCCAGGGTCCAGCCCAAATAGGCGGCGATGACTACATTGCGCTGACTGGAAGTCCACTTCATCATTTCATCCGTTCAACAGCTTCATCGCCGCCTCGGGGTACCGAGCACCGGTAACCGCATCCGACGAGAATATCTGGTCGAGCGATTGAATATCTTCCGGCCCAAGAGTCACCTGCATAGCTCCAACATTCTCCTCAAGATAGGTGCGCCGCTTAGTGCCGGGTATCGGTACGATAAATTCGGATCTGGCAAGGACCCACGCCAGCGCCAGCTGACCGGCCGTGCAACGTTTGTGTGCAGCGATTTTATTGACGCGATCGACAAGGATTAAATTCTTCGAAAAGTTGTCTCTTTGAAAGCGTGGACTCTGGCGCCGGTAGTCGTCTGCGTCGAAATCCTCCACGCGGCGAATGGTGCCGGTGAGGAAGCCACGCCCTAACGGGCTGTAAGC
>Ga0075017_100000735_pt1 | contig 18864 bp, 18 predicted proteins | sample AleBraG_ABR_2012_FD_71475 | JGI IMG/M metagenome (GOLD analysis project Ga0075017, IMG submission 71475) | Freshwater sediment microbial communities in response to fracking from Pennsylvania, USA - Alex Branch Run_MetaG_ABR_2012 | ecosystem: Environmental > Aquatic > Freshwater > Creek >... | reverse complement strand
GTCCATCCGCATCCGACGCTCTCGGAAACCGTGGGGATGGCGGCGGAGGCCTTTGAGGGCACCCTGACCGATCTGTACCTGCCGAAGAAGCGCGCCTAGCTCAGCGCGAACATGGCCACGACCGCGGCGCCCATGACCGCCGTGGCGAACCAGCCCAGCGCCTGGTGGCGGCCCGACAGGATGTGCTCGCCGAGGACGTCGCGGCGCGTGCCGAGCCGCATCATCACCACCATGATCGGCACGGCAATGACGCCGTTGACGACGGCACTCCAGATCAGCGCCTTGATCGCGTCCAGGGAGGTGAAGCCCAGGGCGGTACCGACCAGCGTGCCGGCGCCGATCACCGTGAAGAAACCGCGGGCTTCGAGCAGCTGGCGGTCCAGGCCCGATGTCCACTGGAGTGCGTCCGCGACCGCATAGGCGGACGAGGCCGCCAGGACCGGCACGGCCAGCATGCCGGTGCCCAGGATGCCGAAGGAAAACAGCGCGAATGCGAAGTCGCCGGCCAGCGGCCGCAGCGCTTCGGCGGCCTGCGCGGTGGTCTGGATGTCGGTGATCCCATGCGTGTTGAGGGTCAGGGCGGTGGCCAGGATGACGCAGAAGGCGATCAGGTTCGAGAACACCATGCCGACGGTGGTGTCGAGCTTGATCCGGTAGAGGTGCTCGCGCACGAACAGGGCCGAGGGCGCGATCTGCCGTTCAGGTCCGGTGCCGAAGTCCAGGCGCTGGCGCTGTTCGGCCTCCTGCGCCGCCTGCCAGAAGAACAGGTAGGGGCTGATGGTCGTGCCGAGCACCGCGACCACCATGGTCCAGTAGCTGCTGCCGCCCTGGAGCTTCGGGATCAGCGATCGGACCAGCACCGCTTCCCAGTTCACGTGCAGCATGAACACGACCGCGACGTAGGACAGCAGCGTCAGGGTCAGCCACTTGAGCACTCTGACCATGGCCTCGAAGCGCAGCCAGATCGGCAGCACCGTACACAGCAGCCCAAACATCAGCGCCAGCTCGTGCTTGCCGCCGCCGAACAGCAGCTGCGAGGCCTCGCCCATGGCCGCGACGTCGGCGGCGATGTTGAGCGTATTGGCGAACAGCAGCAGCGCGACCACGACCAGGGTCAGCCACTGCGGCATGACGCGGCGCATGCTCGCGGCCAGTCCCTGTCCGGTCAGCCAGCCGATCCGGGCACTGATCAGCTGGATGCCGATCATCAGCGGCGTCGTGAACGCCATGGTCCAGAGCAGACCGGCGCCGAACTGCGCTCCGGCCTGCGAATAGGTGGCCAGTCCGCTCGGATCGTCGTCCGCGGCGCCGGTGATCAGCCCGGGGCCGAGGCGGTCGGCGATCTGCTGTGCGTTGCGGATGTTGAATCGGGCTAAGGGTCGCATGCTGGCCTGCCGCCTACAGGCGCCGCAGGGCGTCGAGATAGGCCTGTTCGTCCGGCATGCGACCGGCGCGCTGCGCGTCCCAGAGCGCCTGCCCCAGGACCTCGAGCATGCGGTGTTCGGCCTCGTGCCCGTCGTGGCCGGCCGCGCTGAGGCGCCGGTGCACGGCCACGATCCCGCGGGGCCGGTCGGTGCCGAGCTGCTCGCGCAACGCGAGGTGCAGGCCCAGGTGGAGGAAGGCGTTGCCCGGGTCGGGCGCCGCACCGCCCGCCGCGGCACCGGCCGCCGCCGCGACCTGCGCCTGGTATTCGGGGTGCATGGCGACCAGCTCGGCCATCTGCGCCTGCAGCGGCTCGAGCGGCAGGCGCTGGCCGTGGCGCTGCCAGGCGACGCGCCAGGCCTCGCGCAGTGACTCGCGGCTCTGGCCGGCGTACAGGCTCAAGGCGCCACCTTGTCCGCAAATCCGCACCAGCGCTGCACCGGGCAGTGCGGGCAGTCGGGGCGCCGGGCCTTGCAGACATAGCGTCCCAGCAGGATCAGCCAGTGATGGGCATGCTGCCGGAATTCCCGCGGCGTCACCGCCAGCAACCGGTCCTCGACCGCGCGCGGCGTGCGGCCCGGCGCGAGACCGGTGCGGTTGGCGACCCTGAAGATATGGGTGTCCACGGCGATCGTGGGTGCGCCGAACGCGGCATTCAGCACCACGTTGGCGGTCTTGCGGCCGACGCCCGGCAGGGCTTCGAGCGCCTCGCGGTCGGCCGGCACCTCGCCGCCATGGCGTTCGAGCAGCAGCTTCGAGGCGGCGATGATGTGGCGGGCCTTGGCGTTGAAAAGGCCGATGGTGCGGATGTGGCGCTTCAGGCCCGTGACGCCCAGTTCGAGCATGGCGGCCGGCGTCGGCGCGACCGCGAACAGCGCGGCGGTGGCGGCATTGACGCTCTTGTCCGTGGCCTGCGCCGACAGGATGACGGCGACGAGCAGCTGATAGGGGGTCTGGTAGCGCAGTTCGGTGCGCGGCTCCGGATTGGCGGCGCGCAGGGCGCCATAGAAGCGGCGGCAGGCAGCCGGTGTCATGACTGCTTCAAGCGTCGCAGTTCCCGCTCACGCTGGCGCGCGGCGTCCGTCCGGCGCGATTCATGGGCATGGTAGCGCGAGCGGTTCTCGGCGGCCGCAGGCGGCGGCGGCGCGTCGGCGGGCCAGTCCAGCATGTGGATGCAGTCGACCGGGCAGGCCGGCAGGCACAGTTCGCAGCCGGTACACCATGCGGGGATCACGGTGTGCAGCTGGCGCTGGGCGCCGAGGATGGCATCGACCGGGCAGGGCGGCAGGCAGCGTGCGCAGCCAATGCAGGCGCCGGGATCGATCCAGGCGAGGCGCGCGGGTGCCTCGAGACCACGGCGCGGATCCAGGGGCAGCGGCTCGCGGTTCAACAGTCCGGCCAGCTGGCCGATCAGCGCCGCGCCGCCCGGCGGGCACTGATTGATGGGTGCCGCACCGTCGGCGATGGCCTGCGCATAGGGCAGGCAGCCGCCGTAGCCGCAGCGCGTGCACTGGGTCTGAGGCAGCAGGGCATCGATTTCGGCAGCAGCAACTCGGCCCATCGGCGCGCGTCCGCAATGGCACAATGTGGCGCAATGTTAATGCAATTGAGTGCGCTGCAATGAACCCGAGTGGCGGGGCGCCGGCATGACGCCCACGGTCCGGGCCCTGCTGATCGCCAACATCGCCATGTTCGCCGCCCAGATCCTCATCGGCGGCGAACGCTTCGACATGCTGGCGCTGTGGCCGCTGCACGGTGGCGTCGCCGCCGGCGGCCTGCCCTTCGAACCCTGGCAGCTGGTCAGCTACGCGTTCCTGCACTCCGGCTACCTGCATCTGTTCGCCAACATGTTCGCGCTGTACATGTTCGGCCCGGACGTCGAGCGCCTGCTCGGGACGGCGCGGTTCCGCGCCTATTATTTCGTCTGCGTCATCGGTGCCGGACTGGCGCAGCTGGCGGTGACCGCAACGATCTACCCGAGCCCCGAGCCCACCGTGGGCGCCTCGGGCGGGATCTTCGGCCTGCTGCTGTGCTACGGCATGGCGTTTCCGCACCGCCAGCTGATGCTGATCTTTCCGCCTATTCCGATGCCCGCGTGGCTGTTCGTCACGCTGTACGGCGCGCTGGAGCTGTATCTCGGGGTCTCCGGCTCCGAGCGCGGCGTCGCGCATTTCGCCCACCTGGGCGGCATGGCGGCCGGCTACGTGATGATCCGCTACTGGCGCGCACGGGCCGCCCGGAGGATCAGCTGACGCGCATGCCGGGCTGGGCGCCGCTGTCGGCGCTCAGCAGGAACAGCCCTTCACCTGAGCCGCCCGCGCACAGCACCATGCCGTCGGACACGCCGAAGCGCATCCGGCGCGGCGCGAGGTTGGCGACCACGATCACCAGCCGGCCGACCAGCGGCCCGGGCGCATAGCTGGAGCGGATGCCTGAAAAGACCTGGCGCGTATCGCTGCCCAGATCGAGCGTGAGCTGCAGCAGCTTCTCGGAACCCTCGACGAGGCTTGCGGCGAGGACGCGCGCGACGCGCAGCTCGAGCTTGCTGAAGTCCTCGATGCCGATCGTCGCGCGGGGCGCTGCGGCGGGGGCCGCGCTGGGCGCAGCGGGCGCGGCGGGCGCGGCGGGCGCGGTTGCCGGCGCCTCGGGCACTTCGACCAGGCGTGCCACCTGCGCCGGATCGAGGCGCGTGGCGAGCGGCTGGAAGGCGTTGAGCGGACGGTCCAGCAGCGGTTCGACCGCGTCGCTCCAGCCGCGGACCGGCAGTCCCAGGAAGGCGCCGGCGGCCTCGCTCATGCGCGGCAGCACCGGCGACAGGTAGATCATCAGCGCGCGGAACAGGTTGATGCCCTGCGTGGCAATCATGCGCACGGTTTCGGCCTGGGCCGGATCCTTGGCGAGCGCCCAGGGCTTGTGGCGGTCGACGTACTGGTTGGCACGGTCGGCCAGCGCCATGATCTCGCGGATCGCCGTGGCGTACTCGCGTGCCTCGTAATGGCGGGCGATGTGCTCGCCGGCGGCCACGAATTGCGCGTACAGCGCCGGATCGGGCAGCGCCGCGGCCAGCCGGCCGCCGCCGCGCTCGATGAAGCCGGCGCAGCGGCTGGCGATGTTCACGAACTTGCCCACGAGGTCGGAGTTCGTGCGCGCCAGGAAATCGTCCAGGCTCAGGTCGATGTCCTCGACGCCGGCGGTCAGTTTGGCCGCAAAGTAATAGCGCAGCGGCTCGGCCGGCAGGTGCTCGAGGTAGCGGCGCGCGGTGATGAAGGTGCCGCGCGACTTGGACATCTTCTGGCCGTTGATGGTCAGGAAGCCGTGCACGCACACGCCGGTCGGCCGGCGCAGGCCGGCGCCGTGCAGCACCGCGGGCCAGAACAGATTGTGGAAGTAGCTGATGTCCTTGCCGATGAAGTGATACAGCTCGCTGGCGGTTTCCGACCTCCAGTAGGTGTCGAAATCCAGCCCGCGCCGGGCGCGCAGCGCCTCGAAGCTGGCGATATAGCCGATCGGCGCGTCGAACCAGACGTAGAAGAATTTCCCCGGAGCGTCGGGTACCTCGAAGCCGAAATAAGGCGCGTCACGCGAGATATCCCAGTCCTGCAGGCCCGCGGCGAACCACTCGTCGAGCTTGGCGCGCACCGAATCCTGCTGGCCGCCCGCGGCGAGCCAGTCGCGCAGCATCGGCTCGAAGGCGCCGAGCCGGAAGAACAGGTGCTCGGAGTCGCGCCACACCGGTGTCGTGCCGCTGAGCGTCGAGACCGGATCGATCAGGTCGGCCGGCGTGTAGGTGGCGCCGCAGACCTCGCAGCTGTCGCCGTACTGATCCGCGCTCCGGCAGCGCGGGCAGGTGCCGCGCACGTAGCGGTCCGGCAGGAACATCCTGGCCTCGGCGTCGTAGGCCTGGCGCACCGAGCGCCGGCTGATGTAGCCGGCGTCGCGCAGGCGTTCATACAGCTCGCAGGTGAAGCGGCGGCTCTCGGGGCTGTGCGTGGAGTGAAAATGATCGTGGGCGACGAGCAGATCGCGGTAATCGCGGCCGTGCTCGGCGGCCATGTCGGCGATCAGCTGCTCGGGGCTGACGCCCAGGCTCTGGGCGCGGATCATGATCGGCGTGCCGTGCGAATCCTCGGCGCTGACGAACAGGCAGTCGTGCCCGCGCAGGCGCTGGAAACGCACCCAGATATCGGTCTGGATCGCCTCGATCGAGTGGCCCAGGTGCAGCGACCCGTTCGCGTAGGGCAGCGCGTGGGTCACCAGGATCCGCCGGCCCATCTCAGCGCGCTTCCTTGAGCTGCTCGAACTTGGCCTTGTTGATGCCCTTCTTGTAGGCCTCGGCGCCGCTGATGACGCCGCTTTCCAGCAGCTGCTGGATCGCCATGTCCATGGTGCGCATGCCCAGCGCGCCGCCCGACTGCATGACCGTCTCGAGCTGATCGAGCTTGCCCTGGCGGATCAGGTTGCCCGACGCCGGGGTATTGATGAGGATTTCGAGCGCCGCCACGCGGCCCTGGCCGTCGGCGCGCTGCAGCAGCTGCTGCGAGATGACGCCGCGCAGCGAGGTCGACAGCATGGTGCGCACGTGCGCCTGCTTGTCGGCCGGGAAGGCGTTGACCATGCGGTCGACGGTCGGCGCGGCGCCGTTGGTGTGCAGGGTCGCCATGACCAGGATGCCCATTTCCGCCGCGGTGATCGCCGTGCTCATGGTCTCCAGGTCGCGCAGCTCGCCCACCAGGATCACGTCCGGATCCTCGCGCAGCGCCGACAGCAGCGCCGCGGAGAAGGTCGGCGTGTGGGCGCCGATCTCGCGCTGGCTGATCAGGCAGTTATGCCGCGGATGCACGAACTCGATCGGGTCCTCGACCGTGACGATGTGCCCCTTGATGCGCTTGTTGAGGTCGTCGATCATCGCCGCGAGCGAGGTCGATTTGCCCGAACCGGTCTTGCCCGTCACCAGGATCAGTCCATTGCTGGCGCGGCACAGCTGGTGCACGGCGGCCGGCATCTTCAGCTGCTCCAGCGTCAGTGCGCTGGAGGGAATGGCCCTGAATACCGCCCCCATCCCGGCCAGCTGGCGCAGCACATTGACCCGGAAGCGGCCGTGGCCGGCCAGCGCATAGGCGAAGTCCGCGCCGTCGTGGGCCTCGAAGCGTTCCACCGCCTTGCGCGGCATGATTTCATAGAGCGCGGTCTTCACGAACTCGGCCGTGAGCACCTCCTGGCGCAGCGGCGCGAGATCGCCATAGCGGCGGATGCGCGGCGGATCGCCGGCAATGAAGTGCAGGTCCGAGCCCTTGCGCTTCATGATCTCCTCGAGCAATGCGTCGATCTGCGCCATGTTCCGTCCCTTTCCAGGCCGCCGTCCGTCTCAGGCCGCCGCTCGTGTCAGGCCGCCGCTCGTGTCAGGCCGCCGGCGCGGCCGGCTGCGCGTCGACCTTCGGCAGCATGGTGGTGTCGGTGACGAATTTCTGCAGCAGGCGCTTCTCGCTGGCGTAGCCGAAGGCGTCGTCCGGATCGATTTCGCGCGCCATGACCGCCGCCAGCAGTGCCTGGTCGAACATCTGCATGCCGAACTCCTTGCCGGTCTGCAGCTGGCTCGGAATCTGGTGGGACTGATCGGTCATGATGAGCTTGGCGATGGCCTTGGTCATCACCATGATCTCACAGATCGCGCGCCGCCCGCGGCCGTCGTGGGTCTTGACCAGCAGCTGCGTCACCACGGCCAGCAGGCTCTGCGACAGGAAGCTCTTGGTCTGTTCGCGCTCTTCGGCCGGCAGGGCGTCGATCATGCGGTCGATGGTCTTGACGGCACTGGTCGTATGCAGCGTGCCGAGCACGAGGTGGCCGGTTTCCGCGGCCGTCATGGCCATGCGGATGGTGTCGGCATCGCGCAGCTCGCCCACCAGGATCACGTCCGGATCCTCGCGCATGGCGGCGCGCACGCCTTCGGCGAAGCTGGGAATGTGCGTGCCGAGTTCGCGCTGGATCACCTGGGACTGCTTGCTCCGGTGCACGAATTCGATCGGATCCTCGAGGCTGATGATGTTGACCTTGCGGGTGCGGTTGAGCAGGTCGATCATCGCCGCCAGCGTGGTCGACTTGCCGGTACCGGTCGAACCGGTGACCAGGATCATGCCCTGGTGGTAATCGCACAGCTTGGTGATCACGGCCGGCAGCCGCAGCGACTCCAGGGTCGGCACATCGGCGGGAATCGCCCGGAAGGTCGCGCCGACGCCGGTATCTTTGCGGAAGATGTTGACGCGGAAGCGGCCGCCGTCGGCCGAGATGTAGGAGAAGTCCAGGTCATTGCCGCGCAGGAAATGCTCGTTCTGGCTGTTGGTCAGGATCTCGGTGATGTAGCTTTCCAGTTCCGTGTCGCGCAGGTCGCGGAACTTGATCGGCACCAGATCGCCGTGCATGCGCAGCATCGGCGGCACGCCGACCGCCAGGTGGATGTCCGAGCAACCCTGCTGGGTGCCGAGTTTGAGAAAAGCGTCAATGCGTGCCATCGTCGTCCTCGCTGCTTGCCGACGCCGCGCTACAGGAAGCGCTGCAGGGCGGTGCGCAGTTCCTGCATGGTCTGGAATCGCTTGGTCTTGTCGACCGCCATGGCGCGCATGATCAGCTCCGCGAGTTCCGCGGGGAGCGCCGGATTGATCTCGCGCGGCGGGCGCGCACGGCCCTGGACGTGCTGGTACATGACCGACATGTGGTCGCCGCGCGCATACGGCGGCACGCCGGTGAGCATCTCATAGAGCATGACGCCGACCGCATAGACGTCGGCGCGCTCGTCGACCTTCTTGCCCAGGATCTGCTCCGGGGCCATGTATTTGGGCGAGCCGATCACGTAACCGGTCTTGGTCAGCTGCGTGTCGCCCTCGCGCTGCGCGGCGGCGACGCCGAAGTCCACGATCTTGAGCAGTCCCTCGTCGTTGATCAGCACGTTGGCGGGCTTGAGATCGCGATGCACGATCCCGACCTGGTGGGCGACGATCATGCCGGTGCAGATGTCGATGCCGAACTGCACGGCACGCTTGAGCGCCACCGGCTTCTCGTTGACGATTTCCGCGCCCAGGGTGTGCGAAGGGAAGTACTCCATCGAGATGGCGTAGTTGCCCTGGATGAACAGGAAGTCGTAGATGCGGATGACGTTCTGGTGCGTGATCTTGCGCGAGTAGCGCAGCTCGTGCACGAAGCGCTTCATGACCTCCTCGTCCTCGGCGACGTTCGGGTTCAGGAACTTGAGGATCAGCCGCTCGTCCACCACGGTGTCCTCCATCAGCAGCACCGTGCCGAAGGCGCCCTTGCCGATCTTGTCGATGTACTTGTAGCGCCCCTCGACCAGGTCGCCCGGATTGAGCGTGGCGATGTCGAGGCGCTGGCTGGTCGAGGCCGCCACCTGCTGCAGGGTCTGCTCGACTTCCTTTTCCGGCGTGAGCAGCGTGCGCCCGGCCGGCACCGCCGTGGCCGCGCGATTCGGGCGCGACGGATGGCTGCCCGAGCTGGCCGCCGCCGAGGTGCGCGCTGCGGAAGTGGTGAGCGGCTGCACGCCCGAGGCGAAGCGCACATCGAGTTCGGTCAGGGCGCGCTGCGCCGCGACCGCCACGGTATTGTCGGCGTTGCCCACATGGGCCTGCAGCTGCGCCGCGATCTGCTGCGCCTGCTCCTCGCTGGCCAGCTTACCGAGCGCGCCCATCGCCTCGACCCGGATTTCCTTTTCGCCGCGGCTCAGCAGCGGCGAGATCAGGTCGACCTGCGCCGCGCCGCCGAGCTTGCCGATCGCGCGCACCACCACGGGCAGGGCCTTGGCGGGCGCGGTCTTGAGCATTTCCTGCAGCCGCGGCAGCGCCTTGGTACTGCCGATCTCGGCCAGCGCATCGACGGCGCGTTCGCTGACCCACCAGTCCTTGTCGCGCGTGGCGTCGAGCAGCTGGGCGATGGCGCGCTCGTCCTTGGTCTGATTCAGGATCTCGATGGCGGCGCGGCGGATGTCCTCGTCCTTGTCGCGGGCCAGCTCCAGCACCGAATCGATGACCTTGGGGCCGCCGATCTTGCCGAGCGCGTCGCCGGCGCGCGAGCGCACCCACCAGTCGGCGTCCTTGATCGCGGCCAGCAGGAACTTGACGGAGTTGCCGTCGCCGATCTCATTGAGCACCTCGACGGCCGAGCGGCGCGAATACTCATTCTCGTCCTTGAGGACCGGCACCAGGTGGCGGATGGTCTGCGGGTCGCGGGCCTTGATGAGCACCTCGACGGCGCGGTTCTGCACCTCGATTTCCGGATCGAGCAGCAACGCGCAGATGCGCTCGACCTCGATCGGCCCGTCCATGCGCGCCAGCGACGCGAGCGCCGCGGCGCGGATCAGTTTGTTGCCGTCGGACAGCTGCATCTGCAGCGCCGTGCGCACGTCCGGGCGGTTGAAGCGGCCGATGATGTTGAGGATCAGGAGCCGCGCCATCGTATCCTTGCCCTGCAGGCGGCCGAGCAGTTCGCCCACACCCGCGTCATCGACCACCTCGCCGATGATCCTGAACAGGGCGTTCTTCTCATTGGCTTCCTGCGCGTAGGCCGCGTTCAGCAGCTCACGGATGCTGAAGCGGGTGCGCTGGGCGTTGATGATCTCGAGCACCGCGGACTTGGAGATACCCGGCTTCGCCAGCGCCTCGAGCAGCAGGTGGGGCGGGTAGCCGCGGCTGCTGGTCAGCGCCCAGGCCACGCCGGCAATGACCCTGGGGCTGCCCTGGACCAGCGCTTCGACGAAGCTGGGAAAGGTCTTGCTGCTGGCGACGGCCGACAGGACGTCGACCAGCGCCACCGTGGCGTGCTTGTCCGCGTCCGGCAGGGTCGCCAGCACCGGCTCGATCGCCGCCGGACCCAGCTCCTTGAGCCTGGCAACGGCTTTCTGGGTCTCGGCGCCCAGCAGGTCGTTGGACCCCTTGATCTGCGAGATCAGCCGGTCGGCCCGGAAATTGGAAAAAAGGCTCATGGATTGAACATTATGCCACGCTGGCGGGCGCCGCCTGTGACCTGTGTCTGGTCTGGGGCGAGGCGTGTCTGGTCTGCGGCGCGGCGTGCGACAGGCTAGAATCCGCACCCCCTCCCTTCAGGACTCCGCGGGGCGCCATGGCCGATGAACTCACGCAAATCCGTACTGCCCTGGAGCAGTACATCGACCCCTACCTGCAGCAATCGCTGCTCGAGGCCGAGGCCCTGCGGGACCTGCGGATCGACGGGAGTGTTATCCACGTCACGGTCGAGCTGGGGATACCGGTCGGCGGCTATGTGAACCCGTTCCGCGCCGCGCTGGCCGCCCACCTGGCGGCCGCCGGCCTACCGTCGGCGGGCCTGGAGGTCGACCTGCGCAGCGCCATCGTGGCGCACAGCGTGCAGCGCCCGCTCAAGCCTCTACCCGGCGTGAGCAATATCGTCGCCGTGGCCAGCGGCAAGGGTGGCGTCGGCAAGTCGACCGTGGCCGTCAATCTCGCGCTGGCCTGGGCGGCGGCGGGTGCCCGCGTGGGGATCCTGGATGCGGACATTTACGGCCCGAGCCAGCCGCTGATGCTGGGTCTGGCGGGCCAACGACCCTCATCTCCCGACGGCAAGCACCTGCAGCCGCTCACCGCCCACGGCGTCAAGGCCATGTCCATCGGCTTTCTGGTCGATGCGGCCCAGGCGGTCATCTGGCGCGGCCCGATGGTGACCCAGGCGCTGACGCAGCTGCTGTCCGACACCGATTGGGGGGAGCTGGACTACCTGGTGGTCGACATGCCGCCCGGGACCGGCGACATCCAGCTGACGCTGGCGCAGCGCGTGCCGGTCTCGGGCGCGCTGATCGTGACGACACCGCAGGACATCGCGCTCGCCGACGCCCGCAAGGGACTGGCGATGTTCGAGAAAGTGGCGGTGCCGGTGCTCGGCATCATCGAGAACATGAGCCTCCACGTGTGCTCGAACTGCGGGCACGTGGAGCATATCTTCGGCGCCGGCGGCGGCGCGCGCATCGCGGCCGAGCACGGCGTGCAGCTGCTCGGCGAGCTGCCGCTCGACGCCCGGGTGCGCGCCGAGGCCGACGGCGGCGCGCCCACCGTGGTCAGCGCGGCCGGTACGCCGCGGGCGGCGGCCTACGTGGAAATGGCGCGGCACAGCGCCGGCGCGCTGGCGCGCCGCGGACGTGACCGCCGCGGCCAGTTCCCGCAGATCGTGGTCGAGGAAAGCTGACATGAGCATCAAGTCCGACCGGTGGATCCGCAGGATGGCGGCGCAGGCGGCCATGATCGAGCCGTTCGAAGCCGGCCAGGTGCGCACGGCCGGCGAGCAGAAGATCATCTCCTACGGCACCTCGAGCTACGGGTACGACGTGCGTTGTGCGCGCGAGTTCAAGGTGTTCACGAACATCAATTCGACCATCGTGGATCCGAAGCAGTTCGACGCCAAGAGTTTCGTGGACGTCGCGGCGGATGTCTGCATCATTCCGCCCAACTCCTTCGCGCTGGCGCGCACCGTGGAGTATTTCCGCATTCCGCGCTCGGTGCTGACGATCTGCCTGGGAAAATCCACGTACGCGCGCTGCGGCATCATCGTCAATGTGACGCCGCTGGAGCCGGAATGGGAAGGGCACGTGACGCTGGAATTCTCCAACACCACGCCGCTGCCGGCCAAGATCTACGCCCATGAAGGCGTCGCGCAGATGCTGTTCTTCGAGTCCGACGAGGTGTGCGCCACCTCGTACCGCGATCGCGGCGGCAAGTACATGGGCCAGCAGGGCGTGACGCTGCCCAAGGCCTGAACCCTCCGGCGGCCGGCGCTGGCGGCGCTGGCGGCGGCGGCTGCGGCGGCGGCTGCGGGGCGCGGCGTCAGCCGCGCTGCAGGGTGAGCAGGTCCATGGTCCATTCGACCTTGTCTTCGCGCCGCTGCTCGACGCGCACCGGCAGGAAGCCGAAGTCCGGCGCGCACCAGAAGCGCGTGCTGCGGGGCGCGTGCGCGCGCTGGCTGCGATAGATGACGGTGGCCACGTCGCCGAGCGGCGTATGCACGGTTTCGGTGCCGGCGCGCGTATAGGCGTAGTCGCGGATCCCGTTCTTGTCGAACTCCGAGATGCTGGCCGGCGCCTGGTCGAGTCCGAGGGCGACCATCAGTGCGATCTGCACCGACAGGTCGTCCTGCACGCCGGGGCGCAGCGCCATGTCGATGGTCCGGTCCTCGACGCGCCCGGTCGCGCGCAGCGCGGTCCAGTCGAAATGCACCTCCGCCTGCGTGGCCGATTCGCCCGTACGCCGCGCCGTGAAGAGCAGCGGACGCACGCCTGCGGCGCGGATCTCCATGTGGCTGACCAGCGTCATGGCCGCGGAGGGAATCAGGCTGAACAGGCCGCGCGGCCGGCTGCGCGACTCGTAGACCCACTGATCGCCGGCCTCCGGTCGCAGGGTGAAGAAGGTCGTGCCGGCATTCATGCCGTGCCAGCTCACCATGAAACTGGCCACGTAGGGGCGTAGCCCGCCGGTGGCGTCCTTGTCGGCCATGGCCGCGGCGCCCGGCGCGCCCGCTGCGTCCGACGTGCCGGCTGCACCCGACGTGCCGGCTGCACCCGACGTGCCGGCTGCGCCCGGCGTGCCCGCGAGGCCTGCGGCGGACAGCCACGCGGCCGCGAGCAGGGCCCGGCCGCGCCTCATGCCGGCGCCGGCGATGGGGCGAGCGCCGATTCGTCCACGAGCAGCGGCCGGGTCAGCGGCGTGCCGTCCAGATGCACGGTACCGTCGCGGACCTCAAGCCGGCCGTCGGCGATCCAGCCGATGACCCGCGGATAGATGATGTGTTCGCAGCGCTGCACGCGGGCGGCCAGTGCCGCCGGCGTATCGCCGGGCCTCACCGCGACACGGGCCTGCAGGACGAGCGGTCCGGCATCGAGGTCCGCCGTCACGAAGTGAACCGTGGCGCCGTGCTCCGCGGCGCCCTCCTGCAGGGCGCGTTCGTGGGTGTGCAGTCCGGGAAAGCGCGGCAGCAGGGAAGGGTGGATATTCAGCATGCGGCCCGCGAAGACCTGCGTGAAGCGCGGCGACAGGATGCGCATGAACCCGGCGAGGATCACCAGCTGCGCGCCGCTGGCCTCGATTGCCGTACGCAGCGCGCCTTCGAATGCCTCACGGTCCGGAAATTCGCGCGCCGCGACCACCGCGACCGGCAGCCGCAGTTCGCGCGCCAGCGCGATGCCACCGGCATCCTGCCGGTCGGCGATCACGCCGGCGACGCGCGCACGGATCTGTCCGCTGGCGCAGGCCCGCGCGATGGCGACCATGTTGCTGCCGCGGCCGGAAATGACGATGGCCAGCGCCAGCGCGGGCGTCGCGCTCATGGGCTGATGAGTACGCCGTGGCTGCCCCGACGCACCTCGCCGATGATCTGCGCGGTCTCGCCCGCACCGGCCAGCAGGCGCAGGATGTCGGCGGCCCGTGCCGCCTCGGCCAGCACCACCATGCCGATGCCGCAGTTGAAGGTACGCTGCATCTCGGCCGCATCGATGCGGCCGGTCCGGGCAAGCCATTCGAAGACCGGGTCGCGCGGCCAGGCGGCGCGGTCCAGGCGCACCGCGCAGTCCTCGGGCAGCACGCGCGGGATGTTGTCGGTGAGGCCGCCGCCGGTGATGTGTGCCAGGCCATGCACGGCCTCGTGCAGCGGCGAGCGCAGCAGCGCCAGCAGCGAGCGGACGTAGATCCGCGTCGGGGTCAGGAGCCGGTCGAACAGCGCGCGGCCCTCGAGCTGCGTGGCGGCGGTGGCGCCGGCGACCTCGATGAGCTTGCGGATCAGGGAGTAGCCGTTGGAGTGCGGGCCGCTCGACGCCAGGCCGATCACGGCATCGCCGGCCCGGACGGCGGATCCGTCGATGACCCGGTCGCGCTCGACCACGCCGACGCAGAAGCCGGCCAGGTCGTAGTCGGCGCCGTGGTACATGCCGGGCATCTCGGCGGTCTCACCGCCCACCAGCGCGGCGCCGGCCTGGGCGCAGCCTTCGGCAATCCCGGCGACGACGCTGGTCGCCACCTCGACGTCCAGGTGCCCGGTCGCGTAGTAATCGAGGAAGAACAGCGGTTCGGCCCCCTGGACCACCACGTCGTTGACGCACATGGCGACCAGGTCGATGCCGATCGTCGTGTGCCGTCCGGTATCGATCGCCAGGCGCAGCTTGGTCCCGACCCCGTCGGTGCCGGAAACGAGCACCGGCCGCCGGTAGCCGGCCGGGATCTCCACGAGGGCGCCGAAACCGCCGATACCGGCCAGTACTTCGGGCCGCAGCGTGCGGCGCACGAGCGGCTTGATGCGCTCGACCAGCGCGTCGCCGGCATCGATGTCTACGCCGGCGTCGCGGTAGCTGTAGCTGCGCTTGTCGTTCATGCGGACTCTGTGATCGGGCGCGTTATAGTAGCCGAAGCCATGCGCCACCTGCCCAACATCATCAGCCTGATCCGCATCGCCCTGATCTGGCCCATCATTGCCGGGCTGGTCCGCCAGGACTATGCCTTGACCCTGCTGCTGTTCCTGGCCGCGGCGGTCAGCGACGGCCTGGATGGCTGGCTGGCCAAGCGGTTTGGCTGGACCAGCCGGCTCGGCAAGCTGCTCGATCCGCTGGCGGACAAGCTGCTGCTGGTCGCCCTGTTCCTGGTGCTGACGTGGCAGGGCAGGGTGCCGCGCTACCTGTGCGTGGCGGCCGTGGGCCGCGATGTCATGATCGGCCTCGGCGCCGTGGTCTATCGCGTCGGCTGGGGGCCGCTGCACGGCCGGCCGCTGCTGTCGAGCAAGGTCAATACGCTGATGCAGCTGCTCTACGTCCTGTTCGTGGTCGTGCATACGGGCTTTGGCCTGCCGCCGCAGTCGGTGCTGGACGCGCTGGCGGTCGGCGCGTTGCTGACCGTGCTGTACAGCGGGGCGGCGTACCTGCGTGAATTCACCAGTCGCGCGCTCGAGCGCGCGGCCCAGGCCTAAGGGTGGTCCGCGGCGCATGCGCCAGCTTCCCCTGAGCGTGCGGTTGCACGATCGCGCGCGCTTCGAGAGTTTCCTGCCCGGCCCGAACGCGCTCGCCCTGGGGCAGATGCGCCGGCTCGCGGAAGTGCCCCATGCCGGGCTCACCTGGCTGTGCGGGCCCGCCGCCAGTGGCAAGACGCATCTGCTCCAGGCCCTGTGCGCGCAGGCGGGCGCCGAGGCCTGCTACCTGCCGCTGTCGCAGCTGCCGGGCCTGGGTGCCGCCTCCCTGAGCGAGTGGCCGGGCGCGCGCTGGATCTGCCTCGATGAGGTGGCAGCGGTGATCGGCCTGCCCGAGTGGGAGCGGGCGCTGTTCAGTCTGTACCGTGAGTGCGAGGAGCGGGGGACGAGCCTGGTGATGGCGGCGCGGGAGGCGCCGCCGCAGCTCGGCTTCGCGCTGCCCGACCTGGCGTCGCGCTGCGCCGCCGGCCAGCGCCTGACGCTGAGCGCCCTCGACGAATTCGAGCAGCGCGCGGCGCTGCGGCTGCGCGCACAGCAGCGCGGCGTCGAGTTGCCGGAAGAGACCGCGCTCTATCTGCAGCGGCGGCTGCCGCGCGACATGGCCAGCCTGTTCGCCGTGCTCGATGAGCTGGACCTGGCCGCCCTTGCAGCGCAACGCCGGCTCACCGTGCCCTTCATCCGCAGCGCACTGGCGCAGCGCGCTACCGGCCCGAATTAGCCCGCGGGTTGCAATGGCTCCGCGTGGCAGCGCCGCCGGCCCGCAGGATCCGGGCGCGGCGGCCCGACCAGCCGCGCCCCGATCAGCCGCGCCCCGATCAGCCGCGCCCCAGATCGTCGGCGCCATTCCAGTAGCGCGTCCAGCGCGTCACGACCGCGTCGGGGTAGTCGCGGCTGCGGACGCTGCCGTTGTAGCGCCCGAGAGCGCGGCGCACGTCGTGGTGCTCGGTTTCCAGGTAGTGGCGCAGGATGGCGCAGCCCATGCGGATGTTCGCTTCGATGCTCACCAGTTCGCGCCGGCGCATGCCCAGCTGCTCGGGCCAGAAGGGCATCACCTGCATCAGCCCGACGGCCCCGGTCCGGGAGACCGCCCAGCGGTTGAAGCGGCTCTCGACGTCGAGGACGGCCAGCACCAGCCCCGGCGGGAGCGGCGCGGCGCCGGCGCGGTGCGTTTCGCAGTAGACGGAGCGCAGCATCGCGAGCCGCTCGCCGCGATCCGGCACGTAACGGCGCAGGCGCGGCTCCATGAGCGTGTACCAGACCGCGGAGTCGTACCGGTCGCCGAAGCACCCGGCGCTGCGCATCGCCTGCTGTACCACGGCGCGCAATTGCGGATCCCGCTGCGCGTCATCGCGTCCGCCGGCCGGGCCGTACGCCGCTGTGTCCGTCGAAGTGTCCGCCGAGGTGTCCGCCGAGGTGCCGGCGCGTGCGCCCGCGGCCGCTCGCGCCGGGTAATCGATCGTACCCACCGCGACGCCACTGCACAGGCCGGCCGCGGCCGGCCCTAAGCTCAGGGCCGCCAGCAGCGCGCCCGCGCCTGCCAGGGTGCGCACGCGCTCAGCCGCGGCGCTGCGCCTTGATGAATGTCGCGGCCGAGGCAAGCGGGATGTCCTGGTTGTCGGTGGCGCGCCGGTGCCGGTATTCACAGCTCCCGGCTTCCAGTCCGCGTTCGCCGAGGACCAGCCGGTGCGGAATGCCCAGCAGTTCGGCATCCGCGAACTTGACCCCCGGCCTGGCATCGCGGTCGTCATAGAGCACCTCGATGCCGGCGTCGGTGAGCGCCGCGTACAGGGCGTCGGCCGCTGCGCGGACCCGGGCCGATTTCTGCAGATTGAGCGGAATGAGGACCACATCGAAGGGCGCCAGCGGATCGGGCCAGATGATGCCGCGATCATCGTGGTTCTGTTCAATGCAAGCCGCCACGATGCGCGTCACACCAATGCCGTAGCAGCCCATCAGCATCGTCACCGCCTTGCCCGACTCATCCAGCACCGTGGCATTCATCGCGGTGCTGTATTTGCGGCCGAGCTGGAAGATGTGGCCGACTTCGATGCCACGGACGATCCTGAGCCGCCCGTGGCCCGAAGGGCTCGGATCGCCTTCGACCACGTTGCGCAGGTCGGCGGCGACCGGCTCCGGCAGGTCCCGTCCCCAGTTGACGCCGCGCAGGTGCTGGTCGGCCGCGTTGGCCCCACAGACGAAATCCGCCTGGGCCAGGGCCGCATGGTCGGCATAGACGGCGCACCTCAGACCGAGCGGTCCGAGGTAGCCCGGCTCGCTGCCCGTGGCGGCCTGCACGGCCGCCGCCCCGGCCATGCGCAGCGGACTGGCGACGCCGGGGAGCTTCTGCGCCTTGACCGCGTTCAGTTCGTGATCGCCGCGCAGCACCAGCGCGACAGCGCCGCCCTCGCGGCCGTCCACCAGCAGGGTCTTCAGGCACCGCTCGGGCGGCAGGCCGAGGAACGCACTGACCTCGGCGATCGTCTTCATGCCGGGCGTGGCCACGGCCTGCAGCGACTCGGTGGCCGCCGGCCGCGGTCCGGGCGGCGGGGCCGCCGGTGCGAGTTCGACGTTGGCGGCAAAGCCGTCGGTGTCGCAGACCGCGATCGCGTCCTCGCCGGAATCGGCCAGGACCTGGAATTCCTCGGAGGCGCTGCCGCCGATCGCGCCGGTATCGGCCTGCACGGCCCTGAAGTTCAGCTGCATGCGCGTGAACATGCGCGTGTACGCCGCGTGCATCGCGGCATATCCGGCGCTCAGCGACGCCTCATCGATGTGGAAGGAATAGGCGTCCTTCATGATGAATTCGCGCCCGCGCATGACCCCGAAGCGCGGCCGCACTTCGTCGCGGAACTTGGTCTGGATCTGGTAGAAGTTGACCGGCAGCTGGCGGTAGCTGCGCAGCTCGCGGCGTGCGATGTCGGTGACGACCTCCTCGTGGGTCGGGCCGACGACGAACCAGCGCTCGTGCCGGTCCTGCAGGCGCAACAGCTCGGGCCCATATTCGGCCCAGCGGCCCGACTCCTGCCACAGCTCCGCCGGCTGCACCGCGGGCATGAGGATTTCCAGTGCGCCGGCGCGGTTCATTTCCTCGCGGATGATATTTTCCACCCTGCGCACGACGCGCAGTCCGAACGGCAGCCAGCTGTAGATGCCCGCGGCCACGCGCCGGATCAGCCCGGCCCGCAGCATGAGCTGATGGCTGAGCACCTCGGCCTCGGCCGGGGTTTCACGGGTGGTGTTGACCGGATACTGGGAAAGTCGCATGAAATCTGTGCCAGGTGGGGGCGAGGTGATGGATTGCCCGGCAATCCTAGCAGAAGCGCTCGGCGGGCCTGCGCCGGGCGCGGCGGCGGAGCGGTTGGACGCGGATGGGACGGGCACCTATGATGCCCCGCTCATGGAAAACGACGATTCGGATCCGATCCGCCGCCCGCAACGCCGTGCGATATACCTGCTGCCGAACCTGCTGACCAC
>Ga0075017_100000734_pt1 | contig 18875 bp, 14 predicted proteins | sample AleBraG_ABR_2012_FD_71475 | JGI IMG/M metagenome (GOLD analysis project Ga0075017, IMG submission 71475) | Freshwater sediment microbial communities in response to fracking from Pennsylvania, USA - Alex Branch Run_MetaG_ABR_2012 | ecosystem: Environmental > Aquatic > Freshwater > Creek >... | reverse complement strand
CGACCGGGCCGTGCTGTCGAGAATGATTGCGTTGAACGGGCTGGCGCTGATTGTCGCGTCGATTTTTACCGGCACGCACATTTTGAAGTTCTTCGGTATCTCTCTTCCGGTGGTGCAAGTGGGCGGCGGGCTGGTGGTGCTGTCCACCGGATGGAATCTGCTCCGCAGCCCGGACGAAGACCGCGGAAGCGGCGAAGAAAAGCCTTGCCGGGAGGGGGATTACGCGAGGCAGGCCTTCTATCCGCTGACGCTGCCACTCACTGTCGGGCCGGGATCCATTTCGGTGGCGATTGCGGTGGGCGCCAATCGCAAAGAAGGTTCGGAATGGGCATGGCCGCTGATTGCGGGCATGCTGCTGGGATCCGTCTTGATGGCGCTGTCGATCTATGTCAGTTACCGGTTTGCCGACCGGCTGGCGAATGCCTTGGGCGCAACCGCGATGAACGTGATTGTGCGGTTGTCGTCTTTTATTCTGGTGTGCATCGGAGTGCAGATTTTTTGGAACGGACTGAGCGCGCTGCTGCGGGGCGTGCTGCGCTGAAGGGCGAACTTACCGCAACGCGCGCTTGGCCGCAATCAATGCACCGGCCACAGACCGTTTGATTGCGTCGCGGGTAGGCGATTGTCCGGGCGGCGCCGGGTCGATGCCGAATTTGCGGAGGAGGTAGTTCATCCGGTAAATATTAGCTTCCATCGATTCCTTGAACTTAAAGTTCAGGCTGGCGGTGATCGAGATGTCGTTGTGATTCTGCAGCCAATGCGGGGCGTGTACCGGGATATGAACGCCATTGCCTGGCTGCAGGAGGAAGGAGTGAGCGCGCGACTGCAGTTCCGGCTTGTATTGAGCTGAGTTGGTGTCCACAGCCCAGAAGCGTTCGATTTCGGTTTCCGGGAGGACGTCTTTGTCGTCGCGATCGAAAATGTAGATGGTTTTTTCGCCGCGAATCTGCGCTACGAAATTGCATTCGCGATCGATGTGGTAGGTGGTCAGGCGCTGGGGAGAGGTAATGAAGAGGATGACTTCCGAGAATTTGATCTGCTGCTCGATTTCGCGGCCGGTGAGTTGGAACACCTCGCCCATGGCGCGCTGCAGAATGTCTTTGTAGCCGGGGTCAATTTCGGCGTGCTTGAGGATGATCCAGGCGCCTTCGTGTTCCAGGCGGCGGATGGTTTCTTCGATGGGAAGATCGCAGGCCGGCGTCTCATTCCAGCGCTGTCCGGGTTTGGTCGCTCCCTTGTCAAAGTAGAGATCGGAAGGCCGATCCTTGGCCGTTTGCTTGGCGAGTTCCACCAGGCGCTCGACGGTGAAGAGGGGGCTGTCGGCCAGTGTGTGCTCCAGGGCGAACCACTGCCGATTGAAGTTCTTCTGGAATACGGCTGGATCGATATCGAATACGGCCAGGGATTGCGACGCAGGCGTAAGGGTAGCTTGCATGAACGCAAGTATACGTTTGGGCGCTGGAAGCGGGCAGAGGACATGCGGCCCAGGACCGTACTAGAACGCCTTAGTTCTTTAAGTTGAGTGAGGGGGGCGGAGGTGTCCGTTCTTCTTCTGGCATATAATCCACCTGGTATGCAAACAAGAATCATCTTGCTGGTGGCGATGCTGGGATTGGCTCGGGCACAAGATCTGGATTTACGCGTGACGCCCTCCATGGATCCGGAACTGCGCGAGCACACACGCTTGTTCGACAAGAAGATTTATCCGATTGGCGGCAACGTGTACTGCGCCGTTGGGTACGGTCTGGCCAACATCATTCTGATTGAGGGCACGGACGGCACGATTGTTGTCGACACCGGGATCGACGTGGAGCAAGCGCGCGAGGTGGCTGCCGATTTTGCCAAGATCACAACCAAGCCGCTGGCGGCCATCATTTACACGCATCATCATGCAGATCATGTGCAGGGGACCACGGCGTTTGCCGGTTGGGATAAAGTGCCCATCATCGCGCATGAATCGCTGGTGCGTGAATATTTGCAGGAGACGCTGGTGGCCGGTGAAATCATGCGCAACCGGGCATTGGCGATGTACAACAGCCTGTTGGGCGGCCCGGAAAACGAGGGGATGAACTCGGGAATCGGCCCCCTCTTGAAGATGCGCACGGTGGCGTTTAAGCCTCCTACGCGGACGTTTGGCGATCATTTGGATCTGACCATAGCCGGAGTCGAACTGAAGTTGGTATACGTGCCGAGCGAGGCCAACTCCGAGATTGCGGTGTTTCTGCCGCAAAACCAGGTTCTGCTTTCAGCGGAGGTGATTCAAGACCACACTTTTCCGAACATCTATACGCTCCGGGGAGCGGTGTATCGCGATCCGATGACCTGGGTGCGCAGCATCGATCGCTTGCGCGCCTTCAACGCCGATTTCATGGTGTTGCAGCACGGCCCGCCGGTGGCGGGAAAAGCTGAGGTGGCGCAGGTGCTGCGCAATTATCGGGATGCGATCCAGTTCACACGCGATCAGACCGTTCGTTACATGAACCAGGGGTTGGCGCCGGATGAGATTGCCGATATTGTGCAACTGCCACCGCACCTGGCGAATTTCCGTCCCTGGCTGCGGGAGTTCTACGGTACGGTGCGGCACTCGATTCGAAATATTTATCAAGGCAACATCGGCTGGTTTGAAGGCGACCCAGTGACATTGAAGCCGACTCCTCGAGTGGAGTACGCGCGGCGTCTGATGACGTTGATGGGCGGGCGGGACAAAGTGCTGACGGAGGCGCGCAAGGCCTATGCCAGCGGCGACTCGCAATTTGCCGCCGAACTGACAACTTATCTGATTCGCGTGAAGCAGGACGATCGGGATGCGCGACTGTTGAAAGCGGCGTGTTTCCGCAAGCTGGGCTATGCCACGATGAACGCCAACTGGCGAGGACTGTATCTCACGCTGGCGCACGCGCTGGACGGGTCGCTCGACTACCGGATGGTAACGCAGGCCTATCGTGCCCAGTCGGGGAGCGCGGCCCTGGCGGGAGCCTTGCCAGCCAGCGTCCAACTTGAGACGCTGCCGCCGAGATTGAAGGCGGAGAAAGTGACGGATGTGGAGGAAGCGTATGGATTCGACTTCACCGACACGCAGGAAAAGTTCGCGGTGAACATTCGCCGTGGTATCGCTGAGATTCAACCGGGCTTGCCGGCCAAGCCGTATGCGGTGCTTTCGGGGCCGAAGGCGGCGCTAGGGCAACTAATTTCAGGAGCGGCAAACGTGGATGCGGTTTTGGCTTCGGGGCGAATTCAAGGGCCGGAGGGGGCGGGGAAGCGCTTCGCGGCCTATTTTGAAGAAGTCTTTGCGGGGCCGGTCACGTACTACCTTCGATAAAGCGCTCCAGTTCGGGAGCGAGCGGACTGATCACCGTGATCCGTTCGCCAGTGGATGGGCTGGTGAAGGTGATCCGGTGCGCATGCAGCGCGTAGCGGCCGAGTTCGCTCTGGGGTGCCCCGTAGACGGTGTCGCCGACTACCGAATGACCGATGCTGGCCAGGTGTACGCGAATCTGATGCGTGCGGCCCGTACCAATCTTCACTTCTAGTAGCGTCGTATTCCCGAGGCGGCGGAGGACCTTGTAGTCGGTGATGGCGTTGCGCCCTCGGCCCAGCTTGGTGGTCATGCGAATTCGACGCACCGGGTCGCGAATGATGGGCGTATCAATGTGGCCGCTCTCGCTGGCGAAGGTTCCGTGAACCAATGCCAGGTAGACCTTCTCGATGGAGCGCGAGGAAAATTGCTCGGCGAGGTTACGGTGCGCGGCGTCCGTGCGTGCTACCAGAAGCACGCCGCTGGTGTAGCGATCCAGACGGTGCACGATCCCGGGACGCTCCGCGCCGCCGACGCTGGATAGCTTTCCGAACCGATGCACCAGGGCGTTAGTGAGGGTTCCGCTGTGCTGGCCGGCGCCTGCATGCACCACCATACCAGCCGGCTTATTCACCGCCACGACGTCGTCGTCTTGGTAGAGAATGTCGAGCGCGATATCTTCGGCCACCGCGGTTAACGGCGCGAGGTCGGCCGGTTCGACAGAAATCGTGTCGCCAGCATGCAGCGTGTAGGATGCTTTTTCCGCCTTCTGGTTCACGAGTACGCGTGCGGCCTTGATCCAATCCTGCACGCGTGAACGGCTGAATTGTGGAAGTTTGTCCTGCAGGAAATGGTCAAGCCGTTTGCCTGCATCGGCCGGTTCCAGGGTAAAGAGGTGAATGGGCACCTTCTTCAAGATATATTCAATGAGTGAGTTGGAGCGCAATTCGCGCGCTGATCCTGTTGTTTGCGGGAATTCTGATTTCGCGTCTGTGCCATCTGCGTGTGGTGTGGGTGGAAGAAGCGTACCCGGCTGCCGCTGCTTTGCAGATACTCAACGGCAAGGCGTTGTACCGGGACATCTGGTTCGACAAGCCGCCGCTTTCCGCCACAACGTATTTGTTATGGGGCGCGCAAGCAGGACTGCCTCTCCGTCTGGCAGGCACAGTTTTCATTTTCCTCTGTTGCCTGTCGGTATTTCTGTTTGCGCGCGAAGTGTGGAGCGAGCGGGAAGGCGTGACCGCGTCCGCGCTGCTTGCATTCTTTCTGACGTTCGGCGTTCCGTCCGCCGTGATGCCACTGGCTCCTGATCTATTGATGGTGCTTCCGCACACGCTGGCCGTTTTCTTTGCTTGGCGCGGCCGGCCGCTGTTGAGCGGCGTGTTGGCGGGCCTCGCGCTGTTGGTCAACGGCAAAGCGCTCTTTGTGCTGGCCGCTTGCCTGCTGTGGGCCGGGCCGGTGGTTTTGCTGGGATTCGCGATTCCGGCAGTCGCCTCGTTTCTCTGGTTTGGCGGGCCGTACTACGAGCAGGTGTGGCAATGGGGAGCACTGTACTCAGAACACGGTTTTGCGTGGCAGACGGGTTTTGTCCGCACGTTGAACTGGGCGGGATTTCAAGCCGCGTTGCTGGCGGGCGCGGCGGTTTTTCTTTGGCGAGAAAATAACTGGCGGTGGGCGGGATGGGTGTTGCTGTCGTTGCTGGCGGTTGGTGCGGGCTGGCGCTTTTTTCCGCGCTACTATTTTCAACTGCTGCCGCCGTTGGTGCTGCTGTCGGCTCGCGGATACACATTGATGAAAAGCAGGCGTTGGATACTGTTGGCTCTGCTGCTGATTCCGCTGGTCCGTTTTGGTCCGCGCTATGTGCAACTGGCCGTGCATCCAGATGCCCCGTGGTCTGACCGGGAACTGGAACAAGATAGCCGGGTGGCTGTGAATTTGATGAAGCCGGCGGGCAGTTTGCTGGTATGGGGCTACCGGCCGGACATTTTCGTTTTTTCGAGACTCCCGGCGGGAACGCCGTTCCTCGATTCGCAGCCGCTAACGGGCGTTCTCGCCGACCGGCACTTGACTAACTCCGATTCCGTTGCGCCGGGACTTGCCAGACGCAATCGCCAGCGGCTGATCGAGACGGCGCCCATGTGGATCGCCGATGGACTGGGGCTGCTGAATCCGAGTTTGGCGATCACGCAATATCCTGACTTGCAGGGCTGGCTGCAGAATTACGAGGTAGCAGGGCGGACGCGGGAGACCGTGGTCTATCGCCGCACGCAGTAAACTCCAAACAGGAGCTGAAATGTCTTACCAATGCCTGACGGTTTCGTGCGAAGGTTCAACGGGCGTGGTGACGCTCAATCGGCCGGAGCGCCGCAACGCATTATCTCTAGAGATGATGCTCGAATTGATCGGGGCATTGGAATGCCTTGGCTCCGATGAAAGTGTGCGGGTGGTGATTCTGGCCGCTCAGGGAAAGGCGTTCTCCGCAGGACACGACTTGAGTGAGATGGTGGGCCGGACGGTGAACGACTATCGCCGGCTGTTTGATGTCTGCACGGTGTTGATGACGAAAATCCAGAGCATTCCTCAGCCGGTGATTGCGCAGGTTCAGGGCATCGCGACCGCCGCAGGCTGCCAGTTGGTGGCCACGTGCGATCTCGCCATTGCGGCCGACACGGCCACGTTTGCCACACCCGGCGTCAAGATCGGTCTGTTTTGTACCACGCCGATGGTGGCGCTCAGCCGGGCCGTGGGCCGCAAGCGGGCCATGGAAATGCTGTTGAGCGGGAAGCCCGTGGATGCCGCCACAGCCTGCGAATGGGGTCTGATCAACCGCGCCGTGGCGGCGGCGGAACTGGAGACGGAAACGCGCAAACTCGCGCGCCACATCGCCGACGCCAGCAGTTTCACCGTGGGATTGGGCAAACAAGCCTTCTATGCGCAAATCGATCTCGATCAACCCAAGGCCTACTCTTACGCCAAGGAAGTGATGTCGATGAATGCGCTGGCGCAAGACGCGCAAGAAGGTATTTCGGCCTTTCTGGAAAAGCGCACAGCGTGTTGGACCGGCAAGTAACGTGGCGCTGGTGACGATCGCGATTCCGACGCTGGCCGCGGACGACGGGCTATCCGCCTGTCTGGATTCGCTGCGGGCGCAGATATTGGGCGATTTTGAGGTGATCGTGATCGATAACAGCGGCCAACGGCGCGTTTGCAAAACGGGGGTGACGGTGATTGCAAATGAGCGCAATGTGGGCTTTGGCGCCGCTGTAAATCAAGCGTTCCGGCAATCGAGCTCACCTTATTTCGCGACGCTGAACGATGACACGACCGTGGAACCAGGGTGGCTGAGTGCGCTGGCCGCGGCGATGGAGCAGCGCCCGGAGATAGGAATGTGCGCCCCGCGCATTATTTTGGCCGGCGATGGACGGCTGGACTCGGCTGGAATGCTGGTTTGCGGCGATGGCAGCAGCAAGCAACGAGGTCACCTGCAGCCGGCCGCGGGGTACAATCGGCGAGAGGAGATTTTGCTGCCCAGCGGATGCGCCGCGCTGTACCGCCGTGCGATGCTGGAAGAGATTGGGCTCTTTGACGAAGAGTTTTTCCTCTACTGCGAGGATACCGATCTGGGCCTGCGCGCGCGCTGGGCGGCTTGGGAATGCGTCTATGTTCCGGACGCCGTGGTGGAGCATCGCTATTCGCATTCAGCGGGCAGAGCATCGCCGCTCAAAGCTTACTATGTAGAGAGGAACCGGCTTTTCGTCGCTGTGAAGAATTTTCCGCTGCCGGTTCTTTGTGTCACTCCACTGTATGAGCTGGCACGCTATTTTTGGCACGTTTGGTACGCCCTGCGCGGTCGGGGAGCCGCTGCCGCCTATCGGGATTCCGGAAACTCGGGTTTCGATTTGCTCAAGTATGTGGTCAGCGCTCATTTCAATCTGGTAAAACAATGGCCGCGGTTGTGGAAGCAGCGAAAGGCGTTGCGGCGGCGGTTGACGTCGCGCCAATATCGCGCGTTGTTGCGGCGTTATTCAGTTGGTCCACGGCAGGTGGCGGAACTGTGAGGAAAGCCTCCGGGCGGGACGAGTTTCTCATCCTCATTCCCGCGTACAACGAGCAAGCCGCGATTGCCGGTGTATTGAAGGAGATCGGTTCGGTACTGCCCAACGCGCCGGTGTTGGTGGTTGACGATTGTTCCGCTGATTCCACTTATGACGTGGCCCGGGCATCCGGCGCCGAAGTGATGCGGCTGCCGCATCATCTGGGACTGGGAGGCTGTGTGCAAGCTGGTTACAAACTGGCGTTCGAACTTGGCTACGACTACGTGATTCGGGTGGATGGCGACGGGCAACACAGCGCTCAGGACATTCCGCGCGTTTTGGCCGCGCTGCGGGAAACCGGTTACCAGATGATCATCGGGTCGCGGTTTTGTGATGGCGCAAACGAGCACACCAGCGCGGCGCGAGGTCTGGGCATTCGGCTATTCAGGATAGTGCTGCGTCCTATTCTGGGCAAACCCGTGTACGATCCCACGTCGGGTTTTGTAGGCGTCAATCGGGAGGCGCTGGGCGTGTTCACGCGCAGCTTTCCGCTAGAGTATCCGGAGATAGAGGCGCTGGTGGTGCTGCAGCGCAAGAAGTTTCAGTTCCAAGAAATCCCCTGCGCCATGCGCCCCCGGCAGGCCGGCCAGAGCACCATTACCGCAGCGAAATCGTTTTATTACATCATTCACGTTTTGCTGGGAGTATTTGTGAATGTATTGAAATTTGAAGGCCGCAGAAGGAACTAGGACTTACGAATGGACCGGCTACTCAATGTGATGACTGTGCTTAGTGCAGTGCTGATGCTAATCGTGCTCTTCTCTGTGAGAAGGTCGCACATTCGCGTGGAGTACTCCGTAAGTTGGCTCACGGCGGGATTTGTGTTACTGGTGCTCTCGCGCTCCCAGCGCTTGCTGAACTGGTTGGCTGCCTTTTTGGGTGTGACCGACGCTCCTCTTACTCTCATCATGCTAGTCTTCTCGGTGTTTCTCATTGTCCTCTACCGTTTTTCCTTAATCATCTCCGACTTGAAGGACGCCAACATCGCACTTACGCAACGTTTGGCAATTGTTGAGTTTCAGCTACAAAACGGAAATGAGCAGCACTAAACAAAAGGTACGAGCATCGGCTGCGCCGGCAAAGAGTAAGCCCGCGGCCGAAGCTAAAGGATCTATCTGGTGGCCGTATGTGGTGGCGCTGTTGGCGGCAGTGGTGGCCGTATTTGAAGTATATGGCCCGGCGCTGCATGGGCCATGGTTCTTTGACGACACCCAGCTTCCTTATATGCTGCAGCAGTTTGCCGATGCTCCGTTGAAGACGTGGATGGCGGGGGTGCGTCCCATTTTAATGGCGAGTTTTTGGCTGAATTTCCGGCAAGTGGGCAATGAGGACACCTATCCATATCACATGGTCAACGTCCTGCTCCATTTGTTGAACGGAGTTTTGATCTATCTGGCTATCCGCAAAATTCTGCAGTGGTCTGGAAGCGGCGGTAAGGTTAGCCGCGAGGTCCTGGCGTTTTTTGGAGCAGGATTGTTCCTTCTGCATCCAGTGCAAGCGGAGTCAGTAAGTTACGTAGCCAGCCGGTCGGAAACACTTAGCGTGTTCTTCGGGCTGGCGTCTTTTGTGGTCTTCTTATACCGGCGAAGGAACGAGATCGCTTTCCCGGCGGCGATGGCGGTTCTCGGTCTGCTTGCTTTGGGGCTTCTCAGCAAGGAGCACGCGGCGGCGATGATTGGGGTGTTTCTACTTACCGACTATTTCTGGAATCCAGGGTTCTCAGTAAGTGGAATCCGCGGCAACTGGCGCTTGTACATACTGGCAGTGATTATCGGAGTGCCGGCAGGCTGGTTCGTCTGGCGTACGCTGAGTTCGGCGGCCACAGCGGGATTCGGCATGAAGGACCTCACGTGGTATCAGTATATGTTTTCGCAGTGGCGGGCACTGGGTGACTATTTTCGGTTGTTCGTGCTGCCAACGGGCCAAAACCTGGATTACGATTTCCCCATATCGCATTCCATTCTGGAGCACGGCGCATTATTTGCTTTGGCTGTGTTGGTGGCCGCCATCGGGGCGGCCTGGTATTTCCGCCGGCGCTTTGCGTTGATCTCGTACGGCTTTTTTGTGGCGCTGATTCTGTTCGGTCCCACCTCGTCAGTAATCCCGATTCGCGACTTGTTGGTGGAGCGCCGTATGTATCTTCCTTTTGTCGGGCTGGTGCTGATGGCGTTGGGCCTGCTATCGCTGTGGAAGGCGCCGCCCACCACACTTGCGGCCGCGTTGGCGGGCGTACTTCTGGTCGAGGGAGCGCTGGCGTATCAGCGCAACCTGCTGTGGAACGATCCAGTGGCAATGTGGAGCGACTCCGTTGCCAAGTCACCACTGAAGGCGCGGCCGCGGTTTCAGTTGGCATATGCGGAATATCTGGCCGGCCGTTGTCCGGAATCGGTCGCGGAGTTTGAGCGCACTTCTCATTTGCAGCGTCCCGCCTACGATTTGCTGGTGGACTGGGCGTTGGCCTACGATTGTGCCGGAGACTTCAACAAGGCCGTGGAGAAGATGAATCAGGCTGCGGCCATCGAGCCGTCAGCCCACGTGTTTTCTCAGATCGGAATGGAATTTGCCAAGGCCGGGAAATACCCTGAGGCGCTGGATGAACTGGAGCAGGCGGCGCGCTACGATCCGAACTTCGAAATGATCTACGCCTACCGCGGCGGTGTTTTTGAAAAGCTCGGAAACGCCGGCCGCGCTGCCGAGGAGTATCATCATGCCTTGCAGATCGATCCGAGGAACCAGATGGCGCTGGACGGTTTGCGGCGCCTGGGCCGCTGATGGCACGGATCGGCGTCAACGCGCTCTATCTGATTCCCGGCGGAGTGGGCGGAACAGAAATCTATCTACGAAGCCTGCTGGCGGCGCTGGCGAAAATCGATTCGAACAACGAATACTGGATTTTCACTAACCGCGAAACGGGACGCGACCTGGTGCCGGATCGGCCAAACTTTTATTGGAAGCCACAGCCGGTGCGCGCGACCATTCGGCCATGGCGGCTAGCGTGGGAGCAGACCGGGCTGGTTTGGGCGGCGAGGGAGTTGGATGTAATGTTCAATCCCGGATTCACGGCTCCGGCGTTTTGTCTTTGCCCCTGTGTGACGGTGTTTCACGACCTGCAGCACAAGCGGTTTCCGCAACATTTCCGCTGGTTCGATCTGCCGTTCTGGAATCTGTTTTTGTGGATCGCCGTAAAACGCTCGCGCGCGTTGATTGCGGTGTCTGAGGCAACGCGGCAGGATCTGCGGCGCTACTATGGCGTGGATTCGAGGGTGATTCATCACGGGGTAGACCCGATGTTTCAAACAATGGCGGCTGATCGTGTGCCCCAGGAGTATATCCTGTGCGTCTCGACACTACATCCCCACAAGAATCTAGAACGCCTGTTGCAAGCGTATGCCGGTACGCCCGGTCTGCCGCATTTAGTGATTGCCGGTATGAAGGGTTTTGCCACCAAGCGCATTGAAGAGCTGGCGGGAGACAACGTGCGCATCACGGGATGGATCCCACGGGAGGAACTGTATCGTTTGTTTCGCGGCGCGCGTGCATTTGTATATCCATCGAGCTTTGAGGGCTTCGGCATTCCGGTGCTGGAGGCCATGGCGGCGGACATTCCCGTAGCCTGTTCCGATATTCCTCCGCTGCGGGAGATTGCCGGAGAAACGGTGATCTACTTTGATCCCAACGATGCCCTATCCATGAGTGCAGCGCTACGCCGGGTGGTGGAGGATCGGAGCCGTGTAGACGCGGCGCGCGCGCGGGCTGCCGAATTTAGTTGGGGGAAGTGCGCACGGGAGACGTTGGAAGTCCTCCTTGAGAGAATGGAGTTATGAAGCGACCGTTTGGTGCTGCTGTCTGGCGAGAAGGGAACTGGTACGTGTCGCGATGTCTTGAAGTGAACGTCGCCAGCCAAGGGGAGACCCAGGAAGAGGCGCTCGCAAACCTGAAGGAAGCACTGGAACTTCACTTCGAGGCGCCGCAAGCCTCGCGGCCTCCAACCTAACCCGTCAAGAATTGAACGCGTGCTGTGCCCAAGTGGATCTCATCGCCGGACTGCAGAGCGATTCCGCGGGGAGAGGCGCGGGGCACTTCAATGCGCCGGCCATCGCGAAACACCGCCGTGCCGCGTGTACTCTGATAGTCGCAAAGGCGAAATTTGCCGGAAGCTGCGTCATAAACCAGGTAGGCGTGTTCGCGGGAAACACTGGTCTCCGATTCCGCAAAGGCGAGATCGTTACGCCGCCGCAGGCCATCGCGCTCGCTCAGGACTTCTTTCATTCGCCCGATGTTGATGCGATTGGCTGCGATGTCGAGTTCCGGGGATTCAGCCGCGCCGCTTAGTACGACCAACTTCGCGGCGGGTCGTTGAGAGACCTTGGGCGGGTCTACCGCGCGGCGAAGATACGCGACGGAAAATCTCGTTTGCTCCTCCACCTGGAGGTCCAACTCCAACGTCAATGTGGCCACAGGGCAGCCTGCTTCCACCAGGAACTCCCGCACGTCCGCCTCAAGCGCTTCCGAAGAAGCGCGCAGCCGCTCGGCTTCGTCCTCGGTTGGCACTGCGATGTGAGCGACCAGAGAGTTGTAGGGAAACAGGACTTTGCCCGCACCCTTTGGTTCAATGTGGGCGCGCACGTCTTCCAGCAAATCACGGCGCACCTCGAGCAGTTCCTTGCGTTGCGGCGCCGCGCCTGCGAGATGCTGTTTGACCTTGGCGGCGATCCAGCGATCCAGGTCTTGGAGTGATCTCATAAGATTCCCAACTGATGCGCGGCGGCAACGATGTCGCCGGCGATGGGCGCTGCCGCCGCACCGCCGTACTGGCCGTTTTCCACGATAACCGCGAAGGCGATCTGTTTCTTGCCTCCGTATGGCGCATAGCCGATGAACCAGGCGTGGGAGGCTGCGTGGGCGAGCTCGGCCGTACCAGTTTTTCCGGCGATGGGAATGGCGGAGCCCGCGAGACCCCGGCCGGTGCCGGAAGTGACGACTGCCCGCATGTAGCGGCCGATTTCGTCCGCCAGATTGGCGGGCAGAATGGTCTGCGGAGCGCGTACCCGCGAATTGGTTTCGTCCATCACCCAGCGGCCTTGTGGCGCTTGGCCGCCCTGGGCAATCGTGGCGGCCACGCGGGCCATTTGAAACGGCGACACCAGCACTTGGCCCTGACCGTAGGATGCCTGTGCCATGAACTGCTGCAGTTGCTTTACGGTGTTGGGCCGCGCGACAGAAATACCCAATAATGTTGCGGTGTCGTAGAGCGACTGTGCGCCCACTTTCTCCGCGCCCAGTTGGGCGAAATAGGCGTTGCAGGAAATGGTGATGCCTTTGGCCATGTCGACCGAGCCGTGCGGCACCGTATCCTGAATATCGTCCCGAATGGCGCGCTTGCCCACGTAATTGCCGCTGCGCCCGTCCGGCAGGCGAATGCAATCAAAGTGCTGCTGCGCCAGGGCGGGATCCTTGCGCAGTGCCGCCATGGCCGTTACGATTTTGAACGAAGAACCGGGAGGATAAAGACCGAAGCGCGCACGATCGATGAGATCGGCATCCGGCAGAGGCGCTCGCGGGTTCTCGCTCAAAGAAGCAAACTGCGCGGGCGAGGGCAGCGGATAGCTCACCGCTGCGAGCATCTCGCCGGTGGCCGGATCGAGCACTACGGCTGCGGCCTTCTGTTTCCCTAGCTTCTGCAGACGCTGTTCCAGTATCGAGGAGACCCGCATCTGCAATCGCGCATCAATCGACATGCGGACATCGCGAGGGCGTTGGAGCAGCGCTTTGACGGCCGGGTTATCCGGTTCGTGGCGGTGGCGCAGCAGCGGGATGAGTTCGCGGTAGTCTCGCTTGACGCGGCCGTCTTCCACTTCGGCTACGTCGTCAAAGCCTTGCAGCCGGACGCGAGAGGACTTCTCCTGGAACGCCGTGTTGCCTGCCCCCTGCTTCCAGCGCGAGCGCGTATCGCCGAGCAGATAAAACATCGGCGCGCCCAACGGGTAGTGGCGGTGTTCGGTCTTGTTAGCAGCGTCGAGCGTTACGCCCAATTTGCCGTAGTCGTCTCGGCGTTTGTCTATCAAGCTGTAGTCGCTGGTGGCTAGAGGAAGGCCGTTGCGGTCAAAGATGGAGCCCTTGGGGAGATGGCGCGCCACTTCCAGAATTCGCGGGTTGTATTGGTAGCGGCGCATGCCGTCGGCCTGCGGAACCAGCGCGCCGCGAATCACCAGATTGTCCGCGCGAACGATTTGAACGTACCCCGCACGCCCGACAATCACAACCATGATGGCGGAGAGCGCCATGGCCAACACTCGCGTCGGCCCGGCAAAATTCTCCGCAACCGTGGAACCCCGTGAGCGGCTGGACACGGCCAGAATCGCGGCGATCGCCAGGAAGTTCGCCACCATGGAAGTGCGGCCGTAGCTCAAGAAAGGCGAGACCACGCCAGAGAGAGGAATCAATCCCAGCAAACCGCCTGCAATGAGAAATGTTTGGAGGGCCAGAATCAGCGCGAGGCCAATCACCAGGAAATACGCATAGACGGTGCGGGCGCGCAGAGCGATACGCAGGCAGCGCCAGAGAAGCAGAGCATAGAGCAGAAACACCACCGCGATCCCCGCAAAGCCAAGCTCCTCGCCGATCGCGGACAGGATCAAATCAGTATGCGCGGCGGGCATCAGCGCGGGGTTCCCCAGGCCGGGACCAGTGCCGGTTGCGCCGCCGGTGGAGAGCGCCCAGAGCGAATCCGCCACTTGATCGCCACCGCGAACGGGGTTGTCCCAGGGGGACCTCCACATATCCACGCGTGCGGTCACGGCGTGGGGATAGCCAATGGCGTAACCGATGACAAAGGCCAGAACAATGGCCAGCAGGCCGGCGCCGGCGAGCACCACGTGCTTGCGGGCGATGCTGTAGAGCGTGAGAAAGAGACAGCCGATGACGAGCGCAGGGCCGAGATCGCTGAGCCAGAAGAACAGCGCGATGGAAACGAGTACAGCCAGGATCAAGGGCAAAACGTAGTCGAGCCGTGGGATGTTCCAGGGTCCGGCCTGCTGGCGCAGTTGCCTGAGCGCGTCCCAGTTTGACGCGAAGTAACCGGCCAGAAAAAGCACCAGGAGAATGCGAATCAATTCCACCGGCTGAAAGAAGAAGAGGTTGACCTTGGCATCGCTTCCGCCGGGGCCGCTGCCAAAGAAACCGAGTGCAATGGCGAGCGCGAATGCCGCAAGCAGCGGGACATAACTGAGCCTGGAAAAAAGCTGCTCATAATCGAGCCCGCTAAAGGCGAGCAGGCCGAGGCAGCCCACAACCACGCCCTGAATGAACTCGGTGAACATCAGCGTGTCGCGAAGCGGATCGCGCAGGCTGAGCATCAGGATCAAACCAATTCCACAGAGGACAAGAACTATAGGCAGAAGCAGGTTATCGCCGGCGAAACCCCGGATGCGCCAGACGAGATGAACGGCTGCGAAGCTGGCGAAGAAGAGGCCGATCCACACCAGAAAGCGCAGGCGGAAGTCCCGTTGACGCCGGACCACCAGCGCCGGTTTGAGCGCGGCGTATTGCTGGGAAGTGAGCAGCGGAATGGAGAGTTCGCGTTCCGCCCGCCGGCCGCGCACTTTTTCCCACACCCTTTCAAAGAACGACGCATGCTCAAGTTGCTCTTCTTCCCGCTCCGCGCGCCGCGTGCGCGCTTCCGACATGCGTTCTTTTGTGGCGTCCAGGCCGCGGGCCGATTTGAGCTCACTCTCTTTTGCCCGCAGACGGGCCAGTGCGCCGTCGTTTTCAAAGTGGACCTCGTGGCGCCGCAGTTCGTAAATTTGATCCGCGATGTATTCGCCGTCTGGAGCGCCTTCCAGCAGCGCGATCAATGGTTGCGGGCCGGACAGTTCGTTCAGATTGACGACCGCTTCCGGGGGTGGGCTGGTTTTGGCGCGGTAGACCAGCCACAGGCCGGCGCCAATGGCGAGCATGCCGAACAACAGAAGCAGTAGTTCGATATTGCGCGACACGGGGCGTTGCAGTTGGCGCTGGCGCGCCCGCTCTGTCAAGGCCGCCCGCGTGAGGGTCATGGCTGCTGGCTCTCAATTTGGCTCAGACGCTGTTCCACGCGCAGTTGGCCTTGCATCGCCTGCGTTTCATTGCGCGCGGCGTCACCGAACATACCCACCTGTTGATAGAGATCCTGCGAGTGAATGTAGTCTTGCCGGGCTCGCTCGAGATAGTCTTTCTCTTGACTGGGCGTCTGCGTGTAGGCTCGCGAATCGCGCCAGGTTTTGTCGGCGCGGCGTTTGTACCCATCGGCCAATTGCGCATGCTCGCGCCGGCCCAGCGGATGGCCATAGTCTGCCGCTTTGTGCAAGGCGTCTTCGGCGCGGTCCACATCCAACAGATCGTAGACGAAGAGCCGGGCCAGACCGAGATAAGGGTCGGGGGAGTTCCGCAGCAGTTCCGCCGCCTGTTCAAACTTGGTTAGGGATGTGTTCAGCAGCTTTTGGCGCAGCGCATTTTTGCCCGCTGCGTCGATTCGATCCAGATGCGCTTCCACCAGCCTTAGCTTGCCTTGTATGGTGTGGTTGTCGGGGTCGAGTTCGAGAGCACGGGCCAGTGCATTGCGCGCCTGCGCCCATTGCGGGCGGTAAATCACTGGAGCATCACTGCTGCGGAACTCGCGGATGGGATCTTCCGCCACTTGCTCCTGCTCTTGTTTGAGGGCGTTGCTGACACTCCACATAGTGCCGGGCAAGTGAGTCCGCTTGACCAGCACCTGATAGCGGTCCCAGGCCTGATCCGCGGGAATGCGCCGGTTCTTGATGTCCGCCTTGAGTTCATCGGCGGCGTTCCAGGTGCGCATCTGCAACACGGCAAAGCTAGCGCCCGTTAAAAAAATAGCTCCAAAGACGGCCAGACAGCCGGTCGCGAAATAATTCTGTGGCCGGCGCTGGAGAATCGCGGCCGGCGTGGGCACCGGCGTGACGCGAACTGTGCGGTCGTCCGCCGGCAGCGGCGGAGCGGTGCGAACGGTAGCATCGCTCTCGACGAATTTTGCTTCCACCGCTTGCCCCAGATTGAAGCGCTCCAGATCTTCGCGCAAGGCCTCCGCGGTTTGGTAGCGCTGGGCTGCATCGCGCGCTAGAACCTTGGAAACGACGCGGCGCAAGGGCTCTGGTACGCTGTCAGGAAGCGCGTCCGGCGAACCGCTGCGGATGCGGCGTTCCATGCGCTCGCGATTCTCCTCGTCAAAAGGCAGGCGATTGGCCAGCATCTGATACAGCAGCACTCCCACCGACCAAAGGTCGGAGTGAGCATCCATGTGCTGGGTGTCCAGGCGCTCCGGCGAACAGTAAGCGGAGCTGGCGAACAAATTGGTGGTGTACTTGTGCGTGTGCGAGAGAGCTTTGGCGATGCCGAAGTCGAGCACTTTTATCTGGTTTTGGCGGGTGAGGCGAATGTTCTTCGGTTTCAGATCGCCATGAATCACGCCGGTGAACTGTTTGCCGTCGATGACGGTTGTAAAGGCTCTGAGATGCTCCAGCATTTCACAGAGCTCGATGGCGACGCGCACAGCCATGCCGGGCGCCAACGGGCCGGAAGCAAGAATGGTGGACAGGTCGTCGCCATCCACATACTCCATTTCGATGTAAAGATCGCCCTCGTGTTCGTCGTAGCGGTGAACGCGGCACACGCGGGGATCGATGGCAGACAGGCGCTTTTGCAGTTCGGCGCCGATGCGCTCGGCATCCTGAATCTCTTTGTCATCGCGATCGGGGCCGCGGTAGACGATCTTGACGGCAACTTGCGCGCCTAGTTCGCTGTCCGTGGCCAGGTACACGGTCCCCATGGCGCCATGACCAATCAGCCGGATGATCTGCAGGCGATCCGGTGTTGAGCGGCTGTGCGCGGGGCTCACGGCTTGGCTCCCACCACCTTAACCCCCGCTCGCTTGTCCGCTTTGCCGCCGGCCGTAAAGTAGTTGCGTTCGGCGATGGCCGGGTCGGCGGTCTTCACCCAGACTGCTTCCGCTCCGTTCGACAAAAAGACATTTCCGGTTACGCGTGTCTTTACGCTCGATTCCAGGTCGAGGCCCGGATGAAGATTGCCCGGCTGCGTGCCATTGCCGATGACGGAGTTGTTCTCAATTTCCGGCGCCGCATTGCCGGTGACGCTCACGCCCGGTCCCGCGTTGTCATGGACGGAGGACGCCGACAAAGCTCCCAGCGAACTGCCCGTGAACTGGACGCCAGCCGAGCGCGCGCCGGAGACTTCACAACGGGAGATGGCCACGTTGCTATCGTTCACGCTGACTCCAATCTCCTCGGCACGGATCCGCAGACCTTCCACGCGGCTGCGGGTCACTCCGTTGGCGATGATGCCGCCTTCCAGTGTGCTCTCGTGCGGCTGACGCGCCACCAGATCGACATCGCTCTTGAGATGGACAGTCTCATGAAAGACGCCGGGCGCCAGCACAACGGTGTCTCCGGGGAGAGCCCGATCGAGCGCCGCGCTGATGCTGCCGGCTTCGGCAACGGCAATGCTGGTGGGCACGCGGGGCGCCGCCGGAGTGACAAACCAGCGAATGCCGGCAATCACGCCAAACACGCCCAGCAGCAATCCGACCACCAGATAAGCCCAGCGATAGAAGTTCGGGCCGACCAGGGAGGCGGGCTGCTTTCGTTTCGACCCACCGAAGGCTTCACCTTCCACCAGCACGGCGGACACATTGTCTTTGCTGTGGTCGTTGGCGGCCTCGATTAGAGTGCGAACGGCGTCCCAGCGGTCACCCGCCCGGCCCTGAACGATCTCCAGGATTTGGTCGGACGGCAGGACGTCGCTCAGGCCATCGCTGCACAACAAGAGTGCGCTGTCCCGCTCAAAAGGAATGCGTTGAATCTCGATGAAGTCGGGATCGTCGGGCGAATGCAGTTGGGAGCCAACGTCGCGGAACACTTCATTGCGCCGGGGATGAGCCATGGCTTCGATTTCGGTGAGCTCACCGGCATCCTCGCGTTCGCCGACTGGCGAATGATCCCGCGTGATTTTGTTGATGCTGCCGTTCCGCAGCTTGTAGAGACGCGAATCGCCGACGTGGCCCACGGTGGCAAAGCCGTTGTCGATCACTGCAACGGTGAGTACGCAGGCCATGCCGTTCCATTCCGGTTTGCTTTGCGCAGCCTCATGGATGGCATTGTTGGCGATGGTAATGGCCTCGCGCACGCGCTGCTCGACAGCGTCGGTCTGGCGTTCCAGACGGACGCGAATCCGTTCCAGCGCGATCTGCGCAGCCTGCTCGCCGGCGGCATGGCCGCCCATGCCATCGATCACGGCGAAACAACCGCGCATGTCATCGGCCCACACGCGGTCTTCATTATGATCGCGGACTTTGCCGGGATCGGAAACGGCGGCGGAGAAGAAACGCTGTTTGGCGGTGGCGGGTGTGGCAGGCATGGTCATTCCCGAGCCCGGCTGGCCAGGGCGGCGCAAGCCACAAACAGCAGCAGGGCCGC
>Ga0075017_100000733_pt1 | contig 18875 bp, 16 predicted proteins | sample AleBraG_ABR_2012_FD_71475 | JGI IMG/M metagenome (GOLD analysis project Ga0075017, IMG submission 71475) | Freshwater sediment microbial communities in response to fracking from Pennsylvania, USA - Alex Branch Run_MetaG_ABR_2012 | ecosystem: Environmental > Aquatic > Freshwater > Creek >... | reverse complement strand
CGCTCGAGTCCGGCAAACTCGGAAACGACAGGCGGCATGCCGAGCGATTCAAGTGACTTGATCTCGGACGGAATGGCGCGGAAGACAGCACCAGCAACGCCGCGTTGCCGCAGCACGTTGACACGGAACCGCTCGCCAGTTGGAAGCGCGTGCGCGAAGTCGAGTTCCCAGTCTTCTTCGTACGTCTTGCGCTGCCGCTCAGTCATGATCGAGTAGACGAGTTCACGGATTTGATCGCCCGTGAGCGGCCCAAGGTTAGGAACCGGAACCATCTGTCCGAGGACTCGCACACACGGAGTTGCACCGGCCTCGAGGTGAAGGTCAGAACCGTTGTTCTGCAACACCCAGACGAGCAGGTCTTCTAGCCGTAATTGCTGGCCGCGGACAACACCAACAACTTCCTGAATGCTGGGCGAAGCCGCGACTGGTGGAACGACTGCTTCGTCGGACTGGCTACTGAATGGCGTGCGGGGACTCTTGGCTGCCGTCGCAAAGGGCGACTCAAGACCAGTTGACGGCGCTTGCGCAGCCGCTTGCCACGCTGCAGTGCCACCAAAAGACGTGCCATCGCTCATTGCAATCTCCCAACTCAGGATACGACGCGGAGAATCTCTTGAATGGTCGTGATTCCTTGCGTCACCTTGATCCAGCCGTCCTCGCGAAGAGTGTGCATTCCTTGGTCGCGTGCCACGCGTGCGACGTCTTCACTCGATGCGTGGTTGACCGCAAGACGTTCAATCTCTTCGGTCATGATCATGACTTCGTGGAGAGCGGTACGACCTTTGTAACCCGTGCCCGCGCAGTATTGGCACCCAACGGCGCGATACAGCGTCGGCAGCGGAGTGCCTGGTTCCCACGGGAAGTTCAAGGACATCAAATGTTCGGCTTCTGGTTGATACGGCTCTTTGCACTTCTCGCACAAACGCCGCGTCAAACGTTGCGCCAGAACACAGGCGACTGCGGACGCGACGAGGAAGGGTTCAATGCCCATCTCCGTCAAACGCGTGATCGCACTTGGTGCGTCGTTTGTGTGCAAAGTCGTCAACACCAAGTGGCCCGTGAGAGCAGCTTCGATGGCAATCATCGACGTCTCTTCGTCGCGGACCTCACCGATAAGCACGATGTCGGGGTCGGCGCGCAAGATCGTGCGAAGTGCGACGGCAAACGTCATGCCAGCCTTGGCGTTCGTCTGCATTTGATTGACACCGGCAAGCCGGTATTCGACTGGGTCTTCAACCGTGATGATGTTGACGTCCGGCCGGTTGACCGCGTTCAGCGTCGCGTACAGCGTCGTCGACTTGCCGGACCCAGTCGGTCCGGTCACGAGGATCATTCCGTACGGCTTGGTGTACGCAGTCTGGAAGCGGTCCTTGTTGTATGGCGAGAAACCGAGTTGGTCGAGACTCAACTGGGCAGTGCTGTTGTCAAGAATTCGCATGACCAACTTTTCGCCCCACACCGTTGGGAGCGAAGCAACACGAAGGTCAACAGGTCGACCCTGGAAGGTCACTGACAAGCGTCCGTCTTGCGGACGGCGCCGCTCGGCGATATCCATCTCGGACATGACCTTGAGGCGCGAGATGATGCCGGGCTGCATCGCTTTCGGTGCCGGCGGCATTTCCTTGAGAACGCCGTCAATGCGGTAACGGACGCGCACGTCGTGTTCTGCAGGTTCGACGTGAATGTCGGACGCCCGGTCGTTGATGGCCTGCTGAATAAGCAAGTTGACGTACCGAACGATGGGGGTCTCGTCGACAACCTCTGTGAGGTTGTCCAAGTTTTCTGCGGAAGGACCGGCGTCTTCTTCGGCGATCAACGTCCGAGCGAGGTTCGTCAATTCGCCCTCAGCGCGGTACATGTCGTTGATCTTCATCACGATGTCGTCGCGCGAAGCGACAACCAGCGTGGCCGGACGACGTGTGAGGCGCTCGACGTCTTCACGCATTTCGAGGTTGGCAAGTTGCGTCAACGGAACAGCGACGATGATGCGTCCGTCTTCGATGCGCAACGGAAGGACGCCATAGTTGCGTGCGGTGTCGGGTGGCAGCAACGCAGCTGCTGCGGGGTCAATTGAGTAGTCGGCCAATTCAATGAAGTCGTGACCGAAGGCAGCCGCTGCAGCTTTGGCGGCGTCGCCGCGAGTGATGACACCGCGTTCGACAAGGAGTTGCAACGCCGGACGGCCGAGGCGCGTTGCCTCGGCTTGGGCGTCACCGACCTGCTCTGTTGTGGCTAACCCCTGACGAATGAGGTAACCGAACAGCGCATCGCCTGCAACTGTCGAACTCACAGCGTCTCCTCCTACCTGCTCTGACGTTCCCGACCACTTCAGCGGCGGAAACTAAGTCGTCCGCACCCTCACGCGACAACGCCGACGTGGGAACGTGCATCGGGTTCGATACCCATTCGACGCAGCGCAACGTCGAAATCGGAAAGGTTCGTAGAGGCGGCCCGTGCAACCGGTACTGAAATCGTCCCCTCCAAAACGAGCCGGAGCAAGTCCTGTTGGAAGGTTTGCATGCCGTAATACTCCGAATCAGCGATGATGTCGCCGAGTCCGTCGCCAGAACGGCCTTCAGAGATGGCGTCCGACATTCGGGTGTTGTTCACGAGAATCTCAACTGCGGCCATTCGGCCCTTGCCATCCGCGCGATCGACGAGGCGCTGACAGATAACGCCGCGCAAGGTCGTAGCCAACGCCGTCCGCACCGAAAGTTGCTCGGTCGGCGGGAAGAACTCGATGATCCGGCTGATCGCCTCGGGCGCTGTTGCGGAGTGCAGCGTCGTGAGCACCAAGTGCCCACTCGCTGCAGCCTGCAACATCGCCTGGACGGTTTCGGCGTCACGCACTTCACCGATGAGGATGACGTCAGGGTCCTGTCGCATCGCGGCGCGTAGGGCCGACTTGAAGTCTGGGGTGTCCGCGCGCACTTCCCGTTGATTGACGACGGACTGCTTGTCGCGGTGCACGATGTCGATGGGGTCCTCGAGGGTGAGGATGTGCAACGACTGGCTCTCGTTGATGCAGTCGACCATCGCTGCCAGAGTTGTCGTCTTGCCGACACCCGTAGGCCCAGAGACGACAACCAGACCGCGGCGTGCCAGGACCATGCGTCCGACGATCTCGGGCATCCCAAGTTCGTCGAGGGTTGGGGGCACGTCGCTTACGCGGCGCAGGACCATTGCGGTGTCGCCGCGGCCTACGAAGACGTTGACACGAAAGCGACCGACGTCAGGAACCTCGATCGCGTAGTCGGCCTCTTGGCTGTCCTGGAAGTCTGCGAGGACCCGGCGCGGCATCGTGCGCTCGGCTACCGTGAGTAACTCATCGGCCGACATGACTGGGGCGTCCAGGGGACGCAGCACTCCGTCGATTCGCAGGCGCGGAACCGAGCCGGACTTGAGGTGCAGGTCGCTTCCGCCGTAGGTGACGAGGGCCTGTAGGTACGGGGCGATGGGGTCATAGGACACAGCGGCAAAGCTCCGCGAGCCGACGGACGTGTCCCCAGAACGTCCCGGCGCGGTCACTACACCGTCGTGGGCAACCACGTGTCCCGCCTCGCTTCTTTCGTCCGATACCCCTCGTGAGGCGTGATGTGGCCCCTCGAGCTCCGCTAAAGGTTCGGTGGTTCCCCCGTCAGCCATCGTTCCCCTCCGAAGGTGGCTACGTGTGAAGTCTCGGCTTACTTATTGGTTTGCGGGGAGTTCATGAGGAAATACTGAATCGGCCGATACTGTCTCTTGAGACGGTGGTGGCATGGTTAAAGAGCCATCACCGACAGTGATTTGAGGGGGTTGGGCGCGCGTGGCTAAGCACATCGTTGGGCTAGACATCGGTGCCACTGGTGTGCGCGCTGTGCAAATGACATTCGGACGCGGCCGCGATGGCCAGGTCACGAAGGCTTCGGCCATCGACCTCCCCCCGGGTGTTGTGCGTAACGGCGACATCATCGAGCACGACATCCTGGCCCAGTCGATCAAACAACTCTGGCGCCAGGGCCGCTTCAAGACCAACGACGTCGCACTCACGTTGTCGAACAGCAACGTGGTCGTCCGGCAGTTGGAACTGGACTGGGTGGCGCCATCGGAGTTCCGCAAGGCGCTGCCCTTCCTCGTGCGTGACCAACTGCCTGTGCCAGTCGAAGAAGCCAACCTCGGTGCTTACGTTCTGAGCGAACAAACGGTGCTCACGCCTGAAGGCGTCGAGCGCCGCACCGTCCGCGCCCTTGTCGTAGCTGCCGCACGAGACATGGTCGAGCAGTTCACCGGTGTGGTGCAGAAGGCTGGCTTGCGTCCGTACCGTGCTGACCTCACTCCTTTCGCCCTCATCCGCGCGATGACGCCGGTGTTCGACCCGGCCGCTCCACTTGAAGCGATCGTGGCCATGGGGGCCGACGTCGTTAACGTCGTTGTCCACCAAGGTGGCCGACCCCGCTTCGTTCGTTTCATCCAGAACCACGGTTCGAGCACCATCACGTCCGCTCTGCAAGAGCGGCTCTCACTTTCGTGGGAGGACGCTGAAGCGCTCAAGCGCGAGGTCGGTCTCGGCAAGCGGCAGGCGGCCGTGTCCGCCGTAGCTGCGGGCTCGGTGTTTGGGGGCCTGGGTGTCACGCCTGCAAGTCCCGATCACCCGGCGGCGGCCATCATCAACCGCGAAGCCTCAGGCCTCATCGCCGAAGTGCGCGCCAGTCTTGAGTTCTTCGGAAGCCAAGCGGCTAGCGACGGAGCAGTCTCACGCGTCGTCCTCGCAGGTGGCGGAGCCCGACTCAATGGCTTGCGTCAACGGTTAGCGTCCGAACTTCGAGTGCCGGTCATGATGACCGACGTCGATACGCGCTTCGCTGGTTTAACAAGTGACCCGAACTTGGCTGATCGCGACCTCACTGTCGCAATCGGTGCCGGATTGGCAGGCTGACATGGTGACGACTCAAACGCCGCCGGCCGCGACCCCCGAACCAGCACCGGCACTGCCCGGCGAGGCAAGTTCAAGTTCGCTGCGCGGACGGCTCAACGACGTTGCGGCCGGACGTTGGCGCGGCAGTTCGCAAGAGGGTGGCTCGCTCGTCGACCAGGGTTACCCAACGATCAACCTCGTCAGCCCACACATCATTGAGGCCCAGGCCGCGCGCAAAATCATGCGCCGTTTCGGCTTGGCCTTGCTTGTCGTTCTTGTCATCGTCGCGTTCGGTTGGTGGATGGCGCGCGCTCAACTCAGCGGTGCGGAATCTGATCAGACCGCGGCCCAAGCCCAGTTCGCCCAAACGCAACACGCGCTGGGCGGACTGACGAGCATCACGGCGATCGGCGCCAACGTCGACTCCAACCAGCAACAGATCGCCAACCAACTTCAGACCGAGGCGTACACAAGTCGTGTCGTCAAACAATTCCTTGGCTCGATTCCGCACGGCGTCGTCATCAACAACTACTCGTTGCAGATGTTGGCCCTTGCGGACCTCACAGCCCCTGTCGGTGGTAGCCAGGTCAACCCTGCCAACCCCTGCGGTAGTGCGCCGAACCCGTTCGAGCAATCACGCAAGATCGGTTGTATCCACTTCCAAGGTCAGGCGTTGACGTACGACCAGGCAACGCACTTGGTCAATTACCTCACGGGCACGTACTTGTCACAGGCCTATGTGGGCGGCGTGCAGCACGCTCAAGGTGGCTGGACGTTCAGCGGCTCGGTCGCGATTCTTCCGGCGGCGTTGAGCGGTCGCTACAACCAGGGCGCTGAACTTCGCAAGTCACTGATTAACGGCACGCCGCCAGTCCAACCGTCCGCCGCACCATCAGCCAGCGCGAACGGGCAGGGCTAGCCATGACGAACATGATGAAGAACAAGCGTGCCGTACTCGCGTTGGGTGCCATCGTGCTTGTGCTTGTGGGCTTGGCCGGCTGGCAGTTCGTCGTGTCACCCCAGTTGGCTCAAGGAAGCTCGATCAAGGCGAGCATCGCCCAAATCAACACCTCGATTCAGTTAGCCGAGGCGAAGATCAAGGGTGAGTGCAACAAACTCACGAACATCGAAGCGGTTCTAGCTCAGGCGCGGAACAACCAAGCGAAGTTCCCACCGACCGCTGACGTAACGACGTTGTTCACGCAAATTCGTACGGCCGCCAACTCGGCTGGTATCTCGACCCAAAACATCACCGAGGTTCAAGCACCCGCGCCAGTTATCGGCAACGTCAACAGTGTCGCCGAGATGGGCATCACGATTACGGTCGCCGGCAAGCCCACCCAAGTGGCAACTTTCCTTGGCGCACTTGAAGCAATGCCGCGATCATTCCTCGTGACGAACCTCGCCGTGACGCCTGGTACGTCGAAGAACCAGGTCGACATCACGATCAACGGCAACGCTTTCATCATTCAGACTGAGTCACTGCAGCAAGTGCTCACTCAGGTGAACCGTGCGCGCCTCGACCTCGTCCGCCAGTGCAACCTGACAAACGTTCCCGGCGCTGCTGCCGGAGCAGCGAATTCGACGAATTCGACGAGCCCTGCCGGGTCAGCTCCCGCACCGGCTACCGGTGGAGCACCAGCGACAACGACGACTGTTCCGCCTACGACAACGCCCACAACTCCGGCGACCGGTACGACGACTCCACCGGCCGGACAGCAACCGCCAACGTCAACAACGCCACAAACTTCCGCAACACCTGGTATCGGTTAAGCACCAAGTAGCGGTACCGATATCAGCCGAGCGGCAGTTGGTTCTCAGCAGCGAAGGCGCGCAGCCGGGACTCTTCAATCGGTCCTAGCGATACCTCAACAACATTGAGGACGCGTTCCACCGCACGGTCTGGATCAAGTGGCAGCGAGCCCATCGCCTGGACTTCGTCGACGAGCAACTTCCACCGCAACACCGCGCTTGCAATCGAACGTTCGCCTAACGTCACTGAAACGTGGACGAGGTACGCATCAAGCAAGAGCATGACTGCTTGGTATGCGCACGAGGCTGCAGTCAGTTGATCGCCGCTTGCTTGGGCGTTACCGGCCAGCGCCATAAGGTCACGCGCTGACTGCAGTCGGTCATTGATGAAGTCGGCCGGAGCGGCGTCACCAAGATGTCCGCGGACGGTGCGGGTTGGGGCATCACTGTCAGCGGCGACTACATATTGCAGGTGCGACGTGTCACTAAGTCGTTCAAGCAACTTGGCATACACGTCCGGCTCGAGTGCACTAGGCAAGACGCCGCGTAAGGACAGGACGGCCTGTTGCGCACTTTCGCCAGGTTGATTGCGGACGCCTTGTTGGCTCATCGCCGTGCTCAACGCATTGGTGGCGATGAGGTACTGCGACTCAGGCCCAGGGGCGACCGTGAATACGCGCTCCCACATGACCGATTGCAGCGCCGACAAGTCTGAAGCCCACATCGCCAACGTCGCTAGATACGCGTCACCGTCTGAGGCGGCAGCAACGGAGAGCCGGTAATACGCCTCTTGGCGTTGCCGGTGGCCGGCGTAGAACTCTTCCGGCGCAGCCGCGGCAAAACTACCGGTCATAGTGGCGACGTTCCTCCCATAAGGACGGCGACCAGCGTCTGGTCGTCGACTACCCCATTGCACCAGCACGGGCGAGCCATCGCCACCACTGGGCGCCGGGTGTCGGTGGGTGGCAATACCCGGAGTAACCGCGCGCGCAGTTGGCACTATCGACCATCGATCCGCCTAGGGTCGAGGTGATGAGCCGAGAGTTCTCGTGACGCGGGAGGGGTGCCATGAGCCAGGACGACCAGCCGGATCCGCCACCTGCACCACCACCGCCAGCGAATCCGTGGGCGACGCCAGCGACCTGGTCGGCCCCGACGGCGCCGCCTAGCGGGCAGTGGCCGCCGCAGCAGTATCAGTCGTCTGGTGCTCTTCCGCCCCTGCGACCCGTTGTGACTAAGCGGCGGGCTCCGGGACAGATCTACTGGGGCCTAGGCCAGGTCTGGCTCGGCCTTGGTGTGGCGATTGGCCTCAATCTGGTGGTGTCGATTGCGGCCCTCATCATCTGGATCGCGGCGCACCCGGCGGCCCTGACCCCCGGCAACTCGTCCATCCTCACGCAACAGATTCTCAACGATCTGACAAGCAGTCCGTGGTTCGTGCTGGCATCGCTTGTCACCTTGTGGGCCGGTTTCCTGCTCGGCATCTTCGTCGCGTCGTACGGCTACGGCCAACGAAGCCTGCGACTCGACTTCGGTTGGCGCTTTGTGTGGCGCACGGACGTGCTCTACGGAATGGGCCTGGCGATCGTGCTGCGTGGTGCGGACTTCGCTTACAACGTGTTCCTCAACGCCATCGGCGTTGACACCAAAGCCGTTGACAACTCTGCGCCGATCGTCGATCAAAAAGGAATCGGGCTCATCCTCGTGGTTCTGGCCGCAAGTTTCGGCGCGCCCATTGTCGAAGAACTGTTCTTTCGCGGACTGACCCTGCGGGCACTCCAAAAGCGCTGGGGTGCTGTCGTCGGCATCATCGGCTCGAGTGTGCTCTTCGGAATTTTGCATGCGCAACCAACATCCACTGGTGCTTTCGGTCTGCAGTCGCTGTGGCTTGTTGCTTTCACTGCGAGCCTCGGCGCAGTGTTTGCATGGGTAGCCGTGCGTACGCAACGCCTTGGCATAACCGTCATCGCACACGTGACGTTCAACTTTTCCGCGCTAGTTATCGCACTGCTACTGAAGTAGCGCGGTGCGTGCGGACGAACGGAGTCCGCGGCAACAGTTCAGGCTTCGTGAACGCGCATTGTCCGAGTCAAGTCATGCGACCGAATCTCGGACGGCACTTCATGAACGGGGCATAGCGGACCACTGTGGTCGACAGTGTCGGAGAGGAAGCCGGCTAGTCCGGTGCAGCCTTCCGTTGGTTGACCGCGATAGATGCGTCCGACACCAAGCCAGCGCGCGTCGATTTCGTCTGAGTGATGAACTTCGGACTCATCAACTTCGCGCGTAATGCTGACGATCGACGCCGGGTGAATCTTCAGCACGGTGCCGTTCGCTTGCTCAAGCAAGACGTCGTAGTGATAGATCGAGAAGTGCCCAGCGACGAGTCGCGTGGTGCGGTCTTCGAGCAACACAGTGACCGAGCAGAGGTGACCGAGGAACGGGCTCAGGTCGATGCGCTGACCGGACGACAAGGCGAAGGTCATCGCTAACGACCCGGCGTATTCGAGATATCCAAGCGCCGGACGGTAACTCTTGCCGACGACTTCGCGGACGGCGTTCTCAGCGTGCGTAAACGTAGGTGTCTCGCCCGAGGCTAGGAGTCGCGGTGCCCGCCCTGAACCGTCGTGGACTTCCCAGAGGAAGGGGCCACCCTCGTCGCTCGTCACATTGGCGTAGAAGTGCTTGGTCTCCCAGTTCCAGACCCGCAGGCCACCCGACTCGTGGTATCGCCAGGGAACTGGGGTCAGAGCCCCAATGCTCCTCATAGCCAACCTCCGCGGGGTCGGCCCGGCTGACCGGGACGCAAGCAAACACGAGTGCTATCTAGGACGACGCGCAACGACACTCCCCCATTGGTTGTCACCCGCGACAGCACACCAGGTCCACTAAGGCCCTGTGTGCTGACTATCGGCAGGATCGCGACCGTCACGCCTTGTGACCGTAACTCCGGAATTCCGAAATGAGTCGGCCAGCCTGCACCGCGACCGCCCCACTACCCATGGGGCGGCATGTTCGGCTCACGATTTCGGGCGAACGCGCCTTGTCGGGCGCGCTCACGCCTCCATGCTCATGGCAGCGACGATCGTCGTCAGTCGCCCATCGGCTCGCCGCACTGCCGCCGCGAGCGTGCGGTCGTCGACACCGAGACCCGCTGCGACCGCGACGCGGCGCTCGCCGCCGACGTGCTCGCGGTAGTACGAGACGAGTGCCAACAGGTTGAGCGCCGGCTTGCGGCCACCGGACGCATCGACGGGGACACACACCTCGATGAGGGCTCTCGTCGCCGCGGCCAATGCATCATCAGCCACGAGTCGGTCTGCGGTGTCTGTCGGCATCGCGTGACCGTCGAGCGGTTGCGCCGCTTCAGTAACGATCTCGTCCAAAGCGGTCGGTGAAGCCAAGGCCTGCAGGGTGTCGGCGGCCCGAGCCATGGCAGCGGCCCGACGCACGGTAATGCCGAGGTGCGCGGCAACTTCTTCGATAGAGGGTGCTCGGCCAATGGATTCGACGAGTTCCAGCGCAGCTCGACGGTGCGCAGCGGCCAAGTCCGACGCATAGCGTCCGCCACGACGTTCGCGGACGAGGTCTAGCAAACGGTTGGGCAGCTTGCCAAGCAAGTACTGGCCGAAGTGCGAGGCCGAGGGGTCATACGCTGCAGCTGCTTCCAGCACCCACAAGCTGACCTGGGCACCAAGTTCTTCGCGATCCATCTGCAGACTTGCAAGGGTCGACGATGAACGCTTCATCAGCCGTCCGGTCGCAAGACGTACGTAGTGCTGACACAGGTCTGCCAAGAAACCTGACGGCAGTTCAGAAAGATCGCGCCTACGAACTGAGGGCTCAACTTTGAGTGCGTGTGGTTCAACACCGAGACCAGCACACACTTCGTTGATCATGTCGGCGAGTTGCTTAGCCTGCTCCGGCGCCGCAAAGACGCGGTAGGTGTTTTCCGGATCTGCACGCACCTGGAACTCTTCGGGCAACGCGGCCGCGAAGGCAGCAACGTTGAGCGTTTGCACGCTCGTGAAGTGAGCCAGCGAGTACACGCGCAGTGGTGCGAGTCGCCAACCTTGCGATTCAGGGATGCCACCGAAGATGACGTCCTTGATGCGAGTTGAGGGCTGACCCGTGCGTTCGAGAACGACCTCGCCGCCTGAAGCAACACGTTGGTCGCGCCAGTCTTCCGCAAACTCTTCGGCTGCAAATCGCACGCGTAATGGTGCGTCGTCTTCGTCTGGCATCTCGATCGTGAGAACGAGTTCGCCATTCGACGTACGCAGATCGGTGAGCGTGCGTCGAACAAGGACGTAGGCGCCAACGCTCTCGGCCTTTTTGCCGATGAAGCCAGCCACACCCGATTCATCAGGGTCTGAGTTCGTGCCGGAAAGTTGCCCGCCGCCGTCGACTCCGAGGCGCAGACAACGTTCTGGTTCTTCATCGATAGCAACGCGGACGGCGGCTTCGACCACGCGTTCGTAAGGGTGCCACCTGCCATCGGCGAGGTAGTCAAGGACTGCAGTCTCTGTGGGCCGCAGTGGTTCGTCGAACGTCAGTGCTGTCATGTGCGCGCCTTACTCATAGCCCGAGCGGCTGCAATGTCGAGGAAGTCAAAGTCATCAGTGAAACCTGGCAGAACCATTTGTTCGTACGGTTCGGTGCGCTTCTTCTTACCCTTCATCAATGCGGCGGCGAGTCGAGCGCACGTTCCACGGGTGCGACTTGGGGCGGCCCGCAGGAAGGTCTCGAGGGTGTGTTGCTGAACGATGTCTGGCGCAGGTGCGAGGTACGGCGTGAACTCGCTTAGCTCGGACGTGATCGTCCGCAACAGTTGCGCGCCAGCGACGGCCGCAGGTCGTGACTCAACAACGTCAGTGACGTTGCCCAATGGAATCGCGACGGTCAACCGGAAGACACCAAACTCGTGTCGCAGGCCGACGACGTCGGCCCCGGTCTCTGACGCCTCGATCAATTGGGCAAGCGCATGTACACACCGCAACAAAGAGTCGCGGGACCGGCAACCCACACTGAGGTGGAGTTCGACGGGTTCGGCAATCTCGAGAACATCGCCACGTTCAACGATGTCGTCGTCGTCCGGTTCCGTACCAACCTCAACTGCGTTACTCAGTCCACGACCCTGGCTGGTGTCTACTGCGCGAGGCGCAGTCGCACGCACCATGGCGTTGTCCCCTCTGGCTCCCACTTGCCACACCTACCGACCGCACACGGTTGGAGCAGCCCCCTTTTTGGAGGGTAACTGCGCGTAACCAAGCCCCCTAGGTGTGCATATCGGCGTGTTTTCCGAATTCGCACACAGCGAACATGGCCCCTCGTGAAACTTTTGCCTCTTTGTTACCAGACGCCGATCCCCCGTCCGGCTGACGTCTGCGCCGGGGTCCGCTACTGCGGAGTGAGCTCTGTGGTCAGCGTCCGGTGCCAGTGGCCCTGGCTGATGTCTAGGAAGTACGGCGGGCTCGCACCCTTGAGTCGGATGTCGTAGCTGTAGTGCTTGAGGTACCCCTGGTTGCCCCAGCCGACGATGCACCGGTACTTCTGGGCGATGCTGCCGTAGAGGTAAATGCCGCCACCGATGAGACCGGTCGACGGGCTCGGGTTCTGGGTGCCGAAGCAGTGGTTAATCGCCAGCGCCGAGAAGTCGTATACGACATTCGACTGCGAGTTCGGATCGAAGACGGTGCCTACCGGTTTGAGGTATGGCAACCAGTCGCTGACCCGCTTGTATGGGTCATTGTTCGAACTCGAGGTGTTGATCGGGTTGTAGTTGTAGAGGTAGTTGTTCGGCACGAGCGCGAGCATGTTGGTCGAGTTGGTTGGAACAGTTCCGTAGTTAGCGTTCGATACCGCCACCGGGTTGCCACCTGAGTCGTAGACATACGCGTCGCTGTAGTAAACGCTTCCGGTAAGTCCAATGTTGTTGTCGGCAGCGATGGTCATCTGGCCTTTGAGGCTGCCTTGGATGTACACATCACCCTTGGTGCAGTCGAACCACGCAGTCGGAGTTGTCGGGCTGTTGTCTTGCGCGGACGGGAAGCCGCCGTAGTCGCCAGCGTTCGGAGCGAACTTGCTCGACTCGCCTGATGGAATGACGAAAGGCTTGGTGTTACCCGTCGTCGAGTTCTTCTTCAAGCACGAAGGCGCCGTGTTCGGGGCCCAGTAGTTTGCGTCCGTGGTCGCCGTCGGAATGCTTTGCACGTAAATGACGCCGTTATAGCCAGTCGAGTCAGGCGTCGTGCTAATTGTCACCGTTGGCTGCGACGTTGCACTTGTCGCTTTCAGACTGCCACCCGAAAGAATCGTGCAGTGCGGAGAGTCCGTTAACGCCTTCGTGTCGGGGCTCGTGACCTGCATGGTTCCGTTACCCATCAGCAAGATGCGGGTCGGCCCGGTGAAGATACAACCACCTGCAGCGGCGTCCGCGCGCAAGGCGACATTCGCAGTGGGCAAAGGCAAAATCGGCTCATACGTTGGGTTGATAGAACCGGCCGGAGTTGTTGCCCCACTTGAAATTCCGGGCGATGTTGCCGGCACGTTGCCGAGTGCTAGATCGCCGTTCTCAGGGAATGACGTGCCAGGCAATCCATTGCCATCGATCCACGAGTGCGCAGCTGGACACACTGATGGTGGACACGATGACGACATAGTTCCGGCAGACACCGAAGCGGGCAGGTTGCCGTAGAGAATCCACACGTCGTTCGTGTGTGAGTCACCAGCGAAGTGTTCAGATGACAAGACGCCAGCCCACTCGCAGTAGTTCATATTGCGGGTCGTGCCGTTGGCGCTGCTATTACTCGGACCAACCGGGCCGGCAGCCCAGTAGTAGCGGTTCTCGCACAACTTCTGCGCAGTGCTCAACGAGCCGTAGGCGCCGGGCATGTATGGGTCTTGGGTTTGGTAGTCAGAGAACAAGACGTAGTCGATGGTGGCCTGGCGACGCAAGATCGCACGTAGTCGCCGAGTTGAGTTACCCGCCTTACCGGTGACCGTCAAGATGATTTGGCCAGTAGGAGCTGTCTGCGACGTGTCTGCGGTGTACGTGAAAGTCTCGTCCGTCGTCGTGCCAGGGATGGGCACGTAGCCGGTGAAAGCGCCGTTCGTTGGATCAGTGGTCTGCCAGTACAGCGGATTCAACTGCAGTCGCGCGATGTAGTCATCGATGCCAGCTTGTGCGGCCGCGTATGCGGAGTAGTAGTTGTCGGATGAACCCGACGACAGCGTGAGTTGATTGACGGCCGCCACGACACCGAGGGACAGCATCATGAAGATGATGCCCCACGCCAGTGCGAGCAACATGGCAATACCCGAGTCGCTGCTCGGTTTGCCAAGCCGCGCGTTGCGGGCTCGGTGCGCACTAAAGAGCATCTGTCGCATGATCTACTCCGTCACAACAGATTCTGGAAGACGACGGTTTGCTGGACAGTAACCACGGTGTTCTTCGACGACTGCAAGGTCACGGTGGCTCGTTTGAGCGACTGCCGTTGTGCGAGCGTCATGCCGGTTCCATTGGGTACGACGTTGGCACCGGTGAGGCTTGGACTGTCATAAAACGTGAACACCGGGTTGGCAGTGGTGTTGACGACATTCGAGACGAGCAGCTTGACGATCGGCGTGCTCGTGTAGACGGTGACCCCGCCCACAACGCTCGGTGCGGTCTGCGACTCCCACAGGTTGTTGCTGGCATCAACCCAGATGCGAACCTTGTTAGGGGAAACAGAGCCGAGGCCATTGAGAAGCGAATACGTGTAGAAGATGATCTGCGATCCGTCCACAGTGTCGAAAGCCGGCGTATTGCCGTCAGGCCCACCGGCGTAACGCATCTGGCGAGTGATGATGCGCATCGCAGACTGGTAGTAGCCCTCGCTCTGCGTGGTCGCAACGACCGACGTCGTCGTGCGGAAGATGCGAGCACCGAGCGCAGAGATCATCGCGAGCAAAATCGCAAAAATGCTCATCGCCACAAGAAGTTCGATGAGCGTGAGGCCGGACTCGCTTCGGCGTAGGCGGGCGATCATGTGATTGCCCCGGTCGACATCGACAAGTGAACGAGAGTGTCGGACGGATCAAATGTGACGGTGCGAGACGTGCCGGACGCATCGGTAATCGTCCAGGTGCCGTAGGGCATCAAGATCTCGGTCGAACTCTTCACCCCGCTCAAGGTGTAACTCACGGGACTCGAGCAATAGGCACTACTTGTTTCGGCAGCGTGCGAGATCGTCAGAGTGCCGGGCGTGACGTCGGTGAAGTCCAGTTCGACGCCAGACAACTTCGCGTTAGCGGTGCCACCAGGAGCAGCCGAGTAGGCAATGCGACTGCCGACAGTTCCACCAGTGCGGCCAGGGAACAGTGGGTCAGAGTCGTTGCAGTTTCCGAGCCAGATTTGGTACCCACTCGGCACCGGGAAGAGCGGCGCAAGTGAGTACGGGAATGCGGGCGGAACGACGGACTTGCTGACGAACGTCGACACGTAGGTGATGGGCATGTTCGGTGGCGTGACGAGTCCGTTCGGCAACTGCACGTTAAGTGAGGCGGCCTGGTCGTAGGCCAAGATGAGCGGTGTCGTTGCGGCCTGGTTGACAGTTACCTGTTGCGAAATCGAGGCGGTGTTTTGAGGAGTGGCGTACCCGCTCTGCGAGACACCGACGGTCCACACTGAACCAGCGTTGAGACCGGGGAAGAAAGCACATCCGTCGGCACCCGTGGTCTGCGGCGCCTGCGCGGTCGGATCGCCGCTGACGTTGGTGATGGTCACCGTAACGCCGGCGGCCGGCGTGCCGTCGGCCGCACTGATCTTGACTGCGATGTTGCCGTCGGTCGGACTAAAGGCGTTTTGCTGCGGAGCCAGGAGCGTGTCGAGCTTGACGGCGTCCGCCTTCGGCAGTGGCGTGCCCCACACCTCGATGTGAAGTTCGAGGTAGGCCTGGTTGGCACCGTTGCCGCTGTCGCACGAGCCGGACGTAGCGCCAATGCTGCGCCACTCGGCTGTGTCCGTGATGTAGAACGTGCCGCGGGGCGAGTTCACGGTCTTGGTCGTCGCGGCCAGCGTCATGTTCGTCGGGTCTTCAGCTCGGAGCACGTCCATCTCGGTGGCGGCCAGGCTGGCGGCGTAGACGCGATTGCTACTTGCGTGGCTGGTGTGAAGGCCGTTCCACACGATGGCAGTGGAGGCGAGGCTGATGATGGCGAAGACGGCCATGGCAACGACAACTTCCATGAGCGTCAGGCCGGAATCGCCCCCGGCGATTGCCCGGCGGCGACGCTGCAAACTTCGCGCAAACACTTAGCTGCCCCCACCTGACCCGATCCGCACTCCTGAGTATCGGCGTCTCTTTCGACGGTACGCCACGAACTTGCGCCAAAACAGAGCCTCAAACGCGGACGGCGGGAGGTTAGAGACCGAGCAAGTTGAGGTACCAATGACCGATGGATTGCCCGAAAATCAAGCCAAGAAGGGCGCCTGCGAGCAACGAGGGACCATAAGGGAAGGGCTGGCCCCGTCCGACTCGAAGGGCGAGCCCGGCGACGGCTCCCACGATAAACCCAGCAAACAGCCCGGTCAGGCTGGCGCCCCAGCCGACCCAGCCCAAGATCAGGCCAAGGACCGGGGCGAGTTTCACGTCTCCCAAGCCCATCGACTGCTTACCCAGGAAGATCGGGCCGATGAGAAAGAGGCCCACATACCCCGCGAACCACAACAACCCCGACAAGATCGCTCGGCCCCACGGTGCGCTGCCGAAAGCAGCGCCGGACGCAAGGGCGGCGCTGAGCAGGCCCAGGACGGCTACCGGATAGAGCGGGTAGGTGAGGGAGTTGGGCAGCCGCAGCGTGGTCACGTCGGTGACGACCAGAGCGGCCGCCACGGTGAGGACGATAAGGAGGAGGAAGAGCAGCGGGTCGAAGCCCAGCGGCCAGGATCCAGCTGGCGGACGTTGCTGCCATGCCCACCATCCGAGGAGCGCCGCCACGACCCCGGTACCGGCTTCGACGAGTGGGTATCCGGGGCTGATCGGCGAGTGGCAGTCGTAGCACCGTCCGCGCAGCAACAGCCAGCCTAGGACCGGCACATTGTGTTGCGGCCTAATCTCGTGGCCGCAGTTGGGACACGACGATGGCGGCTTGACGAGGCTGATCCCGGCGGGCACTCGGTAGGCCAGTACGTTGGCGAACGAACCGAGAGCCAGACCCATGAGACCTGTGACCGCGGCGAAAATGAACGCCAAGGACGAGTTGGTCACATGACGACTATCGGTTGCTGCGGCTCGTGCGTCGAGGTGCCGCGCCCGAAAGGGCGTGCGGCATGGCTCACCAACCGCGCCCAACGACCGCCGGTTAGCCGGGCACGGCACGTCAGGAGGCAGATCGATGTTGTGGCGGACGCCAACGGTCATCGGGCACCGCGGAACAGGCCGCGGCGTCAACGCGTGGGGTGAGGCTGAGAACACGTCCGCCGCTATGCGTCGCGCGTACGCCCTTGGCGCGCGGTGGGCCGAGACCGACGCGCAGTTGTCGGGCGACGGTGAACTGGTGGACTATCACGACCTGACATTGCCTGATGGTCGCTGGCTGGCGGACGTGTCGACCGCAGATCTGGCGGAACTGGGAGTCGAGCGGCTCGCCGACATCGTGGACGCCTTGCCTGTCGACTTTGGATTCGACCTGGAGGCAAAGGCGGCGCCCTCAGACGTCCCCGGCGGGGGCATTCGGGCCGACACGGCCGACGCCCTTGCGGACTTCGCTCGAGCGCGGATTCATGAGCGACCGCTCGTTGCATCGTCGTTCGACCCCGGCATCGTCCGGCGACTGGTTGCGGCGGGCATTCCTACCGGTTGGCTGGGCCGGTCCGGTTGGCCATGGCGCGAGACAGTGTGGGCGGCGCATCGGCTTGGTTGTGCCTTTGCCATTGGCGAGACGCCCGGCGTCTTGCTTGCTCCCGATGCCGCAGAGGTCGCGCGATGGGCACGCGAGCGCAGCCTCGACTTAGCCGTGTGGGATGCGACCGGCGCTCACACGCGACAGTTACTCGATGCGGGCATCAAGGGTTTGTGCACTGACGACATCGCTGGGGTGACGAGTGCGCTCTTGGACGAGTCCTCCGACTAGCGCCAAGCGCGTCAGCGCCCGTGCACCGTCCGGCATACTTGATCGCACACCAACCGAGGTAGGTCCGCGGGTGTAGTTCAATGGCAGAACATCAGCTTCCCAAGCTGACAGTGCGGGTTCGATTCCCGTCACCCGCTCAGCAATGTGAAGGGGACCCCGCGTTTTCAGGGGTCCCCTTCACATTGCTGGGTCGCTCGGAATCGGGAGGAGCGCGCGGCACTTAGGGACGCGCGCGACGGCTCCCGTCACCCGCTCACATCACCAAGAAACCGCCACTGACATCCAGGTTGACTGCGTTAACGCCGGTGCACGACATCAAGAAGTCTGTGGCATCGGCAACTTCAGCCATCGTGACGAGTCGGCCGATTGGCGTGCGTGGGATTGCAGGGTGGCTCTCGACATCCCGCCACTTTGGGCTGTCGCCTACCACTCCGGGATGAATCGCGTTCACGCGATGTGGTGCTATCTCAACGGCCAACGTGCGGACGAGAGCGGACACGCCACCGTTGAATGTCGTCACCATTGTCGACGCCGGATACGGACGATCTTTCGCCATGCCGCCGAAGAGAACAACGTTGCCTTTCTCAGTGAAACGTCCGCTGAGAACACGCACGACCTCGGTGTAGCCGACCAACTTCACCGTCACTGATGTCACCGCTTCGGTGACGTTGAAGTTTTGCAGCGTATTGGGGAACTGATTGATGGCAGTAATGACGAGATTGTCGACTGCGTCGACTGATTGCAGTGCGGCCTCGATACTTTGCGGTTCTGCGAGGTCGAGCGCCAGGCCGCGTACACCGTGCCCAATGTCCGCGGCAACCTCATCCGCACGCTCTTGGGTACGACTTGTGATGACGACGTCGTCACCGCCAAGTGCATGGCGCTCGGCAATGACGCGGCCAAGTCCCGAACTTCCACCGACGATGACGGTAGACGTCATGAGTCAATCTCCCTTGTACGAAATCGGTTTACGTCGAACGTGCGGACGATCGACTACTCGTCACTTCGTCGGTTGCGATGCCAACGTATGACGGATGTGTTGCCGATACTGCAATGAGCCGTCCGACTCCGCAATCGCACTCAACGGGCCTATGAGATCTGCGCGCAATGTCGT
>Ga0075017_100000732_pt1 | contig 18901 bp, 11 predicted proteins | sample AleBraG_ABR_2012_FD_71475 | JGI IMG/M metagenome (GOLD analysis project Ga0075017, IMG submission 71475) | Freshwater sediment microbial communities in response to fracking from Pennsylvania, USA - Alex Branch Run_MetaG_ABR_2012 | ecosystem: Environmental > Aquatic > Freshwater > Creek >... | reverse complement strand
CATGCGCGGCAGGAAGGAATTAACTTCCAGATGCTGACCGCGCCCACCGAATTTCTCTCGGACGGCAAAGGCTGGTTGACGGCCGCGCGTTGCGTTCTGATGGAACTGGGCGAGCCCGACGCATCCGGCCGCAGGCGTCCGATGCCGAAAGAGGGTTCGGAGTTCGATTTGCCGTTGTCGGTCGCGATTATCGCCATTGGGACCACCGCCAATCCCATCGTGCAGAGCACCACTCCCGGCCTGGGCACCAACAAACGCGGATATATTCAGGCTAGCGAAGAAACGCAGCGCACCACGCGCAAGGGAGTCTTCGCTGGAGGCGACATCGTGACCGGAGGCGCCACCGTAATCTTGGCTATGGGCGCCGGACGCCGCGCCGCAAAATCGATCCACGACTATCTGACGACCGGTGAATGGTAGTTAGACGGCGACCTGGAATCGGAGCACGTCTGGGAAGGGTACGACTTCAGTCGTGCCGTAAATCGCCGAGAAACTTCTGCGCTTCAGCGCATGAGGGCTGCTCTAGACAAAGCTGATCTCAAAATATGTATCCGTCCGCGCCCAAATCAAGGGTAGCCGCGCCATCCAATATTTCCGGTTGATCGTCCGTCGTGCCTGGGCGTGCTCTTCTGGCGGCAAACTGCGCGCTAAAGCCGCAAACTCCGGCCCCGTGACTCTGCCGCGAATCGTGCACGGCGCTACCTTTACCTGCGGATTATTCCGGATCCGTTTCGACTTTCCCATATCGCCGCGCGTCATCACGTAGAGTTTGCCGCCTTCTTCTCCAAACCATACCGGAGTCGCGACCCCCACTCCATTCTTGCGAAATGTCGTCAGCGAGATGTATTGCTGGCCTTGAATCGGCGCTGGAACCTGGCTCGTCATAACTTCATTCTAAAACTGCAACGGGCAAAAAACGCGCATATCGAGCACTAAGCGGAAGACCCTCACTGGCATCTATGGTTCTCTCCCGGCCGCGGGCGATTGCTCCGCCTGCTGCATCTCTGTTATAAGCCTGAACATGCGTAAATGGATGCGCGACCGCATGCAGCGTCGCAAAAAGAAGCCTGCTGGTTCTGAGAGTCAGCCAGCCCCTCCCCCATTGCAGCCGGCATATTTTGAAGTTGGGCAAACGCCGGACGAACCAAGCCCCGCGGATTTCCGAGAGAGCCAGCCCGAAAACGTAGCGGCCAGCGAGCCTCAGATCGAAGAAAGCCGCGGCGAAGACGCTTCCCCCGCTGATGGCGTGGCCGCCCGCAAGAGTCCGCCGGACGATGCCGATTCGCAGCGTGGCCGTCGCCGCCGCCGCGGAGGCCGTGGCCGAGGAGGGACAGGGCGAGGTCGCGAACAGGCCGTGGCGCAAGCGTTCACGCCTGCCGCAACCAAAGGCAAGATTCCGGTCATTCCGCCTGGCGGCGTAGAAGAGGCAGAGCCCGAATCCGCCGAGCCCGAGCCGGAAGGTGCGGAGGCCGAGCCGCAGGCTGCAAAAGTTTCCGCCGCCATTCCGACTGCACCGGCCCGCCCGCCAAAGGGAATCGTGGTTCTTGCCATTGGCCTGCCCGGTTCCGGCAAGAGCACCTGGTTCAAGCGCCATAACGTGACGCCGCTCTCCAGCGACATGATGCGCGCCATCCTTTTCGACGATGTGCGCGAGCAGCGCTTTCAGGATCTTGTCTTCTCCAACTTGCGCGCCATGCTCAAGGCCCGCCTGATCGCCAAGCGCCCTATGAACTATGTGGACGCGACCAATCTGACTCCGCAGGAGCGTCAGCACTGGATCAAGCTCGCGAAAGATTACAACTACGAAGTCCAGGCCGTATTCTTCGATGTCCCGCTGGAAGTCTGCGTCGAACGCCACCAGCGCCGCGACCGAGTCGTCCCCGAAGATGTGATGCGGCGCATGGCGGCCAAGCTGAAGCCGCCCTCATTCGAAGAGGGCTTCGCCAAAATCACGGTGGTGCGGGTGAAGAAGAAGTTGGAATCGGCGGAGTCCGCCTAGCCCTTCAAATAAGGCAACAGCTCTTTGAACGCTGCCGAGGAAGACGCACGCATCAGTTCGTAGATCATCATTTCTGTCGACGAGATCACCGCGCCCGCCGCCCGCATGCGCTCCAGGCCGATCTTCCAGTTCCATTCCGTGCGCGAGCTGACTGCATCCGACGCCACATGCACAAGATATCCCTCGCGCAGCGCACCCAGCGCCGTCTGCGTAACGCAGATATGGCTCTCCATGCCGCACAGGAGAAGAGTCCGACGGATGCCTGGCAGCCGCTTCAGCGACGCACAGAACGCTTCGCTGCCGAAGCAGGAGAACAGCGTCTTATCGATGGCTTCCGTCCCCGTCAGCAGCGCTGCGATCTCAGGCACCGTCCCGCCGAGACCTTTTGCGTATTGCGTGCTGATCAGCGCCGGAATTTTCAGAATCGACGCCGCCCGAATCAGCAACTGCGCATTGCGCACCAACTGCTCTTTCTGGAAGATCGGAGGCAGCAGCTTTTCCTGAATGTCGATCACCAGCAGCGCGCACTGCTCCGGCTCCAGTGGCAGCCGCGAAATCTCGGCGTAGTCGAGAGTGGCCGCGCCGCCCCGCTCCAGCAATGTAGACATCGCAGTCTCCTCCTACAGGTGTCATCCCGAGCGTAGCCGTTTTTCAGGCGGAGCGAAGAGCCTGCCCTGAGCGAAGCCGAAGGGATCTCCTGACCCGGAAACTATACGTCAACGCCACCGATCGCGGTTGACCGCGCCCGCCCCGCACCATAAAATCATAAGGTATTCTGCAACCAAGTTGCCCCCTCGTTCAACGGCTAGGACACCTGCCTCTGGAGCAGGCTATCGGGGTTCGAATCCCTGGGGGGCAGCCAAAAACCACGAATCAAATCAGAAACATCAGAAAGGGAAGGCCATGCGCACGACGCCTTCCCCGAAGGTCGAGGCGTAAAGATTTCCACCGGACCAGGTTAGATCCGTGAAGGTTTTCGCCACCGCATTTCCTCCAATGCTGGTCCAGTTGCTCCCCAGATCACTCGAAAGATAAACCCGGCATGCTGTAGCCGCAGCCATTATGCCCGAGCCGGACGGGTCAAATCGCAACCAGGTAACAGAGTGGTCTCTGCAGCCGTCTTGGCTTGTGCCCAAACCATTACTCGACGGGGCGAACGTAGCTCCTCCGTCGGTGCTCTTTAGAACCCCTCCCCCACAAGCGTCATTTCCTTCCATGGCAGCAAACACAAGAAGGCTATTCACGGGATCGACCGTAACCGTAACGGGAAAGCCGCAAGCCGCTCCCATATTCGCGGCCGTCCATGTTACCCCGCCGTTCCGCGTGAACATGATCCCCTGCGTTCCACCCACTTGAGCCACCACGAAGATATTCTTGCTATTGGAGGGATCGACGGTCATCGTTTCCGGAGACACCAAGGGCCACGATTGTTGCGTCCAGGTAAGTCCCCAATCCTCGCTCTTGTACACCGCGCTCGCCGGCAGATAAACCGTCGAAGGAACCTGGAAATCAACCGCCGCTTCCCCGGAGGCCCCGGGAAGAGAGCTCACGTAGGTAAAAGTGTGCCCGCCATCAGTAGAGACTTGGAAGCCGGTATAGGTCGACAGATAGACGTACTGGGTGTTCGCGGGATTGAAGGTCACCGTACCGAACTCGTTGCCCGGCGCCGCTTGCCAGGTCTTGCCGCCATCGTAGCTAAAGAGCGGTCCGAAATCCTGTCCCACCGTGAGAATGGTTGATCCATCCACAGCCAGGGAATAGAGCAGCGACGAGGTAATGTTTCCGTTGAGGCTCTGCCACGTTGTACCTCCATCCGCTGTGATGTAAAGGCCCTGATCGCTGCCCACCACAAAGTGGCCCGGCCCTGTGGGGAGGGGTATGAATGAGCGAACATCGACCTGCAGGTTGAGGTAATCCCAGTCGGCGCCATTGTCTGCCGATTGCAGCAGTGAAAAGTCGCACCCCGCGTAAAAGCTGCTGGTTGCGAGATCGGCCCCAACAGCCTGGACTGCGCATTCCGGCAAGTTCGACGCAGCCCACACACTTCCATTGTTGCTGGTCACATAGATGTCGGGAACGAACTGGTAGCCCTGAAAATCGGAGACCACCGCATTTTGCGGATTCGTGCTGTTCACGGCGACGGACAAGGCAGCGATTCCCCCGAAAGACGTAGTCGTCCAAGGTCCGGAAGGGCTGGTTTGTACCAACACATCGCCGGTCAACAGGCCCTCGTAAATGGTTTGGCCGGTCCCGGCCAGGGAGGCAGCGGGTTGCGTGTTGCTCCCGATCGCCCAGGTCGCTCCATCATCTGTGGATTGCGCCAGTCCGCTCACGGTAGCGGCGTACAGCGTGCCGTTCATCTGCAGAAAGGCGAACGTCCACAAGAGAGGTGCGACGAGCTTCCAGCTTGAACCGGCATCGGTGCTTCGAAAGATTCCGGCAAAGGTTGTGCCTGCCAAAACAATCGACGGATTATTTTGGTCGAGCCACAAGGCGTTCACCACTGGGTCGGTCAGCCCAACGTCCGCCTGGACCCACGTCTGTCCCCCGTCCACGGTCTTGTAAATTCCGGCCTCCGAAGTTGGGCCTCCTCCGGCTGTGCCTCCTCCTGCATACATCTGCAACGGGTTGGCATTATTTATTGCAAAGGCTGGGAGCTTGCCAGCGGCGGGTAGCATACTTCCAAACGCTCCCGCAATAGCCTGGGGGCCCACGGGTTGCCAAACCGTCGAAAGGCCAGCGTAGGTGGCGCTCGCCTTGGTGTTCATATTCGCTTTCAGGACCGCCGGACTCCCACTCACAGCAGGTACAAAAACAAGATTCAAGACGGAACTTGAAGATACGATGGCAGCGCTGATCGTATAGGTGCCCGACTGCAATGCGGTCAACGTAGTGGTTTGCGTCAAGGTCTGGGAGAAGCTGTCAGGACCTGTGACCGTGACGCTGCCCACTTCTCCAGACGGAAGTCCGGTTACGTTCACCGTCAGTGAGGCTGTTCCTGGCGCGGTGACAGAAAAATTCACCGAATTTGATGATCCGCCTCCCGGTGAGGGATTGGTGACGACCACGGGGAAGCTCCCAGCTGTGGCCAAGTCCGCAGTGGTGAGCTGGATCTGGAGCCGAGTGGCGTCCACGAATGTGACCGCGTGAGCCACGTTGTTATAAGTCGCTACCGAGCTAGCGACGAAATTCGTTCCATCAATCGTCAGAGTTTGCGCCGGGGCTCCAGCAGTTGCCGAAGGAGGAGAGAGACTGGAGATCGTCGGCACTGGATTGTTTACTGAGAAACTCAGCGTATTCGACGGGCCGCCGCCAGGCGTCGGATTGGTGACGACCACTGGAAAGCTCCCAGCGGTGGCCAGGTCCGCAGCGGTGAGCTGGATCTGGAGCTGAGTGGCCCCCAGAAACGTAACGGGATGAACTGCGTTGTTATAGGTCGCTTCGGAGGTAGAAATGAAATTGGTTCCGTTAATAGTTAGAGCTTGCGCCGGAGCTCCGATGGTTGCGGAAGGAGGAGAGAGGCTGGAGATCGCCGGCACCGGATTCTGCTGGATTGGGATTGGGTTCGAACTGCTACCACATCCTCCCGCTGCTGCCAGTGCGGCGCACAACACTCCCCTGGAAAACAGCATCACCGATTGGCTAGGACGAACACGCAAGTCTGTACACCTCCAACGGTGAACTCGACTCTAGCCGAGCCTCTTGGCAGACCGTTTCATTCTATGCCTGGTCCGCAGGCTGCGTGAAATCCGCCTGACGTCGGAGGACGTCCGCAGGAAACTTCGTGTCTTTTACTATTTCAGTGGCTGCAACTCCAAAAGTTCAAAATGCAAATCGTAAGGCGAACTGCATGAACCGCGGCGTAGTGAGCGTCGAATGATACCGGCCGAACTGTGTCGGGTCGTAGGAGAGTGACGGTTGAGCGGCGCGAACGTCGTAGCGCACCGAATTGGTCGCATTGAAGGCCTGCCAGCTGAATTCCAGACGCCTCTCCTCGCCGAGCGAGAAACTCTTGCTGACCCCGGTATCGATATTGAACATGCCGTCGCCGATTACGTTGTTGCGGACTCCAGACTCGCCCGGCCACTCCGGACGGAAGGCTGCCTCGGCCGCCGTCGGGTCGGCGAAGATATCGGGTCCGCCCACACCATTTACGATCACGTTCTTCGGGTTGGACGCCACTGGCGGCGGGCCGTTTGGTTCGGCATCGCCCTCAATGTTCCAGTTCGTAGCCCAGGTGAAACCGTTGTTGATCGTGATCGGGAAGCCGCTGGTCCAGCGGAATATTCCGGAGACGTGCCATCCGCCAACTAAGGCGTCAAGCAGTGGGGGCGCGTTGCCCGCCAGTATCTGGCCTTTGCCGAAAGGCAGACGATACACGAGGTTCGCGTTGACCTGGTGGAAGGCGTTGAAATCGGAGAGCCCGCGCAGCGACAGCGGATCGTAGGAATTGATCACGATTCCGCCGCCGTTCAAGTCGTTGCCCGTGCCACCCGTGCCTTCATACGGACCGACGCGCTCGGCTGCCGATGCCTGGTCAAACGATTTCGAGAACGTGTAGTTAAACTGTCCCTGCAGGTTCGCTCCCCAGCGGACGTTGTAGCTCACCTGCAGCGCGTTGTAGTCGGACGTGCCAATGTTGCGCCACGAGTAAAGCGAACTGAACTGGTCGTGGTAGAAGGCGTACGGTCCAAATTTGCTGTTCGGCAGCGCGGGGCTCAATCCGGAAATCGTTGCCGGCAAATCCAGTTCGAACAGTGAGAAGGTTTCGTTGTGCGGGAAGCAGTTCCAGATCTCGTAGACATTCTGCGTCGCCGTGGGCGCAGTGGGATAGTTTCCCGGGGCACAATTTAGACCGTTCCCCTGGACCGCGCTCGCGGCGCTCGCCATTCCCGGAAAAATATTCTCGAAGAACGGAATCGGCTGAATCGAGTTGACATCCGTCCCGGCAGCCGCAGCCTTCGACAGCATCGTGGCTGCCTGGAAATACTTCGTGCCACTTGCAGGATCCTTCAAGTTGGTTGGCATGGCCAGATCGACCTGCAACGGCAGACGCCGGCTGATACTGCCCACATAGGCAATCTGTAAGGAAGATCGAGAGGTGATTTGCCGCGAAACCGAAAAGTTGAAGGAATGAGTGTATGGCGTCTTCACACTCTGATCGAGTCCCCAGTTGATGGCAAAGGCAGTGTTGCCCGGAGTATAGGGAAAACCACCCGTCGGCGGCGGACCGAACAAGCATCCTGGACCGTTCAACGAGGGGCAGGCCGGAGGCAGGCAAGACTGTCCGGACGACCCCGGCACGAGGCAGGTGAATCGTGGGGCATCCGAAGGCGATACCACGCCGGCGGGATTTCCCAGATCGGTTGAAAGGCCGAATGATCCATGCTGGTCGAAGCTGTTTACCACCGGAATGCCGAAGTGGTCGTACATGATGCTGTAGCCGGCGCGCACCGAGAACTGGTCTTTCTTTCCCAGGATCTTTGACACCCATCCCTCGCCAGTATCGGGCGCCCAAGCCACGGCGATGCGGGGCGAGAAATCCTTGTGGTCCCAATTCCACAGGCCAGGACCGTGATTCTTGGGGCCTCCCAGGATGAATGAGAGCTCCCCGGCGCTGTTGGCGGGCATGCCTTGCTCGGCCAATTGAGCCGAGTGGGTAAACCAGTCGGACGCGTTTTGATTGGTGCAACCTCCACTCGGCGCCTGTACGCAAGGCGCCACTTGATATCCGTTGGTTTCGTAAGGAGGAGCTTCGAGCACCCAGCGCAGGCCATACGTGACGGTCAGACGAGGCGTCATCCGCCACGTATCCTGCCCGAAGAACTCGTAGTCATTGATGGCATAGCGGCGGTTGATGGGCACGCCCTGGGCGAGGGCGGTGCCATTGCGCGCGAAGTTATAAATTCCATCCCCTTCAGGGAAGATGCCCATGACGATGGTTGCAGCGCTGTCGTAGTTCGGACCGAAGTTGCTGTCCACTGCCGGAAATCCGCGGTTGCCAGGATCCAGCGGGCTCGAAGTGCCGGCGATTCCGCCCGTGTTCAGATATACGGCGTTGGTGCGAACGTCGGAGAACGAATTCTGATAGCTGATGTGGTTATTTCGAATCAGAAATAAGTCTGTGCCAAACTGGATCGTGTGGTTGCCCCGCGTCCAGTTCAGGTTGTCGGTGAACTGGTGGACGGGCACAAAAAAGGTTGTGGAGCGGGTGAAGGGCGTTAGGTTATCGAGCCCATCCAGGAATACGCCCGGATTTGCGGAGGCCCCGGCGTTTTGCCCGCCCTGGCGCACAAAGCCCCAGCGAAAGTCGTTGACGAGCTTTGGCGAGAGGATGGATGTCAGCCCAACGGTTATGCCTTTGCTGTCGTCGAGCACCGTAGTGGCCGCGGACTGCCCGACAAATTGTGGCTGGCCCGGCTCCTTGAAATTCTGTGTTTGTCCCCGCAAGAACAGGGTCTCAGAGCCGTTCGATGTGATGTGGTAGTCGAACCGGGTGATGTAGGTGTTAAAAGTGTTGTGAACCGGCGGTGCGAAACGAAAGCCGAGAGTGTTCGAGCCATCTCCTGCACTCTCATTCGCATTCGGGTACTGGTTGAGCACGTTCAAGACAGCCTGGTTGACCCCAATTTTTAACGGATCGATCTGTTGGATCTGTGCCGGTCCGAGCGCATAGTAGCCGGATTGAACTCCGCTCACTCCGTTTACGGTGCCTCCAGAGCAGAGAGGGTTCTGGGTGCCGTCGCTCAGCAGCGCACATTTATAGACGAGATCGCCTGCGCGCAGGGTCGGGCTGGGCACGGTGCGCAATGCGCTGGAACCCTGCGCGTCACGCCGTCCTTCATAGTTGGCAAAAAAGAAGAGCCGGTTTTTCATGATCGGCCCTCCCGCGGTAACCCCGAACACATTTCGCAACAGCTCCGGCGCTTTGTTAGATTGGCCGCTGCTTAACTGGGCCTCTTTCAAGAAAGGATCGTTGGCGCTGAAGATGGTATTGCGGTTGTACTCGTACAGTGAGCCGTGAAAGGCGTTGGTACCGCTCTTGGTCGCCAGAGCAACTTGCGCGCCGCTGGAGTAACCGGAGTCTGCATCGGAGTTGGCGGTCGTGACCCGGAATTCCTGCACCGAATCCGGCGGCACGTTCAGAACACTGGAAAACGCGTAGCCGTTATTCTGGTCGTTCACTCCAATCCCGTCGAGCGTGACGTTGGACTGATCGCTGCGCACGCCATTCACTGCGCCGCTCCGCGTGTCGGTGCTTGCGTCCAACTGGTTTCCCAGGTAGGCCACACCGGGCTGCAGGCTCAGCAATTGCACGACATTCCGGTCGGCAATGGGCAATTCGTCGATCTGGGATCCCTCAATTACGTTGCCCAGCGATGCGTCCGTCCGATTGATGAGCGGCGCTTCGCCTTCGACGGTCACCGATGTCGTTGCCCCAGCAACCTGCAACCGAATGGGTATGGTCGAGGGCGTTTTCACGACTAGCGTGACCTTCGACGCCACATACGACGCAAAGCCGCTCGCCGTGGCCTCGAGTCGATAGTTGCCAGGGGGTACATCCAGAAACTGGTATAGGCCCGACGAATTGCTGGTGACCGTGCGCTGCAAACCGGTTGCCGGCTCGGTCAGGATAATTTTCGCGCCCGAAACCGCCGCGCCGGAGGGGTCAGTAACGCTGCCGTTCAGCTGGCTGGTGGATTGAGCTGCTACCAGAGATCCCAGCAACGCCAGAGCCGCCATTACTCCAACCGCATACCTCACTCCCTGCTTACATCGAGTGCTCAACTCATACCACCGCTCGTGCTGCATGCTGCCCACTTGCTGATGGAATCGCGTCATCGACATAGCCTCCGAGGAAGTAGGTACGCCGCGCGGCGTCCAGGAAGAAACTCAGTACCTCTTCTTTTCCGCGCGCCGCTTGCGCCGTTTTGATTTTCATTGGTGAATGGCAGGGCATGTCCAGCCCTTCCCGCCCGATTGTCGCGGATTATAACCGAAGAATAGAAGAACGGGTGTTCACAAAATTTGATGGCTGAACCGGCGTTTTTTGCGCAGGCGTTGCGGCTGAGCGCGAATCGGTGCGTATGTTATCCGGGGATCGTATCCGCGTTCCCGAAGGTCGGCGAACTAACAGCAACCCATCTTCACTTCGCCACCAGCCGTGAGCGGAGGCCCAAATGCCTCTACTGGCGCCGGAGCCCCGTTCAGCGCCGCGATCCAGCGCCGCACCGCGCTGAACACCACGAGGATGACACCGACGATAAAGATTGCCATCAGACCCGAATCCAGATAGCCGGTAAACACTTGCCCTGGCTTTGAGGTTAGCGGCCAGAAAATGTTCTGGATCGAAACCACCCCGGCCGTCAGCGTCGTCACGCCCACGAAACACATCGGGACGACCGTGATCCAGGCATACTTCAGCTTGTCCATGTTGATCAGGAACGTGGTCGCCACCGCCAGCGCGATCGTCGCCAGCAACTGGTTGCCGGTCCCGAACATCGGCCAGATCGTCGAAATGCTTCCCGTGTAAATCAGATATCCCCAGCCAAACACTACGAAGAAGCTGGCGATCAGATTGCCCGGCAGCCAGGCGCTGTTGCCGAACGGCTTGTGCACTTTGCCCAGCAGTTCCTGCAGAACATAGCGGGCCACGCGCGTTCCCGCGTCGATCGTAGTCAGGATGAACAGAGCTTCAAACATGATGGCGTAGTGATACCAGTACCCCATCAGGCGATCCATTCCGGGGATGCCGCGGAAAATCTGAGCCATGCCCACCGCCAGCGAAACCGCGCCTCCCGTCCGTCCCGCCAGATTCTCCCCGACTTCACGAGAAAACATATCGAGGTTGACCGTGCTCAATCCCAGGTGGCTGAACACCTGCGGGCTCGTGTTGATGGCGAAATAGTCACCGGGATGCATCGAGCAGGCCGCAATCAAGGCGAGCACGCCCACCAAGGACTCGGCGATCATGGCGCCATATCCAATGAAGCGGGCGTCCGTTTCTTTATCCAGCATCTTCGGCGTAGTGCCGGATGACACCAGCGAATGGAAGCCAGAGATCGCCCCGCACGCAATGGTCACGAAGAGAAAAGGGAAGAGGGATCCCTTGATGATCGGCCCGCCGCCATGCACGAACGGCGTGAAGTTCGGAAACTGAATGCGAGGATGAACTACGAACACTCCCACGATCAGAACGATGATCGTGCCCAGCTTCACGTAGGTCGACAGGTAGTCGCGCGGCGCCAGCAACAGCCAGACCGGCAGCACTGAAGCCACCAGCCCGTAAATTGCCATGAGGACCGTGACCTGGTGCGGCGTAAGCGTCAGTGCCGATGCGGCTCCGGTCTGAGCCACCCAGTGGCCCGCAACCACACTGCCCACCAGCAGGATAACGCCAAAGATGCTGGGCCCGGTGACGGTAATTCTTCCGCCATGGCTCTTGAACATCCACCATCCCATCACGATGGCGATGGGAATTGTCATGCCAATGGTAAAAACGCCCCACGGACTATTCGAGAGCGCATTGACTACAACAATGCCGAGACCGGCCAGCGACACCAGAAGAATGAAGAGCACGGCGATCATCGCCACCAGCCCGGCGAAGGGACTGATTTCCGTGCGAGCCACATCCGCCAGCGAGCGGCCACGATGGCGCACGGAGGCGACCAGCACGGTGAAGTCCTGCACGCAACCGGCGAGCACGGCGCCAACCAGCAGCCATATAAATCCGGGCGCGAACCCGAACTGTGCCGCCAGAGTCGGCCCAACCAGCGGACCAGCCCCGGCAATGGCCGCGAAGTGATGTCCAAAGAGCACCCATCGCGGCGACGCGACATAGTTGTGTCCGTCGGCGTAGGTGTGTGCGGGTGTCGTACGGCGATCGTCGAGCGCCAGAGCCTTGGCGGCGATGAATGCGCTGTAGTATCGATAGGCGAGCGCATACACGCACAAAGCGCCCAGCAAAACTGGGAAAGTATTCATGCTTCACTCCGCATCAGGTAGGCGCTTCTGCAGATTCCAGCTATTTCGTGTTCTTCAGCACCAGCACAAGGATCCGTCCATCCGAGTGAAACTCCCCGCCCGTCGCGGTCTTCGCCGTGGTCAGAGGATCGGAGGGCGTCACGTGATCGCGCTGCGCGACCAGCCCGGTCCCCGACAGCGTGCCGTTCACGTACTCGCGCTCGCCGTCGATCGCGGGATCGATCTTGTGCGTCACTCCGTTATTCCGCTGGTCCCGCTCGAAGCCGATATCATGCGTGGCCGCGATGCACCACACCGGACGCCCTTCCACCTCATAAGCAGATTTCCACGCGCGCAAATGATTACGCGACATGGCCACCTTCACCGGTTCGGCGTGCGCAAAGCCATAATCCTGCGGCCGGTCGAACAGATAAAGGGTGCTCATCGGCATGGTCAGATAGTCTTTCTTTTCGAGCGACCCCATCAGCGCATTCAAGGCCGTATTGCCCACGGTCTTGTCGACCTGGACCCATCCCGCCGCGGCGAACACCTGCTCCAATTGTGACTGCGTCCCGATAATGAGCACATTGACCATGTCGCCGGGATTGTGCGCCGGATCCGAGATCCGCCGCGGAATCTTACTCAGCAGTTCCTCCGTGATGCCCGGCAGACGAGTCTCGGATGGCCCACCCACACTGGCATCGCCGGAGCCTTCGTCGACAATTTCAATACTTACTTGAAAGCTGCCGGTGGCCACGGCCGCGTCCTTCTCGCTTTGATTGATGCCGAGAAACAATCGTCCTGCCACGGGCACGTCGTATTCTTTGCTGGCTCCCACCAGAAAAGGCTGCGAGTAGTCCGCAGACCCGATGCGTCCGATGAGAGCGCCATGTCCCGCGCTCGTGACCGCATATTGATGGATCAGGTCGGCAAATCCGCGCGCCAGCCCGTCCGGGCCAAAAGATCCAGCCGTCCGCATCTTGCCGGTGTACGAGTTGTCGGCGGGATACGTGATCTGACCTGTAGCCGTAATGCGCAGCTTGGCTCCGCCCCGCAGGTCAATGTTGGTGTCGACCCATTCTTTCGTTCCGGGGACTTCAATGGAGTGTGTCTTAGCCGGAGGCTTGGCGGGCGCAGCGGTTGCAAAATGCCCGATCGCGAGAACGATCGCAGCCAGCGCTGATGGCATCGTTTTATGTGTGTTTAAGGTCTTCATGGAATGGGTTGCACCTCGCAGCATCTCGAAGAACTTAGCATCAGTCTTCGTTCAGACGGGAGCGATTATAGAGCAGGGAAGACCGCTGGTGGGGCTTGAGCCGGGTAAACTCGACCAGTGGGCCATCCCATCCTTCTCTATGACGGCGTCTGCGGACTCTGCAATCGCCTCGTCCAGTTTGTCCTGAAGCGCGATCATGCGGCACAACTCCGCTTCGCGTCCCTCCAGAGTGACTTTGCTGTCCGCATTCTCGCCCGTCACAGAGTGAATTCACAGCTCGAAACCGTTTCCGTAGTCCTTCCCGACAGTCCACTCCGGCAGAGTGATTCTCTACTGCAGCGTTCCCAAGCCGTGATTTTCGTCCTGTCCCAGCTAGGCGGAATCTGGCCCGCCGCGGCATTCCTCCTCCGCCTCATTCCCGGTCCCATCCGCGACTGGGGATACAGCCTCATAGCCCGCCACCGCTACCGCATCTTTGGCCGTTACGAAGCCTGCCCCCTGCCCAGCCCAGAAACCCGCGCCCGCTTCCTGGACCAGTAGCCTTTCCTTCGTGGACCTTCGTGTCCTTAGTGGTAAATGATCTTCGAGCCAACCAGTGCCACCTTTGGCCCAAAACCCCGATTCTTTCCCGATTGTGACTCCAATCACATCTTGCCTTTTGCTGTGTAGAATAAACTTTTGCGAATTTGGCGCAGCCCCCGGGCCGCACGAATAAAATTCCTCCGCGTCGAGGTCCACATCCATGGCCGACAAAGCCGTCGTTCTTCCGCCGTCTGATATGCAAGCCACGAATATCGATTCGATCCTGCAAGAGCAGCGCAAGTTCGAGCCCCCTGCTGAATTCAGCCGGCAAGCCCACATCAAGAGCCTCGCGGAATACGAGCGCCTCTACAACGAATCGATCAACGACCCCGACACGTTCTGGTCGCGCATCGCCAGTGAGCTGCACTGGTTCAAGAAGTGGGACAAAGTACTTGAATGGAATTGCCCCTGGGCGAAGTGGTTCGTCGGCGGCGAAATTAATCTCTCTTACAACTGCCTCGACCGCCATGTCACCACCCATCGCAAGAACAAAGCCGCCATCATATGGGAGAGCGAGCCGGGTGAGATTCGCGTCCTTACCTACCAGCAGCTGCACCGCGAAGTTCAGAAATTCGCCAACGTGCTGAAGGGCCTCGGAGTGAAGAAGGGCGACCGCGTCGCCATCTACATGGGCATGACGCCCGAGCTCGCCATCGCCATGCTGGCCTGCGCCCGCATCGGCGCGCCCCACACCGTCGTGTTCGGCGGATTCTCCTCCAACGCGCTGGTCGATCGCATCCACGACTCGCAGGCCTCCGCCGTCATCACGCAAGACGGATCCTACCGCCGAGGCGCAGAAGTGAAATTATTTCCCGCGGTCGAAGAAGCGCTGAAGTCCTGCCCCAGCGTCAAGCACGTCGTCATCTACAAGCGCACCGGAACCGCCATCACCACCCAGCCCGGCCGAGATCACTGGTGGCACGAACTGATGGCCAAGGCCTCCGACGTCTGCCCGGCGGAGCCTCTCGACGCCGAGCATCCGCTCTACATCCTCTATACCTCCGGCACCACCGGCAAGCCGAAGGGTGTCGTGCACACCACCGGCGGATATTCCGTCGGTACCTACCTCACCACCAAGTGGGTTTTCGATCTTAAAGAGGAAGACACCTACTGGTGCACGGCCGACATCGGATGGGTCACTGGTCACAGCTACATCGTCTACGGCCCGCTGCAAAACGGCGCCACCAGCCTCATGTATGAAGGGGCGCCGAATTTCCCCGAGCCCGACCGCTTCTGGTCGATCATCGAGCGGCATCGGGTGAACGTCTTCTACACCGCGCCTACCGCAATCCGCACCTTTGTTAAGTGGGGCGACGAGTGGCCGAAGAAGCATGATATGACGAGCCTGCGCTTGCTCGGTACGGTCGGTGAGCCCATCAATCCCGAAGCCTGGATGTGGTATCGCGAAACCATCGGCGGCAATCGCTGCCCCATCGTCGACACCTGGTGGCAGACCGAGACCGGCCACATCATGCTCACGCCCATTCCGGGCGCCATCGCCACCAAGCCTGGCTCGGCCACGCGCCCGTTCCCGGGTATCGTCGCAGAAATCGTCACCATGGACGGCAACGCCGTTCCGCTGGGCTCTGGCGGCTTTCTCGTCATCAAACGCCCCTGGCCCGGCATGCTGCGCACCGTCTACGGCGACCCCGACCGCTACGTGAAAAATTACTGGTCGCAAATTCCCGGTGTCTACTTCACCGGCGACGGCGCCCGCAAAGATAAAGACGGCTACTTCTGGATCATGGGCCGCGTCGACGACGTCCTCAACGTCAGCGGGCATCGCCTCAGCACGATGGAAGTAGAAAGCGCGCTGGTGGCCCACCCCGCCGTCGCCGAAGCCGCAGTAGTCGGCCGTCCCGACGAATTGAAGGGCCAAGCCATCTCGGCCTTCGTCACGCTGGAGCAGGGAAGACAGCCCACGCACGAGCTGAAAGAAGAACTGCGCAAGTGGGTGGCAAAAGAAATCGGCGCGCTGGCCAAGCCCGACGACATCCGCTTCACCGACACACTGCCCAAAACTCGAAGCGGGAAAATCATGCGCCGCCTGCTTCGCGAACTCGCCACGAACGGAGACGTAAAAGGCGACACCACCACGCTCGAAGATTTCGGCGTAATCGCCAGGTTAAAGGAGCAGGACGAGGTCTAAGTCGCCTAAAACAACTCCGTGATCGGGTAGACGTATACGAGATACAGGTAGAAGAACGCCAGAGAAATTACGAGGATCACCACGCCCAACACGGGCGAGCTCACCTGTATGCCCCTGGCTGAGGCGCTGAAGGTGGTGAACATGGCGTTCGCTTGGAGCTCAGCCGACGTTTCCAGCTTGCCTGTATTTTCCGACTGCGGCGGTACGCGCGGGGCGGCAACCGCCGGCTGGCGCAGCCCGTGGTGGAACTGCAGCGCCGCAAAATAAATACCAGCGAAGACGAGCAATGCCACCAGCCCGAAGATGATCCGCGAAGACAGCAACTGCCATTCGAATACCCGCTGGCGATGTTCGTATCCGGCCGCGAAATACTCGTAGTATCCGTTCATCGCATCCCTATACTGCGCCGTGATCTGCGCGTCGTTCACTTCAGGAGGAGGCGCCTGTGGTTTGATCTCGTGAGAACCTTTCGCCGCTTTGGATGTCTCCTGCGTCGCGGGTTGCGCGACGGAGGCCGCTGATATACCTACCACTTCTTTCTTTGTGATGCGCGTGATCGAACAGTCCTGGTGCTGTATAACGATCGTTCCGTCTGCCTCGATACTTCTCTTAGATTCGCAATGCCCGGCAGGCTGAATGGGAGCCGTTCCCCCCGCAGTATTCTGCGCTCCGACGCTCGTACACAGTGCGGACAAGACCAGGCAAGCCAACGTCATCTGGTGGAACATCGAAGACCTCCCGGCTACTCGGGCGCGGACGTGATGTTTTCGATCGCTTGGGTGCGATAGTAGATCTGCTTGTAGATCGACGGGTCCAACGGAGTTTCGTACGCCTGGATGTAGTTGGCGAAATCGCTGCTGCCGGGCCCTCCCAGCAGGCCCTGCAGGATCGCGAGCATCTGGCCGTTCTGCGAGTTTAGCCATTTCCCCTGCTGACTGTCGGAAGGTGGATCGGGCGGAATCAACGGTATCACCGCGTCGAACATGCAGGTTGCGTTTTTTGTCCGGCCGTCAGGATAGCGGATGTTCCAGCCGCAACCTCCTCGAATTGGCCGGGTGCGGACCGTGCCATCTGGGTAACGCACTTCGACCTCGCCGTTCGGCAGAACGGAACGCTTCGGCTGCCCCGTAGTTGTGCCAGCCGCCGCGGACGCTCCGAGCTTGCTGGCGTAAACGCCGAACGTGCGTCCTCCCCAGACCGTCGTTCCCGCCAACTTCGTTTTGTCAAAGCTGAAGATGTACACATCGAAGACTTGAGGATTTCCGGGGAAGTCAATGGTGAAGCGCAAATGCTGCCCGTTGTCATCGACCTCATTCGCTCTGCCCGGGTAGGTAGAACCCTTGTCATCGGTGTACCGTACCTGAAGTCCCATTCCGGGTGGCATTTTGCCCGCGAAGAGAAACAACCTGCCCACATGCCCATCATGATTCATCTCATATTCGCCGATCCAGTCGTTACGAGTTGCGTCGGCATGAACGACCAGGGAGAACGAGAGTAAGCAACCAGCGATGCGGAGGAGCCCCATTTTGAACCTCCCAGTGTGCGTGAATCGCCCGGCGAGTTGTGCGCCGGCATTTTATTGCTTTACCGCCCACTTCTAACTCGCCGCCAGGAACGTTACGAAACCCGAACACGCCCCTGAAGACCCAGTTCTACGGCATGCGCGAATTAGCCTTCCAGGAACAAGAAGGCTGGGAGATCACGCTCGCCGAGCGAGTGAAGGAGCGAACTAGTGCAGAAGTAGAAGAAGTGGGAAGAAGATAAAGATGGGAGAAGAAAAGATGGGAAGAAGAAAAGGTGGGAAGAAGAAACGGTGGGGGTGCCCCACGTCTCGCCGCAGTTGCGAGACGTGGGAACTTCCCCAAACGTCAGAAATTCTCTGTGAAATTCCGTTCCTCGGTGGTGAACGCTCGCGTGATTAGGCCTCCACCGCATCTTTCCGTCTCCAGATCGGAATCGCCGGCGCTCCCGCCGCCAACAATCCCAACTGCGAGACGTTTCCGCGTTCTCCGAGCCCACGTCCGGAGAATTCCGCCGCTGCGGTCGTGTTCCCCGCGACGATCGCCTTACCCACTTGTGTCTCGTAGGCAAAGCCGGTGAGGGTTGCTGAAATACTCCCGTTCCCTGAGCTCACCGTAAGCCGTGCCCAGCCAAAATGTTCCTTGCCGCCGATATAGAACTTCAACCCGAGATAAGCATTCGTGATGTTTTGCCACTGACCGATGTATCCGTACTCAGTCCCCGTAGCCGCCAGTAGTTTTCCCGAGAAATGTTGCGACGGCCCGATTGTTGCTCCTGCCTTGAACGCCGAAGCATATAAAGTGTTGATAAAACCCTTCACCCCGGCCACCGCATTATTGGCCACTAGCGGCTTTGCCAGCAGCGTGCGTCCCCCGATATCGATTGACTGAAAAACGTTATTCGTTATCACGAAATCGGCAATGCCATCGTGGTTCAGATCAAGCAGGAAATGATGATGAGGCGCGATCTTTACGTTCACCGGCGTGTAAATCACTTTGGCCTCAGCCGGCGATGCAACAGCCAACACGGCAACCCCGGCCGCGCTGGCAGCCATGGCATAAGCATTCAGGCGATGATGCAGTTTGTCAGGGAGAGTGGAAGAAATGCGCGGGCGAGGGCTGGATTTCATAATATCTCCTACGGACAAATCTCGACCATGAGCGATGCAGGGCGCCCACTTCGCCCGAATTGTCTCGCCAGAACAAGGCCGGGTCAAGGTGCAGATTTCTGCAACCCGGCTGGGTACCACAGCGGCTTTGTCATTCTGAGGAAACGCGAGCGAAAGCGGGCGCGATTGGAAGGACCCCTACCTTGTTCCGACTCTCGACGAGAGACCGGGAAGGGCACGACTTCAGTCGTGCCAGTCAAGCCGAAGAAGAATCCGGCTTTAGCCGCTGCAGATAACGCAGATCGTCGCCGCAAAACAAAAAGGGGCCGCGCCAGGCGCGGCCCCTAGTCCTGCAGATTTGTG
>Ga0075017_100000729_pt1 | contig 18940 bp, 20 predicted proteins | sample AleBraG_ABR_2012_FD_71475 | JGI IMG/M metagenome (GOLD analysis project Ga0075017, IMG submission 71475) | Freshwater sediment microbial communities in response to fracking from Pennsylvania, USA - Alex Branch Run_MetaG_ABR_2012 | ecosystem: Environmental > Aquatic > Freshwater > Creek >... | reverse complement strand
TTTTGAGTAGACCCTCCTAGTGTAACGCCCGTGCGCCGCAGGCTCATCTAGCTAGAATAGGAGTAGGCGATGCTGACATTCACGCAGTTTCTCCGGGAGGCGGCCCAAAAAGGAGAGGCGGTAAACACAGTGTTTGAAGAACGTCTCTTCGGTCTGGTCGGTGTGATGCACAGGATTGCAGACACTCTTACCGCTGGCGGCATTCCCTATGAGGTGATCGGCGGCATGGCGGTACTGATTCACGTGGAAGAAGTGAGCCCGGAGCTTTCCTCCCTTACACGAGACGTTGACTTGCTCGTGCGCCGTTCGGACCTGGACCGCATCCAGCAAGTGGCTACAAAAAACGGCTCCCGGTTTCGGCATGCCGCCGGGGCTGACGTGTTGGTTGAGGACGGCGCACGCATCGCAGTTCGCTTATTCTTCAGTGAAGCGTTTGCATCGGAACGGAAGCAAATTCATGGGAAAGATGTCCTGGTGATACCGGTCGCGGACTTGCTTCAAATGAAACTGACCTCGTTCCGCTTGAAGGATCAAGTCCACGTTCAGTCAATGGATGCCGCAGGCTTAATTACACCCGAGGTGGAAGCGAAGTTGACGCCGGAACTGGCGGAACGGTTGCAGCGTGTTCGGGAATCGGATTAGTTGCCATCACCGAGGGCAGTTCGGTTTCCGCTAAACTTTGACCAATGGACCGACGACGCGCGCTCGCCTCACTGGCCGCAGTTGCGCTCGGCCGTCACGCGACCGCCGCGCCCGCCGAGGAACTGGCCGATCTGCTCTCCCTCGCCGATTTCGAGGCGCTGGCCGAGAAACGCATCGTGCATGGCGCATGGGAGCGCATTCAGGGCGGAGCCGGCGATGAGCTGACGCTGCGCTGGAACAAAGAGGGCTGGCAACATTTGCGTCTGCGCCCGCGCGCCTTGGTGGACGTTTCCAAACTCGACACTCGCGTCACGGTGTTGGACCAGCAACTGCCGTTTCCCATCCTGCTGGCGCCCACGGGCGGCCAGGGATTGATTCGACCCAAGGGGGAACTCGCGGTGGCTGAGGGCGCCGCCGCCGCGCAAGCCACGTTGGTCATCAGCAGCAGTGCGTCGCTGCGGGTGGAGGAGATCGCCGCCCACGCCAAAGGTCCGGTCTGGTTCCAGCTTTACGTGCAGCGCGACCGCGGCTTCACCAAAGACCTGGTACAGCGCGCCGAAGGCTCCGGCTGCCGCGCCTTGTGCGTCACCGTGGATTCCCCAACCCACGGCGCCCGCAACCGTGAGTACCGAGCCAAAGGGGAACTGCCCGAGCGCGCGCTGCCCAACCTGCAAGGCAAGGATTACCTCGATCCGAGCCTGACGTGGAAAGACATCGACTGGCTGCGGTCCTTCGCCAAAACGCCGATTTGGCTGAAGGGCATTCTCAATCCCGATGACGCGCGAATGGCGGTGCGGGCCGGAGTCGCGGGCATCGTGGTTTCCAACCACGGCGCGCGCAATCTGGACACGCTGCCGGCCACCGTGGATGCGCTGCCTTTGGTCGTGGAGCAGGTGCAGGGGCGCGTGCCCGTGATCGTGGATGGAGGAATTCGCCGCGGCACCGATGTTTTGAAAGCGCTCGCCTTGGGCGCAACCGCCGTACAGATCGGCCGCCCGTATCTTTATGGCCTGGGCGTGGCCGGCGCAGAAGGCGTGGAGCACGTCGTGCGCATCCTGCGAACAGAATTCGAGATGGCCATGATGCTGACGGGCCGGCCCACGCTCCAGAGCATTGACCGGTCAGTTCTCTGGTGATCACCAGGCCGCCCAATCCAAGGGTGGTTTGTTGACGCGAATACCCCCAGTGGCGCAAGCTGTTGCACAATGGCATGATAGATTCTACGAGAATGTCTGAAACCAAATACCACGTCCGGGTCGTCGCCGACGCCCCCGCCATCTTCCGGGCAGCCGCTGAAGAGTTTGTGCGCTGCGCCAAACATGCCATTGACGCCCGCGGCAGTTTCCGCGTCGCCCTTTCCGGAGGTTCCACGCCCAAAGGGCTCTACGGGCTTTTGGCCGGCGACGAATTCCGCCCCCAGGTGGCCTGGGAGAAAGTATTCTTCTTCTGGGGCGATGAACGGAACGTACCGCCCGACAACAGTGACAGCAACTACCGGATGGCCAATGAGGCGATGCTGAGCAAATTGCCTTCAGCGAGCAGCCAGGTGTTTCGCATACGCGGCGAGATCGACTCTTCGCTGGCCTCCATCGAATACGAACAGGCGCTGAAGACCCATTTCCGCCTGGGCGAGGGCCAGCTTCCAGCCATTGACTTGGTTTTGCTCGGGATGGGACCGGATGGGCACACGGCCTCGCTTTTTCCTGGAACCAAAGCGCTGGAGGAGCGGCGCAGGCTGGTAGTATCGAACTGGGTCGGGAAGTTCTATACTCATCGAGTGACCATGACAGCACCCGTGCTTACCAACGCTCACCGCATCCTGTTTCTGGTGAATGGGGACGACAAGGCGGAGCCGTTGAAGGCGGTGCTGGAAGGGCCGTATGAACCAGAACAATTACCTTCCCAACTGATTCTGTCCGCGGCGGCCAAAACGCTTTGGCTGGTTGACCCGTCCGCCGCAAAGCTTTTGACTATCGCGAAAGAGGAACATGCATGACCGCTACCACAACCACACAAATCGAGCAGTACCTCGGCGACAAGGCGCAGTCCTTGTTGCAATTCAGCAAACCCAAGATTTCCAAGGATCGGCTGCACCTGCCCGGACCTGACTTTATTGACCGCATCTACGCCCAGACCGACCGCAACAATCGCGTATTGAACAACCTGCACCGCATGTTCAGCCACGGCCGCCTGGCGCACACCGGGTATTTGTCGATCCTGCCCGTGGACCAAGGCATCGAACACTCAGCCGGCGCCAGTTTCGCCAAGAACCCCGATTACTTTGACGGCGAGAACATCATTAAGCTCGCCTACGAGGGCGGTTGCAATGCGGTGGCTTCGACGTTCGGCGTGATGGGATCGGTGGCGCGCAAATGGGCGCATAAGATCCCGTTCATGGTGAAAGTGAACCACAACGAGTTGCTTACTTATCCCAACCAAGCCGACCAAATCATGTACGGAACGGTGAGGCAGGCGCTCGATATGGGCGCGGCAGCCGTGGGCGCGACCATCTATTTCGGTTCCATAGAAAGCTCGAAGGAAATCGTGGAAGTGGCCAACATGTTCGCCCTCGCCCACGAACACGGTTTGGCGACCGTCCTCTGGTGCTATCTGCGGAATCCGGCTTTCAAGAAAGACAAAGATTACCACCTGTCGGCCGATCTCACCGGCCAGGCGAATCACTTGGGTGTGACGATTCAAGCCGACATCATCAAGCAGAAACTGCCGGAAAACAACGGCGGATACAAAGCGATCCAGTCGGGCGATTCCAGCTACGGCAAACTGGATGAGCGCATCTACACCGAGTTGACCAGCGATCATCCCATCGACCTTTGCCGGTATCAATTGGCCAACTGTTATATGGGCCGGGCGGGATTGATCAACAGCGGCGGCGCTTCCGGCACGCACGACTTCTCGGAAGCGGTGACCACCGCGGTGATCAACAAGCGGGCCGGCGGAACGGGGCTCATCTCCGGCCGCAAGGCGTTCCAGCGTCCTTTAGCCGAAGGCGTGAAACTGCTTAACGCCATCCAGGATGTCTACGCGAGCAAAGACATCACCGTAGCATAGCTTTGAGAGGGCCGGGCGCGCTGACGCCCGGTCCACAAGATTCCAAGGAGATTCCATTGGCCAACAAAAAGGTAGTTTTCTTGTTTGACGTAGATAACACGCTGCTGCTCCACGATCAGGTCACCGCGGATCTCCGCAAGCACCTGGAGACTACAGTGGGTCCCGAACACTCGAAGCGGTACTGGGAGTTCTTTGAGCAGATTCGCAATGAAATGGGCTATGCCGACTACTTGGGCGCGCTGCAGCGCTACAGGCTGGAATATCCACGCGATCCGCATTTGTTGGCGCCGTCATTCTTCCTGCTGTCCTACCCGTTTGCCAATCGTTTGTTTCCGGGCTCGATTGACGCCGTGCGGCACGTGCAGCAATTCGGCACGGCGGTGATCCTATCGGATGGGGACGTGGTCTTTCAGCCGCGCAAAATCAGCCGTGCAGGGCTGTATGAAGTTTTCAACGGCAACGTGCTGATCTATGTCCACAAGGAGAAAGAACTCGACGACGTGGAAACTCGCTACCCCGCCGAGCACTACGTGATGTTCGACGACAAGCTGCGCATATTGGACGCGATGAAAAAGATCTGGAACGGGAAGCTGACCACGGTGTTTGTGCGTCAGGGACATTACGCGCATGATCCCAAGGCGATCGCAGGGTATCCGCCCGCCGACATCACGCTCGAAAGCATCGGCAACGCGCTGAATTTCAGTTTGCAGGATATGGTGGACGCCGGGCAGGCGCGGACCTCGTCATCCGCGGTCTGATGCAACGCACTGCCGCGATCGTCTCGGAAAGCATCGAGCTCGTTAGAACTCAGAGAGTAGCGGAGGCTCTCGCTCTCTTGGACCGGGCGATTGGCGAGGCTAGTCGCAAACGCGATTTCAAGCACATTGCGGAGCGCGATGGACAATTGCATCGCGCTGAGCTTTTCTGCCGGAAAGTACTGGAGCATTTTCCGGAAGACGAACTCGCGCTGTTTGGTCTGGGAAATGTTCTTGGCCGCCAAGGCGACATAACGGGCGCCACCGATGCGCATCGGCTGTGCCACCGGATGAGCCTGCGCAACGGCAAGAGGGAGATTCTTGAAATGCTCCCAAAGCTGGGCAAGTTTCAGTCGTGAGGGCGGCCTACTTTCGGTCCAAGAACTCCACCAGCACTTTATTGAAGCGATCCGGGCGTTCCATCATGAGGAAGTGTCCGGTGTCGTCCCATTCCCGATAGTCAACCAATCGGAAATGCTGTTTCAGAAACTCATCGAATCCGGTCGCGTTGCCTCGCTTCTGCATAACGGCTTCGACGGGCACCTGGGGATAGCGCTCCGTGAGGGTGGTCATGGCGTTCATTCCGTCCATGGCGGACGCCATCACGTATTGCGGGGCGGCGAGCATCTTAGTCAGGATTTCGGTGCGGAGCGCCGGGTCTGTCTGTTTGATGAACATGGTGTTGATCACGTACGTATCGAACGTTTTGTAGCCCGGTGCGCGCAACGACTTGGCCGTGGCTGCTGCCTGCGCCAGTTGCTTTCGACGTTCGGCCTCGTCCTTGGGTGGCATGGGAAGAGATCCATCCACGATGACAATCGCCGCGACTTTGTCGGGATACAGGCGGAGGAATTGCACCGCGACCGGACTGCCCATGCTGTGCCCGATGAGCGTGGCCTTGCTAACCTTGGCGTGTGTCATGACCGCTTCCACGGATCTGGCGAAGAGGTCCATCGTGTAGGAGATATTTGGCTTGTCGCTCAGACCGTGGCCGGGCAGGTCGATGAGCAGCGAACGCCGGGCCTCATAGACCGGCGCTTGCCCTTTCCAGAAAGTGGAGTCGCAAGTCCAGCCGTGGATGAACACCAGAGCTTCCTCGCCTTTCCCGGTACTGAGGTAGTGAATCTTGTGACCGTCTAGCGTCGCAGTGTGCGCCACTGGCTCGGCCGCGGTGAGATAGGTGAGGGTGAGAGCAAGAACACAGAAAACGATTTTAGTTCCCACGGTGCACAGTGTAACGCGATGGGGCTGGGGATAGTACGTTTGCTCCACGCACCAATTCAGGCAACTGTGGGTGCATGGCGAAGATCAAGAGCATCGATCCGTTCGTTTCCAACGACCCAGTTGAAATTGGCCCGGCAGCCACCCGCATCCTGAAGCAGCGATCAAGGGCGGCTGATGAAGATCACTTGGTTTCCCCCGAAAAGGCTCGCGAACGAATCCAGCAATGGCTTTCAAAATCCGATACCACGAAGACGCGCTAGTTAAACACGCTTTGGTTTGCCAGCCGATATGCTACGATTCGGCGCGTGGACTTTCCTCGCCAACCGCTCGTCTTCGATCGTCTAACTCCACTTCAACAAAACGCGCGTTCCGATGCCTTCCTGTCTCGGATCCGGGCACGGCGGACTGTGCGCTCCTTCTCCTCCGAGCCGGTTCCGCTTCACTTGATCGAGAATGCCGTCGCAGCGGCCGCCTCCGCGCCCAGCGGCGCCAACCAGCAGCCGTGGACTTTCGTAGTAGTTGAAGATCGGGAGATCAAACGGCGCATTCGACTCGCGGCCGAGGCCGAGGAGCGCCGGAATTATGAACAGCGTTTTCCTGATGAATGGCTGCAAGCCCTCGCGCCGCTGGGCACCGGCTGGGAAAAAGAGTTCCTCGAGACGGCGCCTTACCTGATCGTCGTCTTTCGCATTGACTACAGCGTGGACGGCGAGCGGCGCATCAAGCATTACTACGTTTCGGAATCGGTCGGCATCGCCGTTGGTTTCCTGCTTGCCGCGTTGCATTGGTGTGGTCTGGCAACGCTGACGCACACTCCCAGCCCGATGGGCTTCCTGAATCAGATACTGGACCGGCCCAGGAATGAGCGCCCGTTCGTGCTGATTCCGGTCGGGCTTCCGGCGGCGGACTCGACCGTGCCGGTTCTTTCCAAGAGGCCCGCTTCGGACGTCATGATTCTGAAGTAGTAACTTGCGCTATGATGGCAGTGAACATCCCGTGCCGCGGATGGAAGAACAAGTAAAAATTAGCCCAACCGGCCAAAAGGAAACCCATGGAAAAGCTGGCACAAAACATTCAAGAGGCTTTTCTCAACAACGCCAGGAAAGAGAAAACCTTTCTGACGATTTATTTGATGAGCGGCGTCAAGCTGTCCGGCCGCATCAAGAGCTTCGACAAATATTCGGTGGTGCTTGAGACCAACAATCAGGAGCAACTGATTTTCAAGCACGCCATATCCACGGTAGTGGTCTCCAAACCATTCCACTCCGGACCGCCGCATGCCGCCGGACCTGTGCTGGGCGGTACGACTCCCGGAGCACCCGTGCCCAGCGATTCGCCCGAGGAAACGTAACCGGAATTTGGCAATAGTAGGCCAGGAACGAGCGATTCTGGTGGGTCTGGATCTCAAAACCCGGCCACGGGCTAGCGATCCGGACGCGGTTCCATTTACCGCGGAAGAATCGCTGGAGGAGTTAGCGGCTCTAGCCGCCAGCGCCGGTGCGGCGGTATTGGACAAGGTCATTCAGTCACGCCAGAAAGCCGATGCGGCCACGCTGGTGGGCGCGGGCAAACTCGACGAACTGAAAGCCATGATCGCTTCCGAGGAAGCGGACGTGGTGATTCTCGATTCCGAGTTGACGCCCACACAGCAACGAAATCTCGAGCGTGCGCTGGATGTCAAGGTCATCGACCGGACTCAGTTAATTCTGGATATTTTCGCCAGCCGCGCCCGCACCCGGGAAGGCCAGCTCCAGGTGGAGATCGCCCAACTGAATTACCTGCTGCCGCGGCTAACCGGGAAAGGCATCTCGCTATCCCGTCTCGGGGGCGGCATCGGAACACGCGGACCGGGCGAAACGAAACTGGAAACGGATCGCCGGCGCATTCACAACCGGCTAAAAAAGCTCAACGACAGCCTGGAGCACGTCCGCAGTGGTCGCGGCACGCAAAGGCAGCAGCGGCAGTCCGTTCCCCTGGCGACGCTGGCGTTGGTCGGCTACACCAATGCGGGAAAATCCACCCTCTTCAATCGCTTGACAGGGGCCGAAGTGCTGGCCGACGCCAAGATGTTTGCCACGCTCGATCCGACGGTGCGCCACATCTTGCTTCCTTCGCGCCGCAAGGTTTTGTTGAGCGACACCGTCGGGTTCATCCGCAATCTTCCGACGACGCTGGTCAAGGCGTTTCGCGCCACGCTGGAAGAGGTAATCGAAGCCGCATTGCTCATCCATGTGGTGGATGTTTCGTCTCCTTACGCCGCGCAACAGACTGCACACGTGCTCAAAGTTGTTGCTGAGATCGGCGCCGGCGAGACGCGGCAGATTCTGGTGATGAACAAGCTGGACCGCTTGCCCGCGCCTCCCGCCGACCCGCACGCTTTAGCACAGCGTCTGATGGGAGAAGCCTGCAAGCCCGAAAACTGCCGTGCGATGGTGGTGTCTGCCCGCACGGGCGAAGGCGTGGCGGAGCTACTGGAATTGATGGATCGCGAACTGGCGCTGGACCCGGTGTCGCGGGCACAGTTCCGGATTCCCTTCTCGGACGGCGCCGTGCTGCATGAACTGTACGAGCGCGGGCGGGTTCTCTCGAAAGAACCTTTAGACGACTGCTTCGAAATCGACGCCGAAGTGCCCGAGTCCGTGCGGCGCGATCTCGCGGGATTCCTCAGCCTCCCGCGCTGAACCACCGCCCGCTACTATCAAAAGGTGAGTTCGTTCCCATTGGGGCGGCAACATGCCATCGTAATCGGCGCGAGCATCGGGGGACTGCTCGCGGCCAGAGCGTTGTCGTCCCATTTTCAACGAGTGACCGTGATTGAGCAGGATCGCTTAGGCTCAGGCCCGGAGCCACGGGATGGGGTGCCGCAAGGGAAGCACATTCACGTGTTGCTGCCCGGAGGTATAGCGGCAATCGAGCGCCTGTTTCCGGGGCGCACCGCGGAACTGGCCCGCAACGGCGCTCAGCCCTTCGACTACGGGCAATCGCAGTTCTACATCATTGGCACTTGGATGCCGAGAATCCAAACCGGGCTGAATACGTTGGCGCAGACGCGCCCATTTCTGGAACAGCATGTTCGGCGCTGGGTGAATGAGCTTTCCAACGTGGAAATCATCGACGGCGCCCGGGTAGCGGCTTTATTGTGGGACCAAGACTCCACGCGTGTCGCCGGATTGGTCATTCAACAAAAGCAACTCCGATGCGACCTGGTGGTGGACACCACCGGCCGCCATACGCGGCTGCCGCGCTGGTTAGTGGAAAAGGGCTATCCGCCGGTCCCCGAGGCCACCGTTGGAATCGACCTCGGCTATGCGACGGGCATTTTCCGCGTACCGGACCGCCTTCGCCCAGCTCATCCCATGCTGTACATCGTGGGGCCGCCCCCGCATCGGACCAGGGTTGGAGTGAGGGTGCTAGTGGAAGATGGCATCGTGTACGGAGGCATGGGCGGGTATCACGGCGATCATCCACCGGCGGATTTGCCGGGATTCCTCGAGTTCGCCCGCAGCCTGAGCCAACCTGAAGTCTTCGAGATCCTTTCGCAATCAGAGCTGATCGCGCCGATTGCGCGCTATCGGATTCCATCCTCGGGCCGGCGATACTACTCCAGAATGGCGCGCTTCCCGGATGGGTTGCTTCCGCTGGGAGATACCATCTGCAATTTCGATCCGGCATTCGGACAGGGGATGACGGTTGCCGCGCTCGAAGCAGAGGCGTTGCAGGAAGCCCTCAGTGCGTCAGGTGCAGACGATCTGCGGCGGAACTACTTCCAACGAGTCGACTCCATTATCGATGTGCCCTGGGAGCTGTCTTCCGGTGAAAACTTCAAGTACACGCAGACGACGGGGCGGCGCCCACTGCTGTACCCGATCCTCCGGCGCTATAAGGACCTGGTGGCGACCTGCGGAGATCCCGAGGTCGTGCATGACTTCTACCGAGTGCTGGCTCTGGCCGCGCCTCCCAGGATTTTGCTTCGTCCGCGACTGGTGGCGCGGACGCTGGCGCGGCGGAGCGCTGCGGTCTCGCGATAGGCGGCCTCAAGTTGGATCATCAAGAAACATCTCGATGCGATTGGATGTCCATGTGGCAACACCACATCCGAAGAAGTCGGCGTCTTCGGTCCAGATAGGGCAACCAAGTGCAAGGGCGGACGCAAGAATGGGCCAGTCGTCTGGGTCACATTCCCCAAGCCTTTTCCGGGCCTCCGCCTCGCACTCACCATACAGATCCGCGCCGACCAAGTCGGCAAGACTTACGATTGCCCTCAGCAGGCTCAGCGCCTTCGCCGGTTCGCCGCCGCGCTTCGTGACCAGTGCCGCCAAGTGTTCCTCGGCCTCCAGATAGGCGGATTCAGGGACAAAGAACGACGCGCTGTCCGCGTACTTCTCCAGGATGAGTCGAACCCGACTGCCGAGCACAGCGCGAATCAAAATGTTGGCATCGAGCACCATCGCTCTATTGGCCATTCCGCTTCTTCTGGCGGGCGGCTCGGCGGATTTCCTTGTATTCGTCCATGAGTTCTTCTTCAGAAGCACCCCAGGACGCGATCATTGCATCGAGTTCCTTGGCGGCGGCGCGCATGGCCTCAACTTCGGCCTTGCGATTCCGTTTCTGGGCTGGGATGAAGAAGCCCAGCGTCTGGCCGTGGCGCGTGATCGCCAGAGGGCGGCCGCCTTCCAGGTAGCCGGCCAGATTCTCGCGAAACTCACGTATACCAATTTTCTCGGTTTCCATATTGTGTACTTAGTGTACACAATCGCGGAGGTCGCTTTCTGATCTCGAAGACGACAAAGATGAAAGCCACGCAAGGCCTGCGATCGCAAAGTTTGGCTGCATAGCGCACTTCAACGAGGGTCTTCGCGGTCGCTATGCTCGCAAGATGAGGTCTCGCGATATGTCGTGTTAGCATAACAAAGTCCTGGATAGACTACAGTTGTGCGGCGCCTACTTCTCCTCATCTTCATCGCTACGGCTTCGGCTCAGGTTTCGGCGGTACTTTCAGGAACGGTAACGGATTCATCCGGCGCGGTAATTGCCCAGGCCAATGTGGCCGTAAAAAATGTGGAAACTGGTGCGGTTCGCGCAACCGTAACCGCGGAAGACGGGCACTATGAGTTCCCGGCGCTCCCAGTTGGAGAGTATGAGATTCGCAGCAAGAAGAGCGGGTTCGCGGAACAGGTGCGCACCGGCGTTCGGCTGGTAGTGGGCCAGAGCGCCAGCGTCCGTCTGGAACTGCGGGTCGGCGAGGCGAGCCAGCAACTCACGGTAACTGGAGATGCGCCGCTGGTGGCTGTGACCACCGCGAATATTTCGGGAGTGGTGGGAGAAAAACAAATCCGGGATCTCCCGCTGAACGGGCGCAGCTACGACGAACTTCTGACGCTCAACCCCGGCGTCGTGAATTTCACCGCGGCCAAGACCGGTGGCATCGGCGTGTCCAACTCCACCGTCGGCAATAACTTCGCGGTCGAGGGAAACCGGCCGCAGCAAAATCTGTTTCTGTTGAACGGCATTGAATTCACCGGCGCGGCCGAGAACAACATGCAACCGGGCGGCACCAGCCAGCAGCTATTAGGCGTCGACGCCGTGCGGGAGTTTAACCTGCTTACCGATTCCTATGGCGTCGAGTACGGCAAACGTCCAGGAGCGCAGGTCTTGATCGTCACCCAATCCGGGACGAACCAGTTCCACGGATCGGTGTATGAATTTCTGCGCAACAATGACTTGGACGCTCGGAACTTTTTCGACGGCGCCTCGGCTCCGGGCTTTCAGCGGAACCAGTTTGGGGCGGCGCTGGGCGGCGCGGCGCGGAAAGATAAGACATTCGTATTTGCCAATTACGAAGGGTTTCGCCAGCACTTGCACCAGACCGGCGTGGATCTGGTTCCGGACGCAAACGCTCGCAATGGTTATCTGGCTTGCAAGCTGGTCAGCCCTGCGCCGGGCTTGTGTCCTGCTTCGGGACTGGTCCTGGTGGGAGTTTCGCCGTTGATCAACGCGTGGCCCGAACCGAGCCCGGGGGCTCCGGATTTCGGCGGGATTTCAGAGGCGTTCAACAATCCATTGCAGACGATCCGGGATGACTTTGGGACGGTGCGGCTGGATCACATCTTCTCCCTCAGGGATTCTCTCAGCGCGATCTATACCGTCGACGACAGCAATGACTTCACGCCCACCAGTACGAATGCCTACAGCACGGATGTGGAAAGCCTTCGCGAGCAAGTGGCGAGCCTGGAAGAAACTCATATTTTCTCCTCCAGCTTGCTGAATACAGCTCGCGTGGGTTTCTCGCGAGCGGGTTATTTCTTTACCGGCGAACCGACGCCTGGCACTCCCGCGGCCAGCTTGCCGGGTTTTCTCCCCGGGCGTCCGCTTGGCGCACTGGTGGTCGGCGGCAGCGCAGCCTCCAATCCCACGGCCCAATTGAGTCTGGCCGGAAGCAATAACGGAAGCAATCTGGATGTCGCCCGCAATCTCTTCACCTATGAAGACTGCGTGTCGTGGATCAAAGGCCGTCATCAAATCGTCTTGGGAGCCTGGTTCCAAAGGCTCCGATCTAACGAGAATCTGGCGCTCAGCCAGTACGGCCAAGCAACCTTTGCCAGTTTGCAAAGTTTTTTGCAAGGGACGGTCGGCACTCTCTTGTACGACCCAGCGCCTACACCCCTGGGATGGCGTTCCTGGTTTGGCGCCTGGTACGCCGGAGACACAATTCGCCTGGGCCCGAAGTTGACTTTCACGCTGGGCTTTCGCGCTGAATTTACCAGCGGATGGAACGAGGCTCATGGCCGCGCTTCCACGTACACCTACCCGGGCGGATTCATCTCCAGCCAGCCGAGGATCGGCACATCGGCCTACACGGTCAACCATGGAAAGTTCCTGCCACAGCCCAGAGCCGGCCTCGCCTGGAGTCCCTTCGGCAGCGCTGGGCACGCGACGGTGATTCGCGCCGGGTTCGGCATGTACAACGACCTGCAGGACGCGCTGGGTTACCGCACGGATCAGAATGCACCCTTTAATCCGACTTACAGTTTGCCCAATCTGGCAGTCAGTCAACTTCCCATCGCGACCAGCGCCGCGATTCCGTCCACCGCAAAAGTGGTTCCGGGGGGAGTTCAGCCGGATTTGAAAACACCCACGCTCCTGTCGTGGTCGCTCAGAATTCAACAGGAGCTGACGCCCAACACGGCATTGACAATAGGGTACGTCGGTTCTCATGGGTATCACGAACTCATCGGGATTGATGCCAATGAACCGTTCCCGGTCATTTGTCCCAACGCTCCGTGTCCGGCTAACTATCCGAGTAACTTTCCCGCTGGCATCGCGGGCACGCCGGTCCCGGCTGGGACGTATTACGTTCCTACCGCTGTACGGGCCAATCCCGCGATCGCCAACACCTGGACGTATTTCTCCGTGGGAGACAGCTCTTACCAGGCCTTGCAAGTGGACTTCAATCACCGGTTCAGCTCCGGGCTATCCTTGCGCGGAGCGTACACGTTCTCGAAGACGATTGACGATGGGGATTCTCTGAATGCGACCACCTCCGGCGGCGAGCCGGCCCTGGCTTCCAACCCCTTCAACCTGCGTGCGGATCGGGGGCTGGCCAATTTCGATGTCAGAAATGCCGGCGTCATCCATGCCAGCTATGTTTTGCCCTTCGGACACGGTTGGACCGTGAATTCCATTGCTACGCTGCAGAGCGGTTTCCCGTTCACTCCGCAACTCAGCTACAATCCTTCCAACAACGGAGACACGCGGAACCCGGTGCGCCCCTTTGTAAACCCTGCTTTCAGCGGTCCGGTGATCCTGGGCAGCCCGAACCAGTGGTTCAACCCAGCGGCTTTTCTCGGTCCTCCCAACGCCAGCGGTTTTTACGGCAACCTGGGAAGAGACACATTGACTGGGCCAGGACTGGCCACTTGGGATTTATCTCTTCTCAAGGACTTTGCGATCCGGGAGAGGTTGCGTCTCCAATTTCGAGCCGAGTTGTTCAACCTGCTGAATCGGTCCAATTTCAATACGCCCAATGCTGTTACGTTTACTCCGGCCGGAGTTTCGCCTACGGCCGGATTGATCACCAGCACGTCGACCAGTTCGCGGCAGGTTCAGTTGGGACTGAAGTTACTTTGGTAGATCATCCGGCCACCTGGATCAGGGAACTGTAGGTCGCCCATGACGCTGGCATCCGGTCAGCCGCCCCGTTGACCTCGCCACCGGGAACTCGCCTCAAGCCCTATTGAGCCACCAGCCACCATCCATGACCACGTCGGTTCCGGTAATGAAACCGGCATCCTCTGAGCAAAGATACAGGGCGAGCTGTCCCACCTCTTCCACCTTGCCCCAGCGGCCGAGCGGAATGCGCGATGTGAAGAATTGGTTTGCTTCCGGGTTTTCGAGCAAGGCGGTATTCATCTCGGTAGCAAACGGCCCCGGACTGATCCCATTCACCGTGATGCCGTCTGCCGCCAGTTCGAGCGCCAGCGCCCGGGTCAGCCCGAGCAGGCCCGCCTTGGTCGCGCAATAGAGAGTCCGGCCGCGCAGCGCGACGTGACTCATCGTTGAGGCCAGATTGAGAATGCGTCCATAGCCGCCACTTTTCATTTGAGGAATGAAGGAACGGCACATCAAGAACACGCCCGTGAGATTGGTATCCAGCACCGACCGCCACTCGTTCAGCGTAAAGTCGACCAGGTTTTTGCGAACGTTGATCCCAACGTTATTGGCTAAAATGTGGACCTTGCCGAAATCAGAGGTGACCTGGCTGGCGAGCTGTTCGACTTGGCGCTCGTCCGAGACGTCGGCCGCATGTGCATGGGCGTCGATTGCGGCGGTCACGCGCCGCCGCCAACGCGGCAACAAGCTCGCCGGCTTTCCGCGCGACCAGGATCACCTTGGCGCCCGCGCTCCCCAGTCCTTTTCTGCCGCCGGTAATCACGGCCACGCGCCCTTCCAACGACTTCATCATTCGACTCTCCTGCGCGCTATGATAAATCCATGCTCCGTCGCGATTTCTTGCTTGCCTCTGGTACCGTTGCGCTGTCCGCGGCGGCTCCCACTCCCCCATCTTCTGGAACCGTGCTCTACGGGGATCGGACCATCGCGCTGGACAAAGTCCGCGTGGAGGGCGACGAGCTTTGGGTGCGCTCGCCGGACTTGCCGCGCATCAACGAGTTCGAAGTCAAGCCGCAAGGCGCTTGCCGCGCCGACGTCTGCATCCCGCTTTCCAAAAACCTCAAACAAGGCGACTGGTTCCATCTCACGGGTTTTGCGCGCCAGATTCATCAGTCGTATGTGGCCGGCGCCGGAGTGTGGAGCTTCGGTGAGATTCCGGTGGTACGCGGTGAGTTTCTGAATTCCCGCATCGCTCCCGATTTCGCCGTGCCGGACCGCCAAGGCAAAGTGGTTCACCTATCGGATTTTCGAGGCAAGAAGGCGCTGATTGTGACCTGGGCCTCCTGGTGAGGCTGCCGCTTAGATCTGCCAGGCTGGCAGAAAGTCTACGCGGAGCTGAAGGATCAGAACTTCCACTTGATCGCCGCGGCCCAAGACACCGGCGGAGAAGCGGCGGCCGGCAAGTGGTACGACGCGGCCAAGGCAACTTATACGACGTTAGTCGACGTGCAACACACCATCAGCTCTGCCTATCAGTTCGTCAATGTTCCCATGGGCGTTTGGATCGACGAGCGCGGCCGCGTGGTGCGCCCCGCCGAACCGGCCTGGACCACGAATTCCACGCTCAAGGTCGGCGACAAAAGCATCACTACTGAAGGCAAAGCGTATGTCGCCGCTCTGCGCGATTGGGTGGCCAACGGCGAGAAGAGCCAATTCGCGATGTCCGATGACGAGTTCGCCAAAGCGGTGAAGCCACGGTCCGCCGCCGAAATGGAAGCCGAAGCCAGTTTCAAGCTCGCGGTCTTCTTCCACGAAAAGGGCAATGATGAACTGGCCGCCAAATACTGGCATCACGCGGAAGAACTAAATCCCGAGGACTGGAATTACCACCGCCAGGAATGGAGCTTCACGCCGGATGAAGCCGGGAAAAAATGGCTGGATAAATTCCAGAAGCTTGACCACCCGTACTATCCGAAGCTCGAGTTATCCAAGCCGCCCGGCGCGGACAAAGATTAGAGGCTGCGCACCCGCGCGAGCGCCTCCAAAATTCCTGGCTCGCCCTTGAGTTCGGCCAGCGGACGCAACTGCTGTTCCACGTATCCCAATCGAGCCGCTCTCCCTGGCGCAACGCCACTCCTTCGGCGTCCCGAAGGTCCAGCGGCCGGCAAGCGAAAAGCTTCAGCACCAGCAGATCCTCCGCCGAACAGGTGCGAATGGACAAACCCGGCGCAAAGGAAAACTCGGTGGCATGACGGATGGCAAGCTCTTCAAACGGCAGAGCGCCGAGCGACACATCGATGCCAATTCCGTCGCGCGATTGCAGCAAAAGGACACGATTTTTGCGGGCAAACGAAGCCGCGTCCGAAATACGTCCCGGGTATTCGGCCAGCCATGCACGGACAAAACTCTCTTCGGTGCCGAAGCCGGCTATCAGCGTGAGACCGATGGCGCGGGTTAACCCGCCGACCTTACTAGATTTCCACCCTTGACGATCGCAAAATGTCTGAAGTTCGCGGGCGGCCTCAAGAAACGTCATCCATCGGGCGGCACGGAGCTTGGCGAAATACATTTGCATGTCCACCATTCCTGAGGATGGACGTGGAGGCAAGCGGGCGGCGTAGTTGAATGAGCCTTCCAGGCCTCCAAAGCCTTCTCATCCGGCCGCCGCAAACTCCAGCGCCGCAAAGCTGACCACGCTCTGCGGGTCGATGTTCCACTGTTGATATCGCCGCAGCGAACCCCGCACCTTCGGCACGCATTGCAGAAACGTGTACAACGGCGCAGACCCGCACCAGTTCAAATCATCCTGGCGCTCTTGCACCAAATTCCAAAAGCCGTCCGCGTCGCCGTCATTCACGCGCGCAATCCGCGCGCGGTCCTGTTCACCCACGTCGATCATCGGTCCCGTGTCCGCCTCTGCGTCCCGTGGGTTTCCGTACCGCCGTCCGATATGCGCCATATCGATGCCCAGCACCCACGCCAACCGGTCGCCCTCGCGCGCTCCCAGTTCACTCAGCGCGCCAAAGAAGCGCCGCACGTTTTCATTCGCTTCCGGCTTGCCGCCTTCGTAAATGCTCTTAGCAAACGACCCGCACAAGATCGGCAATACCCGCACCTGCGGCCCAAATAGATATTGCAGAAACAGCACCTGGAATTCAATCGAGTGCTCAATGGCGTGGCAATAGTCTTCCATCCGAACGGAATTTGCAGCCTGCCTCTCCAACTCATTCACCCCATCGAGCGCGGTCACCGCCTCACCGAGCGGCGTCACAAATGGTTTGCGCGTTAGCCCAAAGCGGTCCGGCTCGCCATAGTGAGAAGTGCCCAGAACCACGAATGTTTTGTCCGCGAAACTTCGCGGCAGCGCCGAATACGCGTCGCGGTAGGTTTCCCAGCCGCCAAACGGGCTCACATGAGGCGCCGCAATGCCGACCGGTGTATTTGCGGCCGGAGCTCCGTTCCGCATGTATTCGCCGAGTTGTGCGTTCACTTCTTCCGCCGTGTCCGGATACCCTGAACCGGCGTGTGCGGGCTCTCTCTTGTCCGCCCGCTCAAACTCCCCAATCCGAGCCACCCGCATCTCTTCAAACTTGTCATCTTCCAAAAATCCCGCGTCACTCAGGGAGTGGATCAGGTTGGCTTCCATCTCGCCCACCTGAATCCGGCCCGTGATGCGAACCAGGTTCTCCCGCAAATCGAGCGTGGTCTGCTCGCCGTCAAAGCAGGCCAACGTCGGCACCAATTGCGGTGGAATCAGCAACATCCTGTCGGAAAAGCTGTACGGATCGCGAATCAGCAGACCCGGCCGCTCAGGGTCAGGTGATGGCATAAAGTCCAGGCTCAACCGCAGCCGGGGTAGTTGATGAGACACTGCATTCCAATATCGCACGGCAATTTCTCCGGACAAGAAACCCTAAAGACCCTGACAAAGGCGCCGATAAGCGAATCAGTGGGTTTACCGATCAAAGTATCGTTAGCGCGCGGCCGGGCCAATCGCAACGCCAACATTTGGGAGCAAGTGTCGGACAAGAACCTCTCCGGAGCGGCCATGAACGGCGCTTGCTTGGACCATGTCGATCTCAGCAGCTCCGATCTGTCGCTGGCCGATCTCTCGGAAGCGGAAATCGTGGAAACCCGGCTCACTGGCGCGTCGCTCAAAAAGGCCCTGTTGCTGGGCGCTACCCTTGCCGTAACGAATGCCGAGAAAGCCGATTTCAGTTTCGCCCGGCTGATGGACGCGCGTATTCGTCAGTGCCGTTTTTGTGGCTCAAACTTCGCACAAGCAGCGTTTCATATGGCGCATCTGGATGAATGCAACTTTACCGACGCGGATTTCTCCGGCGCTGAGTTCATCAATGCGCGCATCCGATTGTCCCGCTTCCATGGGGCCAGTTTTTGCGGCGCCCAGCTCACCGGCGCTACTTTCACTGGCTGCAATTTCACCAAAACTGTTTTCCGGCGCTCCCGCTGCAACCGTGCCCATTTCTCTTCCTGCGTCCTCGACCGTGCTGACTTCACCGAAGCTGACCTGCGCGATGCCGACCTCACTGGCGCCGATTTGGGCGGAGCCCTCTTGCGTCAGGCCCGCTTGGGAGGCACCCGTCTCTTTGCCGCCGACCTGCGCGGCGCCGATCTCACCGGAGCCCGCGAACTCACCGGCCCCCAACTGCTGCAGGCCCGAACCGATGCCAACACCATCCTTCCCAACGGCAAAGCCGGCCCATTCCGCCGCAATAGCGGGGCCGAACGTCCGCAGTCCTAATAGTTGCTCCGGGCCTGCTCGTATCAGAGCGAGAGATCCTCGCCACGCGCACCAGTAAACTGGAGGAGGCACGCTGGCCAGCGTCAACTGCGGCAACCTGCGGGTGAGAAAAGGTGCATGGATCTTCGCCTCACACACAAGGCCCGCCCATGAACGCCCGCTCATTGCTCATCGCTTACGCGCTCGTCAATACAGTGCTGTACAGTGCCCTGTTGCCGCTCTGGGAAGGCTTCGACGAGCCATTCCATTTTGGGTATGTACAGCAGATGGGCAACTGGCAAGGCTTGCCTGATCCACGCACGGCTCGGCTGTCCAGCGAAGTAGGATCCTCCATTCTGCTTGCACCGGCGAGCCAGGCGGTGAAACTGAATCTGCCGCA
>Ga0075017_100000728_pt1 | contig 18948 bp, 18 predicted proteins | sample AleBraG_ABR_2012_FD_71475 | JGI IMG/M metagenome (GOLD analysis project Ga0075017, IMG submission 71475) | Freshwater sediment microbial communities in response to fracking from Pennsylvania, USA - Alex Branch Run_MetaG_ABR_2012 | ecosystem: Environmental > Aquatic > Freshwater > Creek >... | reverse complement strand
ACGGACGGCGTCGCTGTCATGCGTCGACCACAACGAGTTCACGTGGTGCGTGGTTAACCGACATGGGGCCGTCCTCGGTCAATACGACGATGTCCTCGATGCGCGCACCGAAACGACCTTCGACGTAGAAACCCGGCTCGACGCTGTAGGCCATGCCGACCTCCATCGGAGTGCGGTTCGTTTCCACGATGTACGGATCTTCGTGCGTTTCAAGTCCGATGCCATGTCCGGTGCGATGGATGAAGTAGTCGCCGATGCCGCCATCAACCATCACGCGGCGCGTGGCGGCGTCAACGTCCGCACATGCCGCGCCGACGCGTCCAGCAGCGACACCAACGGCTTGCGCTTCATACAAGGTCTCGTAGTACTCGCGGTATTCAGCACCCACGTCACCAAGGGCGTAGACGCGTGTTGAGTCGCTGCAGTATCCGTCGGGCATCGTGCCACCGATGTCGACGACGATGGGTTCATTCGGCTGCAGCACGCGATCCGACACTTCGTGGTGCGGACTCGCGCCGTTTGGCCCGGACGCCACGATGACAAAGTCCACAGTGACGTGACCCGCAGCCGTGATGAGGTCCGCGATATCGCGTCCGACGGCGCGCTCGGTACGACCAGGGCGAAGCAACTCGGGCACTTGCGCGTGAACTGCGTCGATCGCAGCACCCGCCCGTTGCAATGCCGCGATCTCGGCAGCATCTTTGATTGCGCGCAGGCGACCAAGGGCCGGACCCGCGGATCGAACCTGCGCCGACGGCAGTGCGGCCATGATGCGCAACGCCTTTTCGGCCCACATTCGCGCATCGACGGCGACGCTCGTGGCAGAGCCTGCGAGGTCGGCGACCAAGGCGTACGGATCGTCCGTCTCGTCCCAGGGCCGCACGGGTAAGCCCAGCGATCCAACGGGACTGGCGAGAGCCGCCGGCACTTCTAGTCGCGGCGCAATGAGCACCGGCTCGCCCGCCGCAGGGAGGACGAGCAAGGTCAAGCGTTCGAGCGGCAAGGCCTGATAGCCGGTGAGGTAGCGAAGATCGGGGCCTGGGCTCACGAGAACCGCGTCGAGTCCGGCGGCCGCGGCGGCGGCTTGGGCGCGTTCGAGACGGGTGGCGAGAACAGCGGCAGACACGTGGGCGGTTTCGATGTCAGTCACGTTCAGCACCGTAACCCCCGGGCGCTACGAATCCCCACAAGGGGCGTCGGCGCGGCAGGATGAGCCCATGACCGCGCCCTTGCTCCTCCTGGATTCGGCCGCGCTGTACTACCGCGCGTTTTACGCCCAACCGGCCTCGCTCACGCGACCGGACGGCGTTCCTGTCAACGCAGTTCGCGGGTTCCTCGACACCATCGCGCGTTTCGTTCGTGACACCAACGCCCGCCAAGTGGTCGCGTGTTGGGATGAAGACTGGCGCCCAGCGTGGCGTGTAGAACTCATCGCGTCCTACAAAGCGCATCGCCTCGCAGCAGCAGGCGACAACGCAAGTAACTCCGCAAGCGATTCACCGGAAGCCGAGCCGGCGGAACTCACCGCCCAAGTTCCGATGATTCTGGAATGCCTGGACGTCGCCGGCATTCCGGTCGTTGGCTACCCCGAGCACGAAGCCGACGACGCGCTTGCCACGTTGGCTCAACGCGAGCGCGGTCCGATCGTCGTGGCAACCGGCGATCGCGACCTCTTCACGCTCATCGACGACACGCGGGGAGTGAGCGTCCTCTACACCGGACGTGGACCTGCGACAACGATCACCGCTGACACCGTCCGTTCGCAGTACGGCGTTGGGCCTGAGCAGTACGTCGACATGGCGGTGTTGCGTGGAGATCCGTCCGATGGACTTCCCGGTGTGAAAGGCATCGGACCTAAGACTGCCGCCCAACTCCTCAACGATTACGGCACGCTGGCTGCGTTGCGCGCGGCAGCACTAGACGACGGCAGTGACCTGAAGCCGCGTACGCGAGCGGCACTGCTCGAGGCCGGCCCATACCTCGACGTTGCACCGCGGGTCGTGACCCCCGTCGATGACCTACCGATTCCAGAACTACATGGTGCTGGGACCCGGCCAGCAAAGGTCGACACGGATCGCGTCGCGGCACTCGGACCTGCCTGGAACATTGTTGCTTCGCTCGGCCGGCTAGCCGCTGTGATGCAGGCTCACGCAACCGAGGAGTAAGCAACGACACCGCGCATGATCGAGTCGATCGCATCATTCGCGCGTTGCTGCACCGGCGTGCCAGCCGACGCTTGTGCGATTTGCCCGAGCAAGTCAATGACCTGCTTGACCCACCGGACGAAATCACCTGCCGCCAAGTCAGAGTCGCGCAACACGCGCTCCAACTTCACCCCTGACGTCCATCGATGGATCGCCCAACAGAAGCCAAGGTCTGGCGTGCGCACAAAGGCGAGACGGTGCAACTTCTCGAGGCTTGCCAACTCGCCCGACAACGCCACCATGTCGTCGAGCGCCTTACGCACCGGTCCGTTGGGCACTCGTGGTTCGTCGTTGTCTTCCGACGAACGAGACTCATAGACGAGGCTCGCCGCTACCGCGGCCAAACTCGGTGCATCGAGGTGATCCCACAAGCCGCGTCGCAACGACTCGGCCGCCAACAAATCCTGATCGGTGTACAAACGCGCTAACAGGGCACCTGCATCGGTGCGAGTGACGTTGTCGCCAACGCCTTCGACATAACCCAGTTCAGCGAGCAACGCCAACACTCGATCGAACTGCCGGGCGATCGTGTTCGTCCGCTCTTCGATGCGGCGCTTCGATGAGGCAAGTTCACGTTCCAGTCGGTGAAAGCGTTCTGCCCAGCGCGCATGATCTTCGCGTTCATCGCACCCGTGGCACGGATGCGTGCGCAACTGTGCCCGTAACTGCGCAATGGCTGCGTCGTCGTGCGCGCTGCTCGAACGCTTCCCTGGCCGGGCCACTTCAGTCGGCGCATGTGCCGCCTTGTCGCGTAGTGCAGTTGCAAGCGCGCGCCGGGAGTGCGCGCTGCGCGCCGAAAAGTCCTTGGGAATCTTCACGCGCGCAATGACTTCAAGCGGAGTCGTGAGTTCGGCTGGAGCGATACGCCGAACTTGGCGGTCCAGCGTCATGAGCAGCGGACGCGGTTCAGCGCGATCCTCGAACCCGCGGTCCAACACGACCGCTGGCCCGGCACGTCGACCACTCGGAACGATGACAACATCGCCGGGGTTCAGCGCTGCCAGTGATTCGCCGATATCGCTGCGGTGCCTTTGCACACCTTCTTTCACAAGTTCCTTTTCACGATCGCTGAGCGCACGTCGTAGCCGGGAGTACTCCTCGAAGTCGCCCAGGTGGCACGTCATCGCCTGGTGGTAACCCTCGAGTACGTCCTCGTCGCGTGTGAGTTGTCGCGCCAAGCCGACAACACCGCGGTCAGCCTGGAACTGGGCAAACGACGTTTCGAGGACCTCGCGCGCGCGGTTACGCCCCAACCGTCCGACGAGGTTGACGGCCATGTTGTACGACGGCGCAAAGCTCGACCGCAGTGGGTAAGTACGTGTTGATGCAAGACCAGCCAACATCCGCGGATCAAGGCCGTTATGCCAGACGACGACAGCATCACCTTCGACGTCAATTCCGCGTCGTCCGGCGCGGCCCGTCAGCTGCGTGTATTCGCCAGGCGTGATTTCGGCGTGCGTCTCGCCGTTCCACTTCACGAGACGTTCCAACACAACCGTCCGCGCTGGCATGTTGATGCCGAGCGCGAGGGTTTCAGTCGCGAAGACGACCTTGAGAAGTCCTTCACTGAACAGTTCTTCGACAACTTCCTTGAATACCGGCAACATGCCGGCATGGTGTGCGGCTACACCGCGTTCGAGTGCGTCGAGCCACGCGTCGTAGCCAAGAACCGCGAGATCGGTGTCGGGTATGTCGATCGTGCGCTCAAGCGCAATCTCACGAATCGTGCGACGTTCGGCCGGATCAGTGAGTCGCACGCCGGACGCCAACACTTGCTCAACGGCTGCGTCGCAACCCATACGGCTGAAGATGAAAACGATGGCTGGCAACAAGTGATTGCGATTGAGGACTTCGACGACATCGGCACGCGACGGCGTAAGTGTTGATCGCGGTCGACGTCCGCCACGTTGCGGACGACGTTGGCGATACTGTTCTTCGCGATCTGCGTCACGCGCGATGCGGAGCACTTCACTGTTGACGCGCTGTCGGTAAGCGCCCGGCTCACTGTCGGCGATCTCGCGCTGCATCTTGTCGCCTTCGCGAGCTAGCGCAGAGTTGACTTGTTGCTGGTCGTCATCGGTAAACAAATCAAAGAGCCGTTGCCCAACCATTACTTGCTGCCACAGCGGTACCGGACGCTTTTCTTCCACGACAATCTCGGTGTCACCGCGCACAGTGGCGATCCAGTCGCCGAACTCTTCAGCGTTGCTCACCGTTGCGGACAGTGCGACGACGCCGACGGACTCGGGCAACAAGATGATGACTTCTTCCCACACTGCGCCGCGGAACCTGTCGGCGAGATAGTGGACTTCATCCATGACGACCCACGCGAGTCCGGTCAACGTTGATGACCCGGCATAAATCATGTTGCGTAGTACTTCGGTCGTCATAACGACGATAGGAGCCTCGCCATTGATGGTGTTGTCACCTGTCAACAGACCGACGTTTTCGGCACCGTGCCGCGCAACTAAGTCATGGAACTTCTGATTCGACAATGCCTTGATCGGCGTCGTGTAAAACGCCTTGCGCGCTTGCTTGAGTGCGAGGGCGACGGCGAACTCACCGACGACCGTTTTGCCAGATCCGGTAGGCGCTGCAACGAGCACCGAGTCGCCACGTTCTACCGCTTCGCAGGCCCGGATTTGGAAGTCGTCAAGGTCGAAGCTATAGCCAGCGGCAAACTCACCTAATGCCGTCTTCGCGCGCTCCGAGCGACGCTGCGCCGCTGCATACTTCTCAGCAGGTGAGGCCATGCCTTCACCCTACGGGTCAATCGCCCATTGGGCGCACGACGCGCAACGCTCCCGGGTCGACCCATACCGTCACGGGCAGCGCACCAAACGGCTCGCCGTCAGCGAAGGCCACTGCGTCGCCCGCGATAGTCAACCGCCGCACCTGCAGTTGACGGATCGCGGGATGCCCAACAAACGACCCCGAATAGACCTTCGGGAAGGCCCGCAGGAAGGCGCCTTTGCGAAGTTCAGTCAACAACGTGACATCGAGTTGTCCGTCCATCGGGTCAGCGCTTGGGCAGACGCGCATACCACCGCCATAGGTCGGGCCGTTCCCGACAGCGATGAGCATGCCGCGAACCTCCAGTGGCGCTGCATCGTCCGCAGTGATCGTGTAGTTGATCGGACGGAAGTTGTAGAGCGTTTCCAGCAGCGCCCGGACGTAACGAGCCTGGCCGCCTGGCCACGTCAGGTCGTTGGCTCGCGCATTGACGGCCGAATCGAAGCCGGCGCACAGCACCGAAAGGAAGGGTCGCTCGCCTGCCGAGGTTTCCGCGATCCCAAGATCGACTGCGTCGACCGGGCCTTTCGCGATGAGAGTGGCGAGATCGGCAGCCCGTCCGACGTGCCCGAACGTTCTGGCGTTGTCGTCACCGGTTCCGGTCGCAACGATGGCCAGGGCGGTCGTCGATCCGCGGAGCGCGGGCAAGACGAGATTCACAGTTCCATCGCCGCCAACGACGCCCAACACCTGCACTCCGGCAGCGACGGACTCGCGGGCGACACGTTCAGTGTCAGCCGCATCCGCAGCTACCTGAATGGTGACGATGGCGCCAGCCTGCACGAGAAGGGGCGCAAGTTCAGCCGCTTTGGCTTTGGCTCGACCGCCACCCGCAGCGGGATTGACGAGCAGAACTACCGAACGCGACATGCGGCGACGCTAGCGCGCGGCCGGATCATCCAGCGACTCGACCGGTGCGATCGGTTCGGGACGAGCGATCGGCGAGGCTTCGTCGTCATCGAGTTTGTCGTAGTCCGGTTCAGTCGAGAGCCGTCGACGGCGGCGGTCGTTGAGAAGCGAGATACCAACTGCCGCAAAGATAAGCACCAAGAGTGGGACCGCAATGATGCCCATGGTGACGGGGTCACCGGTGGGCGTCGCAAGGGCCGCGACGAACAGCGTGACGATGATGATCCAGCGCCACCACCGCAACATGCGCTTGCCGCTGACGAGGCCCAGCAGGTTAAGAAGGACGAGTACAAGGGGCACGAGAAAGCCAACACCGACCAACGCCAACAACGTGAGTTCGAAGGACAAGTACTCGTCGATGCGAGGCAGGTTTTCAACTCCGTGCGGTGTGAAACCCAAAAGAACACGAATGGCGCCTGGCATCACCCAATAGCCCAGCGCGACGCCCAGCGTGAACAGTGGAACGGCTGCCGCAACAAACACAATCGCCCAACGACGTTCGTGTTTGTGTAATCCGGGAGTGACGAATCGCCAAAGCTGCCAAAGCCAAAATGGTGACGAGATGAGCAAGCCGGTGTAGAAGCTCATCTTCAATTTCAAATTGAAGGCGTCAACGATCCCGGTGACAACGAGGTGCACGGAGATGCCGGTCTTCTCCGCGTTCGCCATGACGTGATAGATGGGGTCGGCAAGGAAGGTGAAGATCTGGTCGTAGTAGATCCACGCAACAACGCCACCGATGAGAATGGCAATGAGTGACTTGATGAGCCGATTGCGGAATTCCGCAAGGTGCTCAAACAGAGTCATCTCCCCCGGTGCACTGCCCGAGGGAGATGACGAACGTTTACGCAGAGCCACGGCTCCGCACTACGCCTGCGGCTGCTCTGGCTGCGTCTGCTGGACGGTCGGAGCGGGTGCCGGTGCGGAGGTCTGCTGAATCTGCGGGGTCGCTGCCGCGCTTGGCGCGTCCTCGTCCTGCATGGACTTGACCTCAGACTTGAAGACGCGCAAGGAACGACCGAGGCCACGAGCGGCGTCCGGAAGTCGCTTCGCGCCGAATAGCACCACGACGACCACGATGAGGATGACCAGCGGCCAACCTCTGAGATCTTCGAGCATGGGAACTCCTCGGGACGTCCGGACCTGCCGGGATATATATCTTCAGGATACGCACGGATCGGCCGATCCGGCGGCAACTTCCGCCCGAGCGCGCTGCTAATCAGCGGCCGCGCCGTAGAGGGCAAGGGCCGCCCTGGCCCGGCGCTCGACCTCAGCCGCGATCTCGGACGGCGCCACGACATGGCCGCGACCGGCGAGCGATAGGCCGAGCCGGACGGCCCATTCGGGGTCGGCCAGTGGTAATTCTGCGACTAGTGAGCCGTCTGCACGCTCCTGTTGCGACGTGATCGGGTAGCGCTCGACCACCCAACGCGACTGCGGCGCCAAATCCAGGACGAGGGTCTCGGTCACATGATCAAAAAGTTCCGAGGCTTCTTCGCCCTGATGCGGACGGCTGGCCTCGGCAAGCACCGTGGCGCTCACGACGCGGTCAAGTCGGAAAAGTCGCGTCGCTTTGGCACGCCGGCAGTACGCCTCGAGGTAGGTGTACCCCTCGGTGACCAGCAATCGGATCGGATCAACGATGCGGGTCGTGACGACGTCGCGGGCGGCACCTTCGTACTCGATCGATACCGCGCGTCCGGCGCCCAGCGCGTCGCTCACCGCGCTGGCAACTTCCACCGAGCCGCTGTTGCGAACACGCACGGCTACGGCATGCGCCGCTTGCCCGGCTGCCGCAGTGAGGGCTTGTTGCGCGCGCTGCAACGCTGCTTGGTCATGAGTGCCCGGCACTTGGGCTAACACCTGCAAGCCGACAACGAGTGCTGCTGCTTCCGCAGTAGTGAGTCGAAGTGGCCGGTCGATGCCTTGCGTATTGAGCACCGAGATCGTGCCGTCTTCGTAATCAATGTCGACGAGTCCACCGCCACCTTGATCGGGGCCTGTGAACGTCAGCGTCGCGAGGTCGTTGAGAAGTTGTCGACGCGAGATGCCGAATTGCGCCGCAGCGTCATCGACACTGACGTCCGGATTACGCGCGAGCCACGGCAACAAGGCAAGCAACCGCGACGTCCGTTGTGCCGCTGTTTCGCTCATGCGTCCACCTCGAGGGCCGCTCGCAGTCGGCGGATAACCGCAGCCTTAACGTCGTCGGGGCTTTCGACGCGGACGGCTTCAGCGAAACTCACGACCTCGGCTGCCAAGGCTTCTTCGTCGTCGAAACTCACTTCGAGAATGTCGCGATCGGCTCCCGCCGTGATCGACGTCGCGCGAGAGCGCAAGCCGCGGCACCGGTCCGGCAACACCGCCAACACTGCCGTCCGGGTTGGGCCACTTGGTTGGTTGCGGCGGACGAGATCAGGAAGTGACAGTCCTTGCGGCACTTCATAGGCGCCTTCTGGTCCACTCACTTTCACCGAACCGGAGATACGCGAAAGTCGGAACACCCGCGTTGCGCCACGATCTCGATCGTGACCGACGACGTACCACTTGCCCGACACTTCGACGACGCCCCACGGTTCCACCGTGCGATCCATGGGCTCGGTTTGATCGGGCCGGCGGTAGGCGAAACGCACGAGTCGCCGTGCCGTCGCCGCTTCGAGAAGCGCGGCAAATGCCGGCTCGTCGGCGGCTAACCGCGACACCAAAGTTGTTTCGTCGGCGTGCGCACGAAGTCCGGCCGCTTCAAGTTTTTGAAGTGCCCGCGCCGCTGCCGGCGCCAAGGTTTCGTCCGACCATGCCATGGCAGCGACTCGGACGACTGCCATCGCTTCCGGATCGAGATCAATCGCGGGCAGTTCAAAGTTTTCGCGGGCGATGCGATAGCCAGCCTCGTCAGCAGTTGCGCCATCTTCGACGAGCGTTTCGATGGGTACGCCGAGGCTTCGAAGCTCTTCCTTGTCGCGTTCGAACATCCGCTCGAACGCTTCATCGCTTGCGGTGTCGTCGTAGCCCGGAATGGTGTCGCGCAGGCGTTGCCGAGTCACTGGACGACGTGCTGATAACAGCACGAACACCAGATTGAGTAGCCGTTCCGCGCGATCGTTGGCCACGAGTTCCTCAGCTCACACCCTGCAACTCGATGACGAAGACAAGCGGCCCAGCGGGTGCGCCGGGCGGCGGATTGGATCCGTACGCCAAATTCGGTGGGATCACGAGCGCGCGGACACCTCCGACCTTCATTCCGGGTATTCCTTGCTGCCAACCTGGGATGACTTGGTTCAGCGGAAAGTTCACCGTCTGCCCGGTCGGGTAACTGTTGTTAAATACTTTGTGAGTGTCGAACGAGACTCCGATGTAGGACGTGTCAACCGTCGACGTTGCTTGCGCGGTGGCACCGGTGCCCAACACCAGGTCGGTGCTGATGAGCTTGGTCGGCGCGGGGGCGTTGGCCGCGATCGTGACTACCGGCGAATGCTGCGTCTTGCCGACGACGGTGATTCCTGAACCTACGGTGCCGTGGTAGGCCACGACGGCCCCACCCGCCGTCGCTACTGGCAAACCACTGGGGTTCGATGTCGGCGACGAACCAGCCGACCCGCTACTTGAGCAGCCGGCCAGTGTGGCGATGAGCGCGACTGAGCCCACGAGGGCAAGCAGGGCACGCGAGCGATAAGCCTTCACATTTCCACCTTACGAGAGTGCGGACGACCCAGGGAACGCCGCTTAAGACACTGAGGCCACGCTCACAACAAAGATGACCGGTCCTTGCTTGGCGCCGACGGAACCGGGCGGATCTCCAAGAGTGTCAGGTGGCGCGATGATGATGCGGGTACCACCTGGCTTAATGCCGACAAGCGCCTTCTGCCACGCTACCGGCGTCTTCGCCAACGGAATGGCGATCGCGTGACCTAGGCGCCACGACGAATACAGCAGTTGACCTGTCGAAATCACAACGCTCATATAGGCCAGATACAGCGACGACGTCGGCTTCGCTGCCGGGCCGTTGCCGACATGTGGCTCGACGACGACGAGTTTTGTAGGAAGTTTCAAACCACGACTGAACTTCAGCAATGGCTCCTGACCGCCTAAGCGCGAGACGTAAATACCAGGCCACGGCCTACTGCTCCAGGCCGTCTGCGCCGTTGACGAGCACCCACTAAGAATCGTCGCCACAACGACGAGGGCCGCGACCGCGCCGCAGATTCTTCGTCTCATTGCTCCCCCACAACGTGCCCGACCTCGGACAACTACGGAACGCTGACGAGGTCGACGACAAACACCAACGTTTCATTCGGGCCAATAGCGGCACCGGGCGGCGGGAAAGGGCCGTAGGCCAGATCGCCAGGAATGACAAGGACGCGACGGCCGCCGACCCGCATACCGGGGATGCCGTCCTGCCAACCCTCAATGACGCGTCCGAGCGGGAATTGAAGTGCTGAACCGCGCCCCCAGGACGCGTCGAAAACTTCGCCAGAGTTCAGTCCAATGCCGACGTAGTGGGCAGTGACCGTACTTCCGGGCGTTGCCTCGGTGCCCCCGCCTACGACGAGGTCCTTGATGATCAACTCGTCGGGCGCAGCGCTGCCAGCCACGATGTCGAACACCGGGGCCGCCTCGACGCCACCGCCCGCGCGGACGCCGGGAAATACCTCAACGAGTGCTGCACTCGTGTCATCAGTCATCGAGACTCCAGGACTAGGTGAGCCGGACGACCGGCAGGGACTTCTCCCATGGTGCCAAAACCTCGGCCGAACTCAGGCCAGGCCACGCCCAATGGGGCTACATCGATGCCATGAGTCGCTCGACGCGCTCGTCGACAGACTGGAACGGGTCCTTGAGCAAGATCGTCCGCTGGCTTTGATCGTTGAGTTTGAGGTGCACCCAGTCCACCGTGAAATCACGGTGCTTGTCTTGGGCCTGCCGCACGAAGTCCCCGCGCAGTTTGGCGCGCGTTGTTTGCGGCGGTACGGACTTCGCCTCGAAGATGAGCGGGTCGTTGATAACTCGATCTACCGCACCGTGTCGTTCTAAGAGGTAGTACAGGCCGCGACGACGCGTGATGTCGTGGTACGAGAGGTCGAGTAACGCAGCGCGCGGGTCGGATAGGTCGAAGCCGTGCCGGGCTTGGTAGCGCTCCAACAGACGCAGCTTGATGACCCAATCGAGTTCGCGCTCAACGAGTCCAAGATCGCCGGTATCGACGGCCTTGATGCTGCGTTCCCACAGATCGAGGACGCGTGCGATGACAGGCTGCGACCCCCACCCCCGACGATCGGACAAATCGCGGACGCGTTCTAGATATTCGGTCTGGATGTCGAGCGCCGACAGTTCACGTCCGTTGGCTAGCGCAATCAGGCGGCGTCCGGTGGTGTCATGGCTAATTTCTCGGATGGCACGAATGGGGTTCTCCAACGTCATGTCACGCATCGGAACGCCAGACTCAAGCAGGCGTAGCACGAGATCGGTGGCGCCAACCTTGAGCAGCGCGGTGGTCTCAGACATCGACGAGTCACCAACGATGACGTGCAGTCGCCTATACGACTCGGCATCGGCGTGCGGCTCGTCACGGGTGTTGATGATCGGACGACTGCGCGTTGTCGCGCTCGAGACACCCTCCCAAATGTGTTCGGCACGCTGACTAAGGCAGTACACGGCGCCGCGCGGCGTCTGTAGGACTTTGCCGGCGCCAGTCATGATCTGTCTGGTCACAAGGAACGGAATGAGTGAATCAGCGAGCCGTCCAAATTCGCCTTCGCGTCGAATGAGGTAGTTCTCGTGACAGCCGTACGAATTGCCCGCAGAGTCGGTGTTGTTCTTGAACAAGAACACTTCCCCGCCGATGCCATCGTCGCGTAACCGCAGTTCGGCATCGACAAGCAGGCCTTCGAGAATCCGTTCGCCCGCTTTGTCATGCGCGATGAGTTCCACAACATCGTCACACTCAGCCGTGGCGTACTCGGGGTGTGAGCCGACGTCGAGGTAGAGGCGCGAACCATTGCGCAAGAAGACGTTGCTGCTGCGGCCCCAGGCCACCACCCGACGGAATAGGTAGCGCGCTACTTCGTCCGGCGTGAGGCGGCGTTGACCACTGGACACACACGTGACGCCGTACTCGGTCTCGATTCCGAAGATGCGGCGGTCCATAAGGTCAGGTTAGGCGCGAAACGACAAGTTGGCGCTCGAACCTAGGCCAGCAGGTCTTGGACGCGCTCAGTGGTGAGCCTTCGGAAACGGCGACCCGCTCGGTCGCGATCAAGAATGGCAACTTCCAATTGCTCGGACGTGAGGGCCGCTGCACCGTCTGCAGCGGTGAGGGCCGCGACTGCGGCTTGCAGCGCTTGGGACAACGTCAGCCCACCATGCCACGACTCTTCTAGCGCGGCACTGACCTGTTCGGCGTTGCCGCCCATGGCCACGTAACCGCGTTCGTCGGCCACCGAGCCGTCGAACGTCAGGCGGTACAGCTGATCGCCGTCTGCCGTAACGCCAACTTCGGCCACGACCAACTCGACCTCAAGTGGCTTCGGTGAATCGGTGAAGACGGTGCCCAGCGTTTGGGCGTAGGCATTGGCGAGGCTGCGCGCCGTGACATCGCTGCGGTCGTAGGCGTAACCGCGCATATCTGCGAACCGAATACCTGCCACCCGTAAATTCTCGAACTCGTTGTACTTGCCCACTGCCGCAAAGCCGATGCGGTCGTAAATCTCGGATACCTTGTGCAAGGCGCGCGATGGGTTTTCGGCGACGAACAAGATGCCAGAATCAAACTGCAGAACGACAACACCACGACCACGCGCGATGCCTTTACGGGCGTAGTCGGCCTTGTCTTTGATCAGTTGCTCGGGTGAGACATAGAACGGAACGCTCATGACAACTCCACCATGGGTCCGTCGGGACGTTGCAAGCGCGCATTAACTACGGTCTCAACGATCGGCGTGAGTTGCGTATCGCCGTAGCGCCGGTAGCCACCAGCATCGACAACTGCCACGACCGGGTAGATGCGACGCGCCATGTCGGGTCCGCCGGTTGCCGAATCGTCATCTGCGGCGTCGTACAGGGCTTCAATGACAACGCGGACGGCAGCCGCTTCGTCGAGAGTCGGTCGGTGCAACTTCTTTAATGCGCCGCGGGCGAAGATCGAGCCGCTGCCAACGGCATAGTGGTCGTGCTCCTCGTAGCGTCCGCCGGTGACGTCGTAACTAAAGACGCGACCCTTGTGTGCGATCGGATCGTAGGCGGCAAAGAGTGGCACGACGGCAAGTCCTTGCAGCGCCAAACCGAGGTTGCCGCGGAGTAGGACCGACAGCCGATTCGCCTTGCCCTCGACGCTGAGTTCGGCGCCTTCAATCTTTTCGTAGTGCTCAAGTTCGACTTGGAACAGTCGCACGAGTTCAAGGGCAACACCTGCGGTGCCCGCAATTCCGATGGCCGAGTGCTCGTCTGCTGGTAAGACCTTCTCGATGTCGCGCTGCGCGACGATGTTCCCCATGGTCGCGCGTCGGTCACCAGCAACGAGAACACCACCGGCATAGGTGACGGCGACGATTGTCGTGCCATGCGGGGCAATACCCTCAAAGTTTCCCTGCGGCAACAGACTCGGCGCCGTCGCTGTGACGTAATCGGCGAAGGACGAGCCGTTCGTTGCGCCCGGATTGGGCAGGCCGCCCGCCGTAGGCAACACACTGTCACCAAACAGCACCGCTGGTGATGCCGGTGCTCGATTGAGACTGCTCATTGCCCACCTTTCTGGACGAATCCGCGGACAAACTCTTCGGCGTTCTCTTCCAGCACGTCGTCAATCTCGTCGAGCATCGCGTCGACGTCGATGTCGAGTTTCTCTTTGCGGGCCGCAGCTTCAGATGTTGCGACGTCGTCGACTTCGTCGGTACGTCGCGAGCTAGGTCGAGCCGATTCCTGCTCTGACATGGCTCCTCCTCAGACGCTGCCGGCGCCGTGCCGACGCGATGATCTAGTCCGACCTTAGCCCGGGAAGTGGCTCGGCGCGTTGCTAGTCGCCGGGTGCGTCAGCGACTGGCTTCTAAGGCGTCAAGCAAGTCAGCCGCAGTCTCGTGGGTGTCAAGTAAGTGTCCGACGTGCGCCTTGGTGCCACGCTCAGGTTCGAGCGTGGGAACGCGTTGCAATGCCGGCCGACCCGCAATGTCGAAGATGACGGAGTCCCACGATGCGGCCGCAACAGATTCGGCATAGCGACGTAAACACTCGCCGCGAAACCAAGCGCGAGTATCTTCCGGCGGCGACGTGATGGCGGCGCCGACCTCGTCGGGTGTCGTGAGTCGTTCCAGACTCCCCCGCCGCTCTAGTGTGAGCGCCAGGCCGCGTTCGGGCCGGATATCAGCCCACTGCAAATCAATAAGCGAAAGCCTCGGGTCATCCCACGGCAGCCCGTCTCGTTCTTGATAGGCCCGCATGAGTTCAAACTTCGCAACCCAGTCGACCTCGCGCTTGCACAAGGCGGGGTCCGTCCGAAGTTTGCTGAGAACACTGGTCCAGCGATGTACGACTTCGATGGTCGCGACGTCTCGCGGGTCGCAGCGATTCTCGACGTACTTAGTTGCCAATTCCAGCCAGGCCTCTTGCAGATCAAGGGCTGACAACCGGCGTCCGTCGCGCAGTTCGACCGTCGTCGTCAAGGTGATGTCGTGTGACACGTAATGCATCGCGCGCACCGAATCACGAAGTGTGAGGTCAACGTCGTCCAGCCAGCCATCTTCGAGCATCGCCAAGACAAGCGACGTAGTGCCGACCTTGAGGAACGTCGTCACGTCGCACATCGTGGCGTCACCAACGATGACGTGGAGCCGCCGAAATCTCTCCGGGTCAGCATGCGGTTCGTCGCGCGTATTAATAATCGGACGTTTGAGTGTCGTCTCGAGTCCAACTTCGGCTTCAAAGAAGTCGGCGCGCTGCGATAACTGAAAGCCAAGTGTCCGGCCGTCTTGACCCATGCCTAAACGGCCCGCCCCGGTAAAGATCTGGCGACTCACAAAGAATGGCGTGAGTGCCCGGACGATCGAGTTAAACGGCGTCCGGCGCGACATCAAGTAGTTCTCGTGAGTTCCGTAGGAGGCGCCCTTGTTGTCGGTGTTGTTCTTGTACAACTGGATCTTCGTGCCGCCGGGTGTTGCACTCGCGAGCCGCGCCGCGCGATCCATGATGACCATGCCAGCGCGATCCCAGAGGACAGCGTCGCGCGGGTTGGTCACTTCGGGTGTCGAGTATTCAGGGTGCGCGTGGTCGACGTACAAGCGGCCGCCGTTAGTGAGCACGACGTTGGCAAGCGTCGGATCATCGTCAGTCAACTGGCTTGGGTCCGCGTCGGCACGTGTCATGTCGAAGCCGCGCGCATCGCGCAACGGCGTTTCAACGTCGTAGTCCCAACGCATCCGACGGTCGCCGTACACCTGTCGCGCATACGCGGTAACGATTTGGCCTGACAGCAGAACGGGGTTGGCCGTAGGTTGCCCCGGCGCACTGATGCCGTACTCCGTTTCGACACCAACTACGCGCCGAACTCCTGGCGAACTACTCGACTCGGACACGACTCAGAGGTACTGACCGGTGTTAGCAACGGTGTCGATCTGTCGGCCCGGCTCTTCGCCCTGCTTGCCTTGGATGAGCGTCCGGATGTAGACGATGCGTTCACCCTTCTTGCCTGAGATGCGTGCCCAGTCGTCGGGGTTCGTCGTGTTCGGAAGGTCTTCGTTCTCGCGGAATTCGTCAACGCACGCAGCAAGCAAGTGCTGCACGCGAATTCCCTTCTGTCCGGTGTCGAGGAAGTCTTTGATCGCCTGCTTCTTGGCACGCGACACGATGTTCTCGAGCATGGCGCCGGAGTTGAAGTCCTTGAAGTACAAGATCTCCTTGTCGCCATTGGCGTACGTGACCTCAAGGAAGCGGTTCTCGTCGCTCTCGCTGTACATGCGCTCCACTGCACGCTGCACCATGGCGGCCACAGTTGCGTCCGCGTCACCACGGTGTTCGCTGACATCGTCCGCGTGTAAGGGCAGGTCGGCCGTCAAGTACTTGCTGAGAATTTCGCGAGCCGCTTCGGCGTCGGGCCGCTCAATCTTGATCTTCACGTCCAGACGCCCTGGGCGCAGGATCGCGGGGTCGATCATGTCTTCGCGGTTTGACGCGCCAATGACGATGACGTTCTCAAGACTTTCAACGCCGTCGATCTCACTGAGCAACTGCGGAACAATCGTGTTTTCGACGTCGCTGGAGACACCGCTGCCGCGGGTGCGGAACAGCGAGTCCATTTCGTCGAAGAACACGATGACCGGCGTGCCTTCTGACGCCTTCTCGCGCGCTCGTTGGAAGACGAGTCGAATGTGGCGTTCGGTTTCGCCAACGTACTTGTTGAGTAGTTCTGGGCCTTTGATGTTGAGGAAATAACTTCGACCTTCGGCCGAGCCGGTGCGTTCGGCAACCTTGCGCGCCAAACTGCTCGCAACCGCCTTGGCGATAAGCGTCTTGCCGCATCCGGGCGGGCCGTACAACAAGATGCCCTTGGGTGCGCGCAACTGATGCTCAGCGAAAAGATCCTGGTGAAGGTAGGGCAGTTCGACGGCATCGCGGATCATCTCGATCTGCTTGCCGAGTCCGCCAATGTCTTCGTACGAGACATCGGGAACTTCTTCGAGGACTAGCTCTTCAACCTCTGACTTCGGAATGCGCTCGTACGCGTATGACGTGCGCGTGTCGACAAGCAACGAGTCGCCAGCGCGAATAGGGGTGTCGCTCAACGAGTCCGCGAGCCGCACCACACGTTCTTCGTCGGTGTGCCCCAACACGAGTGCGCGTCCGCCCTCAAGCAGTTCCTTGAGCATGACGACCTCGCCGACCTGCTCAAAGCCCTTGGCGGCGACAACATTCATCGCATCGTTCAGGATGACTTCTTGCCCTGCGTGCAAGTCGGTATCGCCGACGGACGGACTTAACGCCACCCGAAGTTTGCGGCCACCGGACACGACATCGACCGAACCGTCTTCATTCGATTCGACGTACACGCCATAACCAGAAGGCGGCTGCGCGAGCCGATCGACCTCGGCCTTAAGCGCGACGATCTGGTCGCGCGCATCGCGCAAGGTCTGCGACACCTTGTCGCTGTGAGTCGTCACAGCAGCCAGCTCACGCTGAAGATGTGCGACCCGATCTTCGAGGACTCGCACGCGATCTTCGTTGTACCCGGTCATCTGCGCCTCCCGGTCCCGTGAGGTGATATTTCGACCCTAACCGGATACGTTCCCCGCGGCACTGGAAAACACGCGTGACGAGGCAACGTGAACACTTTGTGATGATCTGTATCGGCTGGTTACGGTAGTCGACCCTTGCGCTTGGGAATCGCCGAAGCGCGTCCGAGCCGCCTGGGCCGTTCGGTCGATGCCGCATCGTCCGACCCGGCAGGCTCGTCCGGGTGGCTGCTCGCAGGCCCGTCGTAGTCGGCGCCGTACGCGCCCTTAGCTGGCCGCGCCCGCTTGGCGGGCAGGGCAGCGCCGTCGGCGAGTCGGCGGGCGACGACCAGAAAGCCCGTGTGCCCGACCATGCGGTGATCGGGTCGGACGGCCAACCCCTCGACGTGCCAGGTGCGCACCAGCGTTTCCGACGCCTGCGGCTCAGTGAAGCGTCCGTCGACGCGCAAGGTCTCGACGAAACGGGCCATCTGGGTCGTCGTTGCGACATAGGCGACGATGACTCCGGCCGGCTCTAGTGCCGCGGCCGCCGCGTCGAGGCAGTCCCACGGGGCCAGCATGTCGAGGATGACGCGATCGACCGGCGGCAGATCTGTTGCCTCGGCCAGGTCGCCTACGACAAGAGTCCACTGCGCTGGTCGTCCGCCGAAGAACTTGCTGATGTTCTTCGTCGCTGTCTCCGCGAAATCAGCTCGCCGCTCATAAGACAGCACGGACCCGGTGCTACCCACGGCGCGCAACAAGAACGACGTCAACGAGCCGGAACCCGCGCCGGCCTCGAGCACCCGCGCCCCTGGGTAGATGTCGGCCAATCCAACGATGGCCGCGGCGTCCTTCGGGTACACCACCGCGGCGCCGCGCGGCATCGTCATGACGTGCTCACTCAACGACGGACGCATGGCGAGGTACGTGGTGCCGCCGCTCGAGGTAAGGACGCTTCCCTCCGGTTGTCCGATGAGATCGTCATGGGCGAGTGATCCGCGGTGGGTGAAGAAGGCCTTGCCCGACTCCAGCACGAGGACGTGGCGCCGACCGCGTGGATCGGTCACGACCACGCGATCACCCACTCGCAGCAAACCTCGGCGCAAGTCAATTTCCGGGGGTGCGCTCGGGCTGGAATCGGTCGGTACCGTGTCGTCCGTTGTCATGATCTAGCCGACGTTAGTCGCCAGCGCTGGGCCGGCGGACAACAGTGGTCAGACGTCGCTCTCGTCGTCGCCGAGAACGGACGGCCGCAACCGCGAGCCACCGGGCGCGAATGCCTGCCAAATCCGAAAGGCGCTGGCGCCAATCGAGATGGCGATCAACGCTGTGAACAGCACAGCGGATCGATTCCCGGAGTTCAGACCGACCCGGACGGCGAGCCCGACGACAACGACCGTAAGAGCCATGCCGAGGGCGGCTGCCGCTCGCGTTGCCTTGCGTTCATCACCGATGACCGCCCACACGAGCGACTTCACTAGCGCGCCACCGTCGAGCGGCAGCCCCGGTAGCAGGTTGAAGATCGTCAGGACGATGCAGATGCGCAGCCACGAATCCATCAGGTCGTGGGTAGAGCCAGTCGTCAGGTGCATCGCAGCGGCCGCCACTAGGCCGAGCCAGAGTGTGGCTGCCGGTCCGGCTGCTGCAATCGCTGCTTCACTACCAGGCGACGGTCGCCGACGAGAATACGAGGTCGCGCCGCCGAGGGCGTGAATGCGGATCGAGACTGGCGCGAGCCGCATCGCCAGGGCCACGCCGGCGTGGCCGAATTCGTGGATGACGACCGTTGCGAACAGCAGCAGGCTCAGGATGATCGCCCGTCCGGAGACCCCACTCGAGGCCTGCGG